>Ga0111539_10003579_pt1 | contig 20475 bp, 14 predicted proteins | sample RhiMethybrSRZTD1_FD_79667 | JGI IMG/M metagenome (GOLD analysis project Ga0111539, IMG submission 79667) | Populus rhizosphere microbial communities from Tennessee, USA - Rhizosphere MetaG P. TD hybrid SRZTD1 (version 2) (version 2) | ecosystem: Host-associated > Plants > Roots > Rhizosphere >...
CTCTTGCAATTGTGGATTGTCTATGCCGGTTCTGTCATCACGGTATATGATGCGCAACTGAAAACCATCACGTGAAAGCTGGTTCACGTTGAGATTGTAAATATTCTTCATCATCAGGTCCCATGTCGGGAGGATCTGTTTGTTGGCATCCCGCACAGCAACTTTCCGGGGTCTGAGGAGTTTTAAGAAGATCACTTCGTTGTCTTTCAGATTTGTATATGTCTCTGAAAGCTCACCTACAACGTGACGTTGCCCATTGTAAGTGTATTCATAGGCCACCGCAAGGGCTTCGTCATTCTGAAGCTTTCGTGTTAAAGTAATATAACCGAGCTGGGGATGAAATGTGAATTCGGTTGGCGCGAGTTTCCTGGAGCCATTTATTTTTTCGTAATCTGTTCCTGCAACGAGTCCAGTTCCTTTGGCTCCTAAGTAAAGATCAACTGAATCGCTACGACTTGGGATAGCCGTTGCATAACTAAACAGGTCATTGGCCAGGTTTGTATTTGGTAAAGCCGAATTAAGAACAACGACATTTCCATTATAGACTCTGCGTGGCTCTGCAAGGTCCATAAGCCCTACGACGTTCCTTAATGTCTGTGTGTCATTGTTACGATTGAGGATATAAACTTCAACACGAGTGATGTTCACACCCGAAATGATCTGTGGAGGATTTACTATCCACTGCCTGTAATGGTCTCTGAAGAAATGCCCAAGGAAAAAGTGACGGTTTTCATCGTAGTTGGATGCAATGATCTCAAAGGGCCGTCCCTGCCCTCCGTTGTTTTGGCCTCCGAGATTTATCGATGCGGTTTTTCCGCGTTGTGTAGTTGCAATGGCAGTAACATCCAGTTTTCCAAACTGAAGTTTTGCTTTTACTCCGAAAAGATTCTGCGCTCCCTGTATCAATGTATTATTGAGTGGAAGGCTTACGTTACCGATCTCCAGTTTTTGAAGGATGTCTTCCTTGAATCCCGTGTATTCGACCTTCATGTTGTTTTGAAAATCGAAGGAGTTGTTGTTATCAAAGTTTGCGGTAACAGCAAGTTTCTCTCCGATTTTTCCAATAACACTCATGTTGATCTGCTGATCAAATTCAAAACCACCGTTGCGTTGTTGTCTAATCGGAATAGCGGGGTTATTTATCTTTTGAAATGCTCCTCCAAAATCGAGTGTAACAAACCCTCTTGGTATCAGCTCTACGTAACTTCCACCAAAGATCCGGTCGAGTATCGGACTGATAAAGATCTTTGGAATAAGACTGCGGCCGCTGACAGCGCTTTCACCGTCTTGGGCCTTAGCTCTACCTTGCCAGTATTCTTTTAAGATCTGTCGGTCCTGGTATTGCTTAAATTCCTCAAACGTCATACTCGAGGCAGGTCGGTAATTCAGGTCTCCGATCTTTTCATAGATAGTGTAATTACCAGCGGTGTCTATCTCAACATCAAGTTTAAGCCGATTAGGATCCTTGAGATAGAGAGGTGATTCTGATGTTGTATTTGAAAATGGATCACCGTACCTGTCAGTGATGCGGTGCGTTGGTCTACGGCTCGGAGTGTATTGATTGCCTGTTGTATCTGACGCACTTGGACGCGACTGATCCTGACCATACACCTCATCGGGCATGAATAAAAAACTCAGCCACACAACAAACATTCGGCTAAGCGTAAAAGCAACCTGATTCTTGTGTGTAAAGAAAGTCAAACGTGCTATGCGTTTTTAAGGGCCTGCTTAACTAAATCTTCTAATGTAATGGTATTTCCTGATTTTTTCAGGACGCTATCCACACTTTTCTCAGCCGCTGCCTTCGGTAATCCCAACATGAGTAAAGCAGATAACGCTTCTTTCCTCACGTTATTGTGGGCACCGATAGAAATTGCTGGCTGCGTGTCATCCCAACTCTCTTTTTTAAGCTTGTCTTTCAGGTCAATTATTACACGCAGCGCCGTCTTGCCGCCGATACCTTTGATCATTTGCAGTGCCGCAGCATCTTCGCGTATTATCGCGGATTTTAATTCGTGACTGTTCATATACGATAGCATCACGATGGCCGTGCTGGGACCTACCCCGTTAACAGAGATCAATTGTTGGAAGAGTTTTTTTTCTGCTTCGTTGCTGAAGCCGTATAACACATGCGCATCTTCGCGTATTGCCAGGTGGGTATGTAACATTATGTTCTCCTGCTCCTTGATCTCGGAAAAAGTTTGCAGAGAAATTTGAAGCTGGTAGCCTACACCATTCACTTCCACAATAACTTGTGTCGGTTCCAGTAATACGAGTTTTCCTTTCAGGAATGCAATCATAATTAGCTCGTCATTGTGCTATCACGTCTTAACACCAGGCTAGTTTGGGTGATACTAAACAGTTAAAAAACGAAGGCAAAAAATTTCGCTGTGCCACCATGTGCTTCAGCAAACGCCATCAAAAATTAAGCTCACCTTCCTGGTTTTTCGCAGATCGCTAATTAGCAATAAAAATCCAAAAAAATAACCCACGTTTGCAAATACATCAGCAGGGTCAATCGCGACCTAAAGATGATCATCCTGGTCATGTAGTTGTGCATCCACGACAGCAATTGCCGCCATGTTTACAATTTCGCGGATCGAACTGCCGAGCTGGAGGATATGAACTGGTTTTTTCATCCCCAGGAGTATTGGACCGATGGCATCAGCCCCACCGATTTCCATTAGCAGCTTATAAGCAATATTACCCGAAGCGAGGTTTGGAAATATCAGTGTGTTGGCTCCCTCCTTTGACAGGGCGCTAAATGGAAACGTCTCCTGCTGAAGATGCGTGTTCAGCGCAACGTTGGCCTGAATATCGCCTTCAACAACAAGATCCGGGTTTTTTTGCTTTGCCAATCTTACGGCTTCACGAGTTTTATCAGGTATCTCACCTTTTGAAGATCCAAAATTTGAATAGGACAATACGGCAATTCGTGGCTTAATATCAAAGAACTTCACACCTCTTGCTGTCAGCGCAATTATTTCAGCAAGTTGTTTTGCATCGGGCTCCACGTTAACGGTAGTATCGGCAAAAAAGAAGGTGCCACGTTTATTAAGAATGATGTACATCCCAGCTACTCGGTTCACCCCATCTGCGGTACCAATTGTTTGAAGAGAAGGAAGAATAGTCTTGGGGTAGTCCTTTGTTAAACCGCTTACCAGAGCGTCTGCATCACCGTGCTCTACCATCATTGCAGCAAAGTAGTTTCTTTCACGCATGAGACGAAGGCAATCCTGATAGGTGAGCCCTTTACGCTGCCGCTTTAGGTATAAGGCTTCAGCATAACGCTTAACCGTATCGTCGTCTTGTCGAGGGTAAATGATCGGACAATCCTGCAGGTCGAGCTTGTGTTCTTCGATGAGGTGAAGTATTTCTTTTTTGTTCCCGAGAAGAATAGGGTAAGCAATTCCTTCATCACGAAGTATCTGTGCAGCTTTCAATACTTTCTGGTGAGTGGCTTCTGTAAAGACCACGCGCTTCGGTTGTTTTTTTGCACGTTCAATAATACGTGACATCAACTTTTGATCAATACCGATTCGTTTCTGCAACTCGTCGTGATAATTCTCCCAGTTCGTTATCGGGTTCTTGGCCATGCCTGAATCCATTGCTGCCTTTGCTACCGCGGGAGAAATCGTTGTGATCAGTCGCGTATCGAGAGGTTTGGGGATTAGATAATCGCGACCGAAACGGATTTTATCTGCTCCGTATGCTTTCACGACCATGTCGGGTACAGGTTCTTTGGCCAATGCTGCCAGCGCGTGAACCGCTGCAAGTTTCATAGGTTCGTTGATTTCAGTAGCGCGCACGTCCAGCGCTCCGCGGAATATGTAAGGAAAGCCAAGAACATTGTTTACCTGGTTAGGATGATCTGAGCGACCGGTGGCAATTATGATGTCAGATCGGGTCTTCATGGCCAACTCATATTTGATCTCGGGATCAGGATTCGCGAGAGCAAAAACGATAGGATCCTTCGACATGTTATTCAGGTCTTCAGGTGTGATTGCATCCGCAACAGAAAGCCCGACAAATACGTCGGCACCTTTCATTGCATCTTGCAGGCTTTCGCACTTTCGCTTTGTTACAAACTGCTTCTTGATATCGTCCAGATTCGCGCGTGATTCATTAAGAACACCTTTACTATCACACATGATGATATTTTCTTTCGTTGCGCCGAGTGCAATATAGAGTTTGCTACAGCTGATCGCGGCTGCACCCGCACCGTTGACGACGATTTGAATGTCTCCGATTTTTTTCTCCACAATCTCCAATGCATTCAATAGAGCAGCCGCCGAAATTATTGCCGTCCCATGCTGATCATCATGCATGATCGGAATGTTCATTTTATCTCGAAGTTCAGATTCGATCTTGAAACACTCGGGTGCTTTGATGTCTTCCAGGTTAACACCACCAAATGTCGGTTCTAACGATTTTACAATTTTGATGAACGCGTCAGGGTCTTCTTCATCTATCTCAATGTCGAACACGTCAATACCTGCAAATTTTTTGAACAACACGCCTTTACCTTCCATGACAGGTTTAGAAGCCTCCGGGCCGATATTTCCCAATCCGAGCACCGCCGTACCATTTGAAATAACAGCAACGAGGTTTCCCTTTGATGTATACTTATATACATCTTCCTTGTTGGCCGCTATTTCTTTGCAGGGCTCGGCAACGCCGGGAGAGTATGCAAGCGCAAGATCTAATTGGGAACTTAGTACTTTTGTAGGTACAACTTCAATCTTTCCAGGTTGTCCTTGCATGTGATAGTTCAAGGCATCCTGTTTTCTGATCTTAATAGACATGAACTCGATTATTTTAAGGGAGTAAAGATAACAAGGTACGCGAAAAGAAATATTATATTCTAATTTTGCATAGACTCGTGTCTTTAAAGCTCAATTGTCAATTAAGGATAAACGCAGCAACTTGATGATATCACGGTTGAAGGAATATTTGTTGTATATCGTTGTTACCCTCGTTGGGTTGCTCCTCCTGGGGAACATATACCTGATATACCGCAATAACCAGGTGATCTCCATCAACAAAAAGCAGCAGGAAGACGCGGAGCGCATTAAAGTTAACACGGTTGATGTGATCAGGAGTCTTCACCTGCTCGACCTGGCGATAAGGAGCTACACATTTGTTAAGGGTGATCACTTTCTCCTTGCTGCGAATACGGCTATCAAGGATAATGGTGTTGCCATTTCACGGCTTGAAGAGCCCTTAAAGTCACAGGATTTTCCCATGGGGGAATTCTATAAATTGAGAGATTCGGTTAATACATACGTAGTAGTCGCGCGAAATATGCTCGAGCTCATTTCTAAAGGCCAGCATCAGCAATTTGTGGATATCCTGTCGAAAGATCCTGGCTATTTGGTATGGCAACAGCATCAGGAGTTCACAAAACTTGTGAATCAATTTGAAGATCGTATTTCAGGAGATGCACAGATTCGTTACGAAGCAGCTTTGAAGAACAGCTATCTGTTGCAGATATTGTTGTTTTTGATCACGATACCAACGCTGGGATATACCGCGTTTTATACACGGCGTACGCTGGAAGTGTCAGAACAATTGAGGAGATCGGAAGCAGAGAAAACAAAGATACTTGAGGATCAGAACCGATTGCTCGAAAAAACGGTTTACGAACGCACTCGAGAGATACGAGCACAAAACGCTGAGATCAGCGCCCAGAATGAGGAGATGACGGCGTACACCGAACAGTTGCTCCTTCAACAACGGGAAATCGAGCTGCACCGAAATAGTCTCTCCAAACAAAATGAGAGCGTGATGGATGCCAAGCGCATCATTGAAGAACAAAACCTGTTGATTCAACAAAAAAATAATGAGCTAGGAATTGAGGTAGCACGACAGACAAGGGACTTAAAACAGACCAACCAGGAACTGATCGAACAAAACACTCGTCTCGAACAGTTCGCGTTTATAATATCACACAACCTTCGTGCGCCAATGGCCAGACTCGTCGGGTTGTCTTCTATCCTTCATTTTGCTAAGGATCCTATTGAAACTTCTGAGATTGTACGATTAATGGTAAAATCCACGCACGATCTTGATCAAGTGATCAAAGACCTGACATTGATCCTCGGAATTCAAAAAATGAATACAAAAATTCTCAGTGAAATTGAATTAGCGTCGCTACTCAAGAAAGTGTTGACGACTTTGGAGACCGAGATCAGTGAGACGAAAACAAAAGTGATATCCGACTTCAGCAGACTGAATGATGTAACGTCTCTGCATCCTTATATGGAAAGCATATTTTACAATTTGTTAAGCAATGCGATCAAGTACAGGCATCCAGACCGTCCTCCTGTAATACACGTAAGTTCTAAAGTCGTGGATGAATATGGCCTTATTACCTTTGAGGATAACGGTTTGGGTATTGATGTAGAAAAGTATAAGGATAACTTGTTCAATCTTTATAAGCGATTCCATTTTCACACAGAAGGAAAAGGGATGGGACTCTATCTTGTTAAGACGCAGCTTACTGCGCTTGGTGGAAAGATTGAAGTCGATAGCAAAGTCGACGAAGGTACACGCTTTAACATTTACCTAAAGCAGAACCATGGGGCTTAGTTTGTTGGCGTGGCCAGATCCTCGCTGGTCTTGAACGTCCACAATATCGTCTCAAGCTCGCGTACAATTTCTCGTTTATCCTTTCCAGGCGCATATGCAAATCCTTCGATATAGTATAGCCTACCTTTTGACTGGTCGACCAAGGCATAACCGACGTATGGCCCACCCATTGTCTGAGTATTTGTCTTCCACAATGCGCGAATTTCCATTGCGAAGTGTTTGTTAAGCATCACCTGTTTTGCACTTACATCGAAATTTTCTCTTTCTGTTACGAGATAGCTGACGGGGTTCTCAGGGTCTTCGAATAAATATTTTTTAGCCACTTGGTCCCGCCACTCGATTACGCTATCGGGAAGCAACTGATATTCGCTGATATATGGTTTCCATGTAATAAAAATATCCTTATCTCTGTTGGATTCTATCTGACGAAGCCATATGAAGTCGATTGCCTTGTCAGCGAGAACGTAACCAACGGGCACACGAAGTTCAATACCCTGTTCATTCCTAAGAAAAGCCGCTACCCCCAGCGTTGACCTTGTACGAAACATATTAGCTTCGAGCCGTTCTCTTTCGACTTCATTAAAACGGTCGATGATATTTTGACCATCCATTTGAAGGTGACGAATAAGGTTTTTTTCGGTATCACCGAACAGATACAATACCTCCTGGCCTTTGGCGTATTCGTCCTTTCTTGAGAATCGATAGAAGCCGGTATCTGTCTTTATTTTTTCGAGGGTCTCAGGGGTGAAATCTTTACGAAGCACCTTGGAACCTACGGTAGTCTGGTCAAGAGTAAATACGTAAACAAGATTTCTTATTTGAGTTAGCAACCTCATCCTTGCAGGGTGAACCCAAATGAGATTGAACATAGGCTCCTGTTGCGGCAGACCAGGCATAGTGGCCAGGAAAATTTTGCGCACTTCTGAACCGAGTTCACCTTTCCACTGCACCGAATCCATAACCAGGATTACGTCACCTGGCTTTCCAGTAGCCTTGGGGAGATATTCAGCGTCGCGCTCTTTTTTGGTGCAGGAAAAAACCAGTAAAACAAAAAAACCTATGAGTATCCGATTCATGAAATCCAAATTTTTGATAAAGCTATAATGCCAGCATTATAAAACAGTCACAAAATGGCATCGATAAAAACTCAGGCCGCCGCCCTGCTTACGACAAACTTGAGCGCTTCTCAATTGGTCAGATTCCAATGATTAACTTCTGCCCTGGCTGTAATCGGCTATTGTTTAGATTGTTAAGACTCTTGAGTTTTTCGATGGTCAAACCCTCGAATTTTTTTGAGATGTCCCACAAGGTATCGCCTGGCTGTACGGTATATGTTTTTGAATCAGGGATTGGAATCGCGGGTAGTGGCGCCTTCGGTTTAGATGATGCCAGCACAGTAGTTGCATTCGTGCTTGAACGCTGCCAGATGTTGAGCCTCTGACCGACGTGAATAGTATTACTTCGAAGGTTGTTCCATTTTTTCAGATCGTTCACGCGGACTCCATGCCTGATTGCAATCGATCCTAATACATCTCCGTTACGCACTCTATAAACTATTCTGTCTCGACCATATGTGCTTCCTTCGCTATTTTTGGCAAGTGCTTCAAGCTCCTTTACGCCAACCTTGGACGCCGAATCCATTATAGCAACCCGGTTGAGTTCGAGATTGAGTTTTGCGTCCAACGGTACATATAGTGTATGGATCCTGCTTGATTCAGGGATCGCATTCCTTTGTACTGAAGGATTAAGTCTTTGAAGATCTTCTACACAAGTTCCTGTCAGGTTGGCGAATGTTTCAAAGTGAAGAAATTTTTTTATCTGGACAGTGTCATATCGTGGAAGCATCTCTTCACCTTCATCGAAAAAGTTATGCTCATCAAGATAATTCATGGCATAAGTGATTGCCACAAACTGAGGCACATAGGAGCGTGTCTCCCGTGGAAGGTTAGGATATATCTCCCAAAAAGTGCGTTTGTATCCCGATCGGCGTATCGCCCTTTTTACATTACCAGGGCCGGTATTGTAAGCTGCTAATGCAAGCTCCCAATCGTGAAACATTCCATATAGATCGCGAAGATAGCGGCACGCAGCATCTGTCGCCTTATCGGGATCCATCCGATCGTCGATGTACCAATCATTACTTAATCCATAGTGGCGGCCAGTAGCCGACATGAATTGCCAGAGACCTACTGCCCTTACTCTTGAGATAGCACGGGGATTCAACCCAGACTCAATAATCGAAAGATATTTAAGCTCCTCAGGTAGACCGTACTTGGCGAGGTACTTCTCGAACAACGGGAAGTATAAATTTTTCCTCCGCATCATCATTCGAGTATACTCACGATCCTTTACTGTAAAATAATTGACAAAAGCGTGCACACGTTCATTATAAATAAGCGGCATTGTTCCCTCAAGGCATGCAAGGCGGTCAGCAATCAATGCAGGGTCATCGTCTCCGGGTATGTACTCCAACTCCGTAGGCAGCACGAAGTAAACAAAGTCTGCAGTGTCGCCCTTGTACATGTGATCCTCTTCGGCTACAGCAACCTCCAGTGAGTCAACCACTACTGAATCGGGTTGTAGCACCTGGGCAAAGGTAGTACCTGAAATAATGAATAACGGGAGGAGGATTGCTCCCCTCAACAAGTCTTTTATGGTCCGCTGAATCCGCATTGTGATCAAAAAAATATGTGGAACAAAAAATATTTTCAAATAGAGGAAACCATTTCCTCTGAGTACTCAATTCAACAATGAATTCGAAAAATGAAGCAGCTTAGACTCTTCAAAGTCATCTGCAATTACCTGTAAGCCTATTGGCAATCCTTGTCTGTCTTCACCGCACGGGATTGCAATGGCCGGAACTCCCGCTACGTTAGCCTGAACGGAAAATAGATCCGCCAAGTACATCTCGAGAGGGTTATCAGTGTGTTCACCTAGTTTAAATGCCGTCGTTGGTGTTATAGGCATAACAATAAAATCGTATTGCTTCAGGATATCTTTTGTTTTTTCCCGAATAATGCGCCTTACTTTTTGAGCCTTGGTGTAATAAGCGTCATAATAACTTGCGCTCAATACAAACGTGCCCAGTAATATCCTCCGCTGAACTTCCTTGCCAAATCCTTCAGACCGGCTCTTTTTGTAAAGTGAGTTTAGATCTGTTACGCCTTCGCTCCTATATCCGTACCGTACGCCGTCATACCGCGACAGGTTTGAACTCGCTTCAGCAGTGGCTAGTATGTAGTACGTTGGTAACACATACTCCATCAAGGGAAAGTCGATCACTTCAACAGCATGACCGGCTGACTTGATGTCTTTTATCTTTGAAAGGATACTTTCCCTTATCTCGGGTTGAAGCCCCTCGGAATTCTCGATCTCGCGTACGTATGCTACTTTATACGATTTGCCGTTGGAACGTAACAGCTCTTTGCTGTACTCTGGAACCGCCTTTTTGGATACTGTGCTATCAACTTCATCGGCGCCGGCAATAACCTCCAGCACAAGTGCAACATCTTCTACAGATTTCCCAAAAATACCAATGCAGTCAAACGATGACCCGTAGGCAATCAATCCGTAACGTGAAATCCTCGAATACGTAGGTTTGAGCCCCACCAAGCCACAAAATGCAGCCGGTTGCCGAACAGATCCACCTGTATCCGAACCCAACGAGACCCGGCACATGTCCGCCTGAACAGCGACCGCCGAGCCGCCCGATGATCCACCAGGAACTCTACTATTGTCGGCATCATTGAGGACAGGTCCAAAGGCCGAATTTTCATTTGAGGATCCCATTCCAAACTCGTCACAGTTCTGACGGCCAATGACTATCGCATCCTCATCCAAAAGACGTTGTACTGCCGTACCGTTGAATTGTGATATGAAACCATTCAGGACCTTGCTGCCGGCCTGCAATGGATGATCCTTGTAGGCCAAAACATCTTTTAGACCCACAACGAGACCTGCTAGTTTTCCGGCTTTCCCCTCTTTGAATTTTATGTCTATTGCAACTGCGCTCTTGAGCGCTTCATCTTCGTATACGCTCAAAAACGCATTGAGGTATGATTTTTCTTTGATGTTGGCAAGATGATGACGAACTAAGTCCTGACAGGAGAGTGTACCGTGCTGCAGATCGTTCCGTATTTCGCGAAGCGTAGCGTACGTTTTCAAGACCTATTTCCCGTCGTCAATTTTCGCGGCGCTGCTGGCGTCCTCAACTTCTTTCTTAACGTCCTTTACAGAATCCTTGAATTCGCGTACACCTTTACCCAATCCTTTCATGAATTCAGGTATTTTCTTGGCGCCAAAGAATACAAGGACGAAAAGACCGATGAGAAGAATTTCCTGGAAACCAACCCCACTGAGAAACAATAATGTAGCTTTCATGTGTATTAATTTTATTGTTGAAAGGGTCCATGTATGTGCCTGCTGCCGTTCCTCGGCAAAAGGCCATTTCAAGCACCATTTTTAAAGTCGTAGGGAACAAAAATAGGGTAAAAAACCGTAGGATCAAACGTAGGAACGAGGGGGATGTTGGAAGTTCGGTACGGGCGGCTCGAAAATACTATCCCCGGCCAAATCATGGGACCGAAAACCGACAAAAAGGAGAAGGCCTTACATGCTTTTTAACCACCCCTGTGGATCCAATGCAGTCGTATTTTTGAAGATCTGAAATCTCAACTCAGAAACCCCTTCATTGTTGGAAAACACCTTTCCGATTTCCTGATTGGTAGTGACCTTTTGACCACTTCGTACAAATACCTCCTTCAATCCAGCATAAACAGTCAAATATTCGCCGTGTTTGATAATAACTGTGCTACCCAAACCCTGGATGAACGCTACCCGCCGCACTTCGCCATCGAAGATCGACTTGACCTTTTCATTTTGTTGAGTCTGAATGTTCACACCATTGTTATTTACGATAACTCCCTTAAGCGCTGGATGATTCTGTCTTCCGAATTTCTGCGACACGAAACCTGATGAAACTGGCCACATGAACTTTGCTTTGTTCTCCTCAAATGAATTTGACAAGGTGACTAGCTCTCCTTTGCTCGCTTTTAACGCCCGGGCCATCTCCTCTTTGATAAGATCTTCAATCAGTTTATCGAGACGGGCTACCGCTTTCTTAGTTTCCTCAAGATCCTTCTTCAGCTTCTTCTCTTGCTTTTCAAGGTTCCGTACAAGTCCGTTTTGTTTTTGCTTCAGTTTGGTGAGGCTTGTGGTGGCAGCTACCTCATCGTTTAGAAGCTTGCTCTTCTCTTCCCTTCTCACTCTGATTTCTTTGACTTGACCGGAAAGTTCTTCCTGAACTTTAGTGATCTGTTCAGCCTGCAGCTTACGGGTTTCTCCATATTGTTTCATGTATCGAAGCCTCATGATGAGTTGATCGAACGATCCGGAAGAAAAAAGGAAAGTTAGGCGGGTAGTGCTGTTGTTTGCCTTTTGTGCAGCATACAACATGGAAGCGTATTCTTTCTTTAATTTTTTAAGATCGACCTCAAGAGCACCAATGATATCGTTGTTCTCTCCGATTTCGGAATCGAGGATACCGATTTCACCATTGATGGCCTTCACTAGCTTTTCCTGCTCCCGGATTCGCTCGTTAAGCGCAGTCAGCTCACCAAGCGTGTTCTGCTTCTTGGTACTCGTTTCGTCAATGATCTTTTCAACCTCTTTAATCTTCTCAAGATTCTGCTGCTTTTCCTTTTGGAGTTGGGACTTTGATTTTTGCGCAGCAACAGAAAATGAAAAAATACAGAAGACTAAAAGGCACAGTAGGTGTTTACCTCCGCACATATTTCTTTGGAATATTAAACGGGAACTTCAATTCTTTATCGCCCACTTCGGCTTTATTATACTCAAAAATAATAGTTGTATTCAATAACCCGGCAATCGTCTTGTAAAACAGGTTGATCGTTCCGTTATAAGGGAACAACTTGGTGCCAATTGGTTGAAAATTCGAGTAATTCACCACAACGAATTTGCACTGTTACTTTCTTTCAACTCAACTTTTTCAAGCTTCTTGCTGGCCAGGTTGATATAGTTATCAACGCTTATGTTGTTTGCTTGTTGCTTTAGGATGAAGAAAGCTGTTTCCTGAAGAACTTGGTCACTTTCCTTTCTTGGAATGATCAGATTTCCAAGCATCGCTGCTTGTATAACATCATAGTTGATCTGGAAGTTATAGCGCTGCGAAAGCTCGGCATAATCAAACTGGAAGTATTCATTGTCAACGTTATTGACTATGGTTATTGAATCTTTGTTGATCAACGCTTTTCCGCCCTGAACGCCGATAACGGAAAATGTCATCCAGATAATACTATCCTTGCGAATGCGGATGTTTGCTTTCACTTCACGTTCCTTATTTGCATCTCGGAGCACCATACGTGCCTTTCCATGCATGTATTCGAAATCTATTTCTTCAACATTCAATGTGGGCCGGGGAGGATTTAAGTCAAGCGTCGGGCCAACTACTTTCTTACTGCAAGACATTACCATGAAAGAGAATCCAACTAGGATTAACAGGAGGCGATTATTCATAGATTTTACGGTTCGCTATTTTTTTATTGAGCGTTTCGCTGTTGGCATTTAATCCCCGGGCTTTTTCCCATTGCTGTACCGCTCCTGTTACATCACCTAACTGAAAGAGAATATCGCCGTAGTGTTCAAAATGCGTGGCGTTTGCATTCCCGGTAGAGATTGCCCGCTCAATAACTTTTCTTGCTTCCTTATATTTTTGGCGTGAATAAAGCACCCATGCATAAGTATCAAGATAGGTTGGATCGTCCGGATTATTTTTGATCAGTAAAGAAGACATCTTCTCTGCCTTTTCGAGATTTGTTTTGCGAAGCGCCAGGTAATAGCTAAAGTTGTTGAGCACTGCTTCGTTGTTGGGATCCGTCGCCAGTGCATCTTCGTAGGCTTTGTCCGACTTGTCGTATGCTTTCGTGGCATTGTATGCATCGCCTAACAGGCTATTAAGCTCTGCTACCATTTTTGGATTCGAAGAGGAAAGTCTCTTAGACTGTTCCAAAGCGCCAATCGCTTCCTGATAATTGCGCTTTTGAAGATTTGCGAACCCGTTGAAATAATAGATCTTATTCTGGTTTGGAAACATCTCCAATGCTTGGTCGGAATGGCTGATCACATTGTCGTATTGCTCCATCTGTACTTCGAGGTAGAGCAAATTCTCCCATACTTCAAAATTAACATCACCCGACTCTATTGCTTTGAGATACTCGCCTTGTGCTTCACGGTTCTTGCCAGCCGATAGATACAAGTCGCCCCCTAATACATGAACCGAAACGTCGGAAGGATTTGTCTTCTGAAGTTTGTCGAGCAACGACATTGCAAACGCTTCCTTCTCGGGATCTGAGATATTCTTTACTCTGTTTTGATTCAACTCAGCATTATAAGTGCCTAGCACGATAAGCTTACTTTCCAGCTCGATGGTGTGATCATCAAACAGATTTGTGAGGAGCGGGCGCGCCTTTTGTTCCTGATTGCTGTCCCGGTAAAGTCCAGCCAGCAACATTTTGGCATTCCCCGCGTCGGGATGGCTTGCAACAAATTTTTCGATATACCGGATAGCCTCCGATTGCATTCCCTTTTGCGAAAGGATTTCTGCAAATCCCATCATAAGGCGTTCTTCCTCTGGAAACGCATTTAACAGTTTTTCTCCCTCTGCAACAGCTTCCTTGGTTTTACCCATGTCAAAATAGAGGCGCATCTTTTGAAGTGACGATGTTTCGTTGATGCCGAGTTCGTTTTCTGCACGGTTGTATACTTTGATTGCTTCATCAGTCTTGTTTGCATATTGGTACACGGCAGCAAGCTCATATAGGTATTCTTCGGTGCCTTTAACTTCCTTTAGCATCATTTCGTACGTCGCTGCTGCCTTGTCAAAAGCGGTCATGCTGTTATAGATATGTGCTGCCATCAGGTAGAAATACTTATTCTTTCTTTCAAGCTTCAGCGCATTTTCGATGCTGATGGAAGCCTTTAAAAGATCCTCTTGCTTGCTACTTTGGGCGAGTACCTGAGCTATCTTATAATGAACCGTGGCATTTTCCGGCGATATTTCCAGCGTGCGTTGGTAGTAAAGGAGGGCCTTTGCGTAATCTTCCAGAATAAAATACTTTTCACCCTCGGTAAAGTAGAATTCGGCTTCGCGGAGTTTGATGCCTGAAGCCTGCGGTTCATCCGGACTTTTCTTTTTACGCTGTGCAAGGGCGTTGATCGACAACAACATGATCAGTGTTGCTATTATACTTACCGCCCAATATGATTTCCGCACTTTCACGCTTGCGTTATTGCATTGTAGTCTCCTAAGCTAAAATCGTGTGTTGAACCTTCAAAAGTAACGAAATTCCCTAACATGCTGTTGTCCAGCATGGCATTCCGGATATCGGAGTCCTTTTGGATGATTGAGTTTTTGATCCTGCTATCCGAAATCCTTGTATTTTCTCCCACAGAAACATACGGCCCTATCACAGAGTTCTCAATGACGACCCCGTCGCCAATAAAACACGGACCAATTATAACCGAGTTGACGAACTTCGCTTTGTCAGAAATAAGCTTCTGGTCTTTAATGAATTCAAGATAACGTTGATTGGTTTGAACGGTAACATTCTTGTTGCCGCAATCCAGCCATTCCGCAACCTCTCCAGGTACAAGCTTAGCACCCTTTTTAGAGAGGTTTTGTAGCGCCGATGTAAATTGAAATTCGCCTTTGTCTTTAATGTTGTTGTCGATTAGATATTGCATTTCGCGGGCAAGGGCCTCGCCGTCTCTGAAGTAATAGATTCCGATTATGGCGAGATCCGAGACGAACTGTGTCGGTTTTTCTACAAGTTCAGTTATTACTGACTTCTCATTTACGCGGACTACGCCGAATTGTGATGGATCTTCAACTCGCTGAACCCATATGATACCATCTTGATTTGTATCAAGCTTGAATGTTGCTTTAAATAGTGTATCGGCGAATGCGACGATGACCTTGCCTTTAAATAATTCCTTTGCAAACAACAGAGCATGAGATATTCCGAAGGCTTGTTCCTGGTAGTAAATTTTTCCTGTTGCACCGACGTCGCTTGCGATCTTCTTTAAGCTTTCTTCTACTTCCTTTCCAAAGCTGGGATGAATAATAAATCCGATAAAATCTATTTTTTCAGGGCAGACCTTTGCTATGTCTTCCACGAGGCGGTGAACTATGGGTTTACCCGCAATTGGTAACAAGGGCTTTGGTACCGTCAATGTGTGAGGGCGGAGCCTCTTACCCAAACCCGCCATAGGGATAATAATGTTCATACTAGCAAAGAGTTATTCAAGTAAAACTAAAGAAAAATCAATTCGAAGTGTGTCTGAATTGCTTCCTTTCCAATAGATAAATTACCAAAAGATAGGCCACAATTACAACGGTGTGGAAAGTTGTCGCAACCCATTGACCGTTGATGGAAATAAGATTTACAGCATATATAATGGCGAATGTTACAGCAATGTAAACGATGCTCTTGCCCACATTGTAAGGTATGGGATAGTACTTTTGTCCGAGCAGATAACAAGCAACAGTCATAGAAAAATAGCACAGGAACGTTGCCCAGCTGCTACCCAAATAACCTGCCAACGGGATCAATAAATAGTTTGCTGCGATGGTTATGATCACACCACCAACGGTTATAACGGTTCCATAAAAAGTTTTATCGGTTAGTTTGAACCAAACGGAAATATTGTAATAAAGTCCGAGGAACAGATAACCCAATAATAAAATTGGAACAATTGGGAGTCCCTGCCAGTACTCCTCTTTTCCGAGGAAGTATTTAAGTATGTCAAGATTGATGCAAACGCCTAGCAACAGCACACAACAAACTATTACAAAATAATGATTCACCCTCGCGAAGAGTGTCGGTGATCCTTTGTCTGCAGCATTTGAAAAAAAGAATGGCTCGGCGGCATAACGGAACGCCTGTACTGCGAGGTTCATTAACATTCCAAATTTGTAACAAGCGCCAAAGATACCAAGCGCATATTCTGAGGTTTGTCCTTCATAAAAATTCTCCGGTAGCCACCAGTCCAGTGTAAGCCTTGAGAACGTTTCATTAGTCATCCCCGCCAAACCGGTAAGCATAACGGGGTAGGCATACGTTAGAATTGTTGGAGATATCTCCTTGTCGAATGTCGGACGCCATGAAAAGAGATTCCCGGCGAAGAAGAAAAGATAGAAAGCGTTGGCAATGAGATTTGCAATAATTACGTAATTGATGCCGACTGTAGGATCATAGGCGATAGTCAGGAAATAAACATTAAGTGCGATAAGTATTATGACGTTCACGAGGCGGCCTGTGACAAACCTCTTGGCCCTTTTTTGAAATCTCAAACGTGCGAACGGAATGGCAACCAATGCATCAAGTAACATGATCACAACCAGCCATCTAACCAGGTCAGCATTTCCCGGTATCTCGAGTGCACTGGCGATGGGTTCAGCAAGCAGGATGAATACTACTGACAAGGACAAAGTTATCAATAGAACAACTGTCTGAGTAAGGTTAAATATCCTCCTTTCATCTGCGCCTGGCTTGCTTGCAAACCGGAAATACGCGGTTTCCATTCCGAACGTGAAGATTATATTGATCACGGCGACATATGCAAAGAGTTTGGTAATGATACCGTACTCCTCGGGTACAAATACGTCCGTGTGAAGTCTAACAAGAAGGAAGTTGAGGAATCTTGGAACAATGCTTCCCAACCCATAAAGCACTGTTTCTCCGGCGAGTCTTTTTATTTTGCTCATTCGATATTTTCAGGGGGTGGGCTGCATCGGGCTGATCGTTGAGATGCAGCATTTCTTTATTTACCTGTAAAGTTCGGCTTCCGTTTTTGAATAAAAGCAGTAGTCCCTTCTTTGAAATCTTCGGTTTCAGTACAGGCTGCAAAATTTTCTGCTTCTGTCCTATAACCTGCGCCTTCGAATTCATAACCTGCGTTAATGCTCTTTATAGTATTTGCTATAGCGATGGGTGCATTTGCAATTATTTTCTTCATTATGGAATTCGCAAGGGCCATTAGGTCGTCCTTGTTCGAAACTACATGGTTAACAAGTCCTAGTGCTTTTGCTTCATATGCTGTTATCATATCCGCTGTAAGCAGGAGCTCGAAAGCTTTCCCGCGGCCGACTAATTGACTCAGCCGTTGCGTTCCTCCGTAGCCCGGAATTAGGCCCAACGTTACTTCTGGCTGTCCGAACTTTGCATTCTCTGTTGCGATACGGATATGACAAGCCATCGCCAATTCACAACCACCGCCCAGTGCGAAGCCGTTGACGGCAGCGATTACAGGCTTTGGACAATTCTCAATCATCCTGAAAAGTTCCTGTACTTGTTTTGAGAGTGCAAGCGCCTTTTGAGGCGTCAGAGATGTGAGTTCTTTTATGTCCGCTCCTGCTACAAATGATTTATCCCCGTCGCCTGTTAGAATGAGGCCTTTTGTATCGCCGTTCTGATACAGCTCCCGGATTATTTCGCGAAGGTTGTCGAGAAGTTCCATGTTCAAGGCATTCAAGGCGCTGGGCCTTGAAAGGGTCACCGTCAGGATGTGATCACTGTAATGAGTCTGGAAATTTCGCATGTCATGCAACTTATTGAGCTTTTAGTTATAGGACAAATTTTTGATCGTCTGAACCGAATTTTCAGCTCCATTTTGAACCACTGACAGTCTCCAAATAGGAAATTCTGTCGATTTTGAGTCTCTGGGATGTCTAAAACATCGACTGCTTAATATTTTTTTGACCCATGTGATTTTCCTCAAAAAGCGGCTCCAAGGCCTCAAATAGGGGCATTTTTGGCAGTTCCATCTTTAAGGATCAGTGCGGTTCAATTACTTCTGGAGATGTTTTTGATCTACGGGTCACGTTAGAATGATTTCCCGACTTATTTTTGCGGATTAAACGAGTCTGTATTGACCAAAAAAACCGTGATATGAAAGCATTTTTGATTGGTAAAATGGGAGTGTTCACCTTATTAGTGATGGCATTTGCGATCAGGTCGGGGGCAGCCACCTATTACACCGCCGCTGCAGGCGAGATCAGGGACAATATCTGGTCTACTACTACTAATGGTACACCGGGCGCACTTCCCTCGGTGGCAAGCGGTGATATTATTTACATAGATGACAACGTATCAATTACTGCTGGGAATTTCACAGCCTGGAGCGCTTTGAATATTACAATCTATTTGAATGCAACGCTCTCAATTGAAGATCAATTGCTCCTCAGCCAAACTTCATCGATCGTGTTCCAAACATCTAGCGCAAAAGTAATCGGATTAGGACCTGGAAATAGTGAAAAAATAAAGTTCGGAAATGGCAATGATGGCTGGTCCGGAAACGATGGTAACTTAACCGGACCAGGCACACTGGATGCAAGCTATAACCCTGCGACTTCTCCGCTTCCGATTGAACTCCTCTTTTTCAATGTGAAGCAAGCCAATAACGGACAATTACTGGAATGGGCCACAGCGTCTGAATTAAATTTTAACTATTTCTCAATAGAGCACTCCATCGATGGAAAGACCTTTAAAGAAATAGAACAAGTCAAGGGTTACGGCAATACCAAGGAACGAAAGGATTATAGTTTTGAAAATCGAAACGCACTGCTTGGCAAGAATTATTACCGACTTAAATCGGTTGACCTTGATGGGTATAGCGAATATTCAAAAGTGGTGTTGATGGAATACACGGGAGAAAAAACTTTCGTTGTGGCACCGAACCCATCGCAGGGATCTTCGATTAATTTCTTCTTGAACTTTGTTCCTTCGGAAAATACCTACGTCACGATATTTGATAATTCCGGGACAGTAATCGGTGTCTATAGACCAACTGATTCCTTTCAAGCGATTGCTTTTGAAAACAACCTTACGAGCGGACTTTATTTTGCAAAATTGGTAACGAAGGACTATATAAAGGTTGAACGTTTCGTCGTTCGCTAATGCTAGGATATCATTAGAGATCCAGCTTTTTTCAGGCTCTTTAATATATGACTTGTCATCTCACTTAAATCAAATTGAGGTTCCCACCCCCAATCGATGCGTGCCACAGAATCGTTAATTGACTTGGGCCACGAATCCGCTATCGCCTGACGAAAATCGGGATTGTACGTGATCTCAAATTCCGGAATGTACTTTTTGATCTCAGCAGCGATTTCGGCCGGAGAAAAGCTCATAGCCGTTACGTTATAACTTGAACGTATCCTGATCTTTTCTGCAGGTGCCTCCATCAGATCTATTGTTGCCTTAACGGCATCGTCCATGTACATCATCGGAAGATAAGTATCGGGCTTAAGAAAACATTCATACTTTTTGTCGGTCAACGCCTTAAAGAAAATGTCGACTGCATAATCAGTTGTGCCCCCGCCGGGTTTTGTTTTGTAGCCTATCAATCCTGGATAACGTAGACTGCGGACGTCAAGTCCTTTGTTTTTGAAAAACCACTCGCACCAACGCTCACCGGCCTGCTTGCTAATACCATAGATCGTAGTCGGATCCATGATTGTATCCTGTGGTGTTTTGATCTTGGGAGTTGTGGGGCCAAACGCGGCAATCGAACTGGGCCAATAGACTTTCGAAACTTTGTGCTCAACTGAAGCATCCAGGACGTTGATAAGTCCATCCATGTTAAGATGCCAGGCAAGGTTGGGATTTTTTTCTCCGGTAGCCGATAACACTGCGGCCAGGTGATAGATCTGAGAGAATTTGTTCTTTTGAATTAGTGCGGAAAGCTTTTCGCGATTTAATACATCAAGTATTTCAAAATCTCCATCGCCTAATATTCCCTCGGGCCCCTTGATATCAGTGGCAATAACATTGCTCTTACCATGCAACTTCCATAAACCCTGTGTTA
>Ga0111539_10003583_pt1 | contig 20465 bp, 17 predicted proteins | sample RhiMethybrSRZTD1_FD_79667 | JGI IMG/M metagenome (GOLD analysis project Ga0111539, IMG submission 79667) | Populus rhizosphere microbial communities from Tennessee, USA - Rhizosphere MetaG P. TD hybrid SRZTD1 (version 2) (version 2) | ecosystem: Host-associated > Plants > Roots > Rhizosphere >...
CGTCGAGAACACCAGCGCCGCGATGGCCGCGAGAGGGATCAAGAGTCCAGCGAGGGAACGGAGCCATCGACGACTGGTCATGTGTCGATCCTATCGTTCAGCCGGCCTGTCGCACGAGTCCCGGCACGTGTATTGCGAACCTTTCAATAGTCACACCGGAGGATGGAACCATGAATGCTGATGTGTTGAAGGGAAAGTGGAAGCAGCTCAAGGGCGAGGTCAAATCACAGTGGGGTCAGTTGACGGACGATGACCTCGACGTCGTCGAAGGCGATGCCGAGAAACTGATCGGACGGGTTCAGGAACGCTACGGCTACCAGCGCGATCAAGCGAAGCGGGAAGTCGCGGAGTTCCTCGACCGCCACCCCGTCATGCCCTGAGCCAGCCATCTGCCTACATCGGGCTCGCGTCGCCATCCCATGGCGACGCGAGCCCACTCTTTCACGATTCAACCGCGGTTCACCCGGCTATCAACTTGCATCCAATCGCGAGCGGTGCGCCATCATCGTGTACTCCTAGCTCTGCCTTGGAGTTTGATCGCGCGGTTTTGGCGTGCGACGTAGTACCTTGCGTGTCGCTTGGAACGGTGATGACTGTCTGTACGACCGATAACTGTAGGGACCAGATTCCTTAAGCGATGTCTCCAAACCTCCAGCACGAAGCTCAACTGCAGCTCGCTACGATCGTCGCCTCGTCCGACGACGCTATTACCAGCACCGACCTTGCCGGAGTGATCGCAACGTGGAACCGCGCGGCCGAGCAGATTTTTGGCTACACCGAGCTCGAGGCAGTGGGCCAGTCAATGCGTTTGGTCATTCCACCGGACCGATTCGACGAGGAAGATCATGTTCTGCGCCAGATTCACGCTGGCGACACCATCGCCCACTACGAAACCGTGAGACTCCGCAAGGATGGCCAACGCATCGATGTGTCGTTGACGGTCTCACCCATCACAACGGCGGATGGCGAGATCATCGGCACTTCGAGGATTGCGCGCGACATCACCGAACGCAAACGGCTCGAGCGGGACGCGCGGCATTTGGCCGCCATCGTCGACTCGAGCGACGATGCGATTATCAGCAAAGACCTTGACGGCACGATTGTGTCGTGGAATCACGCGGCCGAACGGCTGTTCGGCTTTACCGCGGCGGAGGCTGTCGGCCGATCGATTCGCCTGATCGTGCCACCTGACCGGCAGACGGAAGAGGATCATGTCCTGAACACGGTGAGGCAAGGCAAGGTCGTCGACCACTTCGAGACCGTCCGAGTGCGCAAGGACGGTAGCCTGGTGCCCATCTCACTGACCGTCTCGCCGATCCAGTCGGCGACCGGAGTCACCATCGGCGCTTCCAAGATTGCGCGAGATCTCAGCCGCAGCCAGCACATCCAGCGCGATGCGTCGCAATTTGCCGCCATCATCAACTCGAGCGACGATGCCATCGTCAGCAAGGACTTGAACAGCATCGTGACGTCCTGGAATGCGGCGGCCGAAACCATGTTTGGGTTTACTGCAGCCGAGATCGTCGGCCGTTCCGTCCGTCTGCTCATTCCCGAGGATCGGCAGCAGGAGGAGGATGAAGTCCTCTCGCGCATCCGGCGGGGGGAGCGCGTCGAACATTACGAGACCATCCGTCGCCAAAAGGACGGGACGCTCATTCCGGTCTCATTGACGGTCTCCCCGATCCGGAGCCCGGATGGCACCGTGATCGGCGCGTCGAAGATCGCCAGGGACATCAGCGAGCGAAAGCGAGCAGAGGAAGAACGGGTGCGGCTGCTGGCCATCGCGAGGGACGCCAGCCGGCTCAAGGATGAATTCCTGGCGACCCTCTCGCACGAGCTGCGGACCCCTCTGAATGCGATTGTGGGATACCTCCGCATGATGCAGGCTGGTCTCCTTCGCGGCGAGAAGCAGAGCCGGGCGATTGACACCGTCCTGCGCAACGCGACGTCGTTGACGCAGATTGTCGAGGACATCCTCGATGTGTCGCGCATCATTTCGGGGAAGCTGCGGCTGGAAGTGCAGTCGGTCGAATTGCCCGAGATCATTGATGAGGCCGTGGAGACGGTACGGCCTGCCGCCGATGCCAAGGGTGTACGGGTCGAGACGATTGTCGATCCCCGCACGTCCCCTGTCTCGGGTGATCCCGAACGCGTGCGACAAATTCTCTGGAATCTCTGTTCGAACGCCGTGAAGTTTACGGAGCGGGGCGGGCGGGTCCAAGTCCGCTTGGAGCAGGTAAATTCGCACGTCGAAATCACGGTGACCGACACGGGTGTTGGCATTCCGGCGGAATTTCTCCCCCACGTGTTCGAGCGCTTCCGCCAGGCGGATGCCGGCCTCGACCGCGCGCGTGGAGGCCTCGGCCTCGGCCTCGCGATCAGCCGTCACCTGGTCGAGCTCCAGGGCGGCCGGATTTTCGTGAACAGCGACGGACCGGGAAAGGGGTCCACGTTCCGGGTTGAGTTTCCGATACGGAGCGTACATGCCGTTCGCCCACCCGAGGAAAGCGTGCACCCACACTCGGCACATCTGCACAGCGACATCACCATTCCACAGCTTCAGGGCATCCGGATTCTCGCGGTTGACGATGATCGCGACGCCCTGGCGCTGGTCCGGGAAATTCTCGAGGCGACCGGGGCGACCGTTGTCACTGCCGATTCAGGACAGGATGCGCTGAACAAGCTGGAACGCATGACGCCTGACGTGTTGCTGGCCGATCTGGGGATGCCGCACATGAATGGGTTTGAACTGATCGAGCGCATCCGTCATTCCGAACAGAGTGAGATCCGGGGGGTGCCGGCGGCCGCCCTCACAGCGTTTGCGCGATCAGAAGACCGCACGCGGGCGCTGCGCAGCGGTTTTCAGATACATCTGGCGAAGCCGATTGATCCCAACGAGCTGATGGCCGCGATCGCCTCGCTGGCCAGGCGCGATCCCGTGAAGAACTAGCCCGCCGACTCCCACAACCTCGCGAGCAGCGGCCCGGGCGGTCCCGATCGAGTCGGGCCGGATGACTGTCGATCTCCGTCGCCTCGAATGCCTGCGGGTGCGCGTCGGAGCAGATGCTGCCTGAGGTGGGGGAGCTGAGGGTGTCGATTTCGGAACCGACCGTTCGACCAGGGGATAGAGGACACGAAAGGAGACCAGAATGCGAGTGATGGTAATCGTGAAGGCGAGCAAGGAGTCGGAGGCCGGCCAGATGCCGACCGAGCAGGTGTTGACCGAGATGGGAAAGTTCAATGAAGAGCTAGTGAAGGCTGGCATCATGGAGGCTGGCGAGGGCCTCCACCCCAGTTCCAAGGGCAAGCGGGTGAAATTCTCGGGCTCCAACCGAACCGTGATCGACGGGCCGTTCGCCGAAACCAAGGAGCTCATCGCTGGGTACTGGATGTGGAAGGTGAAAACGATGGACGAGGCGGTTGCATGGCTCAAGCGGGCGCCATTTGACGGCGGGACTGAACTCGAACTTCGACCGGTGTTCGAGTCGGAAGACTTCGGCAAGGAATTTACGCCTGAACTGCGAGCTCAGGAAGAACGCCTCCGGGAACAAATCAAAGCGAAGTCGTAGGATCACCCGAAACGCCGCCGCGTCGACAACGCGGCGGCTTCCGCCTTCGTTCAACGGTTTCGGGCAAACTCAACCGCTTTCCGTTAAGATGTGCCGGGTTCGGCATGCCCCGCGGTGATTCTGGAGGATCAGCCCATGAAGAATCTCTTAACCGGTGCGGCGGTTCTATTGGTCACGACGTGTGTCGCGCTCACGACGCCATCCGCGGCCCAGCAATCCACGATCACGCCGACCGCCAAAGACCTCAACAAGAGCTTTGACAGCGACTCGGCTCAGTGGGCCGAGCGGTTCGAGCACGAGGGACGAGCGATCTACGACAAGCGCTTCGAGATCCTCGGCCATCTGGGTCTCAAACCGGGGATGGACGTCGCCGACATCGGCGCCGGCAGCGGATTGTTCTCGCGTCTCATCGCACAGCGAGTGGCACCCAGCGGCACGGTTTACGCGGTGGACATTGCCAAGAACATGATCGACCTCATCGCGCGCAGCGCGACGGAACAAAACCTGCCCAATCTCAAGGCGGTTCTCGGCGATCCCCGTTCACCGCGACTGGCGCCGAGTTCTGTGGACGTCGTGATGATTGTCGATTCGTACCACCACTTCGAGTACCCCAGGGAGATGTTGGCGGAAATCAAGAAGGCGCTCCGGCCGGACGGCCTATTCGTGCTCGTCGACTTCAAGCGAATCGAAGGCGCGTCCAGTGACTACATTCTGAAAATGGTGCGCGCCGGCCAGGGCACGTTCACCGACGAGATCATCGATGCCGGGTTCGATCTGGTCGAGCGACACGACGGGATCACCAACGACAACTACCTGCTGAAGTTCAGACACCGCAAGCCGACGTCGGCTCCCGCCGCGAGGCGTCCGCAGGATTAGCCGACACGAGCACTGGCTAGGATCTCTCGGCCAACCAGCCGCCTCTGAATCCTGCTCGGCGCAGACCGTGGAGGAGGTACGGGCAGGTCCGCATCAGGCGCCAGATCAATCCCGACCGATAGTTTTCGGTCATCAGAATAACGGGGCCCTGATCGAGCGCGAAGTGGTTGTGCGAGATCCAACCAGAGCCCCCGGAACCGCGGCTCGGAAACGTCGGATTGAAGCTGCACACGAGGCCGTACTCGCTTTCCAGTTTCGGGTACGTTTCCGAACAATGCTGCAACGTTGGCAGCACGATTTCAGGAGCGAACGGCAGCGACGCGACCACTGACCATGGAGCGAGGGTGCCGTCGTCCGGACCGTACGGCACTCCTCGCGCGAGGTAGCCAAAAAAACGGCGGGTGACGCCGCTCACGCGCCGCAGCGCCGGGCCCGGGCCGTTACTTGCGGTGATGCCCCAGGCCTCCGGGCCATAACCCCGAAAGCGTTTGGGATTCCGGATGGCGTACTGCTGATTCACATAGGTTGCGCGGCGACTGTTCTCGAAGTAGTCGAGCGCGTGCCGGCGCATGAAGGCATCCTGGATGCCCCGGAAGTCAATCCACAGATGGGAGAGCTGATGCATGAAGAGGGGAGCGCCGTATAGGAACTCGTACCCGTAGAGCTTCTTCCAGCGATAGGTGGACGCCCAAGCCCGATAGCTCGTCTCTGGCAGCGGATGCGTCGGCGAACCGAGACCGAGCACGTAGAGAATGATCGCCTCGTTGAATCCGGTCCAGCGAGCTCGCAGGAATCCGGTTTCGGGCTTCCATCCATGGGACACCGTCGCTCCGCCGTTTCGTGCCCAGCGCCAATCCACGCGGTGGTAAAGCGAGTCGGCGAGCCGCCGAAGCTCACGCTCATCGCCGGTTGCGCGATCGAAGTAGGCAGCGGCGGTGAGCACGCCGGCGATCAGAATGGTCGTATCAATGGTCGAGAGCTCGCAACGCCATGCGCGCCGGCCGGTTGAGACATCGAGGAAATGGTAAAAGAAGCCGCGATGGCCGGTCGCGTCGGGCATCCGACCCTGCGGAGCGTTCCAGAAAAACCGCAACGTGGCGAGTGTACGTTCGACCGCGTGTGCACGGGACACGAACGAGCGCTCGACCGCGACCGGATAGCTGGCTAGCGCAAATCCCACGCCGGCGATGCTGGCGGGGATGTCGTCACCGGCCGTGTTGTCCGGGATCAGCCCATTCTCGGGGTTGGTCTCCTTCCAAAAGTATCGAAACGTGTTCTGCTGAAGCCGCTGAAGGTCGTTGTCGCCATAGGTCTGGCGTGAAGGAGCAGCACTCTGAGAAGCAAGACGGTTCTGCTGGGGCATCACATCCATTTTCAGGCGTGCCGGCGCGGGATCCGATCAGTCTTCTTTGGTGTATCTGCCGACCACATGCGGAATGTCAGGTTCACGGATCCCACCTGGATGACGTCTCCATCGGTCAAGCACTCCGGTCCGGCGACACGAACACTTCGAAGAAACGTGCCGTTGGTGCTGGCGAGATCATCGAGCACGGCGCCCCTGGACCCATTGGTCACCTGAATCCGAGCGTGCTGGCGGGAGACACCGGAGGCATCCAGCCAGATGTTCGAACTCGGGTCACGTCCAATGATGTTGTCACCGGTGGAGAGCCGAAAGGTCTGATCGTTCCACACGAGCCAGCAGCGTGTGGGCGCTGAGGGGCTCGCCGCCTGAGGCGCGAGCTCAACAGCCGCTGCACAAAACGCGTATCCGACCTTGTGGACGGTCCGAATATAGCGCGCCTGCAGTGGCGTATCGGACAGGGCTCGCCGGATTTCACCGATGAGAACGTTCAGGCTGGTGTCCACCACGAAGGTGCCCGGCCAAATTCTCGCGTGCAGGTCAGCTTTGGGTACCACGTTGGGCCGTCGCTCCGCCAGCGCGAAGAGTACGTCGAACGCTTTGGGTGACAGGCGGATGTCTCCCTCGGCCTCACTAATCAGTTGCCGTGTTTCCGAGTCGAGGGTGAAGGTTCCGAAGTGGATTCGCACGTCTAGCCCGAGACTAGGGATTCTTTAAGGAATCTTTAAGCCTGCGCGACGGATTCTGCAGGATAGTGCCCCTGGGATTGTACCCAGGAACGCGAGCGTCTGATGGCGTCGAAACAGGAATCTCTCGACCGACGTGGGACCCGGCGGCCGGCCCGCGAACTGATTGATGCCGTGCTGGAGAACATGCGCGAAAACCTGGAGGTCCTGAAGTACTCGACGCTCGCGCCGAGCCGTTATCTCATCTACCTGCACCCGACGGAGTACGCTCGCCTCGAAGGCATCGTCTCCATTCTGCAGGAGCAGACGGTTCGTGCGCTCGAGGAGCAATTGGAGCACCTGAACCGGCGTCCGGTCCTGCACCGCTACGCCGACCGGCTCCTGCGCCGGAGGCCGTCCAGAATACAGAGTGCGGGCATCGACTGGCATGTCGAGTTTCTGCAGGATCCGGACGGCGATCTTCGTCCTGGCGACGTCCTGGTGGCGTCGGAGTTGCTGTTGCCCGCGAGTCCAGAGCTGGGGGTTGGTGAACGCACCCGGCGGATCACGACGGTCCATATCGGACCACGCCTCACGACGAGAGAGCAGGTCGTCAGTCGCCAGCCGGAACCATCGTCGGGCCACGCACTCGCTCGGATCACGTACGAGGACGACACCGGTCATCACGCTCACGAGGTGGTGAAGGATTCACTGACCGTTGGTCGTGGCGGGATTGCCTACCCGGTCGACGTCAAGATCGTGGCCTCTGTTGACGTTTCACGGGAGCACCTACGTATTCGTCGGGACCCCAAGAGTGGCCAGTTCTTCCTGATCGATCTCAGCTCTCTCGGGACGACCCTTGACGGCCGGCAAGTGCCGCGTGGATATGAGGAGGCGGACGGCACCAAACGCGAGAACGGCACAGATACGGCGCTCGCGAGTCGCGCGCGTATCGGCCTTGCCAACACGGTGTATCTCGATTTCCAGGTCGTGCCATGATGACGCTCCTGCTATGGGGGCGCTTCGTGCTCCTCGCGGGGCTCGGCCTCGTGGTGGCCGGCTATATGTGGGCCGCGCTCCGGGTCCGGGAGTGAGGTTCGACCATTGAGTGTCGCGACCACGTTCAAAGCCGCCGGCGACACCGATACTGGTCTTCTGCGAGACGGCAACGAAGATCTGTTCCACGTTGACGTCACCCGCGGGCTGTTCATGGTCATCGACGGTGTCGGGGGACAGGCCGCCGGCGGACAAGCCGCTGGTATTGCCCTCGCCATGCTGCGGGCGCGCCTCGAGCGTGAAACCGGACCCGCTGATGAGCGCGTGCGCGAGGCGATTACCGTCGCGAACAACGAGATCCATCGCCTCAGCGGCACCAGGCCAGACTGGAGCGGGATGGCCTGTGTCCTCACGGTTGCTCTGGTGAAGGACGGCACCGCAACCATCGGTCACGTGGGCGACACCCGGCTGTACAAGATTCGGAAGGACGGCATTGAGAAGATCACCCGCGATCACTCGCCGGTCGGCGAACGCGAGGATTGCGGCGAGCTGTCGGAATCCGAAGCCATGCGCCATCCGCGGCGCAACGAAGTGTACCGGGATGTGGGGTCGGACCCCCATCAGACGGGCGATCCCGAGTTCGTTGACCTCGACATCATTCCGTTCGAAGAGGATGCGGCACTCCTCCTGTGCAGCGACGGGTTGAGCGACCTGATTCGGGCTTCCGCAATCGCTCAAGTCGTCTGCAGATACGCCGGCGATCCCGCCCGTGTCGTTCAGGCCTTGATTGAAGCGGCCAACGCGGCTGGCGGCAAAGATAACGTCACCGCCGTCTATATCGAAGGGGAGCGGTTCGCCTCAGCTGTTGAGGATCAGTACCGCGATTCTGGCGAGCACCCGCTGATTGACGACAAGGCTCCAACTCCGGCTCGAGCCGCCGCACCGAGGCCGCGCGCCGGCGTGCGGATCGCCATCGTCATCCTGATTGCCGTGCTGATCAGCGCCGTACTCGCCCGGGCTCAGATTCTTCAATGGCTTTCAAAGGCATCGACAACGGTGACTGGGACGACAACGGTACAGGCGCTGGTGGTGAATCCTGGCGAGTCCATCACGGCCGCGGCGGGTCGGGCGAACCGCGGCGGGACAGTTTTCGTCGAACCTGGCGAGTATCGCGAACAGGTGTTCCTGACCAACGACGTACGGGTGGTAAGCCGGGTGCCGCGAGGCGCCACGATCCGCCTGCCGATTGACGCATCCGAAACCGACGCCGCGGTCATCGCCGAGCGGGTGTCCGGCGCCGAATTTGTCGGGTTCAGGGTGGTCGGGGACGCGGCCACTCCCCTCGGCATCGGGTTGCGCGTTGGAGACGCCACGTTGTCAATCGTCGACGTCGAGATTGTCGGCGCCACGAAGGCGGCGATCGAGTTCTTCGGAGCCGGCGGCGCGCTCATCGGAAGCGACGTTCGCGACAATTCCGGAGCCGCGATGGTCATTCATGCGGGAGCGTCACCGAGGGTCTCTCACAACACGTTTGCGAGAAACGGCCTGTCTGAGCGTGCCAACGCCTCGTTCACGATCGAAGCCGGCTCGCAGCCGTCGTTTCAGGGGAACACGTTCACGGGGCTCAGCCCCGAGGCATTCCAGGCGCTGGATCGAGACGCCCGGCTCGCCCTCACGCAGCACAACTGGTTTCCTGGCGTTCATTCGTCTCGATCGTCTGCGCCGCCTGCACGCGGTGCCCGTCCGGCGCAGGGTCGCTGATGGCCACTGTCTTCAACCGGATCGGCTCCTACCAGATTCATGACGACATCGGTCGGGGCGGGATGGCGTCAGTCTTCCTCGCCACCGACACGCGCACCGACGCCCAGGTCGCTCTGCGTGTGGTCTCGGCGCGCGCGGCCGTCGACGTGCTCGAGGCGGAGAAGTGGGGCGCCGAGTTGCAGGAGCAGTTTTGCCGGGTCAGCTCCTTGGTCCCCCAATTCTACGAACGGGGTTCGGCTGATGGCTACTTGTACGTGGCCATGGAGTATCTGGACGGCGAGGATTTGTCCGACGCGATTCGCCGCGGCCCCCTTGGGACGGATCGCGCGGTGGCCGTCGCCGTCGAGCTCTGTCGTTTCCTCGAGGACGCGCGCCGCTTTACCTGCGTGGCCAATGGTCGGGAGATTCAGCATCTTCTTCATGGCGACCTGACGCCGGCCAATGTCCGGCTCACGTCGGATGGCCGGATCAAGGTGCTGGATTTTGGGATCGCCAAAGCGCTGTCGCTGAGCCGAAAGGTCACGCACAACGACTTCGGGAGCGTGCCGTACCTCTCGCCCGAGCGGTTGGAAAGCGGCGGCGAGATGGACGCCACCGACGGCTTCTGGGCGCTCGGTGTGATGCTCTATGAAATGATCGGCGGCAGGCCGCCGTTCCGTGCGGAAAGTACTCGGCGTTTGGAAGAGCTGATACGCTCCCGTCGTCCGCCCGCCAGCCTGAATGGACTCTGTCCACCTGGTTTACGGGCTGTCCTTGCCAAGCTTCTCGGGCCGGATCCGACCGCTCGTTACGACAGTGCCCAGGCCATCCGCGAGGATCTCGAACGCTATCGCGCCGGCGCGCCGACCCAGGCGGAAGCGGAAGGATGGCCGGCTCGCGCGGTGGACGAGCCTGCCACTCGCCGGACGCGCCCAGCGGTCGAACAAACAGATGAGACGACCAGACGGACGAAGCCTCCCAGTAGCCCAGTCAACCCGGTTGCCGCACTCGCCACGACTGCCGCGCCAAACGGACCGCCGCTCGCCGCCAAGGTCGCTTCGCCGACGCGCTCCCGCAGCAGAACCCTGAGGATCGTTCTGATCGTGGTGGCGCTCAGCATCGTGATCAATGAGATTACGGTGGCCGTCGCCGCGAATCGCGTCGCCGACCTCGTACCGATGCGAGAGCTCGACGCGCTCCCCGCTGTGTGGAGTCGCTACGAATCGCTGTCGGGCCGAAGCCTGGGTGTCGGCACCATCTCGCTGGGCCGATCGCTGACCGCGCACACAGAAACGCTGACCGACCGCGTCGTTGCCAAGTACCGAGCCGGGGTTTCCACGGTATGGGAACCGGAGTGGCTGATGGCGCGCGACGCGCTCACACGTGCGATCGTGGTCGCGCCAGGCCAGAAGCGCCTGCGGGCTTCGCTCCGCTACTGCGAAGGGCATCTGGCCCGCATCAAGGGGGACACGCGTAAGAAGCGCAATGAGCTCGCGGCGGCCCAGCAGGAGTTCGCTTCGGCCGTTTCGGCCTTTCGCGAGGCCGCTCAGCTCAGGCCTGAGTGGCCCGATCCGTTTCTCGGCCTCGCCCGAACGTTCATTTCCAGCCTCGGAGACGTCGACCGCGGTGCCGATGCCCTGAGCCAGGCCGAACGCCTCGGATACAAGCCTGGTGAACGCGAGACCCTGCAACTCGCCGACGGCTATCGCGAGCGCGGCGACACATTGGTGCGAAGCGCGCGGCAGCTCGAAGGCATGCCTCAAGAAGAGAATCACCTCACCAGAGCGGTTGAAGCCTATGAGCAAGCGCTCGCGCATTATCTGAAGATCGGCGGGCTGAACGATGCCACTCGAGGCATTCGACAGACACAACGCGATCTCGAGCGGGTTCAGCAGCGGCTGACTGAAGTGACATCCCATACGACAACACCCGAAGCGCTTCCGCAGTAAACCATGGGCATCACCTACACGCACGCGCATCAGCGGGACGAGCGGCGAGCAGCGCGCACAGCGCGTCAGCCGGACTTCGCCGACGTGCTGCTGCTGTGTACGTCGCTCGTCGCTCTCTTCACGATTGGCCTGGCGTTCGTCGGACAGCAACAACGGCTCGCGAGGGCATCGCAGTCGGCCCCGCTGATCAATCTGAACCTCATCGCAGACGCCCAGCAGCTCGAGCCGCCACTGGAGACCGTGCTCACGAATCCCGCCGACCGCCGCTTTGCGGCGCGTGAACTGTACAGTTTCATCGCATCGCGGCGCGCCAGTGGAGATCCGCTTTCGAACGTCGATGCGATCCTTGCCGCGACTGCTCCAGTCACGGCGATTGACGGCACGCCGAGGCTCCAAGTATTTGCCGACCGCTTGCGGATCGCTCGAGCAAGCGCCGTCGATGCTGGCCGGCCGCCACCAGCAACGATTCGATTGCTCACGTCTGCCGATCTCGCCACAGTCAAGCCGGTCTTCACGATCCGCACGCCGGCGGCCTTCGCGCGTGCACTCCTGATGTGGGCGATGATCTATGTGCTCGGCTTCTACGCGGTAGTCTTCCTTTGGCGTGTGCAGGGGTTGCCAGGAGATCGGCTCCTGCTCGCCGCCGCACACCTCTTGACATCGCTTGGCTTCGCCGCGCTCTTGACCGGCGCCGATCCACTCCGCGACACGTTGTTTTTTGCCCGCTATGTCATCGGCATCGTGGTCGGACTGGGTGTCATGGGCGCTCTGTCACTCGTGGACTTCCGGAAGACGTCGTTCATGAGGCTCAGCTACATCCCGCTGGCATGCGCGTTGTCCTTGTCAATTCTGCTCATCTTGTTCGGTCGGGGCCCGGGAACGAGCGGCGCGAAAGTCAATCTCGGTCCCATTCAGCCTATAGAGGCCATCCGACTGCTCCTGGCACTGTTTCTCGCCGGCTACTTCGCTCGACGCTGGGAACTGCTGCGGCAGGTTGAGGGCAAGGGCGACTACGTTCTTCCCGTCATCGCAGGCGTCGGCGCCGCGGTTGGGTTCTTCTTCCTGCAGAAGGATCTGGGGCCGGCGCTGTTTCTCTCGTGTGTCTTCCTGGTGCTCTACGCGGTCGCTAGGGGTCGTCTTCCGATGGCGATTGCCGGCTTCGCGCTGCTGGCGGCCGGGTTTTATCTTGGGTATCGCTTGAACATTTCCCAGACGTTGGCCGCGCGGGTGCAGATGTGGCAATCACCATGGGACAACGCAGTCCGCGGCGGCGATCAAGTGGCTCATGCGGTCTGGGCCCTCGCCACGGGTGGCTTCTTTGGGACGGGCCTCGGCCTGGGCGAGACGCGCTATCTCCCTGCGGGGCGCACCGATCTTCCGCTGGCCGCGGTGGGGGAGGAATTGGGTTTCGTGGGCCTCCTCGTGATTCTCCTGGCCTACGCCGTGATGAACTGGCGGGGCTTCCGAATCGGCATGACCGCCGCCAGCGACTACGGGTTCTTCCTGGCGACGGCGGTCACATTGTTTCTCGTGATTCCCGTGCTCGTGATGAGTGGAGGGATGCTCGGCATCATCCCGCTCACAGGGGTCGTGACACCGTTTCTCAGCTACGGCGGATCGGCCATGACCGCGAACTTCGCGGCCCTAGGCATTCTCTCGGCCATTCGCACCACTGGCAGAGCCGTGGAAACCGCCGAACCCTTCCGCCGGCCCGTGCGATACCTTGGCGGAGCACTCGCGGCGGCCGCGATGGGGCTCGTGGGCGTTCTGCTGAGAGTGCAGGTGGTCAACGCCGACACCTACGCCGTCAAGCCCCAGTTCAGCATCCAGGCGGATGGCGTCGGGCGCTATCAATACAACCCCCGCGTCCTGAACATCGTGCGGCAGATGCCGCGCGGCACTGTGTTCGACCGCACCGGGCTCATCCTCGCCACGGGAGACGCAGGGCTCGCACAGCGGTCGCGCGAGCAGTACCGCCAACTGGGCGTGACGCCGAACTCGACCTGCGCTGATCCGCTCGACCGCTGCTATCCATTGGGCGGCCTTGCCTTTCATCTGCTGGGGGAGTCGTCCACGCGACTGAATTGGAGCGCGACGAACACGTCCTACATCGAACGTGACGCTGAAGATCAACTGCGCGGCTTCGACGATCATTCGACAACGGTTCGATCCAGCGAGACCGATCGCCTGGGACGATCGACGTTCGCCGTGCGTCGTGACTATGGCGAACTGGTCCCGTTGCTGCGGCACCGTTACGACCCTCAGGATGAGACGGTCCAGCGCCTCCTGGACCGCAACCGTGACGTGCGTCTGACGATCGACGCCCGTCTGCAACTTCGTGTCGCGACGATCCTGGCGAGCGCAGCGAAGAAATCAGCAACCGGGAAAGCGGCCGCCGTCGTGCTCGATCCGGACACGGGGGACCTTCTGGCCGTGGTCAGCTATCCGTGGCCGGTTCTGCAAGATGACCATGATCTCTCGACTCATGCGCCTGACGCCCTGCTCGATCGCGCGCGATTTGGACTCTATCCTCCAGGTTCAGTCTTCAAGCTGATCACGGCAGCCGCGGCGCTGCGAAAGAGTCCGGATCTGAGCGCCCAACAGTACACCTGCGGCCGACTGTCAGACGGACGCGTCGGAGTCAAAATCCCTGGAAGGCGTGCGATTCGCGACGATGTGCTGGACGGTCACCCACATGGGAGGATCGATATGCACGACGGACTGGTGCACTCGTGCAATGCGTACTTTGCCCAGCTCGCCCTTGGGCTGGGACCAGAACCCCTGCTCGAGACCGCGGACATGCTCGGTATCTCGGTGACTTCCCCTTCGTCTTCGTCCGGGCCGATCGAACAGCTTCGCGCGACCCTTCCGCAGGCGGGATACGGTCAGGGTGAAGTCGTCGTGACGCCGCTCCGCATGGCGCGCGTCGCGGCGGCCCTCGCCAGTGGCGGCATGCTCCGCGAACCGCGGTTGGAAGCGTCGGTACAGGCCAAGGAGAAGAATCTGTTGCCGCCCGATGGTGCACGTCTGCTGGCCCGCTACATGCGCGACGCCGTGCTCAGCGGAACCGGACGGAGTCTTGCCCATCACCCATGGCGCATGGCCGGAAAGACGGGCACTGCGGAAGTCGGTCAAGCGGCGTCGCATTCATGGTTTGTCGGCTTTGCCCCCTACGGCGAAGCGACACGACGAGTGGCGTTTGCCGTCATCATTGAAAACGCCGGCTACGGGAGCCTCGCGGCGGCTCCGGTCGCCGGCGACATCGTCTCTGCGGCGGCGGCGGTCGGGCTCGTCAAGTAGTGGGGGAGAACAGTCATGGACATCCTCGGCAAAGCGCGCAAGCTCGAGACTCGAATTGCCCGCACGGTCGACCACGCCGCGCAGCGTCTTCTGAAATCCACTGAGCGCGAACCGTTGGAGGTGGTGCACGCGATTGTCGACCTCGTCGAGGAAGAAGTGCAGCCGGCAGGGCGAGGCACACAGGTGTTCCCCTTCAACCGGCTCACGGTCTCGGTCGTCGCGGCCTCGCGTGAAGCGCGCGCACGCTTTGAGGCGATATTGAATGGTCAGCCCTCTCTACGGGAGCGGATCGTGGAACGGCTCGAATCAGCCAGGTGCGAGCCCCCCGATCTCGTGGTGAGAATCGCTTACATGACGCACGCCAAGCCTCACTGGCCGAACGCCAACTGCCACATCGAGTTCGAACGCGTGCTGACCACGAGCCTTGCCGCCCACGAACCGCCGCCCGATCCGCGCACTGTGACGTTGACGATCATCGCTGGAGCAGCCGATCAGCCCGAATATTCCGTCGCGTTGCCGCGGATCGACCTGGGGCGATGCGCGGAAGTACGCGATCGCCGCAACCGGCTGATCAGAATCAACCACGTGGCGTTTGCCGACTCTGATTCGCCGACCAATCAGAGCGTGTCCAGATGTCACGCCCACATCGAATGCGGGGGTAGTGCGGATCAATGCCGCGTCTACGACGACCACAGCAAGCAGGGCACCGGAGTCCTGCGCCACGGTAAGACAATCGTCGTGCCGCCTGGATCGATCGGCGTCCGCCTTCAGTCTGGAGATGAAATCGTGCTTGGGGAGGCCCGCGTCCGCTTCGCGCAGGCTTTGGCTGCCCCGTCGAGATAGCGGAGGGGCGAGTTTAGGAAGCCACGAGATTCAATCGATGAAAGACCGCGTTGACTCGCGCCATCAGGACGGCTGGCTCGAACGGCTTGACCAGGTAATCATCCGCACCCAGCTCGAGAACGCGGCGCTCGACGCTGTCGCCCTCCTCTGAGGTCAGCACGATAATGGGCAGTTCCCTCAACGTAAACTCCCGCCGCAAGGCGGTAATCGCTTCATATCCGTCCATGACGGGCATGTTCAAGTCGATGAGCACGAGGTTTGGGCGCTCCCTCACGGCCATCTCAATAGCCTGCTGGCCATCGACCGCTTCGATCACGTCGTAGTTGTCGTGCTCGAGCAGCACCTTCACCACCATCCGACTGATCGGCTCATCGTCGGTCACCAGCACACGAATGCGTCCGAGTTGTGACGGCACGGTCCTCGCGGGAGGGGTGGGTTCCGGGCGCCTGCGGCCGGTGGTGAAGGTGTCCGACGGTTGGGTGCTCCGGTAACACGCGTCGAGTGCCCCCAGGATGGCCGTGCGCGTCGCGACCTTGAACGCGGTGCGCCGTCCTGCCGCAAACTGCAGATCGTTCTCGCCTTCAACGTTGAAGGGCCGGCACGTCGCGTAGGTCAGCACGCGGTTGTCGACTTCCAGTGGCACAATCAGAAGTCGCCGCGCTAGCCGTTCGGGGACGAGGCGCACGGCGAGCTCGCTCGATCGGACCTCGCCGAGCGGGATCAGTTCGGCGCCGGCGGCTGCTGCGAGCGCGGCATAACTATCGTGCTCCTTGACGCCGAGGGCGACGACGGCGTCGGCAAGCTCCATGCGATCGCGCGCCGCGCGCGATTGGGCCGCCTGAAGACCGCTCGCCCCGATCAGCCCCCGTTCCACCAAAAGGGCCGGGAATCCGGCACGTCCGATGTTGTCCTTCACCGAGTCCTAGTTTGACATCAAGTGTCGTTGGCGTGGGCGACATGTTGACACAGGGCGAGGCGCCTACGATTCCGAGTCCATCGACAACCGGGCCAGCTTCGCGGTCACGTTGACGAACGCATCGATGACATCAGGATCGAAATGGGTGCCTCGTCTGTTGACGATGAAGGCAACGGCCTCTTCTTGCGTCATCGGCTTGCGATACAGCCGGCGCGTGCGAATGGCGTCGTACACATCGACCAGGGCCATCACGCGGCCGGCGATCGGAATCTCCGTGCCGCGCAGGCCCTGAGGATATCCCGTGCCGTCCCACTTCTCGTGGTGGGTGTAGACGATGTCTTTGGCCATCGCCAGAATGACGTCGTCCCGTACGCCAACATCGCGCTCCGCGTTCTCGATGACATCGCGGCCGTGCGCCGGATGCTTCCGCATCTCGACCAGCTCCTCGGCCGTCAGTTCTCCGGGCTTGTTCAGCACTTGATCGGGCACACCGACCTTGCCGATATCGTGAAGAGGCGCGAGACTCGACAGCAGCTCGATGTTCTGCGGCGTCAGGAACTGGGCGAACTTGGGATGTGTCGCCAGCTCCTCGGCCAGGATTCGCGTGTATCGCTGGGTCCGGCGTGAATGTTTGCCCGTCTCCGCGTCCCGTACTGTGGTGAGCGACAACAACGATTGCACCATCAGTTTCTGCGACTTCGTCCGATCGACAACCGCCCGATCAGCGCGGCGATGCTCGAGTGCGAACCAGGTGACGGCGATCACAGCGAGCGAGAAGCTCAGGCCCAAGGTCGGGTAGAGCGGCGAAAGAAATATGCCGCGCCCGGACATCAGCATGATCGCCCCAGCCCACGCCAACCCAAGGCACATGGCGGTTGCGACGGATCCCCACACGATGCCGAACCGGCCGATCAGCAGGACCGCGGTGATGCCGAGCGCGAGCACCACCTGAGTTTCCAGAGTGACGCCAGGTTCGGGGCGACGGATGAAGTCCTGCTGAAGCAGGTTGTCGGCCACGGTGGCTTGCACCTCCACCCCGGCAAACAACGTATCGAGGGGCGTGGCCACAACCTCGCGCGTGCCCAGGGCGGTCGTGCCGATGAAAACGATCTTGTCCTTGAAGAGATCGCCGGCCGTGCGGCCGCTCAGAATATCCGCCGCCGACACGTAGGGGAATGTCCGCTTACGCCCGCGATAGCGGATCAGAAGGTTGCTTTTTCCGTCGACTGGAACACTCACGGTTCCGGTTAGCAGTGAGGCGCTATTGACGTTGTTGACGCGCAGCGCCATATCCCCGGTTCCGATCGTCTTGAAGACCGCGGCCAGGGCAAGCGAAGGATAGACGCGACCCTCATACTCGACGAGCAACGGCACGCGGCGAAGAATACCGTCGGGGTCGGGGGCCGCGTTCAGGAATCCCGACGCCCCGGCAGCCTGCGACAACGCGGGAAGACTGCAGATCGAACCCGTGGCTCGAAAGAAGGGACTACTCTGGTCGTCGCCGCGCCGGACAATCGCCAGGTTGAGCGGATGTTGCACGCACGGTTTGGATTCTGATGAGACCGGGTCGAAAGTCATCGCATACCCAAGCACCACCCGTCCGGCTTTAAGGGTATTGGCGAGCACGGCATCGGGCGAGGCGCCCGATCCTTCAAACCTGTCCGACTCCGTAAGCATGACGTCGAGTGCGACAGTCGCGGCACCCAGATCGCGGAGGCGCGCGATGAGGTTGCCTACCGTATCGCGGCGCCAGGGCCATTGGCCGATCGCAGTCAGGCTGCGCTCGTCCACATCGACGATGACGACTCGATTGTCCGGCGGCCGCAGGTGAGACGCGTTCACGAGGACGTCGTAAACGCTGTACTCAAGGTTGGCGAGAAACGGCGGGCGATAGAGCGAAAGCAGAGCGACGATGAGCGTGGGCACCAGTCCGCTCAGGCGTACGAGCAAATGCGGGCGCGCGATCATCGCACAGCGATTTCGACCCGACGATTACGAGGCTCGGCCACATTGTTGGCCGTCGGCACGAGCAACTCCGCCTCACCATGCGAGGCCAGTTCAATGAACGATCGGTCGAGGCCGGCGGCAACGAGCATGTCGCGAACCATCGTCGCGCGCCTGAGTCCGAGCACGAGATTGGTGGCTGGTGTGCCGGTCGTGTCGGTATGCCCGACGACGGCGACCTCAGGCGCAGGTCGGCCTTTGACCGACGCCAGAATCTCCGGAATCAGCGCGCGGCCCTCCTCGGTCGGTTCGTCCGACTCGAAGCGGAAATACAGCGTGAAGTGTCGCGGTGGGGGAGGGAGGGCTGCAAGGGCGCCGCCGAAGATCCGCTGAACTTCTGTCTCGCTCAAGACGGTGACGGGCGCGGGTCCCTGGTTGCCGGCGACGGTCGTGGACTCGCGCGCAGCGGCAAGATCGGCGGTCCCGGAGGGGTTCGAAACAGTGGCCCGCCCGACGACTCCACTATCACCATCAGGCAGCAGCACCACAAGGATCTGGCCAGGCTGCTCGGGCGTTCGAAGCTGCTGTGAACTGGCACACGACCACCCCAACCCGGCCGCGAACGTCGCCAGCACAGCGGCGATAGATCTCGCCTGTCTCATTCCGGCAAGACGCGAAGCGCGACGGTCGTGCCACGGACCCCGACGATGGCCGCAGGCGGCTCGAGTCGGATGGAGTCGGGGGCCAGCTTGGCAATCCGGCCTGACACGTAAGCAGCCACACCCCGGATCATCTTCAGCACGAACCCAACCTGACCGTCGGCTGGCGCGTACGCAAAACGATCCAGGCGTACTTCACTGCCCGGACCGAGTGAGACGCGCGTGTCGTCCTTCAGCGTGATTCCGATGCTCCCGTTAGGGCCAGTTCTCAGGCTGTCGGCTTCGAACACCGCCTGCCCGACCTGAGCCGGCACCTCCGTGCCAGCTCGGACGATGAAGGCCTGGCCTGTCACGACCTTGATACGGCCAGCAGCGACCGGCTGCTGCCCAAACGCCGGCGCGGCGACAAGCACGAGCGGAAGAATGACTGCCCACTTGCGAAGAGTCATCATGCGACCCCCTTGAATCTCAACAATAACCCTGTTCGGGGCCTCACCGCATCCTCTTCCCGGAATTGCACACTCGGCCGATCTACTTGTTGGCCGGCGCGGCGGCCTTTTCCTGCTCCTGCACGCGCGCACCGCCGAGGATCAGCTCGATCGCCCGATTCCCCTCATGGCACGCGTATTCGAAGATTTGGTAGCTGTCGTTGCGCGTAAATGGGATTGCGACCGTCCATGGCGAGGCATAGATGTTCGGGTCGTCGATCGTCATCGTGTAGCGGATGGTGTCGTCGCTGGTGCGCGTAAAACGCTCAACGAGGTGCAGCGCCTCGCTGTTGGGGGTGCCGCGCAGCCGACCTGATCCCGCGTGCGTCGTGATCCAGCCCCTGTCGTGGAAGTTCGTCGTGTCCACCACCAGGGTCACGCCTTCCCAGTGGCCGCGCGAATCTCCTGTCCAAGAGCGGACACGCGGACTGGCGTGCGGCCGACCGTCGATCGGGATGATTCGCGCCTCGTGGATCATCTCCGACACAATGACAACGTGGGTCGGCGTCTGAATGATCTGATATCCGTTGTTGTAGCCGGCCGGGAAGAGCCCGGTTGGTCCGCGGGTGATGCACCGATCCCACGGACTCATCGTCTCGTAGGAGTCGACGTTGGCCAGGTTGAATTCGCGCCTTCTTTCGGCCTCGGGTAGGAACTGAACCCGGCCATTGGGTGGATCGACGACGAGCGACGTCTGGCGCGTGGAAGTCACCTTGTAACCGGTATCGACGAATGCTTCGTTGTCGGAGCCGACGTCACCAGGCCGACGCACCGGGTTCGCACGCCGTTCCGCGGATTGACGTTCCTGGGCGACGGCTTCTTCTTCTGTGAGAAACGCTTTATCCGCCAGCGCCACGGGACGTTCGAACGGAGTGAGCGTACCGTTGGTCCAGATCCCCTGCAAATCGGGCTGACCGTCAGCCGTCCGAGGGAGGGTCCAAGTAGTTGGTGCGCCCCTGGGAGTCTGCCGGACCTGGCCAGCTACCAGCGGTGATCCCAACAGCACCAGCGTCAGGGCAACTGCGCCGGCGAATTGCGACGGGCGGGTTCGGGCTATCAGCGAGCACTCCTTGGAAAGAGTCTCACCATTGTAGGGGCAAAATGCTGCGCCCAGCCGAGTGCCGGGTGCGCTCGTTCAGGCCATCAGTGAGGGGGTCGCA
>Ga0111539_10003584_pt1 | contig 20465 bp, 15 predicted proteins | sample RhiMethybrSRZTD1_FD_79667 | JGI IMG/M metagenome (GOLD analysis project Ga0111539, IMG submission 79667) | Populus rhizosphere microbial communities from Tennessee, USA - Rhizosphere MetaG P. TD hybrid SRZTD1 (version 2) (version 2) | ecosystem: Host-associated > Plants > Roots > Rhizosphere >...
GCGCGACGGCGTCAGCGCGATGCCGAGTTGCGCGGCCGTGTCGACGAGCGCCTGCGGCCCCAGCTTCATCGCCAACTGCGCGAAGTAGGCGTTGCACGAGTGCACGAGCCCGTCGTGCATGTCGATTGTCCCGTGCGCGTGCCGGTCCAGCACATCGTCGCGAACCGGATGACTCCAGCCGGCCAGCTTCGTGCCGACCCGGCCGTCGGCGAGCTGACTGCACCTGAACCGCGCGTTCGCGAGCTCCAGGCTGCGATCGAGCGCAGCTGCCGCCGTTACCAGCTTGAACGTCGATCCCGGCGGATACAGCCCGTAGCGCGCGCGGTCGAGCAGCGAGTCGACATCGCGCCCTTCCTCGTCGCCGGCGCCCGGCTCCGGCCAGGGATAGCTGACGCTGGCGAGCACGGCGCCGCTGTCCGGATCGAGGACCACCGCCGCGGCCCTGCCCGACGCCGCTCTAGCATGCGTCTCGACGATGGCGGCAACCCGGATCTGCAGCGCTGCGTCGATGGTGAGGCGGACGTCGCGCGGCCGGCGGCGCAACGCCGCCACCGCCTCATCACCGGGGTCGTAGCGGTGGCGCAGCAGGGGCAGGATTTCACGGTAGTCGCGGCGGATGGTGGACATCGGCCGGCCGGCGGCATCGTTGGTCGAAACCACCGATGCGCGGTCGTCGAAGCCGCGAAGCGCATTCTCGAGATCGCGCTCGATGTAGGACGTGTTCGGCGCCGTCCAGTTGACGCGCGTGGTCGCGTCGCCGAGCAGGTGAAACGCGCGCCCGCCGAGCGGGTAGCAGCGCTCCGAAGGCGAAGGACACGCCTGCTCGAGCGAGATGCCCAGCTTCTTGAAATCAGGGCGCGCGCGCTCGAGCAGCACGCGATCGTCGGTCGCCAGCGGCAGGCCGCGGCGATCGAGGGCGGTGCCGCGCGGAATCAGGCGTGCCGCGTCGAGGAGACGCTGGTTGTACGCGTAGCGGCGGCCGCCATCCGCCTGGACGCCGAGCTGCGGCCTGACCGCGTAATCGTCGGCGTGGACGACCTGGATGTCGAATATCAGGGCGGCGAGAGCGAGGGTCGCGACGGCGAGCGCGCCGCTCATCACGCGCAGCGGGACGTCGAAGGATCGCAGGTCCGCAACGCGGCGGCGATCGGCGCGGATCGACGACAGGATTCCGAGCGCCGCGAAGTTCGCGGCCATCGCCGAGCCGCCGTAGCTGAGAAACGGCGTCACCACGCCGGTCAGCGGCAGCGCGCCGACGACCCCGGCGGCCATCACCAGCGCCGGTACGATGACAAAGAGCGTGAGCGTGGCGGCGAGAAAAAACCCGTAGTCGCTGGTCGCGGATCGCGCGATGCGCAAACCGCGCCAGGCGACGATCGCGTAAGCCGCCGCCAGCACGGCGAGGCCGGCGATGCCCAGCTCCTCGCCGAGCGCCGCGAGGACCAGGTCCGTATGGCCCGCGGGAAGGTAGCGCGAGTCACCCAGGCCGAGGCCGGTACCGACCGCGCCGCCGGATGCCATCGCCCAAATCGCCTGTGCCACTTGATCGCCGCCGCCCGCCGAGTTCGACCACGGCGACTGCCACATCAGCACGCGCTCGGAGAGCGTGCGCGAGATGTGAAGCAGATGTCCGAGATAGAAGCCGGCGACGAGCAGCGCGAACCCCGCAATCGGCATCGCCAGCCGGCCGCGCGCGATCGCGTAGATCGCGAGGAAGACGCAGCAGAGCAGCAGCGCCGGGCCCAGATCCTTCTGCACGGCAAACAACGCCAGCGCGACGGCGACGCCGGCAAGGACGGGCAGGACGTACTCGCCGCGCGGCACGTTCACCCACGCCGGCAGCTGGACGCTGCGAATCGCGCGGCTGCGGAGGCCCCGGAGGAGCTCCCAGCGCCGCGAGAAGTATCCGGCAAGGAAGAACGCGAGCAGTAGGCGGATCGCCTCGATCGGCTGCACCGGCCCGAGATTGACCTTCGCGCCGCTGCGTCCGGGGCCGGATCCGAACACGACCAGCAGCACGCACAGCACGAACGCGCCCGCCAATGGCAGGTAGCTGAACTCCACGGATGCCGCGCGGCTGAAGTCGGCCAGCGAGCAGGCAGACATCAATCCCAGGCCGAGCATCACGCCCTGCGCATAGCGGACGAACAGCGGGATGTCGCGAAGCGGATCGGGTCGGCTCAGGAGCACGGCAAAGCCGAGCCCGGTGACGAGGTGCGCGGCCGCCAGCAGCAATCGATCGCCGTCGATCCGCCGCATGCGCCACAGCAGGGCGACGGCGTGAAAGCTGATGATGAAAAGCAGGCCCCACACCAGCAGCTGGTTCCTGAACTGCGCACGGGTGCGGACGACGAACGCCCGCTTCATCGCCGCGAGATCCGCGGCAGTGAACAGGGGCAGCGTCTCGGGTGCCGGCCGTCCGGCTGCGGCGGCCGCCTCGCGAGCCGCTGCGAGTCGTCGCGTGAAGGCGTCGAGCTGCGGGTTCCGCTCGATCTCGGCGGCTGCGACGGTCAGGCGCGCGACGGCGCCGACATTCGGGACCGGCCGCCCGCTGTCGCGCCAGCTCGTGAGCATGCGGAACCACTCGCGCGCCGCCAGCTCGCGGTCGTCGGCATCGGGCATCACCGACGCCAGGCCCGGCTCGATCGCGGCCGCACGGTCGACCGTGTTCAGGTTGATCGGCGCATCGCTGCTCGCGCGATCGGATCGCTCCAGCGCGGCAAACCGGCCGGCATAGGTCAGCGCCAGCATCAGCGCGACGACACCTGAGGTCGCGGCCACGAGCAGGTCGCCGATCGCGCCGCGCGCGAGCCGCGCGCGGCGCCAGCTCGCGTCGCGCTCCGCGGCGGCGGTGAAGGTTACGGCCACGGCGTTACCTCGCGCGGGATGCCGGGCAGCTCCCCGGCCGGCGGCGGCTCCGCCAGCTCGGCGAGCCGCTGCTGCACCTGGCGAAGACCGCGCTGCGCCAGGCGCAGGCTGCGCGGCGCGTCGCCGAAGGCGAGCGCGGTCGTGTAGCGATCGATCGCCTGCTGGTACGCGTTCTGCGCGCGCGTCAGGTAGTCCTGTTCCTGCGGCATGCCGGTCAGCGTGCGCGCGTTTCGCGCCAGCGTGTCGGCGCGGCTGCGATAGCCGTCGGCGAGCTGCACCGTCTCGCGGTCGCCGGGGGTGTAGCCGAGGCGCTGCGCTTGCTGCAGCGCGTCGGCGCCGCGATCGACGTCCTCGAGTCCGTAGATGAAGGTGCGCATCAACCCGAGAAACGGATCGGGCCAGTTCGGCCGCAACTCCGCCGCTTCGCGGAAGGCGGTCACCGCGTCGGTGAACTCGTGCTGCGCCTCCGCCGCCTGCCGGCGCAGCTTGCGCGCTTCGCCGTTGATGCGGTGCAGGTGGCCGTCGCAGTAGCGCAGCGACGCGCGCAGCCGCGACGCTTCTGGCGCGGCGCTGGCGGCGTTGGCGAGCGCCTCGCGCGCCATCTTCCACTGCATTTCGCGGACGGTCGGCACCGGCGTGCGGTAGTTGCCGATGACGCGCTCGGCGAGCGCTTCGCTTTGCCGGACCAGCGCACGCCGCAGGCGGATGACGCCGTAGTTCGAGCTGTGGCCGCTGAGGTCGTCGTACTGATTCCACGCCTCCGCCAGGCCGTCGAGCTCGCGCGTCGGCACGTTCGCGGCGAGCCGGCCGGCTCGCACGCCGACTCGATATTCGTTGAACACGAATGCCAGCGTCGCCAGCAGCAATGCCGTGCGCAGCAGGCGCAGGCGACTCCGCCGCTTCGGGGCCGGCGCCGCAGCGGCCGGCGATGCCGCGGGCGGCACCAGATCCGGCGATGCCGGCTTCGACCCGGCTTCCGGCGGCGAAGCCGGCGGCCGCGTGCGACGGGTCGCTTCCTCGTCGAGGCTTCCGTCCGGACGCGTACGGCGTGTCGCCGGTTCATCCCCGATCGGCCTCGGCCAGCCCTGACGCTCGGCCTCGGTCGGCGTCCCCGCCTTCAGCGCTTCGAGATCGACGCGGATCGCGGTTGCGTCGGCGTAGCGATCGCCAGGCGATGGGGCCAGGAGCTTCGACACGATCGCCTGCAGCCCCGCCGGGCACGCCGCGCCCAGCGGCTCGACGGGACGCCGCGATCGGATGCGCTGCTCGAGGCGGCGCGTGTCGGGGGCCACGAAGGCCTGGCGGCCGGCAATCATTTCGTACAGCAGCACGCCGACCGCCCACAGATCGACGTGCGCGTCGATGTTGCCGCCCGAGTCGAACCACTCCGGCGACAGGTAAGCGAACGTGCCGAAGTCGTTGCGCGTCACCTTGCGGCTCAGCGACAGCGCCTTGGCGATGCCGAAGTCGAGCACCTTGATCTCGTCGCCGGGCACGACGCGGATGTTTCTCGGCTTCAAATCACCATGCACCAGCGAGCGGAGCGGCTGGCCGTCGATCGAGGTCTCGAAGCTGTGCGCCGCCTCGAGAAACTGGCAGAGCTGCAGCGTGACGTCGATGGCGCGCTCGGCGGCCAGCGGCCCGCGGGCGATGACGTCCGAGAGGTTCTCCCCCTCCAGATACTCCATCGCGATGTAGAAGTAGCCGCCGCCGGTGCCGTGCTCGTACACCTGCGGCACGTAGCGGCTCTTCGCGCAGAAGCGCTCCTGGAGCTTGGCGCCCCAGGTTTCGGCGTCGAGAATCTCGCGCGCCTCGCGATCGGTGCCCTCCGGCACGAGCTTGAGCGCGACCCGACGCTCGGTCCGTGTATCGGTGGCGAGGAAGACGGTCGCCATGCCGCCGCGGCCGATCTCGCCGACGATCTCGTAGGGACCGACGCTGTTGAAGACCGTGTCCATCATCGGCCGCGCCGCCCCGGGCCGCTCGACGGGCGAGCCGGCGGTTCGTGGCCGCCGCCAAACCAGTTGTCGCGCACGACGCGCGCGGCGCCCGCTTCGCCGAGCGCGCGGAACGCATCGGCGGGGATGCCTTGAAACACGTTGCCGAAGAACGACGGCTGGGTGTTGCGCTCGACGATCAGCGCGGCGCCGGCGCGCTCCGACAGGCCGTTGCGCGAGAACACGTTCTGGTTGACGCGGGGTGACGCGCCGCCGCGAACCGCGAGCGCGGTGCCGGGGTTGTCGTGGATGTGGCTCGCCAGCAGCGTCAGCCGCGCGGCATCGCGCAGATCCACGGCGGCATTGGCGGCCCCGGTGATCTCGACGTCGATGATTGAGACCTCGGAGTTCGCGGCAAAGATGCCGGTTCCCAGCGGCGTCGCGGCGTCGCCGACAATCCGGAAACCGGTCAGCTCGGCGCCGGAGACGCCGTCGGCGACCACCGCCGGATCGCCCTCCGACGCCGTGCCCGGCAGCCGAATCGTCGCCTCGCGCGGCACGCGGCTGACGACCCGGACGCCGTTTCGCAGCACGAGCCGCTCACGGTACTCGCCGGGCTCGACGATCACCGACGCGCCTGGCGAGGCGCCGGCGAGCGCCGCCGCGATCGAATCCGAGGGCGTGACCACGATCTGTCCGCCCGCCGTATTCGACGCCGGGACGATCGTCTGCGGCAGTTTCAACAACGCCCACGGAATGCGCCAGCCGCGCTGATACAGCGCGAAGCCGGCGGCAGACAGCAGCAGCACGACGAGCGTCGCGCGCGCGGCGATGCGCCATCTCTGCTTGCGGCCGATCTTCGACGGCGCAGCCGCGGCGACCGCGGATGCCCGGCGCGCCGTATCGGCGGTGGCGCGCTCGCCGGAGCCGGACCACGCCTCGAGGCCGCCAGCGGCGAACAACTCGCCCTCGACATACACGACCGTGACGTTGTCCTTGCCGCCGGCTTCGTTGGCGGCATGAATCAACGAGTCGACCACGTCCGCCGGCCGGCCCGCCAGCTGCATCGCCACGTCGTTGATCGCCGTCGAGTCGACCAGATCGGTGAGGCCGTCGCTGCACAGCAGCAGCGCGGCATCCGGCTCGAACGGAATGTCGACCAGATCGATGAAGTCCGGATCGAACGGCTGATGGGCGTCGGAGCCGACGTCGCGATACACCTCGTTGCGGCGCGGATGCCGCATCGCCTCGACTTCCGAGATCTCGTGCGCGTCTTCGCGCTCGCCGACCGGCGAATGGTCGCGGGTGATCTTTTCAATCGACCCGCCGCGCAGCTTGTAGAGCCGCGTATCGCCGACGTGGCCGACGACGGCCCGTCCTTCGTCCACGACGGCAACGGTCAGCACGCACGCCATCCCGCGCCATTCGGGCCGCAGCGACGCCATCCGCCGGATCTCGTTGTTGGCGACGGTAATCGCCTCGCGCACGCGATCCTCGATCGTGCCGGTCTCGCGCTCGAGGCGCGCGCGGAGCAGCGCGATCGCCAGATCGGCCGCTTTCCCGCCGGCCGCCTGCCCGCCGACGCCATCGACCACCATGAACAGGCCGCGCGCGGCGTCGACGTGGAATCGATCCTCGTTGACCTCGCGCAGCCGCCCCGGGTGGGTGTCGCCGGCGGCTCTGACCGCGGTGATCGTCTTCACGATCTTCTCAACGCTCCGTGCCGTCCGAGCCCGCCACCCAGACGAACGAGGCCACCAGCGCCACGAGCAGCGCCAGCACGAGAAAGCGCGCCCACAACAGCCACGCCATCAGCCCACCTTCCGGAACTCGAGGAAGACCGTATCGGCCAGACCGATGCGCGCGCCGTCGGGAAGCGGCGTCTCCGCGCCGTTCTCCCGCTTCACGCCCTGGCTGTCGTCGAAGCCGCGCGGCACATGACGCCCGTTCAGCGTGGTGCCGAGCGTGCTGAGGTCGATGAGGAAGAAGGCGCCGCTCTTCGGGTCGCGGCGGATGCGCACGTGCTCGCGCGACACGTCGGGCGACGCGGCGATGCGGACGTCGACCGGATAGGCGACGCCGCCGCGGCCGATGGTCACCGACTCTTTGGCGACGTCGTAGGAGTGCTCGCCCGTGTCGTCGCGATACGCGAGCCGCGCCGCAACCGTGGCGGGCGTCGTCGACGTGCGCGTCACCGTCTGCTCCCGCGCCGTGGTCCGCGGACCTGCGTGAACGGTGGTGATGCGGCGCGTCCGCTCACCGACGCCAAGGTCGGGGCGGCCAGGCAGCAGCAGCTCGGAGTCGACCAGCAGGTCGCCTTCCGCCATGTCGCCATCTGGATCGGGCAGAAACTCCACCCGCCAGTCGCCGCCGGCACTGCGCACCTCGGGCCCGCCATTGCCGGTCAGGCGGCCGAAGAGGCGCCGCGCGGGCGACGGGCGATTCAGGCGGTCGAGCTCCTCGGCCAGCGCCCTCAACGTTTGCTCCTGGAGGATGGGGATGATGCCTTCGAGGCGCGCGTGCTCTCGCGGGTGCAGGTAGACGGTGTAGTGGCTCGGCGCCAGCGTCGAATAGCGGAGCGGCTCGAGGTTGCGCCGCATGTTTTCGACGACGGCGGCAATCAGGGCGGAGGCGGCGCGTTTCGGCGCGCTCGAAGCAGGTTCGAGCCGGGTCGAAGTCATGACTGTACTTGGACGGGGTTCGGCGGCACAGGTTCAGCGGGCCCGCCGTCCGGGCGTCCCGACTGATAATGGGTCGGCGACTGTTCCCGGGTCGTTGGGGATTTCCAAGGTTTTTGCAGGTTCGCTGATACGTGAAGGTTCGATTCGGCGAGTTCACGCTCGACTCCGACGCGCGCCGGCTCATCCGTCAGGACGGCGAGGAGATCCATCTCTCGCCGAAGGCGTTCGAGCTGCTGCAGCTCCTGATCGAGCGCCGGCCCAATGTGCTCGACAAAGCGGCCCTGCACGCGCACATCTGGCCGCACACCTTCGTCGTCGACGCCAACCTGACGGTGCTGGTGGCGGAGCTGCGGCGGGCCCTCGGCGACAACGCGCGCGAGCCCAGGTTCATCCGCACGGTCCACGCGCTCGGCTACGCCTTCTGCGGCACCGCGGTCGCGGCGGCCGGTGCGCCGCCCGACGCCGGCGGCGCGCGCTGCTGGTTGATGTGGAACGAGCGGGCGATCGTGCTCGCGGAGGGCGAGAGCATCGTCGGCCGCGATCCGGCCTGCGCGGTCTGGGTCGACGCGCCCGGCGTCTCGCGGCGGCACGCGCGGATCGACGTGGCGGGCGGCGACGTGGTCCGGCTCGAAGATCTTGGCAGCACCAACGGGACCCTCGTTGACGGTACGCCGATTCGTGGCGTCGTCGACGTGACGGACGGGAGCGTCGTGAGGGTCGGCGGCGTCGACCTTATCGTGCGGATCTGGTCGCGCGGGAAAGCTTCGGAGACGAAGCGAATCGCACGCTCTCCGGGGTAGCGCCCTTCGACTCGCTTCGCTCGCTCAGGGCAGCAGCCGCGGCGAGCTCGCGATAGCGCCGCGGCGTGAGGCCGAGCAGCCGCACGAACGCGCGGCGCATCACGTCGATGCTGCCGAAGCCGGATGCCGCGGCGACGTGCTTGAGCCCGCCGTCGGTGCGCTCGAGCAGGCGCCGCGCCGCCTCGACGCGCACCTGAAGCACATATTGCGACGGCGTCGTGCCGACTTCGCGCGTGAAGACGCGCTCGAAGTTGCGGACGCTCATCGCCATCCGGTTGGCGAGATCGTCGACCGAGAGCCGTTTCTCGAGATGCTCGGCAATCCAGACCTGAAGCTCCCGGATCGACGCCATCTCCGACGCCTGCGACGCGAGCGAGATGCTCACTTGCGGCTGGCCGCCGGGCCGGCGAAGAAACAGCACCAGCTCACGCGCGGCTTCGTGCGCCAGCGCTGCACCGCAGTCCTCCTCCACCCACGCCAGCGCGAGATCGATGCCGGCGGAAAATCCGGCAGAGGTGTAGATGTTGCCGTCCTTCACCCAGAGTGGCTCCTGCTCGACGTGGACCCGCGGGTATCGCGCCGCCAGCTCGCAGCCGAACTTCCAGTGCGCGGTGGCGCGGCGGTTGTCGAGCAGCCCGGCCTCTGCGAGCAGAAACGCGCCGACGCACACAGCGCCGATTCGCCTCGCCTCGTCCGCCTTCTTCCTCAGCCACGCCGATAGCGCCGCGTCGCGCACCGATCGCGAGCCGACGCCGCAGACCAGCAACACCGAGTCGCACGCGCCTTCGACGTCCTTGAAATGCTGGCGGGCAACGAAGGTCAGCACGCCGCCCTCGCCTTCGACCGTCAGCCGCGGCGCGTTGGTCACGACCTCGATGGTGTAGATCGTCCGGCCCGCCAGCCGGTTCACCGAGTTGAAGACCTGCAGCGGACCCACCAGATCCAGCTCGTCGACTGGCGGCACGATGACCACGACGATCCGCCGGCTGTGTGAGTGGCGGCGTGACGCCGCTTTTCGGAACTCGAGAGGCATGGCGCCCACCCACTATGCACAGGCGCCGGCGCGCTCGCAAGCGTGAACGATCGCCGTGGCGCGATTCGACGGATCTGTGTCGCGTTTCGACGTCTCACGCTCCGCTACGATGCCGGCCAGAGGAGCCATGATGATTGATCGGCGTCTGGCAATCGTGGGCGCGGCGCTCGTCGCGTCGGTCGTGCCGCAGCCGCGCATCGACGCGCAATCGAACCCGGGGCCGTACGCGCGGATCGCGACGCTCCGCCCCCACGACGGCGACACCGTCGACTTCGAGGCCGGCTACCTGCGTCATCTCGAGTTTCACCGGCAGGCAAAGGACTCGTGGGTCTGGTACGGCTGGTCGATCTGGGCCGGTGAACGGCAGCGCTGGTTCGTCTACGCCACCTTCGGACACTCGGCGGAGAGCCTCGACCACCCTGTGCCGCCGGGCGAGGACGAACGCGACAACGTGTCGAACGTGACGCCCCACGCGGAGTTCACGGGCAACGCGCTCTACGAGTTCCTGCCGGCGCTCTCGCGCGGCACCGGCGTGCCGACGCCGACGCCGCGCGCCGAGCTCACCACCGTCGATGTCGCCAGCGGATCGGCGAGAACGTTCGAAGCTGCCGTCGCTGCGGCGCAGTCGGTGCTCCAGGGCGAGACGCTGTGGTTCCGAATGGTCGCCGGTGGTCCCATGCCCCGCTATGTGCGGCTGCGGCCGCGGCCAAGCCTGGCAGCGGTGCTGGAGGGACAGGCCGAGCAATCGCTGCCCGAGAAAACTCACAGCGTGATCGTCAAGACGACGATCGAGATCCTGAACCTGCGGCCGGCGATGAGCTACGGGCTGCCGGCGGCACGGCCGTGATGCCGCGCGAGGTTCGCGGCGCCTGCGCGCTCGATTGCCCCGACACCTGCAGCTGGATCGTGACGGTGAAGGATGGCGAGGCGACGGGCCTTCGCGGCGATCCGCATCATCCGTTCACCCGCGGGTCGCTGTGCAACAAGGTCGCGGGCTATCTGAGCTATGCACGATCGCCCGATCGCCTGCTGTATCCGATGCGCCGCGTCGGGCCCAGGGGCAGCGGCGACTTCGTCCGCATCTCGTGGGACGAGGCGCTCGATGAGATGGTCTCGCGCCTGCGCGAAGCGATCGCGGCTCATGGCGCCGAGGCGATCTGGCCGTTCCTCGGCTCGGGCAGCATGGGGTTGATCCAGGGCGCCTACAGCGCGGGGCACCGGCTGTGGAACGTCCTCGGCGCCTCGCGCCACGTCCAGACGATGTGCACGATCGCCGGCGGCTACGGCACGGGCTACACGCTCGGCAACAACCGGGTCGGGATGGATCCGGAGACGTTTCGCTTCTCGAAGCTGATCGTCCTCTGGGGGGCGAACGTGCTGTCGACGCATCCGCACTTCTGGCGGCCGGTGCTGGAGGCGCGAAAGAACGGCGCGCTCGTCGTCACAATCGATCCGATTCGCACGCGAACCGCGGCGGCCAGCGACTGGCATCTCGCACCGATTCCGGGGACGGATGCCGCGCTCGCGCTCGCGCTGCTCCACGTCGTCCTGAGCGAGGGGCGCGAAGATCGCGACTTCCTCGATCAGCACACGCTCGGTTGGGACGCGTTCCGGCGCCGCATCCTCGAGTTCCCGCCGTCGCGAGCCGCCGGGATTACCGGGCTTTCAAGTGAGTCGATCGTCGCGCTCGGCCGGCAGCTCGCCGCGAGCCGCCCGGCCGGCATCCGCATCGGCATCGGCCTGCAGCGGCACGGCGGCGGCGGCATGGCGGTGCGCACGATCACCTGCATTCCAGGCGTCACCGGAGACTGGCGGTATCCCGGCGGCGGCGTGTTCTACGACACGCGCGGCTTCTTTGGCGTGAACTGGGAAGGGTTGTGGCGGGACGACCTGCGGGTACGGCCGGCGCGAGAGCTGCACGCGACCCGTCTTGGCGAGGGCCTGCTGGATGTCGACAATCCGCCGGTCAAAGTCTTGTTCGTCTACGCCAGCAACCCGATGGCGAGCATCCCGCACCAGACCAGGGTGCGCCGCGGTCTCCTGCGTGACGACCTCTTCACGGTGGTCGTGGAGCACTTCATGACCGACACCGCGCGCTATGCCGACATCGTGCTGCCGGCGGCGATGCAGATCGAGCAGGCGGATCTTCTGATTGCCTACGGACACTTGTACATCGCCTGGAACGAACCAGCCGTGCCGCCTCCTGGTGAGTGTCTGCCGACGACCGAGATGTTCCGTCGGCTGGCGCGCAACCTGAATCTGGACGTCCCGGCGCTCTACGACAGCGACGACGACCTGGCGCGCCAGGCGCTCGGCAGCGGCCATCCGTCACTCGACGGCATCACCCTCGAGACGCTCAAGGCGCGTGGATCGATCCGGCTGAACTACCCCGACCCGTTCGTGCCGTTTGCGAACGCGTTTCCGACGCCGTCGGGCAGGCTGGAGTTCGTTTCCGATCGGATGGCGCAGGCGGGGCTCGATCCGGTGGCGGGATACACGCCCGCGTTCGAGGCAGGGTGCGCGGGCGCGGCGCTCGCTGACGACTATCCGCTCGCGCTCATCACCCCCGCCGATCACTACTTCCTGAATTCGATCTTCGCCAACGTGCCGCTGCAGCAGCAGCGCTCCGGCACGCCGACGGTCGTCATCCACCCGGATGACGCCGCGCCGCAGCGGATCGCGAGCGGCGAGGAAGTGCGCGTCGGCAACGCGCGCGGGTCGTTCCTGGCGGTCGCCGAGGTCAGCGACCGCGTCCGCCGCGGCGTCGTCGCCAGCAGCAAGGGGCGGTGGCCGCGCCACTCGAAAGAGGGCGCGACCGTCAACGCCACCGTCGACGAGCGCGATTCCGACATGGGCGGCGGCGCCGTCTACCACGACAACCGCGTGCGCATCGACAAGGCGACCGCAGAACGCCGAACGAAGAACGACAATCGTCAGATGTCGAACGACGATCGTCAGAATGCCGAACGACAGGCGTCAGAACGCCGAACGACGCGTTACTGACTGCTGTTGGTTCCCGCGATCCGCCGCGCCGCCCGCGCCGCCGCGCGCGCGACCTCGGTGTCGGCGTCGTTCGCCAATTCCTGCAGCCGCGGCAGCGCCCCGGGGTCGCCCATCCGGCCCAGCAGGTCCGCCAGCTCGGCGCGCGCGGCGCGGCTGGCGTCCCGCGGCGCGAACAGCGCCTGGCGGTCCGACGGCGAGGTTTCGAGCAGATACTCCTTGGCGAGGTCCTTGGTGGTTGCGCGATCGAGGGCGCGCACCAGCTCGTCGAGATACTCACTCTCGCCAATCCGCAGGAGCGCGAAGGCCTGCGCGGTCCGCACCCGGCCGCTCCTCTCCACGAGGCGCGCTGCCGAGATCGCCGTCTTGCTCTCTCTCGAGGCGGTGCGGGCAATCCCCTCGTTCGCGAACAGCCGCATCTGCTCGTTCTTGTCCGCCTTGAGCTCGTCGAAGAGCGGCACCGACGCCGGGTCGGCGATGTCGGCCAGCGCCGCCAGCGCCACTACACGCGACGCGTCGGTCCGGGTCGTCGACTGGACGATGCGCGTGAGCTCCGGCACGGCGCCGTGGTGCCGCATGGCGCCCAGCGTCTCCATCAGCTCGATGCGAACGGTGTCGGTGTTGATGTTCAGCAGCGCCACCAGATCGTCGCCGATCGACGCGTCGCCGATCTTGCGCAGCGCCCGCACCCCGTCGAAACGCAGTCCATCGTCGCGATCCTCGCGGACCACGCGCACCAGATCGGGCACCGCCGCGGTACCGCGCAGGATGCCGAGGCCGCGAATCGCGGTTCTGCGGATGCCGCGTTCGGTGTCGCCGATGCGCGCGATCAGCGTCGAGATGACGATGGGATCGACTGGAACGTCCGGCTCGACGACCTGCTCCAGCTCCGGTTCGGGCGAGAGCATGATCGTCTCGGCCAGCCTCGTCAGCCTGGCGCCGAGCCCGGTCGCGCGCGGCAGGTGAATGCTGACCAGCGACGCCACGGCCCGCGATCGAATGTCGGCCTCGGTATCCAACGCGAACGCCACGAACCCGGGCAGGGCAAGGATGTCGGCCATCCGTTCGAGCGCGAGCTCGACCTCGCGGCGCACGTTGGGGACGGGGTCGTGCGCGAGCGCCACGAGATCGGGCGTCGCCGCCTGATACTTCGCGGCGCCGAGGCCGCGGGCCGCGTCCTGACGGCGCGACGAATCAGGGTTCTTGAGGTCGTAAACCAGGCTCTCGACCGACACCTGGCGCGTCTGCGCCGCCAGGCGCGCGCCCGGCATCAGCGCGAGCGTCAACGCAGCCAATGCGATCAAGCGCAACCAGTGAGCGCGTGAATGGACAAGCATGGATCCTCCCGGCCAGCGGCCCGAATCGAGTGTTCGTGCACGGTGCCACGCGCTGGGATCGCACGGCGGAAGCGTCTGTGAGCCAGGCAGACAGTGTCTGGCTGCGGGGCGGCGAATGGCCGATGAAGCACATCCATTCGCCTTTTGAGCACGCAGAGTGTACCACGAGGCGTCAAGTCAATTGAGAATTATGGGAATTAGAATTGAGAATTCGTACTCACGAATTCCTGATTCCTGATTCCCTGTTAATTCCTGATTACTGGTACCGAAGCGCATTCAGCGGATTGGTGCGGGCCGCACGCCACGCGGGCACGACGGTGGCAACGGCCACGCCGCCGACGACGATCGCCAGCGCTCGCGCGAACGAGACGAAATCGGTCGCGCTGATGCCGTAGAGCACGCTGTCGAGCAGCCTGGCAGACAACAGCGCCGCAACGATGCCGATGGCGGCGCCGATCGCGCCGAGCCGCAGACCGCGGCCGAGAAACCCGCGCACCACCGACATGCCGGTTGCGCCGAGCGCCATGCGGATGCCGATCTCGTGCGTGCTCTGCCGGACCGTGTACGACACCAGCCCGTAGGTGCCCATCGCCGCGAGCGCCATGCCGGCGACGCCGAACAGGAACAACATGCTGGCGGTGAAGTTGAGGAAGAGCAGCGCGCCTCGCAGCCCGTTGACGAGGGGCCGCGCCGATAGGATCGGCAGGTCGGCATCGAGCGCGGCGACGCGGGCGCGCGCCTGTTCGACCAGCTGGTCGACCGGCGCCTGGCCGCGCACGTAGAGCAGCATCCCCGGCCGGTACGACTGGAAGAACGGCAGATAGACATAGGGGCGCGGCGCTTCGTTGATCCGCGAATACTTCAGATCCGCGACGACGCCGACGACACTTCGCCATTCGCCTTCGGCGAGGCGGATGCGCTTGCCGATCGCCCGCTCCGCGCCGCCCCAGAAGCGCTCGGCCAGCGTGGCGTTGACAATCGCCACCGGCGCCGCCGTCTCGTCGTCGCGATCCTCGAAGCCGCGGCCGGCTCTCAACGGCACGCGCAGCACCCGGAAGTAGTCGGAACCAACCGCGTTCCAGAGAAACGCCAGGTCTTCGCCGCGGCGCGGTTCGTAGCCTTCGATCGCCACGCCGCGCGCCGGCGTGTCGAGGAGCCCCATCGGGTTGTAGGCGGCGAGCGTCGCCGCTTCGACGCCGGCGTCGGCGCGCGCGGTGTCGAGCAGCTGCCGATAGAAGACGCGGCCGCGCGCTTCGTCGTAGCGGTTCTGCCGGACGTTGACCGACACCGCCGCCACCTGGCTGGCGTCGAAGCCCGGGTTCGCGCGCCGCGCCGCCTCGAGGCTGCGCGAGACCAGACCGGAGCCGACCAGCAGCAGCAGCGACACCGCCACCTGCGCGACGATCAGCGCGGCGCGGAACCGCCCGCGAGTCGCGCTGCGCGGCGACAAGTCGTCCTTCATCACCGAGATCAGATCGATTCGTGAGCTTTGCAGCGCCGGGACGAAGCCGAACGCCAGCGCGCTGCCCCACGCGATCAGCACCGAGAAGGCGAAGACCATCCGATCGATTTCGACGTTGAAGTACAGGCGCTGCGGCGCAGCCATCGACTCGGCGTAGCCGACCAGCACCGGGATCCCGTACCACGCGAGCAGGACGCCAAGGAACGCGCCCGGAACGGCCAGGACCAGGTTCTCGACGACGAGCAGCCGCACGATGCGGGTCCGCGTTGCGCCGAGCGCGAGCCGAACGGCGATCTCGCCGCGGCGCGACAAGCCGCGCACCAGCACGAGCCCGGCGATGTTGGCGCAGGCGATGAGCAGCAGCAGCAGCCCCATCACGCCGAGCACGATCACCGTCGGCAGCGCATTCGCCTGGGCGCTGTCCGGGAAGCGCCAGAACGGCACTACCTTCAGCCGCTGCACGGCGTCGCTGAGCGGACGCTCGCGGGCGAGCGTCGTCCACAGCGCGTCGGTCTGGGCCGCGGCGCTGGCCGCGCTCGTGCCCTCGCGCAGGAAGCCGTGCGGCACCAGCACCGGCGCGCGGCGGTCGGTCAGGAAATTCGACGGCGTGAACTGCGCGCTGCCGAGATCGGTAAGGATCTGGCCGGCCATCATGATCGGGATGAAGACCTCGACGTCGTAGCTGACGATCGTCCCGTGGAAGGCGGGATCCGCGACGCCGACCACGGTCAGCGGGTAGTTGTTGATTTCGACCGTCCTGCCGACGATGGCCGGATCGGCCGCGAAGTCGCGGCGCCAGAGGCCGTCGCTGAGCACGATCACCGGATGGCGGCCGGCGGCGATTTCGTCCGAGGGCAGGAGCGTCCGGCCGCGCGAGGCGCGCACGCCGAGCACCTGAAAATAGTTGCCCGTGACGAGCTCGCCCGAAACCTGGCGCGCGCTGCGGCCGCGGCCCAGATTGGCGGTGATCAGGCTCGACCCGAACAGTTCGGCGAATGCCCCGTCGTGATCGCGCAGGAACTGGTAGTCGGGATAGGAGACGCGCAGGCTGCGGCCGGTGCTGGTCTCGCCGAAGATCACGTGCAGCCGCGCCGCCTGGCGCACGCCGCCGAGCGGCGTCAGCGCGAGGCTCTTGAGCATGGTGAAGACCGCGGCGTTCAGGCCGACGCCGAGCGTCAGCACGCCCACCACGGTGAGCGAGAACACCGTGTTCTTGGCCAGCGCGCGAATCGCATGGCGGACGTCGCTGACCTGGTCGTGCATCGCGTCGACCCACCACGGCGTCCAGACCCGGCGCGCCGCTTCGGCGGTCAGCGTCACGTTGCCGAATTCTTTCAGCGAGTCGAGCTGGGCGCTCTTCGGGTCGGCGCCCTCGGCCATTCGCGCCCGGGCGGCAATCGCGAGGTGCGATTTGATCTCTTCGTTCAGATCGTTCTCAGCCAGCCGGCGGCGCGTCACCCAGGACCAGAATCCCATTCCCCGCTCCACAAGGAGGAGACGTAGAGACTCTACGGCCTGTTCCATGCGGGGCCGCGGGCCGGGTCGGACGGCGCGTGCGCATCAATCCGCGTGGCTGAGACACGGTTTTTCCCGTTCCGACACTGCGATATAGTCGCGTCAGCCGACATGACCATACAGCTCGATCGCACACGACGTTCCTTTGCCCTCGACGATGCGATGGCCGTCCTGTCGTGCACGCCGCGCACGATCGACGCGTTGCTGCGCGATCTACCCGAGACGTGGGTTAACGCCAACGAAGGCGACGACACCTGGAGCCCTTTCGACGTCGTCGGCCACCTGATACACGGCGAGCGCACCGACTGGCTGCCGCGGGCGCGCATCATCCTCGAGCACGGCGAGGCGGTGCCGTTCGACCCCTTCGACCGCTACGCGCAGTTCGCGGCGTCGCAGGGGCGGACACTGGCCAGCCTGCTCGACGAGTTCGCGGCGGCGCGCGCCGAGAACCTGCGGCAGCTCGCGGCGCTCCGCCTCACCGACGCCGATCTCGACCGCCGCGGCCGCCACCCGGAGCTCGGCGTGGTGACGCTGCGGCAGCTGCTGGCGACCTGGGTCGCGCACGATCTCGATCACGTCGTGCAGATCTCGCGCGTGCTCGCGCGGCAGTACTCCGACGAAGTCGGCCCGTGGCGGGCCTACCTGCGGATCATCAGCGGCGCGCAGGGGTAGTTCCGGGAGTCGTTCCGGCTCTCATCGAAGAGCGATTGAGCGCGCACGAACGGATCGGCAAGACGATCGAGCAGGCGGGATGAAGACGAACAACGTGCTGCTCGTGGCCGTCGTCGGATTCGCGATCAGCGGCATGGCGAAAGCGACGCGCGCGCAGCCGACGGCGCTGCCCTACACCATCTGCGCGACATCCGACACCTGGACCCGCCCCTCGGCCGCCGTCCAATCCAGGATCTGGAACGACAACCGGTACAAGCCGGCGGCGCGCACGGCGTACGAGTGGACGCACGACTTCGTGCTGACCGAGCCCGACAGCGCGAGCCTCGGCTATCACAGCGAGAATCTTTCGGGGCTGTGGACCGCCGGCGCGCGCACGCACTGCCCTCGTCGCAACGGCGAGCCGGGCTTCTGGATTGAGCTCTGGGCGCTGCAGCACCGCGTCACGCTGATCACGGTGGACGGCAACGCCGTCACCGTGTCAGCCGAGCGTCGACAGGCCGGATTCGAGATCGTCCAGGTCGCCTGGCCGGCGTTCCTGGAAGCCACCGGTGGGCGGCGGCTCCGCGTCGTCGACGCCGACGGCGTCGTTGCCGCCGAGTGGGCGGAAACACGGCCGCGCATGCTGACGCCCGTCGCTGCCATCAAGTGATGCGGGCGCCGGTTCGCCAGACACACGAGAACCTCCTCGGCATCGCTGTCGCGCGACACGCCTGAAACAGGGGACGCCCGTTCAGGCGTCCCCCGCATGGAGGGTCTTCCTGGTTCGCGCTAGCTGCTGGTGCAGCTGACGCTCCCACCGGAAATCGCGCCATTCGTGGACGGCGCATCGAGCGAACAGCTGACCGTCAGCACCAGGTTGCCGGCCGGCTGCTCGACGGTAATCGTGGCGGTCGTGAACGAGAGGTCGGTGATGTCCTGCCTCCAGTTCGGGTTCGGACATCCAGGCGCGCCAGGAATCGGCGTCACCGGTGCCTCGGTCGTCACGTTGAAGGCGACGTTGCCGTTCTTGATCTCCGCGGCCGGAATCGACTGGCTGCCCGACACCGTCACCTCCGCCGGATTCTGGCCCGGCGCCTGGTTGCCGCCCTGATTCGTGCACGTGGAGGTCGCGGCGGCGGTAGCGGAGAGCGTCACCAGGACATCTTCGTTGCCGAGGCCGGCGAGCGACGCGGCGGCGTTGAGCGGCAAGCCCTTGTCGACGAAGTTCGGCTCCGCGTTCGCGCCCCCCTTCAAATGCACGCTCGCACCAGCGATCGTCATCGTCGCCGCGAGCACCCAGCCAAGCGTCGCAACCAGCATCCTTCGAATCATGTGTCACGCCCCTTCTGTTGTGCGGGTTTCCCGCAGGTCGAAGAAGCGACTGTGCGTGACGGATGGCGCGGCGACAAGCCGGTGCCGGAGGAGAGAACCCAACGCATGACGACACGAACCGGCAGAGACTAACAGGACCCAAGAAGGACTATCGTCATTTCGGCATCAGTCTGTTTTGCGATTCGAACCGCTCGACGTCCGCCACCGCGACGCGATAGAGATGACTGCCGACGCGCCAGGCGGGCAGGATCTTCGCGTCGATGAACTTGTAAACGGTTTTGCGACCGAGCTGCCATCGCCGGCACAGCTGGGCGACGGTGAACCACGCAGGAGAATCGGCCGGACACGACAGCGGTGGATACGGACGGCGGCGTTCCTCAACCGCACGCAATCGGCGCTCTTGGCGCATAGGCACTTCTCTCGGGGAATCGTGGAAATCTCGAACGCGCGGCTGTGCAAAACCGGATCCTCACCGATGCCGACAGAGCTCTGCCGCGAAACAACGAGGTTTGATCGACAACGTACAACTGCGCCGCTCCGGAAGACTCGATGGTGCTTAACGGTTCAAAACACTCAGACGGCGATCCGTACAAGTATTGAACGCGCCTCCCGCCGGAAACGGTCGAGTCAGGTCGCACGCAATCCAGATTTTTTTGCGTTGTCGCCGCTGAGCCACGAGCGGCGTGCAGTCGCCGCTCTTCGGCCGACGCCTGCCGAGCCGCTCTCGCTCGCATCGGCGTGCGCCGCACTCACGCTCGTAGCGGCGATTGCGAGCTGTCTGCCGGTGCGCCTCGCGGCGCGCATCGAGAGCGGCGCCGACTGCGGCACGAGTGAACGCGGTCGCCGTTCGGCGTCGCGTGATTTTGAATGCGGGTTGAAAGGCGCGTCCGGCGTCGCGGGATCGCCTGGCACAGGCCACCCCGGCGCGAAAGAACCAGCCCGTGGCCGCCGCGGGGCGTCACCGGGCGCCTCGCTCCTGCCCGACGTCCCTCCGCAGCCTCGTTTTCACGATCTGCGGATCGGAGCCGAGCGCCGGACAAGCCCCCCAGCTGTCCAATCGCCTCGTTGCCGAAGCGAGAAGCCGGTGGGTCGCCTTGTCGCGGTCGGCCACGGGATCTGGATCGGCGAACCCGGAAGCGCGGGCCGCGCCGCAACACTTCCGGTCCGATTCCCTGGTGCTGAAACCAGCCGACTTCAGCACTCCCTATTTAAGCACGACGATCTCGCGCAAACCAGATCGTTCCAGACGCGCACACTCTGCCCGCGCGCGACCGATTCTGACAATCGGGAAAATTCCCGAGGGCAAACGCCCGCGAGGTTCAGGTTTTACCTCGACGCTCTGACGTGTTGTCTTTTTTTTATCTCCGGCGTCCGATAGTTGGTGGCGAGCGCCCGAGCCAGCGGGCTAGCGGCCAGCGCCCTGTTCGACGAGGTACCTCACCACCGACTCGTACTTCATCGCCTTCGCGGCATCGAGCGCGGTCTTGCCGTTCGGGTTGGAGGCGCGCACGTCGGCGCCGAGCTCGATCGCGAGCTTGACGGTCTCCAGCGCCAGCGCCTCGCGTTCGGCGCGCGGCACCACCACCCAGGGCGTGCCCCCGCCCATCCCGGCCGCGGCCATCAGCGCATCGGTATCCTCGACGCGGTGATTGGCGCCTTCTCCGGTGTGGTAATCGGCGTGGTGGACGACGCGGGCGTTGGCGCCGTGGTCGACCAGCAGGCGCATCATCTCCGGCTCGCTGAACCGCGCCGCCAGCCAGAACGGCGTCGCGCCGACGAGCTCGGGGGCGAAGTTGTAGTCCTTCGACGAGCGGCGGGTCGGTGTCCAGGCGCGGACCGGCGCGTTGAC
>Ga0111539_10003585_pt1 | contig 20464 bp, 16 predicted proteins | sample RhiMethybrSRZTD1_FD_79667 | JGI IMG/M metagenome (GOLD analysis project Ga0111539, IMG submission 79667) | Populus rhizosphere microbial communities from Tennessee, USA - Rhizosphere MetaG P. TD hybrid SRZTD1 (version 2) (version 2) | ecosystem: Host-associated > Plants > Roots > Rhizosphere >...
AGAGCTGGGCCGAGCTCGTCGCCGTCGAGCACAACCACGGCTACTCGGCCGGCAACAACGCCGCGATCCGGCCCGCGCTGGCGCCGGGCGGCGACGCGCCGGCCTACGTGCTGCTGCTGAACTCGGACACGGTGGCGCGGCCGGCGGCGCTCGCCGGCCTGCTCGACTTCATGGACAAGCATCCCGAGGTCGGCATCGCCGGCAGCCGCATCGAGGACCCCGACGGCACGCAGCAGCACAGCGGCTTCCGCTTCCCCAGCATGATCAGCGAGCTCGAGAGCGGGCTGCGCCTGGGCCTGTTCACGAAGCTCGTGGTCGACAAGATCGTCGCGCCCGACCCGGTCGACTTCGCGCACCGCGTCGATTGGGTGGCCGGCGCGAGCATGATCGTGCGCCGCGAGGTCTTCGAGCAGGTCGGCCTGCTCGACGAGGGCTTCTTCCTGTACTTCGAGGAGGTCGACTTCTGCTTCAAGGCCTCGCGCGCGGGCTGGAGCTGCTGGTACCTCCCGCAGAGCCGCGTCGTGCACTTCGGCGGGCGGAGCACGGGCGTGACCGTGCGGGTCAACCCCCGGCGGCGGCCGCGGTACTGGTGGGAGTCGCGCTACCGCTTCTTCACGCGCCACTACGGCCCGGCCTACACCTTCGTGACCGACCTGCTCTGGATCTGCGCCTTCTCGACCTACCGCGTGCGGCGGCGGCTGCAGCGCAAGCCCGACACCGATCCCCCGCACATGCTGGCCGACTTCCTGCGCTTCCGGATGCACCCCACGCGCCACACCGTCGGGACCCAGGCCGAGGCGTGAGCCCCGAGCCGGCGCGCGAGGAGCGGCCGCGCCGCCGCCGGCCCGGCGCGCGCCGCCGGCTGCTCGGCGCGCTGGTCATCTTCGTCGCGCTGCTCGAGGTCGTGGCGCGCCTCGCCACGCGCACGGCGCCGAACGGGATGCCCGCCGTCCTCGGCTACCCGCTGCTGCCCTACCGGCCGACGGAGCCGATGATCCGCGAGTGGCAGGCCTCGACGGCAGGCTCGACCTACGTCGTCGCGGACGCGGAGCTGGGCTGGTGCGTCGGCGCGAGCGGGCGCTCGCTGCGCGACGACGGGAGCGCGCTCTACACGTCGAACGCGCAGGGCGTGCGCGCGCCGGCCGACCGCAGCTACGCGCCGCAGCCGGCCGCGGGCCGCGTGCGCGTGCTCACGGTGGGCGACTCCTTCACGCACTGCGACGACGTGCCCGACGACGCCACCTGGCAGGTCGCGCTCGAGGCTGCGCGGCCCGAGCTCGAGGTCGTCAACCTCGGGGTGCCCGGCTACGGCACCGACCAGGCGCTGCTGCGCTGGCGGCGCGACGGGCGCCGCTTCCAGAGCCAGCTCGTGGTCCTCGGCATCTGGCCCGAGAACATGTGCCGGAACCTGAACCTCATCCGCTACTACCTCGTGCCCTCCGAGGGCTTCCTGACCAAGCCGCGGCTGCGGCTCGAGGGCGGCGCGCTCGCGACGCTGAACTCGCCGGTGCTCGGCGGCGACGAGCTCGTGGCCACGCTCACCGAGCCCGAGACGCACCCGCTGCTCGCCGACGAGCGCTGGTACCTGCCCGACGAGTCGCGGCCGTCGCTGCTGCAATCGCTGCGCTCGCTGCGCATCGCGCAGAGCCTCGTCGCGCTCTACGGGCGCAAGCAGGCCCGCGAGCGGATGTACTCGGGTGAGGACCGCTCCGCGATCGAGCTCACGGCGGCGATCGCCGAGAGCTTCGCGCGCGAGGTCCGCGAGGCCGGCTCGACCCCGCTCGTGCTGATCATCCCGATGCGCGAGCTGCTCGCCGCGCACACCGCCGCGCAGCCCTTCCCGCTGGTCGTCGAGCTGCGGGCGCGCGGCCTCGACGTGCTCGACCTGGGGCCCACCTTCGGCCGCACGGTCCTCGAGCTCGGCAACGAGCGCATGTACGTGGCGCAGGGCCACTACACGGCGGAGGGCAACCGCCTCCTCGCGGCGGCCCTCGAGGAGCAGCTCCGCCCCTGGATCGAGGCCGCGCCGCGCTGAGCGCCGCTCCGGCGGGCATGGGCCTTGCTAGTGTGGTGGCCGGGGCGGTCGCGCCGGCCCCCGCGGAAAGGATGCGCCATGACGAAGGAGAACGGAGTGTCCCGCAGCAAGTCGACCCGCAGCGCCCGGCCCGCCGAGCCCGCCGACGAGCCCGACGACGAGCCCCTGGGCAGCCTGCTCGCACGCGTCGGGCGGCTCGTCGAGGACCTCGCCGCGAGCTGGTGGTCGCGGGTCGAGCTCAAGGTCGAGCGCACGAAGGTCGCCGCCCGCCGCTCGGCGGTGCGCGTCGCGATCCTCGCGGCGGCGGCCGTCGCCGGCCTCGTGTGGATCGGCGCCGCCCTCGTCGCCGTGCTGCGCGGCGTGTGCCTGGGCCTGGCCGAGCTCTTCGGCGGGCGCGAGTGGCTCGGCGACCTGGCGGGCGGCCTGCTCGCGCTGGCGCTCGTCGCCGTCCCCGTGGCGCTCGCGCTGCGTCGCGCCGCGGGCGAGGACCACCGGCGCGTGGAGGCCAAGGAGCGCGACGTCGAGCGCGCGCGCTCGCGGCTCGAGACGACGGCCGGCACCGACGCGCGCTGAGACCCTCAGGGCGGCCGGGTCAGCACGCGCTCGGTGAGCCCGCGCCGCGCCGCCCAGCCGCGCGGGTCGTAGACGTGCAGCGCGTCGCCCGGCCGCGCGACGCGCTCGAAGTACTGCTCGAACAGCCGGTGCGCGGGCGGGAAGGGCACGTGGAGCTCGCGGATCGCCGAGTTCAGATCGGGCAGCCGCAGCTTCGTGGCCCCGGCCGCGGCGAGCTGCTGGCGCTGCTCGGCGCGCACGAGCACCGCGACCGGGACGTTCACGCTGTACAGGCACCACGAGAGGTAGGCGTCGAGCCGGCCGGCGTAGTAGAGCGCCGGGCTCAGGAGCAGGACGAGCGCGAGCGCCGTCGCCGCGGGCCGCGCGCGGTCGAGCTGCGTCCGCCACCCCGCGCGCCAGCTCGTCAGCAGCAGCGGCGCGGCCACGGCGAGCGCCAGGTTCCAGGGCCAGACGGCCTCGTTGCGCCCGCGGCCGAGCGGCGACAGGCTCAGGAAGATCACGAAGTGCATCGCGCCGGCCACCCAGCCGGCGCGCCGGCGCGTGACGGGCCAGGCCACCGCCAGCGCGAGCCCCACCTCGAAGACCGCGACGCCCAGGGCCAGCGCGCGCGCGGCTCCCGCCGGCAGGCCGGGCGCCGAGCGCAGCCAGAAGCGCGAGGCCGAGTCCACGTACTCCGCGCTGAGGAGCTTGTGGAGGCCGGCCCAGAGGTAGAGCGCGACGAGGTGGCAGCGCGCGACGAGCGCGCCGGCGCCGTCGTCGTCGCGGGCGGGCGCACCGTCCTCCCGGCGCTGCGGCCGGGTCGCGCACAGCAGCAGCGCGAAGGACACCAGCTCGGGCTGGATGCGGAGCTGGTCGAGGAGCATCGCCGCCCCGAGCACGCCCGCGTGCAGCGGCAGGCCCCAGCGCGGGACGACGAGCACGAGGGCCAACGCGGCGAGCAGCGCCGCGCCGGTGTCGAGCGCGGGCAGGCCGGGCAGCGCCGGCAGGTTCGGGGGCGACTCGCGCGCCTGCCACAGCGGCCAGGTCACGAGCACGGTCGCGGCCTCGCCCGCGACCAGCGTGACGCGCAGCCAGCGCCGCGCGGACGGGGTCAACGCACTCGCGCGGGCATGATCACCATCGTCCGGCCGGCCCACTGCAACCGGCGCTGGATCGCGATCGCCGTCTCGTTGTGGAGCAGCCGCTGCCACCAGCGCTCGCGCTGGAAGATGATCTTGCCGGCGAAGAAGGTCACGCGCGGGTAGTCGCGCGCGACGGCGAGGCACAGCTTCTCGCCCTCCTCGACGACGTCCGTGCCGATGGCCATGCGCGCGTCGGCCGGCACGCCGAGGCGGCGCGCGAGCTCGACGTAGCGGTCGAGCGTCGCCTGCGTGCTGGCGGCCAGCGCCTCGACCGCGCCCTCGCCCTTGAAGCCGCCCGAGTCGACCACGCCGATCGACACGAAGACCACGCCTTTGAAGTGCCCGGGGAAGGCCCGGTAGATGTTGAGCACGGTGTGCACGCCCAGGCCGCCCCAGGCATTGACCAGCACGCCGGCCGTGGGCTGCGCGGGGTCGGGTGGCGGGAGCAGGGGCGCCGGCGTGTCCGGCAGCACGCCGAGCTCGGCGCCCAGCTGGTCCATCTTGGCCTGCACCGTGCGGTAGTGCATGCGGATGAGCATGCACACGAGCACGAAGGTGCCCGTCACGACGAGCGTGATCCAGCCGCCCTCCTCGAACTTCTCCCAGGTCGTGACCGCCAGGATCGTGGCGCAGAGCGCGAAGCTCGAGGTGAACAGCGTCGTGCGCCGGCGCCAGTGCTCGCGGCCGCGGCGACTGCGCCAGGTGACCAGCGACATGCCGAAGAGCGAGAGCGAGAAGGTCAGGAAGACGTTGATGCTGTACATGACGACCAGCGCGCTCACGTTGCCGTGCGTGTAGAGCAGCGCGCCGATCGAGGCCCCGCTCATGAGCAGGATGCCGTTCTGGATCGTGAGCCGGTTGCTCAGGCCCGCGAAGCTGTGCGGCACCCAGCTGTCGACGGCCATGTTGACGAGCACGCGCGGCCCGTCGAGGAAGCCGGCCTGGCCGGCCACGACGAGCAGGGCGGCCTCGCAGAGCATCGTGAGGATCACGAAGGCGCGTCCGAAGTGCATCTCGCCGAAGACACGCTCGGCGAGCACGGTGTTCATCGTCTTGCCGGGCTCGTGCGCGACCTGGTAGAGCAGGTAGCAGACGAGCAGGCCGGCGGCCGTGATCGCCAGCGAGGTCGCCATGTAGGCCATCGTGCGCCGGGCGGTGCGCACGACCGGCTCGCGCATCATGGTCAGGCTGTTGCTGACCGCCTCGATCCCGGTGTAGGTGCCGCCGCCCAGCGAATAGCTGTGCACGAAGAGCGCGAGCATGCCGCCCGCGCCGAGCATGCCGAGGCCGGTGCGGAAGTCGCTGCCGGCCAGCGAGAGCGTCCGCGGCAGGTCGGGCAGGTGCATGACCAGCCCGCCGCCGATGAGCAGGATGTGCGTGAGCAGGAAGCCGATGAAGACCGGCGTCAGCGTCAGGATCGACTCGCGCACGCCGCGCAGGTTGAGCAGCGTGAGCTCGACGATGAGGAAGATCTCGAAGGCCAGCTTCCAGTCCTGGTAGCCGGCCGGCAGCAGGCTGAAGAGCGCCTCGCCCGCCGCCGCGATCGAGACCGTGATCGTGAGGATGTAGTCGACGACGAGCGCGCAGCCCGAGACCAGGCCGGCCCGCTCGCCGAGCAGCTTGGTGGCCACGACGTAGCCGCCGCCGCCGTGCGGGAACTCCTCGATGATCAGGCTGTAGGCCGAGGAGATGAGCAGCACGGTGATGGCCATGAGCGCCGCGAGGCCCAGCGCCAGGTAGCCGTGCTCGCCCAGGGTCCGGAAGGCCTCCTCGGGGCCGTAGGCCGAGCTGGAGAGCCCGTCGGCGCCCAGTCCCACCCAGGCCAGGAACGGGACCAGGGCGAGGCGGTGGTACAGCCGGCGGTCGGTCAGGTCCCGGGGGCGGCCGAGCAGGAAGCGCCGCACCCGGGCCAGCAGGCCGGGCTCCAACTCCGGCGCACCGAGGTCCGGCAAGGTCTCAGGGCTGCGCACGCTCGGGACGGAGAGGCTCGGAGCCCCCGTCTGCGGCGGCGGGTCGACCGCCGGCTTGGGAGGGTCGGTAGGAGGATCTGAGGCCGGTGGCGAGGCCGGGGCGGCGGCGGGCGGCTCGGGCGCCGCGCCGGAATCAGTGGGCATTCGAGGAGGCCTTCAAACCCGCAGCCATACCGCTTGGGCCCCCCGGGCGCAAGCGAGCCTCCCCACGGCCCTCAAGCCACCCCATCGACCTTCAGCAGGGCCCGCAGCTCGGTGAAGCTGCGCAGCCCGACGGCCCGCTCGCGGACCCGCGGATCGGCGAAGACGCGCCCGATGTCGGCCAGCAGCTCGACCTGGGCGCCGTCGTCGCGCGGCGGGGTCAGGATGAGGAAGACGATGTGGGCCGGCTGCCCGTCGGGGGCATCGAAGTCGAGGCCGGCCTGGCTGATGCCCACGCCCACCACCGGGCCCTTGAGGCCGGCCAGGCGCGCGTGCGGCACGGCCACGCCGTTGCCGATGCCAGTGGCCTGCAGCCGCTCGCGCGCCAGCACCGCCCGCTGGACCTCGGGCACCGACAGCCGGTGCTCCTCGGCCAGCGCCCCGGCCAGGTGCAGCAGCCCGTCGGTGCGCGTGGCTCCGAGCAGCGGGCTCTTGAAGGCGCCCGGCCGCAGCAGGTCGTGGATGCGTCGGCTGGCCCGCAGCCCGAGGCAGCGCTGCATGAGTGGGCCGCTCATGATCGAGGTCGCCAGCGCCATGAGCACGAGGGCCACGAAGAGGCGCTCGCCGATGATCCCGGCGCGCAGGGCCACGAGCCCGAGGATGATCTCCATCGCGCCGCGCGCGTTCATGCCGAAGCCCACGGCCCAGGACTCTCGCCGCGACATCCCCGCCCAGCGCGCACCCCAGCTGCAACCCAGCACCTTGCCCGCGCAGGCGATGACGATCACCAGCGCGGTGAGAGCCGGGTCGAAGTGGGCGTAGAAGTCGACGCCCAGGCCGATCGTCGCGAAGAACAGCGGTGCCAGGCCGCTGCTCACGAAGCGCTCGATCGTCGTGCGCATGTTCTCGCGCAGGTGGCGGCTGTCGCCCAGCGCGACGCCGGCCATGAACGACCCGAACAGCGCGTGCACCCCGATCCACTGCGTCGTGGCCGCGCCGAAGAGCGCGAGCACGAGCGCGAAGCCGAGCACGCCGGCCGGCCACGAGAGGTGCGCCTGGATCAGCGGCAGCGCACGGTGGATGAGCCAGCGTCCCGCCGTGAGCATGAGCGCCGCGTAGCCTGCGACGAGCGTCACGGTCGTGGCGGTGGAATGCTCGCCGTGCTGCAGCAGCGCGAGCACGATCGCGAAGACGATCCAGCCCACGAGGTCGTCGAAGACCGCCGAGGCGATCACGACCATCCCCATGTCGCTGCGGTAGAGATTGAGGTCGAGCAGCGTGCGCGCGATGACCGGCAGCGCCGAGATCGAGAGCGCGATCGCGAAGAAGAGCGTGAAGACCGTCGGGTCGGCGCCGGGCTCGGCGCCCAGCGCGGCGGGCGCGAAGAGCGCGGCGGCCAGCCCGAGCAGGAAGGGGATGGCGATGCCCGTCAGGCTCACGGCGAAGGCCGCGCGGCCGCGGCGCCAGATCGTCGAGAGCTCGACCTCCATGCCCGCGACGAGCATGAAGAGCGTGACCACGAAGCCCGCCAGCCCGTCGCGCGCGATCGCGACCGGGCCCGTGGCCGGGAAGAGGGTCTCGAAGGCGTGCGGCGCGACGCGCCCGAAGACCGTGGGCCCGAGCAGGATGCCGGCCACGATCTCGCCCAGCACGGGCGCCTGCTTGCAGCGGTAGGCCAGCTCGCCGAGCGCGCGCCCCAGGCCGAGGAGCAGGCCCATCGCGAGCAGGAAGGAGAGCGTGTCGTCGCCGCTCACGGTCGGCCCGGCGCTTCAGGCCGGCACGGGGCCGGGCGCGGGCACGCGCGCGGCATCGGGCTCGAGGTGGCAGACGTAGCTGTGCCCGCCGCCCACGTCGCGCAGCGGCGGCACCTCGGTGCGGCAGCGATCCATGACCACCGGGCAGCGCGGATGGAAGGGGCAGCCGGGCGGCGGGTCGAGCGGCGAGGGCACGTCGCCACCCAGCACGATGCGCGTGCGCCGGCGCGCGGGGTCGGCCACGGGCACGGCCGAGAGCAGCGCCACGGTGTAGGGGTGCAGCGGCCGCTCGAAGATGTCGGCCGTGCGCCCGCGCTCGACGATGCGGCCGAGGTACATCACCGCCACGCGGTGGCTGATGTGCCGCACGACCGAGAGGTCGTGGGCCACGAACAGGTACGCCAGCCCGAACTGCTCGCGCAGGTCCATGAGCAGGTTGATGATCTGCGCCTGGATCGAGACGTCGAGGGCCGAGACGGCCTCGTCGCAGACGATGAACTTCGGACGCAGCGAGAGCGCCCGCGCGATGCCGATGCGCTGGCGCTGCCCGCCGCTGAACTCGTGCGGGTAGCGGTTGGCGTAGGCCGGGTCGAGGCGCACGGTGGCGAGCAGCTCGCGCACGCGCTCCTGCAGCTCGGCGCGCCCCGCGACGAGGCGGTGCACGCGCAGCCCCTCGCCCACGATGTCCATGACCGACATGCGCGGGTTCAGCGAGGCGTACGGGTCCTGGAAGATGATCTGCATGTGGCGCCGCATGCGCCGCAGCTCGCCCTGCGACGCGGCCAGCACGTCCTGGCCGTCGAAGCGGACCGTGCCGCCGGTGGGCTCGATCAGGCGCAGCAGGCTGCGGCCGGCGGTCGTCTTGCCGCAGCCCGACTCGCCCACCAGGCCCAGCGTCTCGCCCGCCGCGAGGTCGAAGCTGATGTCGTCGACCGCCTTGACCTGGCCCACGACGCGCGAGAGCAGGCCCTTGCGCACGGGGAAGTGCTTGCGCAGCCCGGCCACCGAGAGCAGAGGCGCGGCGGTGGACGTGCCGGCCGGCGCGGCGCTCGCGGCGCTCGCGGCGCTCATGGCCGGGCCCTGCCGGCGGCGGCCGCGGCCTGCTCGGTCCCGACCGGATAGTGGCAGGCCAGCAGCCGGCCCGCGCCCCCGGAGACGAGCTGGGGGTCGACCTCGGCGCACTTCGGCTGCGCGTTGAAGCAGCGCGTGCGGAAGCGGCAGCCGCTGGGCCAGCTCAGCGGGCTGGGCACCGTGCCCGCGATCTCGTGCAGGCGCTCCTGCCCCGGCTTGTGCATCTCGGGCAGCGACTGCAGCAGCCCGAAGGTGTAGGGGTGGCGCGGCGTCGCGAAGAGGTCGGCGGTGGAGGCGTACTCGACGATGCGGCCGGCGTACATCACGGCCACGTGATCGGCGGTCTCGGCCACCACGCCGAGGCTGTGCGTGATGAGCAGGATCGACATGCCCATCTCGGCCTGCATCTGCGCGAGCAGCTCGAGGATCTGCGCCTGGATCGTCACGTCGAGCGCCGTCGTCGGCTCGTCGGCGATGAGCAGCTGGGGGCCGCAGGCCAGGGCCATCGCGATCATGACGCGCTGCTTCATGCCCCCCGACATCTGGTGCGGATAGGTGTCCACGCGCTCGTCGGGCGAGGGGATGCCGACTTTCTGGAGCATGGCGATCGAGGCCGCGCGCGCCTGCGGCGGCGTCATCCCGCGGTGCAGCCGCAGCACCTCGCCGATCTGGTCGCCCACCGTGTAGACCGGGTTCAGCGAGGTCATCGGCTCCTGGAAGATCATCGCGATCGCGTTGCCGCGCACCTTGCGCAGCTCGCGCGGCGGCAGCGTGAGCAGGTCGCGCCCCTCGAACAGGATGCGGCCGCTCGCGTAGCGCGTGGGCGGCACCGGGTTGAGCTGCAGGATGCTCATCGCGGTGACCGACTTGCCGCAGCCCGACTCGCCCACCAGGCCCAGCGTCTCGCCCTTCCCGATTGCGAAGCTCACGCCGTCCACGGCCTGCACCGTGCCCTCCTCGAGCTCGAAGAAGGTCTTCAGGCCGTCGACGTGCAGCAGGGGATCGGGCATGGCGGCGGTCGCGTCGTCCTCAGATCTTCTGGCGCGGGTCGAGCGCGTCGGCCACGCCCTCGCCCAGCAGGTTGTAGAGGGTCACGGTGAGGAAGATCATCAGGCCGGGGAAGATCTGGATCCACCAGTACTCGGCCGAGGCGCTCTCGGTGAGCAGGCTGCCCCACGACGGGATCGGCAGCGACACGCCGAAGCCCAGGAAGGACAGCGTGGACTCGATCAGGATGCCGCTGGCCACCGAGAAGGTCGAGATGACCAGCACCGGCCCGATCGCGTTGGGCAGGACGTGCCGGAAGATCGTGCGCCGCCGCCGCACGCCGAGGGCCTCGCTGGCCACCACGAAGTCGAGCGTGCGCAGCCGCAGGAACTCCCCCCGCACGAGGCGCGCCACGCCCGTCCAGCGCGTGAGCCCGAGCACGACCATGATCGTCATCAGGCTCGGGCCGATGAAGGCCACGATGATCAGGATCAGGAACAGCGGCGGGAAGCACTGGAAGATCTCGATCACGCGCGAGAGCAGCAGGTCGATCTTGCCGCCGTAGAAGCCGGCGAGCGCGCCGACGATCGTGCCGATCACGGCCAGGAAGAGCGTCGAGACGAGGCCGACCTGGAGCGAGACGCGCCCGCCCCAGATCATGCGCGCGAGCAGGTCGCGGCCGACGCTGTCGGTGCCGAGCGGATGGCGCTGCGGCGCGTTGCGCGGCGGCTCGCCGGCGAGGACGTCGACCGGCCGCGGCGGCGGCCGGAAGCCCTCGATCGTCGCGGCACGGTTCGCGCGCGCGCCGCGGACGTACTCGCCTTCCTCCGAGATCTCGGCGTCCTGGCGCCAGGTCGGCGGACGGAAGAACTCGCCGTCGTTCTGCTCGGCCAGGCCGAAGGGCACGGGCGGGAGCACGACGCGCGCCGCCGCGATCTCGCCGCCCGTCAGGCCGAGCTTGTAGGGGCTGGTGCTCAGCGCGCTCTCGGCGCCGCCGCGCCAGACGGCCAGGGGCAGGAGCGGCAGCAGCACGAGCACGAGGGCCTTCTTGCGGCGCGCCCTGCGGATGCGCTCGCGGTCCCCACGCAGCAGCAGCCCGTTGACCGCGCGGTTCCACAGCGGCCAGCCCATGACGAGCAGCCACAAGCCCATGAAGTAGAGCTCGAGGCGGTCGACCGCGTCGAAGGCCGGGAAGGTCGTGCGCTCGCGCAGCACGACGGTCTGGCCCGGCTCAGCGGCCGCGCCCGGGGCCGGCACGGCCAGCTCGTTCTTGACGCGCCGGGCCAGCTCGCCGGCGGCGGCCGCCGCGGTCTTCGCCGCCTCGGCGTCGCCGCGCCCGGCGGCCGCCACCGCTTCGTCCACGCGCGCGAGCAGCTCCTCCGGCACCGCGCGGTCGCCCGGCCCGAGCTGCTCGAGCATGGTCTCGACGCGCTGCGCGATGCCGGCCCGCTCCTGGGCCAGCTTCTCGGCCGGCGCGCCCGACTCGACCAGGCCCTTGAAGCCGAGCACGATGCCGGAGATCGACCTCTGCGCCTTGCCGTAGCTGACCGCGTTCGTGGCCGAGAGCAGCAGCGGGCGGTCGCCGGCGAGCAACGGCGCGTAGATCGCCGTCGCGTAGAGCAGCGCGAGGAGCGCGAGCGAGATCCACACGGACGGCCGCCGCCGGAGCTGGTCGAGGACCAGGTCCCAGTAGTCCTTGCTGTAGGCCGGAGCGGCCGGCGCGGTCGGCTCAGTCATAGGAGATGCGCGGGTCGACGACCGCGTAGAGCAGGTCGCTGAGCAGGATGCCGAGCATGGTCATGACGGCCGAGAGCGTCGTCGTGGCCAGCACGATCGGGTAGTCGCGCTTCTGCAGCCCCTCGTAGGCGTAGAGGCCCATGCCGGGGATGCCGAAGACCGCCTCGACGATGAGCGAGCCGCTGATCAGGATCGGCAGGATGTTGGCGAAGACGGTGATGATCGGGATGAGCGAGTTGCGCAGCGCGTGCTTGAGCACGACCTGGCTCTCGGGCACGCCCTTGGCGCGCGCGGTGCGGATGTAGTCGAGGCGGATCGTGTCGAGCATGCCGACGCGCATCTGCCGCGAGAGGTAGGCCAGGCCGCCGTAGGTCAGCGTGGCGACCGGCAGCACGAGGTGCAGCAGCATGTCGCGGGCGTAGGGCCAGCCGGAGAGCTGGCTGGCGTCCTTGTCGTGCAGGCCGATGACCGGCAGCAGGTCGAGGCCGGTCTTGCCGAAGACGAGGATCAGCATGAGGCCGACCCAGAAGGTCGGCAGCGAGTAGAGCACGAAGAGCAGCAGCGTCACGAGCTTGTCGGCGCGCGACCGCTGCTGCACGGCCGAGAGGATGCCGAGCGGCACCGCGATGAGGTAGGAGAGCAGCGTCGCGAGCAGCGCCAGCGGCAGCGTCACGAGGATGCGGCGCCCGAGCTCGTCGATCACCTCCACGTTGGGACGGTTGAACTCGGTGCCGAAGTCGAGCCTCGCGGTGTTCGCGACCCACACTCCGTACTGGACGTACCAGGGGTCGTCGAGGTGGTACTTCTTGCGGAACTTCGCGATCGCGCTCTCGATGTCGCCGCCCTGCGCGCTGCCGCCGCCGCCGGCGGCCATCGCGGCGCCGAAGCGCACCGTGGCCGGGTCTCCGGGCGCAAGGCGCAGCACGCCGAAGAGCAGCAGCGTGATGCCGAACAGCGTCGGCACCATCCACAGCAGACGTCTCAGGACGTAGGTGGCCACGCGGGGCGCGCCGGGCCGGTCAGTTGCTTCCGAGCGGCCGCGTCCCCGGGGTGCCTTCGGCGTAGTACATGTCGCGCAGGCGGTAGCCCGGCATGAAGTTGTAGAGCTTCACGCCGTGCAGGTGCTTGTCGAAGGCGTACTTCTGCGGCGGCGTCTGCGCGAAGAGGTAGGGCTGCAGCTCGTAGATGCGGGCGTGGAGCTGGTGCCACAGCTCCATGCGCTTGGCGTCGTCCAGCTCGACGCGCAGCTTGTCGATGAGCGCGTCGACCTGCGGATCGGCCAGGCCCGCGTGGTTGCTGCTGCGCTTCTCGCGCGCGGCCTCGCTGCCGTGCCAGATCTGCTTGGGGTCGCTCTCGGGCTCGGGCAGGGTCCAGGCCAGGTTGCAGGCGTCGAAGTCGCGGTCGAGGATGCGCTCGAGGAAGGCGGCCCACTCGAGCGGCTGCAGCTTCACGCCCACGCCGACCTTGGCGAAGCTCTCCTGCACCTTCTGGCCGTAGGCCTCGCTGGCCTTGTTGCCGGCGGGGTAGAGCAGCTCGATGACGAGCTCCTCGCCGTCCTTGTCGACGATGCCGTCGCCGGTGCGGTCGTACCAGCCGGCCTCCGCCAGCAGCTCCTCGGACTTGCCCGGGTCGTAGGCCAGCGGCTTGACGTCGTAGTTGTAGGAGGGCGCGAGGAAGAAGGCCGGGCCGGTGATCTGCACGGCGAGGCCCATGTACTTGTTCTTGATCCAGGCCGGCTCGTCGAAGGCCTGGGCCAGCGCCGTGCGCACCCTCACGTCGGCGAACTTGCTGCGGTAGAGGTTCCACGAGATGTAGGCGTACTGGCCGACGTAGGAGTAGGCCTTGTAGAAGCCCTCGACGAAGGCCGGCTGCTGCGTGAGCTCGCCGTAGTAGTCCTCGGTCTTCACGCGGCGGAAGATCTGCAGCTCGCCGTTGAGCAGGGCCTGGAAGGCGGCGTCGTCGTTCTGCACGTAGCGCCAGCGCAGGGCGTCGGCGTAGCCGCAGTGGCGCGGGTCCTTGTCCCAGTAGTACTCGTTGCGCACGGCGTCGATGTACTGGTCGCGGGCCCACTCCTTGAGCTTGTAGGGCCCCAGCCCCACCCACTCGATGTTGTGCGGGTTGTCGTTGACGTAGGTGGCCTGTTCCGACTCGGTCGCCTTCGCGTTGTAGTCCTTGTTGTCGGGATCGTGCAGGTCGTAGAGGTGGCGCGGCAGGATCGTCAGCGTGTCGTTGAAGGTCACGACCGCCGAGTAGTACTGCTGCTTGTAGAAGCAGCGCAGCGCGTACTGGTCGAGCTTCTCGGTCTTGACGATCTCGTCGAAGCGAAAGCGGTTCTCGTCGCAGTCGACCTGCTTGTTCTTCCACAGGTCCAGCGTGAACACGACGTCGTCGGCGTCGAAGGGATGCCCGTCGCTCCACTTGGCGTCCGGGCGCAGCTCGAAGGTGAAGACCGTGCCCTTCTGGAGCGACTCGACCTCGCTCTTGGGCACGCGCTTCTCGGCGATCGGGTTGCGCGGGCTGCCCGAGGTCACGATGTAGGCATCGCCGGCGTCCGCGACCTTGCCGTAGACGATGTTGCCGTTGTCCGCGCTGCGCCCGCCCTTGAGGATCAGCGTGTCCTCGATGTCCATGCGCGTGGCCAGGTCGAGGTCCTGCTCCCAGGTCTCCCAGTTGAAGTGCAGCAGCGAGGCGTGGATCTCCTGCAGGATGAAGGTGCAGGTGGCCGAGTTCTCGATCATGTGATTGACGTTGGCGGGCTGCGCCTCGAGGTGCGCGATGATGCGCCCGCCGAGCGCGGGCCGGACCTCGGCCTTGTCCGGGTTGAAGAGGTCGGCCGCGATCGTGTGCGCGCCCATGACGTCCTCGGGCCGCACGCCGCCGCCCAGCTCGGCCGCGCGCTTGACCGCCCACTCGGGCGGCTTCTGGTCCTCGGCCGATGCGGCCGGCGCGGCAGCAGCCGCCGCGGGCGCCGCCGGCTGACCGTCACCGCCCGCGCAGCCCTTGGCCTCGGCGACCTGGAAGGCGATGAGCGCCAGCAGCGTGAGGACGACGAGTCGCAGGCCGGCAGGGAATCGTCGGGACATGGCGGGCTCCGGGAAGGGCGGAGGGAAGCGGCCAACCGCTATTCCGGCGATGGCCCAGGGCAACCGGCCCCGGGGGCGCACCCTACGTCGGGTTCGCCGGGGCTGTCAACGAACGCGCGGCCGGCGGCGCGCCGGTCACCGCGCTGCGGCCTCAGCCCGGCCGTGCGGCGAGCCCGCCGACCCGGAAGTCGGCCACGAAGCGCAGCCCGCCGATGGTCTCGTCGCGCGGCACCGCCACGAGCGCGAGCAGCACCAGGCCCTCGATGATCGGCGCCCAGCGCGGCTGCGCGGTCAGGCTCCAGGGCACGGTCGCGCGGAGCAGGCGCGTGAGCCCGAGCAGGGCCAGCGTGAGCCGCGGCGCGGCGAGGTACAGGAACATCGCCGCGGCCTGCGTCACGTAGCGGATGGCCGCGTCCTCCGACAGGCCCTTGGGCCCCCGGCCGGCCATGAGCGTGGCCACGCCGAGCATGCCGCCCGAGAAGGTCAGCGTGGCGCCCAGCGTGGTCGGCAGGAACTGCGGCTCGCCCAGGAAGCGCGCGCGGACGACGAGCAGCCCGACCACGCCGAGCAGCGCGGTCAGCCCGCCGCCGACGAGCACCACGCAGCGCTTCCACGAGAGGTGGCTGCGGCTGCCGAGCGCGCCGCGCATGAGCGGTCGGATGGCGACGAGCATGGCCGTCGCCGCGAGCACGCGATCGACGAGGCCGTTCACGGCGCGCGCCTCACGGGCCGCGCAGGCGCCCGACGGCGTCGATCTCGACGCGCGCGCCCTTGGGCAGGCCGGCGGCGGCCACCGTGCTGCGCGCGGGCGGGCTCCCGGCGAAGTGGCGCGCGTAGACCGCGTTCATGGCCGCGAAGTCGCCCATGTCGCGCAGGTAGACCGTGGTCTTGAGCACGCAGGCCAGCGAGCTGCCCGCGCGCTCGAGCACCGCGGCGAGGTTGGCCAGCGCGCGCTCGGTCTGCAGCGCGATGTCGTCCGGCGCGAGCTCGCCCGTGCGCGGGTCGAGGGCGATCTGCCCCGAGGTGTAGACCAGGCCGCCCCACACCACGGCCTGGCTGTAGGGCCCGATCGCGGCGGGCGCGTCGGCCGAGCGCACGATGTGCGGCCCGCCCACGCTCATCGGCCCCCACCCGGCGCCGCGCGGCGCCGCGCCAGGAACTGCGCCACGAGCGGCGGCACGAAGTGCCCGACGTCGCCGCCGCCGGCGTGGACCTCGCGCACGAGCCGGCTCGAGATGTGGGCGACCTCGGGCGAGCCCACGAGCACGACCGTCTCGAGCTCGGGCGCGAGCCGGCGGTTGGCCAGCGCCATCTGCAGCTCGACCGCCAGGTCGGCCTCGCTGCGCACGCCGCGCAGCAGCAGCGTGGCGCCCGCCCGCCGCGCGGCCTCGACCGCCAGCCCGGTGAAGGGCGCGGCGCTCACGCCCGAGGGCAGCAGCTCGGAGAGCAGCCCGAGTCGCTCCTCCAGCGACAGCCAGGGCGTCTTGTCGGCGTTGACGCCCACGCCGATGACGAGCCGGTCGACGATCGCCGCCGCGCGCGAGACGAGCTCGAGGTGCCCGAGCGTCGGCGGGTCGAAGGAGCCGGCGAAGAAGCCCACGCGCGTCGAGCGCGCCGCGCGCGCCGCGCCCGTCGCGGCCGAACCGGTCGCAGCCATTCAGCGCGTCTCCAGGAGCACGCGGCGCGGCCGCGGCTGCCGGCGCTGCTGCAGCCCGAAGTCGTGGATGCCGATGGCGAGGATGTGCTCGACCGCCTCGGTGGGCGAGTCGGTCAAGAGCAGCCGGTCGAAGTCGGCCTGGTCGATCGTGCCGCCCTTGGCCATCGTGTCGCGCAGGAAGTCCATCAGCGGCATCCAGAAGGCCTTGCCCATGAGCACGACCGGGAAGTGGCGGATCTTGCCGGTCTGGATGAGCGTGGCGGTCTCGAAGATCTCGTCGAGCGTGCCGAAGCCTCCCGGGCAGGCCACGAAGGCGTAGCTGTACTTGACCAGCATGACCTTGCGCACGAAGAAGTACTCGAACTCCATCCAGCGGTCGAGGTAGGGGTTGGGCTCCTGCTCCTGCGGCAGCTTGATGTTGCAGCCCACCGACATGGCCCCCACCTCGCGGGCGCCGCGGTTGGCGGCTTCCATGATGCCCGGCCCCCCGCCGGTCATGACCGTGAAGCCGACCTCGCCGAGCCGGCGGCCGACCTCGCGCGCCATCTGGTAATAGGGGTTGTCCTCGGCGAAGCGCGCCGAGCCGAAGACCGTCACGCAGGGCCCCAGGAAGTGCAGCGTGCGGAAGGCGCGGATGAACTCGAAGCCGATCCGGATCGTGCGCAGCAGCTCCGAGCGCCGGCGGTGCGGGCCCTCGAGGAACACCCGCTCCTCGCCCGTGCCCACGGACTTGCCCCAGCGCTCGCGCGTGTCGACCGGCGGCACGTGGCCGCGCAGGCTGCCGGCGGGATAGATGCCGTCGTCGACTGGATGCCGGGGCGGATCCGGCGGAGGCTCGTGGCCATCGCGTCCCGCGCTCATGCCGTGCGGTCTCTGGGCATCGAAGGGTAGAGAGTAGCAGTCCCACGGACCGCTTCGAAGCGCGACGCCCCGCGCCCGACGCCGGCGCGAAACGCGGACGCGCGCCCGCCGTCGAGCCCGCCGTGGACCCGTCCGCCGCCCTCGCCCTGGCGCTCTGCGCGCTGCTGCTGCCCGCCGGCGCCGGCCTGCTCACGCTGCTGCCGGCGCTGCTGCTGCGCGCCGACACCGCGACGCTGGCCGGACTGCTCCTGCTCGCCCTCGCACCGCCGGTCGGGATGCTGCGGCGCGACGCGGCGGCGACGGCAGCAGCGGCGGCGCCGGCACGACCGGCCGGGGGAGCTCAGGCTCATCCGCACGGACTGCGCCTCGAGGGCGTCTGGCGCGCGCCGCCGGGCCAGCTGCCCTTCCTGCTCACCGACGCCGGGCCGCTCGACATCGCCCTCAGCCAGGACCTCTCGGCGCCGGAGCCGGGCACGCCGGTCGTCGCGCTCGCTCGCGTCGACGACGAAGGCGGCGCGCGCGTCGTGGCGCTGCAGGCGACCGGCCCGCCGCGCGGCGCCTGGATCGACCGCTGGGCGCGCGCGGCCGGTGAGCGCACGCGCCGGCTGCTCTCGGCCGACAACGAGGGGCTCGTCGCGGCGCTCGTGCTCGGCGACCGCAGCGACGTGCTCTACCCGGTCACGGCCGACTGCGTGGCGACCGGCGTGATCCACCTGCTCTCGCTGTCGGGCAGCCACGTCGCGCTGCTCGTGGTGATGCTCGAGCGCTGCGGTGTCGGCGGACTGCGGCGGCTCGCGGCGCCACTGCTGCTCTTCGTCGCGCTGGCCGGCAACCAGGCCCCGCTCGTGCGCTCGGCGCTGTGCTGGGCCGCGCATCAGGCGGCGCGGGTGCTGGGACGTCCGGCGCCGCCGCTGCACCGGCTGGCCGCGGTCTTCCTGCTCATGGAGGCCTGGTCGCCGGGGATGCATGCGGGGCTCGCGGTGCAACTCTCGTTCCTCTCGCTGGCCGGGCTGCTGGGCGCGGTGCGCCTGGTGCGCGGGCCGCTGGCGGTGGTCGCCGCGGGCGTCGGCGCCTTCCTGGCGACGGCCCCGCTGTGCGCCGAGGTCTTCGGCCGCGTGCAGCCGCTGGGCGTGCTCGTCACGCCGCTCACGATCCCGCTCATGGGCGTGCTGCTCGGCGTCGGGCTCGTCGCGCTCGTGCCGGTCTCGGCCTTCTCGGCGCTCGATCCGCTCAGCAAGCCCCTGCTGGAGTGGTCGGCGACGGGTCTGCGCGGCCTGCTGGCCTGGCTGGCGCGCGAGCTGCCGGCGCCGCTGCGGCCGCCGCCCCTGCCGCTGCCGGGCTGGCTGGCCTCGCTCGCCGTCGTCGCCGCGCTCGCGGCGCTGGCGCACGCGCTGCGCGGCCGCCAGCTCGGACGCGGCCGGCTCGCCGAGGCGCTCACGTGATCTCGTCCGCGGCCCTGGCCCGGAGCTGCCACGTGCGCACCTACTGCCTGCACGGCGCGCGCGCGGTCGCGGTCGACCTCGAGCTGCAGTACACGGGCGGCCTCATGCAGCGGGTGATCATGACCGGGCTGCCGGGCGGCGCGGTGCGCGAGTCGCGCGACCGCATCCGCGCCTGCCTCGAGCGCTGCGGGCTGCCGGTGCCGCGGCGCTCGATCCTGGCGCACTTCGCGCCGGCCGACCTGCACAAGGAGGGCGGCGGCCTCGACCTGCCGCTGCTCGTCGGCATCCTCGCGCTCGAGGGCAGCCTGCCGGCCAGCGCGCTGGCCGGCCGCGCGATCCTCGGCGAGCTGGGCCTCGACGGGCGGCTGCGGCCGGTGCGCGGGGCGCTGCTCGCCGCCATGGCTGCGCGCCGCGCGGGGCTGGCGCGTCTCCTGCTGCCGCGCGACAACGGCGCCGAGGCCGCGCTCGTCGAGGGCCTGCTCGTCGAGGCGCCGGCCACCGTGGACGAGGCGCTCGAGGTGCTCCGCGGCGGTCGCGCGCCGCCGCCCCCAGCGCCCGCCGATCCGCCGCGCTCCGAGCGCCTCGACCTCGCGGACGTGCGCGGCCAGGCCGCGGCGCGGCGTGCGCTCGAGATCGCGGCCGCCGGCCGCCACAATCTGCTGCTCTCGGGCCCGCCGGGCACGGGCAAGACGATGCTCGCGCAGCGCCTGCCCGGCCTGCTGCCGCCGCTCTCCGACGAGCAGTGCCTGGACGCCACCGCGCTCCACGGCCTCGCCGCGGCGGGCCCCGCGACCGTCATCCGCCACCCGCCCTTCCGCGCGCCGCACCACACCGTGTCGCGCGCCGGGCTCATCGGCGGCGGCGCGCCCGTGGTGCCCGGCGAGGCCAGCCTGGCGCACGCCGGCGTGCTGTTCCTCGACGAGATGCCGGAGTTCAGGCGCGAGCTGCTCGAGGCCCTGCGCCAGCCGATCGAGGAGCGGCTCATCCGCCTCGCGCGCGTGGGCACGACGGTGGCCTTCCCCGCCGACTTCCAGCTCGTCGGCGCGATGAACCCCTGCGCGTGCGGCTACCTCGGCCACCCCAAGCGCGGCTGCAAGTGCACGGCGCACGAGCTGCAGCTCTACCGGCGGCGCATCTCGGGGCCGCTGCTCGATCGCTTCGACCTGTTCGTCGAGGTGCCCGTGCCGGCGGCCGAGGAGCTCATCGGCGGCCCGCCGGGCGAGACGACGGCCGCGGTCGCGCCGCGTGTCGCGTCGGCGGCGGCACGGCTGGGCCCGCGGCGCGGCGTGCGGCGCGCCGCCTCGGCGCCGGCCGACCCGCGCGCCCGCGAGCGGCTGCGCCGCGCGGCGAGCAGCTTCGGGTTGTCCGGGCGCGGTGTCGCGCGTGTGGTCTCGGTGGCCATGACCATCGCGGCGCTCGCGGGCCGCGACGCGATCGGGGCGCCCGATGTGGATGAGGCGCTCAGCTACCGGTTGGGGTTGATGGCGTTCGGGGGAAAGTGAGGGCGAAGGACTTGCGGGAACGCCGAGTCCCCACTCGTAGCGGGCCTTCCGCGCCGGCATCCGCCTCCGCGCCCCCGCATTTCCGAATGCGCGTAGGATGGCCGGCATCACTTCACGGAGGGTCGATCATGCGATCGAGCATCCGGTGTGCGTGGCTCGTGCTGATCATCTGCTCTTCGGCGCGCGCGGGGGTGATCGTCGTCGATCCGGGCGGCGGGCCGGGCGGCGCAGCGCTGCTGCAGGCCGCCATCGACTCGGCGCAGTCCGGCGACATCCTCCTGCTGCGACCGGGCGACTACACGAGCCTTCCGGGCGGCCACCCGCACCTCGTCGACAAGAGCCTGTCGCTGGTCGTCGACGGTCCGCCGGGCAGCGTCGTGCTTTCGGGGCTGCGCATCGGGTCGAACGACCCTGCCTTCCGGCTGCTGCTGCGCGGCCTCCATGTCGCACCTGCTCCGATGACGGCACTGGATGCCGGCGCCGTGGACGTGTCGGGAGACGGCAACTTCTGGTTCGAGGACTGCGTCTTC
>Ga0111539_10003587_pt1 | contig 20460 bp, 18 predicted proteins | sample RhiMethybrSRZTD1_FD_79667 | JGI IMG/M metagenome (GOLD analysis project Ga0111539, IMG submission 79667) | Populus rhizosphere microbial communities from Tennessee, USA - Rhizosphere MetaG P. TD hybrid SRZTD1 (version 2) (version 2) | ecosystem: Host-associated > Plants > Roots > Rhizosphere >...
ACGACCCGCGCGGATCATCGGCGTCGCGCTGGTGTGCGCACTTGCCGTGACCTCGACGCAGGCACAGACACCTGCCCAGACGTCCACGGCCAAGCCGCGCGTCGAAAAGGATCTGCTGGGCGAGAAGGAGATCCCCGGTGACGCGTACTACGGCGTCCAGACGCTGCGGGCTCTCGAGAATTTCAAACTCTCCGGCGTCGCGATCAATCACTACCCGGGCTTCGTGGAAGCGTGGGCGATCGTCAAACTGGCCGCCGCCCGCGCCAACACGGCCGTGGGCGCAATGAAGAAGGAGCGGCTCGACGGGATCGAGAAGGCCTGTCAGGCCGTCCTCGCCGGCAAATACCACGACCAGTTCCAGGTGGACTGGTATCAGGGCGGCGCGGGCACGTCGACCAACATGAACGCCAATGAAGTGCTCGCCAACATCGGCCTCGAAATGATGGGGCACAAGAAGGGCGAGTACCAGTACCTCGAGCCTCACGACGACCTGAACATGTCGCAGTCGACGAACGACTCCTATCCGACGGCGATCAAGGTCGCGTTCCTGCTTCGGAACGACAAGCTGATCGAAGAGCTGCAGAAGCTGGTGGCCTCCTTCCGCGCGAAGGGCGACGCCTATCTCGAGATCGTGAAGATGGGCCGCACCGAAATGCAGGATGCCGTGCCCATGACGGTCGGCCAGGAGTTCCACGCCTTCGCCGCCTCGCTCGACAGCGAGGTCAAGCAGCTGCGAGAGGCGGAAAAAGGTCTCTACGCCGTGAACATGGGCGCCACCGCGATCGGCACGGGCATCAACGTCCCGAAGGGCTACGAGGAAAAAGTCGCGGCGGAGCTGGCCAAGCTGACGAACAAGCCCATCGTCCCGGCCACCGACATGCTCGCGGCGACGTGGGATCAGCAGGGCTTCGTGGGGTATTCCTCGGCGCTGAAGAGCCTCGCGATCAAGCTCTCGAAGATCTCGGGCGATCTGATCCTGCTCGCATCGGGACCGCGCGCCGGCCTCGCCGAGGTCAACCTGCCGGCGCTGCAGCCCGGCTCGTCGATCATGCCGGGCAAGGTCAATCCGGTCGCGCCGGAAGTGATGAACCTCGTCACCTTCCGCGTCATGGGCAATGACCTCGTCGTGACGCTGGCCGCGCACAGCGGCCAGCTGCAGTTGAACGCGTACGAGCCCGTCGAAGGCCTGGCGATCATCGAATCGCAGGCGCTGCTCTTCAATACGTCGCAGATGTTCCGCACCAAGTGCATCGACGGCATCACCGTCAACGAGAAGGTGCTGGCCCACTACATGGAGACCACCATCGGCATCGTCACCGCCCTCAATCCGGTGCTCGGGTACGAGAAGGCGACGGAACTGGCGGCGGAAGCCTCGAAGAGCGGCAAAGGCATCCTCGAGATCATTCGCGAGAAGAAAGTCCTGACCGAAGCGCAGATCAAGGATCTGCTCGATCCCATCAAGCTCACGGGCCTGGACAAGAGCAAGTACAGAAAGTAGGCGTTGCCGCCTACAAGGAGGCAGTTATGAAGAGGTTGTTCCAGGTCGGGATGCTCGGCGTGATGATCGCCCTCAGCTCCCACAGTGTGTTGACGTCGGCCCGAAAGGCCAACATCGTGATCCTGGCCACCGGCGGAACCATCGCCGGCGCCGCAGCCTCGGGGACGCAGTCCGGCTACACGTCCGGCGCCGTGGGCATCGACACGATGGTGGCGGCCGTGCCGGGCATCCGGGATCTTGCCGAAATCAAAGGCGAGCAGGTCGCCAACGTCGGCTCGCAGGACATGTCATTCGACATCATGCTGACGGTGGCGAAGCGGCTGAACGAGATTCTGCTCTCGAACAGCGTGGACGGCGCCGTGATCACGCACGGCACGGACACGATGGAGGAAACCGCGTACTTCCTCAATCTCACCGTCAGGAGCGACAAGCCGGTGGTGATGGTCGGCTCCATGCGGCCGTCAACGGCGGTGAGCGCCGACGGACCGCTGAACCTGTACAACGGCGTCGCGGTCGCCGCCGATCCGCAGGCGAAGGGCCGCGGTGTGCTCGTCGTGATGAACGACTGGATCCAGGCCGCGCACTCGTTGACGAAGACGAGCACGACCGACGTGCAGACGTTCATGTCGCCGCTCCGTGGTCTGGTCGGCGTCACGGCGTACGGCAAGAACGACTGGTTCAACAGCCCGGTGTGGAAGCACACGAGTGCGAGCGAGTTCGACATCTCGGGCGCGACGAAGCTGCCGCGCGTGGACATCCTGATGGCCTACGCCGACATGAACCCCGATCTGATCGACAGCAGCGTCGCCAACGGGGCCAAAGGCATCGTCATCGCCGGCGTCGGCAACGGCAACATGAACAAGGTCTCGGTGGACGCGTGCGCGCGTGCCGTGAAGAAGGGCGTGGTCGTGGTGCGTGCCAGCCGCGTGCCGATGGGCCAGGTCGGGCGCAATGTGGAGATCAAGGACGACGAGCTGGGCTTCATCGCGTCGGACGAGCTGAATCCGCAGAAGGCGCGCATCCTCCTGACGCTGGCGCTCATGAAACAGCACTCGCCCGCCGACATCCAGAAGATGTTCCAGGCGTACTGACGTTTCGTTCCCCCTGACGGTGCTCGTCAGAACCGCGCCGCGGGTGCTCCGCCAGGACGCCCCGGCGCGGCGCTTTGTACAGCGCGCGAGTTACGATCCACGGGATGCAGAGCGCACGCGAGTACTTCGACTACCTCAACCACGCCTACGTCGCCGTCCACAAGGCGAAGGAGGACCTGTTCTGGTCCACCTACATGGCGACGAGCACCGATCAGGCGGGTTTCGTCCGCGCCGAGAGCGCCTACAAGGAATTCATCGGCGATCCGGCCAAGCTGGCGAAAACGCGCGAGGAACTGGCGGCCGTCCGCGCCGCGCCGCCGGGCGCCGAGCGTGATGCGCTGCTCCACGGCCTGGGGGGATGGCTCGCGCTGTTCGAAGCGAACATCATCGACAGCCCCGAGGGCCGCTCGCTGATGCGCGAGATCGTGGACGCCGAAGCCGTGCTCTTCGAACAGAAACGCGCGTACGAGCCTCGTCATGTGAACGAACAGGGCGAGTGGGAGGTGGCCTCACTTCCGATGCTGGCGACGAACCTCGCCGCGAACCGGGTCGAGGAGCGACGCAAGACGTCATTCGACGCGTTCCGTGACATCGAGCGATGGGTGCTCGACCACGGGTTCCTCGATCTCGTGCGCCAGCGCAACCGCTTCGCCCGCGCGCTCGGCTTCGATCACTACTTCGAGATGAAGCTGCAGAAGAACGAGCGCATGACGACCGACGCGCTGCTGCGGTTGCTCGACGACTTCCTTCGCCAGACCGATGCCGCCAACGCGCGCGCGCTCGCCGATCTGCGGGCGCGTCACGGCGCCGGGGCGACGAGCCCGTGGAACCTGCGGTTTCACGCGTCCGGCGACGTCATCCGGAAACTCGACGTGTACATGCCGTTCGGCCTCGCGCTGCGCCGCTGGATCGAGAGCTTCCGGCGGCTGGGCATCCAGTTCCGCGGCGCCACCATGCAGCTCGATCTGCTCGAACGGGCCGGCAAGCATCAGAACGGGTTCTGTCACGGCCCCGTGCCCAGCTGGACCACCGAAACGGGCCGCTGGGTGCCGGCCGCGATCAACTTCACCTCGGAGGCGAAGCCGGATCAGGTCGGCAGCGGCATTCGCGCCATCAACACGCTGTTTCACGAAGGCGGTCATGCCGCCCACTTTGCCAACGTCGTGCAGAATGCGCCGTGCTTTTCCCAGGAGTACCCGCCGACGTCGATGGCGTACGCGGAGACGCAGTCGATGTTCTGCGATCAGATCGTCACCGATCCCGACTGGCTGATGCGCTATGCGGTGACGCCGCGGGGCGATCGCATCCCTGCGTCGTTGATCCTCGAACGGATCGCCAGCAGTCAGCCGATGCGCGCCTTCGACGCGCGATCGATTGCCGTCGTGCCGTACTTCGAGTCCGCGCTCTATCAGATGCCGGACGACGACCTCACGCCGGAACGGGTGCTGGCGCTCGCACGTGAGACGGAGCGGCGCGTGCTGGGCATCGAGAGCCCGCGCCCGCTGCTGGCGATTCCACACCTGCTCAATCAGGAATCGGCCGCGTCGTATCAGGGCTACCTGCTCGCGTATATGGCAGTGGCCCAGACGCGCGCGCACTTTCTGCGCGAGTTCGGCTACCTCGCGGACAATCCGGCGATTGGTCCGGCGCTGTCGGCGCACTACTGGGAGCCGGGCAACAGCATCGATCACCACCGCATGCTGCGCAGCCTCACTGGCGAGGGCTTTTCGGCGCGCCATCTGGCCGACGACTGCAACGCGAGCGCCGACGAGGCGCGCGCTCGCGCGGAACAGACATTGAGCGCGGCGGCCGCTCGCTCGTATCCGGACACGCGCCCGGCGTCACTCGATGCGGACATCCGCATCGTGCACGGCGACGAGCTGCTGGCGGACTCGAGCGCAGGCGAAGACGCGATGTGCGCCAGGTTCGAAGGGTGGGTGCAGGAACGGTACGGCTACGACGCCCGATGACTCTCGAGCCGAGGGACGACACTGCGCACGAACTCCGCGAGATCGTTCCAATCGGTGTACTCGTAGTCGCGTGAGGTGTCGGTGTCGCCCCCCGCCTTCGCGACAATGCGGCGCATCATCCATCGCTTCCACCACGAGTACTTCGAGTACGGCAGCGCGCCCGCCACGACCTTGCGCTCGGTCGGCCGCCAGGACGTCTCGGCGAAGAAGCGCTCCATGATGTCGCTGATGACGCGATCGGTCTTCTCGCTGTGCTCGAGCACGGCGAGACACACGGAGACGAAAGCCGTCCAGCGCCCCCCGAGCGCCGCCGCGTGCGTGCGCACCCAGTCGCGGACTGGACGCTGGTAGCCGCCGGCATGGACCGACGCGGCGACGATGACCGCCGCGTATGAGTCCGGCCGTACGTCGTCCGCATCCTCGGCTCTCACGAGATCGACCTGCCACGTGCTGCGAAGACGGCCTGCCATGTACGCAGCGATCTTGGCCGTCTGTCCTTCCGTGGTGCCGTAGATGACGAGGATTCTCGCGGGCATGCCGGCAGCCAGGGGCAACTCTCGTGCCCGAGCGACTGCCGCGAAGGCGGGCTGACGCGGCGCGACACCGGCGCCCGGATGCGGATTTTCGCGGGATCGCTCTGGAATCTTTTGGGGGTGGAACCGCTGGTTGACCGCGGTCATTGGACGCATGGCCCGAATACCGGAAGTATTCGTACGGCTTCCACGGCATTCCGTTTGCACTGCAACACGTCGAACCGGGTCGCGGGAGGATGCGATGTCGATGACGGCACAAAGCAGTGAACTGCGCGAGCGCGTGCAGAACGAGATCGTCTGGGATCCGATGCTGACGGCCAATACGATTGGCGTGACGAGCACAGACGGCATCGTGACGCTGACCGGGTACGTCGGCAGCTACGTCGAGAAGATCGCGGCGGAAGCGGCCGCGCTGCGCGTGGTGGGCACACGCGCGGTCGCGAACGACCTCGTCGTGCCGCGGGAGAGCGAGCGCATCGATCCAGTCATCGCGAGAGATGCAGACTGCGCGCTGCGGGTCAATCTCAACGTGCCGCCCACGGTCAAAGTGACGGTGAAGAACGGCCACGTGACGCTCGAGGGGACGTGCGAGTGGTGGTACCAGTGGGGCGAAGCGGTGCGCGCCGTCCGCCACGTGCCTGGTGTGCGCAGCGTCACCAACTTCATCACGATCGTGCCGCGTCCTGAGTCAAGATCGGCGGCCCCTTCCCTGCATCGATAGCGGGTGGCCCGAGACCAGGACCCAACACCGCCTTCGGAGTGGGCGTGATAGACTGACCTCGTCAGCGGCTCGCTGACGCCCGCCCGCGTTTTCAGACAGCATCTTCGTTGGGATGCGCGCCGACCGGTGTAATCGCTCGCCGGACCCTTTTGCGCCCACCAATCCCGATGGCGCGTGATCGATCCGAACTTCGGAGATCACCATCATGTCCACACGACAGCTCTTCGTCACTGCGCTCATCGGATGGCCGGTTGCAGTGTGCTCATCACTCGCCATCCGCATGGCTTTCGTGGCCGCGCGTCCTTCGACGCTCGAATGGTCAGCCTGGGGGTTTCTGATCTGCGCACCGATCGCCATTGCTCTGGTGATCGCGCGCAGTCAACCGACGGCGTCGGTCGCGCAAGTGCTCTACGACGCGGAGCAGGCCGGCGGCGCGAAGAAGCCGGTAGTGACGCGTGGCTGAGACGCCGATCAAGGCAGTGACTCGCTGCCCTTACTGCTCATCGACCGCCGTCGCCACGAATGCGAAACAGTCAGAGTCCGCATACTGTCGTTGCGAAAAGTGCGGGCAGATGTGGCATCCGAAGCGAATTCCTGAGATCCGCTCGAGCGGCGGGTTCCGCCGGTAATTCGTATCGCCCAGCGCAGGGCGATGCCGGCGCTCGACGGCCTCACGCGCCGTGCAGCGTCGTCATCGTCTCCTGGTGCAGCGCCGCCTGAAGGCGGCTGCCCAGCAGGAACTTGATGCTGAGCGGCGACACGCCGATCAACATCGACACGATCGGAATCGGCAGCATCGCGAGAAACGGCGCCGCCAGGATCCACGCGACGTACTTCCAGCCTGCGTCGCCGAGCGTGCGGGCGGCGGCGCCAGCCGCGATCGCGTACCAGACGTAGCAGCCGAGCTGAATCAGGGAAAGCACGACCGACACCGCGGAGACCTGCGGCAGGCCGTCCGCATCCGTCGGCGCGAGGAAGTACGTCCACAGCATCGTCGCGAACAGGGACGCCACCGCCGCCGCGAAGCTCCGCGTCAGCTGCGTATCGCGCGCGTTCAACTCATCGACGGTGGGCATCGCTACTGATTCATCACGAACGCGACGATGCGGCCGCCAGCGCCGGCGATCACGTACTGCAGACCGTCGAGCTCGTACGTGATCGGTCCATTGCTCACCGCGCCGCCGATGCGCGCGTTCCACAGCGGCTCGCCCGTGGTGGCGTTGTACGCGCCGATGCCGCCGGCGGCCGAGCCGAACACGACGTTACCGGCTGTTGACAGTAAACCGGAGTTGCCGCCGTAGCGCGGGATGCTCCACTTGATCTGTCCGGTGCGATAGTCGATGGCTTTCAGCTGTCCCTGCTCCGAGTAGCCGCCGCGATCGGTCCCGCCCCATCCCATCGGGTTGTCGCTCGCGTCGTAGATGTACCAGACGCTGAATGCGCGGTTCGCATTGACATAAAACAGCCCGGTCTGCGGGCTGAAGCTCGGCGGGTACCAGTTGGTGGCGCCGCCCTGATTGGGTGTCACGAGCGCGCCGGCGATTTGCGGCTTCTTCGCCGGATTCGGAATCGGCGATCCGTTGTCCTCGTGACCGAGCGCCCAGTTGGTCTTGATGAACTCGCTCGACACGATCGCCTTGCCGTTGGTGCGATCGAGGACGAAGAACCAGCCGTTGCGCGAGGCCTGCGCGATCAGCTTGCGCGGCTGGCCGTTGACCGGCGCGTCGAAGAGCACCGCGCACTGCGTCGCGTCCCAATCGTGCGTGTCGTTCGGCGACGACTGGAAGTACCACACCATCTTCCCCGTGTCGGCGTTCAGCGCGACGATCGACGCGGTGAACAGGTTCGCGCCCGGGCGGTTCTTGAACGCGACCACCGGCTGCGGGTTGCCGGTGGTGACGTAAATCAGGTTCAGCGTCGGATCGTACGTGACCGGCTGCCACGTCATGCCGCCGCCGTGAATCGCCATGTCGAGGTTGGGCCACGTGTCGAGGCCGGCGTCGCCCTGCTTCTGCGGCGTCACGTACCAGCGCCAGATCAGCTCGCCGTTCTCCGGATTGCGGGCATCGAGATACGCCGGCATGTCGAGGTCGTCGCCGCTCGGCCCGAAGATCAACTTGTCTTTGACGACGACCGGCGCGACCGAGCCGTAGTAGACCATCTCGAGCGAACAGAACTCTTTCGCCCACTTCTCCGCGCCGGTGCGGATGTCGAGGGCGATGAGGTTGCAGTCCGTCGTGACGAAGTACACCGTGTTGCCGAGAATGGCGACGCCGCGATTGCCGATCGTGATGCCGCCGCGGCTGCGTGCGTAGGTGTAGTGCCACAGCTCGCGGCCGGTGCGCGCTTCGACGGCGTAGGCGTTGTTCGGCGTCGTGAAGTACAGCACGCCGCCGACCTGCAGCGGCGTGGCTTTCACCTGGCCGCCGCCGCCCGCCGGCAGATCGTAGATCCACGACAGGCTCAGGTTCTTCACGTTCGCGGCGTTGATCTTGTTGAGCGTGCTGAAGCGGCGGCCCGAGTAGTCGCCGTTGTAGGTCGGCCACGAGTCCGGCGACGGCTTCTCGATCTGCGCCATCGTCAAGGCGACGGGACCGGCGGGCGCCGTCGCGGGAGGCGCCTGTTGCGCAGCGAGCGCCGCCGACAACGCCAGAACGCCGAGGGTGATGGAGCCGGGCAGCAGCTTCATTTCATCGTCTCCAGATACGCGACCAGATCGTGGATTTGGGTGTCGGTGATCCGATCGAGCAGGTCGATGTGCGCCTGCAGCGGATTCACCTTGGTGATCGTCAGGCCCGCGGCGCGGCGCACGACGCGGATCTGTCCGCTGGCGTCGCGCAGGGTGACGTAGAAGTCGCTTTCTTCGACGAGCACGCCGGAGATGGCGGGTCCCGTCGCCGACGCAATCGTGACGGTGATCGCATTCGGATTGGCGGCTGGCGCGGCCGGCGCACCGGCAGCGGGCCCGCCGCGTCCCGCCGCACCGCCTGCGGCGCGTCCACCGCCACCGCCGCCGAATCGTCCGCCGCCGCCGGGAAACAGCATGCGCTGCTGCACATCGACGGGCGCCAGGCGGGACGCGATGCCCGCGAGGCTGCCCTTCGTGGCGTTGTGGCACGCGGCACATCCACCGGCGCCGTTGAAGTACGTCTCGCCGGCCTTCGCGTCGCCGACAACGACATCGCCAACGGTGAAGATCGGCGAGCCGCGCATGGTGTCGTTGACGCGCTGGCGGAGGAAGTTCGCCAGCGCCACGATCTCCTCGTCGGTGAATGAGGCGCTTGCCTTGCCGCTCTGCGTCTGGTGTCCGGCTTTCAGGAACGGTCCAAGCACCGCGCCGGCCGTGGTCGCGCGATCGTAGTTCACCGTACGGGTGCGAATGATGTTGGGCCCGGACTCAGACCCGCGCGCCTGCGAACCATGACAGGTCACGCAGTGCATCGCCCACAGCCCGCGGCCGCGATCGTGCGCGGCTTGATCGACCGGCGGCGTGCGACTGATCTGCGGCACCGCAGGTGTTTGCGCGGCCGGCGCGCCCGCGCCGCCGCGGCCGGCACCGCCGCCACGTGCCGGGGGCTCCTGGGCGCGGACCACCACGAGCAGAAAGGGGATCACCGCGGCGAACACCAGACGCTTCGACTGAAACGTACGCACGTAGACCTCCGCTTATCGCGAGAACGACAGTGTATGGCGGGAACGACTCGCGCCACCAGCAATCGAGATCTATTTCTCCCGAGGCCGCAGAGCGCCACGGAGCTTGTCGGCCAGCGAGCCGAATCCGCCCGACGCCGCCGCATCGTCGCGGGCGGCGTAGTCGCGCGCGTCGGCCGCCTCTTCCGCGTGCTGAATGGCCCGGATGCTCAGCCGCATCCGCCGCGCCGGCTGATCGAGTTCGATCACGACGACGTCCATCTCGCGGCCGATCGGAAACGACTTGCGCAGGTCCGCGTCGCCGGCGATGCCGGCCTCGGTACGCGGCAGCAGACCGACGATGCCCGGCTCCAGCTCGACGAACGCACCGAATTCGGCGAGCCGCTCGACGCGGCCACGGGCCACGCGGCCCACCGGATAGCGTTCTGCCGCAGCGGCCCACGGATCGGCGAGGAGCTGCTTGAGACCGAGCGCGATCTTGTCGTCGTCGATCCGCAGGATCTGCACGGTGATCTCGTCGCCGGGTTTCGCGACCTGCGATGGATCCGTGACGCGCGACCACCCCATCTCCGAGACGTGCAGCAGCCCCTGTATGCCGCCACCCAGATCGACGAACGCGCCGAACTCGCGCACCGAGACGACGCGCCCGGTGACGACGGCGCCGACGGCGAGCGATCGGCGGACTTCCTCGGCGCGCACTTTCTGCTGCTCCTCGAGCAGCGCGCGCCGCGAGACGACGAACTTGCGCCCGTCCTCGCCGAACTCGACGATGCGGAAGGTGTAGACGCGCCCGATGTGCGACGCGGGGTCCGTGTCGCGAATCGTGTCGATCTGCGACGCCGGGCAGAACGCGCGCAGCTTCGCCACGCTGACGCTGTACCCGCCTTTGACCTGTGCGTCCACCTTGCCCTCGATCGGCAGCCGCGCGCGGAACGCGTCTTCGATCTGCCGGCGCGTCGCCGCGCCGCGCTGGAGCCGGCGCGACAACGTCACGCCGCCGGACGTCGAGACGATCGTCGCCTCGATCCGATCGCCGACCTTCGCCTCGACGACGCCGTCGTCGTTCATCAGCTCGTGAACGGCGAGCGCCGCCTCCCCTTTGGCGCCGACGTCCACCAGCGCGACCTCCGGCCCGATGGCCACGATAGTGCCGGTGATCGTCTGGCCGGTCTGGAGCGGCTTGGCTTTGATCGAGGCTTCGAACAGCGCGGCGAAATCTTCTTCGGGTTGATCGTTCACGTTTCTCACTGACTCCGCACGAGCAGCCCGTCCTGCGGGCTGAGCAAGCCGTCAGCCTAACACGCAGCGTGACAAGCGCGGTCACGAGCGCGATAATCCGCGCATGCGCAGCCTCTCACTCGTCGCTCGTACCGCCGCGATTGGCCTCATTGGCGCCGGCAGCCTCGTGCTCGCACAGGCGCCGCAGACGCCGCCACCGTCAACGCCGCCGGCCACGCCGCCGGCAACCGCCGCGCCTGGTGCGCCGGCCGGACAAGGCCGGGGGAACCGCGCGCCGCTCACCGAAGCGGACACGGCTGAAATCGCGAAGGTCGAGTCCTTTCCGGCGTGGACCAAGGGCGCCGGAGACGGCAACTACTTCATCGGTCCCGACTACGCGCCGGCGCCGGAGCAGACGCCGAAGGATGGCGTGCCGAAGGGGCGCGTCGAGACGTTCACGATGAACGCCGCCGACAGCAAGTTCTATCCGGACACGGGGCTCCGCGGCGCGACGCCGACGCGCAACGTGACGGTCTACATTCCCAGCCAGTACGTCGCGGGCACCGCGGCGCCGCTCATCGTCTCGTGCGATGCGTACGGCTCCAGAAACAACCAGCTGCCGAACATCCTCGACAACATGATTGCGGAGCGCCGGCTGCCGCCGATCATCGCGGTGATGATCGCGAATGGCGGCGGTGACAGCATCGGCAGCGAGCGCGGCGAGGAATACGACACGGTGTCCGGCAAGTACGCGGAGTTCGTCGAAGCCGAAGTGCTGCCGCAGGTCGAGAAGAACTACAACGTCAAGCTCACCAAGGATCCCGACGGCCGCATGACGCTTGGCGGCAGCTCCGGTGGATCGGCCTCGTTCAACATGGCGTGGTTTCACCCGGAGTGGTATCACCGCGTGCTCATCTACTCCGGAACCTTCGTGAACCAGCATTCCGACGCCAACTACCCGCGGGGTGCGTGGGAGTACCACGATCACCTGATCGCGCAGAGTCCGGTGAAGCCGATCCGCATCTGGATGCACGTGTCGCAGAACGACAACGGCGCGATGGCGGCGTCGTCGGGGCTGCACAACTGGGTCATTGCCAACATCCGCTTCGCCGAGGCGCTCAAAGCGAAGGGCTATCACTATCAGTTCATCTACGCCAAAGGTGCGGGTCACACCGACGGCAAAGTGATCTCGCAGACGTATCCCTCGGCGCTGGAGTACGTGTGGCAGGGGTACCGGGCGAAGTAGTGACGACTCGCGATCGGTCTCGCGCGCCGACCACCGACGCCCAGCACGCCGCACTAGCCGATCTGCGCCGCAAGATTCAGGCGGCCGCGCCCGGGGCCGAGGAAGGATCGAGCTACGGCCTCGCGGCCTTCAAGATCGACGGGCGCACGTTGGTCTGCATTGGCGCGACACGCGAGCATTGCGCGTTGTATCCGATGAGCGGCGAGATCGTCGCCAGACTGGCGCCGGCATTGAAGCGCTATCACACGAGCAAGGGCACGATTCGATTCACACCTGAGGCGCCGTTGTCAGCGGCGCTGGTCAAACGCGTGGTGCGCGCACGGCTCGAGGAAATGGGGGCGGTCGGCGCGACACGCGCGCGCCGGACTAGCAGTCGGGGCCGAAGAACCAGGTGAACGTGATCGTGTAGGCAACCGGCTGTTCTGACGTCGTGACCACCCATAACTTGTAGCGCGCCGAGGGGCCGAGTTTCTCGGGATTCCCGCGTCCGTGCGTGATGATCAGGGACGACTGCACGAGGTCGCTGTCGATCGGCTGGCAGGTGCGGTCCACGGCGCACGCGCGCGCATCGGGCGACAGCGTGCCGCCCCAGCTGCCGACATCCGCGCACGCGCCGGTGTTGTTGTTGGCGCCCAGGCTCGGCGGCGCCACGAAATCGACGCATTCGACGCGCGTCGCGTACATGCGCAGGCGCGGTCCTCCCGCCGTCAATCGACCGGGCCATTGGATTTTCAGATCGTTCTGGCTGCCCTCAGTGGCGTACGCGATCTCGTGGACCGCTACCGCCTGGGCGTCGACGGTGCCGTTCACGGTGCCCGCGGTCCCCGTCTGTTGCCGGCTGAGACAGCTCGGACCGAACGGGTTGCAACGAGAAGCACTGACGGCGATGAGGAGGATGAGCAAGCACGCAAGGCGGGTTCGCATCTGAGGTGCTCCAACCTCGAATGCGAGAAAGAACGAAGAAAGGGCTCACATCGGGCCATCGGGCCATCGGGCCATCGGCCCATCGGGCCATTGGGCCATGCGGCAATGCGGCAATGCGGCAATGAAGTAATTGCCCCACTGCCGCACTGCCCCACTGCCTTAACCGCAACAGCAATAACGGTCTACTTCTTCACGACGAGCTGATTCTTGACGGTCTTCACGCCGTCGGTCGTCTTGGCGATCTGCTCGGCCTTGGCCTTGTCTTCGGTCGACGAGACCGTGCCGCGCAACGTGACCACGTTCTTGTTCACGTCCACGTTGATGCCGGTGCCGGGGAATTCCCCTTCGCCCAGCAGGCGCGTACGGATCTTCGTGTGGATCCAGGCGTCGTCGATGCTGTCGCCGACCGTCTCGCCCGTTTCCTTGGCCCGCACGCGCGCGTCGCGCGCCATCCCTTCCGTGTAGTCCTTGCGATCGATGTCGCCCGGCTTCACATCGATCTTGTCGGTCACAACGAGGTTGGGCGTGGCCATCTTGGCCAGCTCCACGGCCTTCGTCCTCAAGTTCTCGGTCGGCACCGACCCGGACAGAGTCACCGCGTTCTTGTCGGCGTCGGCGTCCACTTTGATCTTGTAGGACGCGAGCGTCACGTCGCTGTTGAGCTTCGCGCTGACGGACCGATCAAGGTCATCATTGGTCATCTTCGCCGCCGGAGTTTCCTTCGGCGTCTCGTTTCTGTTGCATCCTGCGGCCACGCCGAGCACCAACATGCTCATCGACATTGCCGTTGCGAATCGTCGGTACATAGACACCCCCGCGGAGCAAGACAGGCGCTCCGAACGATGGGATCAGCGCAAGGGTTGTACCAGCTCCTGGGCGCGCCGAGGCGCGTCAAATCGCCGTCGCGCGGGGCAGATTCGGTAGGCGGTTACTGAGCCATCCGAGCCGGATGCTTACCTTGGGCCGCGCGTCTCAATCGTCGTGATGATCGTGCTTGTAGAACGTTCGCTCGGCCTGGTTGCGCTCCGCCTGCGCTTTTTGTTTCGCGCCAAGTTGCTGCCGGCTCCGCTGCTGCGTGCCGTCGGAACTCACGGCGAACATCGAGACGATGCGTTCGAGTGAGGTGCCGCCGCACGACGGACAGGCCGGCGTCGCCGAACCGCGCACGAGCGCCTCGAACTGGTGGTGGCACGCGGAACATCTGTATTCGAAAAGCGGCATAAGCCCTATCCCGTTCGTTCGCGCAGCTTGAAGCGCTGAATCTTGCCGGTGGCGGTCGTCGGCAGCGCGTCCACGAACTCGATCCAGCGCGGACGCTTGTAGTCGGCAAGCCGCTGCCGGACGAACTGTTGAAGCTCCGACGCGAGTGCCGCCGAACCCGGCACGCCGGGCCGCGTGACGATGAAGGCGGCCGGCTTCACGAGTCCGTCCGCGTCGGCACGGGCGACCACGCCGCACGCCTGCACGGCGTCGTGTTCCAGGATAGCGCTCTCGACCTGCGCGGGACTGACCCAGATGCCGCCGACCTTCAGCATGTCGTCCGACCGGCCCGCGAAGAAATAGTAGCCGTCCTCGTCAGCGAAGTACTGATCGCCGGTCTTGATCCAGTGTCCTTCGATCGTGTCCTTCGTCTGTTCGTGCTTGTTCCAATAGCCGGCGCACGTGGAGTCGCCGCGGATGAGCAGTGTGCCGATCGATCCGGGAGCGGCGGCGGCCCCGGTCTCATCGACGAGACGCGCTTCGTAGCCCGGCACGACCTGTCCGCTCGAGCCTGGCTTCACGCGTCCCGGCCGATTGGAAATGAAAATGTGCAGGACCTCCGTCGATCCGAGCCCGTCGAGGATCTCGACGCCGAACCTCGCGCGGAAGCGCTCGAAGATCGGTGCCGGCAGCGATTCGCCCGCCGAGACCGCGCAGCGGATGCTCGAAAGATCCGGCTCGCCGCCGTCCCGTTGATACGCCAGCAGCATCGCGTAGTGCGTCGGCACCGAGAAGAACAGCGTGGGCCGATAGCGTTCGATGATGTCGTAGATGATCGGCGGCGCGACCGAGCCGGGCCAGAGAATCGTGGTAGCGCCCACCGACAGGGGAAAGTACATCGCGTTCCCAAGGCCGTACGCGAAGAAGAGCTTGGCCACGCTGAAGCAGCGATCGGTGGGCGCGATCTGCAGAATGCCCTTCGCGTACAGCTCGGCGCACACGCGCATGTCGTGCTGCAAGTGCACGCAGCCCTTGGGACGCCCGGTGCTGCCGGACGAGTACAGCCAGAACGCGACGGCGTCGGCGCTGGTGGCCTCCGCCTCCAGACGCGGCGAGGCGCGTTGGAGAAGCGGTGCCATCGCGACGTGTTCGCCGGCGTCTTCACCGGCGACGATAATGTGCTTCACCCACGGGTACGCGGTGAGGGGCGACGCGCCGAGACGCGGAAGCAACGGCGCACTGACGACCACCGCGCGCGGACGCGCGTCCCGCAACGCGTAGTCGTAGTCGGCGTGCGTCCAGAGGGTGTTGAGCGGCACGGGCACGGCGCCGATCTTGATCGCGCCGAAGAACGCATAGACCATCTCGGGCCCGTCGAACATGAGCAGCAGCACGCGCTCCTCCGCGCGCACCCCACACTCGTCTCGCAGCGCCGATCCGAATCGGTTGACGTTCTCCTGCAGTGCCCGGTAGGTGACACGCTCGTCGCCGCACTCGATCGCAATCGCGTCGGCTCGTCGCTCGTCGAGGTGGCGATCCACGAAGAATGCCGCTGCGTTGAAGATCTCGCCCATCGTCCGTGGCTAGTCCCTGAAGAAGAACGGCGCGATGCACAGAATCGCGCCGATGATCAACATCGCCCAGACGTTGTCCACAAAATACGGATACACGATCAGGCCGACGCCACACACTGCCGGCGGAATCTTTGACGCTTTCTTGGCGTAGAGCAAGTAGCCGCCGCCGACGATGCCGGCGAGGATACCGATCATGAGCGAGTTGCCGTCCATGTCCGGGAGGGCCATCGGGTGGCGTGAGTCTACGCTCGTTCCATCGCCTGCGACGTCATCGCCCGTCTCGCCGGCACCGCACACGCCACCAGGCCGACGACGCCGAAGAGCAGCGCGATGCCGATGAACATCGGCACCGACACACCCGGCAGTCCGAACAGAAAGACCAGAAGCCCCTGACCGACGAGCGCCGCCAGCGTGAGGCCAGTGACACATCCGACGGCAACCAGCACCATCCCCTGACGCAGCACCATCCGGACGATCGCTGACGGACGCGCGCCGAGCGCGAGGCGAATCCCGAATTCCTGCCGTCGCTGCGCGACGCCGAAGCCGACGATGCCGTAGAGCCCAATAGCCGCGAGCATCAAGCCGACAATGCCAAGCGTGCCGGCCACCGCGGCGACCAGTCGTTGCGGCGCGAGGCCGAGGGCGACGGATTCCTCCATCGTGCCCGACCGCGCGATCACGAGGTTCGGATCGACCTGCCGGATCGCGTCCGCCAGCGCCGGCACCAGCGAGCGGCCGTCGCGGCTCCTCGAGACGATGGTCATCTCCGCGGTGTAGCCGGGATCCTGATTCTGACGCAGCGGCAGATACACATACGATTCCGCGCGGCCGTCGATGAGGCTGGTCGACTTGATGTCGCGCACGACGCCGATGATGCGAACCGTGCGCGTCGGTGACTGATGCCCCGGATTGATCGCTGGAATGACGACCGACTTTCCAACCGCATCCTGCCCGGGCCAGAGCCGCCGCGCGATCGTTTCGCCGATCACCACCACCGGGGGCGAGCCCGCCGCGTCAGCCGGTGTGAAATCGCGGCCGGCAACAAGTGGAATGCGAAGCGTCGTGAAGTAGCCGGGCTCGACGATGTTCCAGGACGGCGAAAATGACGACGCGGCGGCGGTGGCGTCCGTGGTGGTGACGTCGCCGACGCCGATGCCCTCCCATCCGCCGGGCGCCACGCGCGCGAGCGACGCGGCCTCGGCGCCGGGCATGGCGCGCACGCGATCGAGGACGGCGGTCCAGACGCCGAGGCGCGCCGGCTCCTCGATCCCGCCCGTCGACAGGTTCATCGACGCCGTCTCGAGGCCCCGTGAATCGAAGCCGCGATTCACCATGCCGGCGACACGGAGCGCGCGAACGAACTCGCCGGCCAGTGCAACAAGCAGCACGCTGAACGCAATCTGCGCGATGACGAAGGCGCGGCGCGATCGGGATGCGCCAGCCGATGTGCGCGTGTCGCGCTTCAGCCCGGCCAGCGGATCGGCCTTCGACGCGGCCATGGCTGGCGCGATCCCCGACACCAACGCGGTGAACAGTGCCAGCGCCAGCGTGAACATCCACACGCGGCCGTCGATGGTCATCGTCACCGCGAACGGCGCCGCGGATGGGGGCAGCAGGGCCGGCGCGATGGCGATGATTGCGCGCGCGAACGCCATCCCCACGAGGCCGCCGATGGCAGAGACAACGGCAGATTCGGTCAACAGCTGCCGGATGAGTCGCGCGCGGCCGGCGCCGAGCGCGACGCGCAGCGCCATCTCCGGCGTTCGGACCACCGCTCGGGCCAACCCGAGTCCCGCGACGTTGGCGCACGCGACGATCAGCACGAGCGAGACGATGGCGACGAGCGCCACTGCGAATCCTGCGATGACGTTGCGGTTGCCACCGGCGCGGGAGATCGGGAGCACCGCAAGAGCCATTGGCGCGTGCGCCGCACCACGATCGCGATCGATGGCCTGGCCGATGGCCGTCACCTCGGCAGCGGCCGTCTCAATCGTCACGCCAGGTCGCAACCGGCCGCCAGCCACCACGGTCGATCGGGCTGCGCCCATCGGGAGCCAGACGTCGGGACGCTGCAGTCCCGTGCCGCTGAACGACGGATCGACCACGCCGGCAACCGTCATCGGCAGGCCGTTGATGCGAACACCACGGCCGACGACTCCAGCATCGCCATTGAAGCGCCGGCGCCAGAACGCGTGATCGAGCACCACGACATTGCCCGCGCTGGCGTCGCCTGGTTCGAGCACGCGTCCGGCCGCGGCGCGCGCCCCAAGGACCTTGAAAAAGTTTGGCGTGACGCGGAGCCCGCTGATCCGCTCGGTGTCGTCGTCAACGCGAAGCCCCATGACGGACGGAAAGAGGCCCTGAGCGAAGATGCCGGTGAACGAGCTGGCGCGCGCCGACAACTCGACGACGGACGCGTAGGGCATCGGGTTGAGACCGCCGTCGCCGCGTGCGGCTCCGATGTCTACGAGCGCCGCCGCATCCTGCACGCCGTCGGGCGGCCGGACAATGAGGCTGTTGGCCACCGCAAAAATCGCCGTGTTGGCGCCCACGCCAATGGCAAACGACAATGCCGCCGTCAGCGTGAAGATCGGACTGCGCTTCAGGAGGCGCAGACCGTAGACGACATCTCGGCGCGCCTCCTCGAGCGGGGCGAACGATCGCGCGTGGCGATGCAGTTCCTTCGTCTGTTCGATGCCGCCAATCGACAGGCGCGCGGCCCGGCGCGCCTCCTCCGGGCTCATGCCGCGCGCGCGCGCGGCGTCTTCGATCAATGTCAGGTGCGCATCGATCTCGCGCGCCAGATCGCGCTCCGCGTGTCCAGGCCGGACGAGATTGCGCAGGCGGCTGAGGAATCGGCGCACGCTACCCCTCTTTGACCAGCAGCTTGTTGACCAGGCCGGAGAGCCGCCGCCATCGATCGGTCTGCTCTCCCAACGCGCGCTGTCCGGACCGCGTCACCGCGTAGTACTTCGCCTCGCGATTGTTCTCGGTCCGCTGCCACTCGCCCTTGATCCAGCCCTTCTGTTCCAGCCGCACGAGCGCCGGGTACAGCGTCCCCTGATTGAGCGCGAGGGGATGGTCCGCGACCTGTTCGAGGCGCGCGGCCAGCGAATACGCGTGCAGCGGCCCCATCGTCGCCAGCGCGCGCAGGACGATGAGATCGAGCGTTCCCTGAAGGAGTTCGACTTTGTCGCGGGGCATCGCTACTCCACTTTACTGCCAAGTGGAGATACGGAGATGCACCATCGCCGGTTCCGGCGTAATCTGCCCGGTGCAACCCTCTCACGAAGGCGGTTCGACAATGACAACGCACGCGACAAGACTCGCGGCCTGGCTCCTCGTCGTCGCGGCCGGCTCGACCACGGCGTCGCTCCACATCGCGGGTGGTCAATCCGCCCAGGTCGCGCCACCGAACCTCGTCATGATCCTCATGGACGACCTCGGTTACGGCGACATCGGCAGCTTCGGCGTACCGGATGCGAGGACGCCGAACATCGATCGTCTGGCGCGCGAAGGCGTGAAGCTGACCGATTTCTATGCGAACGGCGCCAACTGCTCACCGACGCGAACAGGCTTCATCACCGGTCGCTATCAGCAGCGCTTCGGCATCGAGCAACCGCTCCCGCCCGGCTCCGAGGGCGGAGTGCTGCCTTCGGAGACGTCACTGCCGCGCTTGTTGAAGCAGAGAGGCTACGCGACGGGGCTGATCGGGAAATGGCATCTCGGCGCCCAACCACAGTTCCATCCGAACAAGCATGGCTTCGACGAATTCTGGGGATTCCTCGGCCCGGCGCATGACTACTACGCGACGACGGATCTGTACCACAACGATCAGCCCGCCACGATGTCAGGTTATTTGACCGACGAGATCACGACGCAGGCGAATTCGTTCATTGAAAACCATCAGCGCGGTCCGTTCTTCATCGAGGTGGCGTACAACGCGACGCATTTTCCTTTCCAGCCGCCGAATCTTCCACCGGAGAAGCGGCCGCGGCCAGACTTGCTCCATGACGGGACGCGAGCCGACTACGTCGCGATGCTCGAACGCGCCGACAAGGGCGTCGGAGAAATCCTGAATCAGCTGGATCGGCTGCAACTCACGCGAAACACACTGGTCGTTTTCACCAGCGACAACGGCGGCGAGTGGCTGTCGCGCAACGCGCCGATGTTCAACCGGAAATCCACGCTCTGGGAAGGCGGAATTCGCGTCCCGGCGCTCCTTCGCTGGCCCGCACAACTGCCCGCGCGCGCCGTGTCCAAGCAGGTCGGCATCACCATGGATCTCACCGCATCGTTTCTCGCGGCGGCTGGCGTGACGCCGCCCTCCTCCTACCAGCCGGAAGGCATCAACCTGCTGCCGATGTTGAAGGAGCGCCGAACCGTCGAACGCACACTCTTCTGGCGGTTCAAGAGTGCCGCGCGCGACCAGAAAGCCGTGCGCCGTGGACGATGGAAGTACATGCGTGACGGCGTCGGAACGGTTGACGGCGTCCATGAATTCCTGTTCGACCTCGATCAGGATGTGTCCGAACGCCAGGATCAGTCAGTAACGCACGTCCCGATGCTGGTCGAGTTCCGGAAGCTGCTCGCTGACTGGGAGGCCAGCGTGGACGCCGGACGGTGATCAATAGCACGTTGCAGAATCAGCAGCGACGCGGGTCCTGCTCGGTCGTCGCCCGACTCACGCGGCGAATCTCGGACCGGTCCTCCGCCGGCGGGCCGCGGAAATCGCTCGCCTGCATCCGCGCGGATTTCCACTCTCCGCTCATCGGGCCGCTTCGCTGCGGCGGGCCACGGATTTCTCGCGTGGGAGAACAACGCGCGAAATCCT
>Ga0111539_10003588_pt1 | contig 20458 bp, 32 predicted proteins | sample RhiMethybrSRZTD1_FD_79667 | JGI IMG/M metagenome (GOLD analysis project Ga0111539, IMG submission 79667) | Populus rhizosphere microbial communities from Tennessee, USA - Rhizosphere MetaG P. TD hybrid SRZTD1 (version 2) (version 2) | ecosystem: Host-associated > Plants > Roots > Rhizosphere >...
AGTGGCTCGTACAAGCGCAGACTGGTTTTGGCGCACAGGATGCCGAAGGAATCGAGAAAATTCTCCGCGGAGAGAAATCAGAGGAGCCGAAAGAAGATGTCCCCAGTTCGTAAGAACAAAGGCGGATACCAGTTCGGAGACACAGGAAAGATCTACAGAGGTAAGGGCGCCAAGGGAAAGGCGGCCAAGCAGGGAAGGGCAATCCAAGCGAGTAAGAGAGCTCGAGGGAAGAAGTGAGCGAAGAAGAAGCCGGGGATGAGACTTGGAGACTACTCAGAGAACAAGATAGCACAAAGATAACCGAGATCCATGCGCTGATCATGGAGATGGCGCACGCCGCCAAGAAACACGGATGTATGGTCTCGCTGAATGTCACTCCCTGCGAATATGAGGACGAATAATGGCAAAATGTGCTTGCTCTCGCTGTTCAAAGGAAGTAAGTAAAAACGACTACACATACCCTTATTGTCCTCGCTGCTATGCTAATACAGATGGAAAGTGTGACTAATGGAGAGTATAGCTCCACCTGGGTATCATACTGTTGAGTTGAACAAGCGCGTTATCGGAATCAAGCCCGAGATATTTCGTTGGAAGTGGAGGGCCAAGCGTCGTTGCAAGAAATTGAACGATACCCGGCTGGTCGATACTTATCGACACGAAGTCTGTGATTGGCTCGACGGACGCTGGGGAGTGGTAGCGATGCAGAACCAAGCCGTTCCTGATTAGTGGATAGTGATTGGCTAATAGTTATTCTTATAATTCTCCTTGTGATAGCGCTTGTTAGGGCGATGCGTAAATGAGTGAAGAAACGGATGAGATACTGAGACAAATTATAGCCGACTACGATCGCCGCCGCTCAACTCTTTGGGGGCGATTTCTACTTTGGTTGCTCAGGAAAACAACTTAATTCAAGAGGTAATTATATGACTGACGACCAGCTAATGGATCTTACTCGAACACTAAGAAACGAAGATGGTATACCGCTCCATTTTCGTCGAATCTGGTCTGGAGATAAAATGTACTGGTATATCTGGTATGGTTATACTCAAATCGCATACTGGGCCAGAACACACGAGGCGCATAAGGTTGTTTGCACGGCAGTCATAGTGCACAACGAGATTTACAAAGATTTGAAACCGATTAAGACCAAAGCGGCTTGACGATTCCTGAAGTGTCGGGTACTACAAGAGGCTCTGCCCACCTCAAGCTTCAGGATATCTCAGAGGATCCCTCGCGTTGCCACGTATGGGAAATCCTCTGAGAGTCTCCGAGGGCACCTCGGAGATGGCTCACGGTGCGGCGCGGGGATCCCCCAATCCGGCTTCTCGTTTGGCAAACGTGAGAGGGTATGGTAGGCCGTTATAACTGCCGCTTAAATCGCACGCGGCTACGCGATACCCATTATATTGAAAGGAGGTAGGCCACACAAATAGATATTATGCTCTGCGGCAAATGGCGTCTGCGGCACATTCGCTATTAGAAAGGGCGTAAAGTGAAACGACTGCTATTGCTCTTGATTGTCGTAGCAGCTACCTATGGTCTACTGGTAGAAAATGCTCACGCACAGAACATCTGCGATAAGAGGCAACCTACGCAAGGATGCTGGTCACCACCACCTCCGCCTCCTCCGCCTCCGCCTGCTCCGCCTCCTCCGCCTCCCCCACCAGCGCCGGTTTATGCCTGTTCTGATGGTTGGGACAACGATGGGGACGGAAGAAGCGATCTGTACGACTATGGTTGTGCAAACAATCCGAACGACAATAACGAAGGTGACAACGAAGTGTACAAGAGTGTCGGTTTCTGGGGCGCACCTTCCTATGCCTGTGGAACCGCGCAAGCATCGAATGGAATCTTCTATACAGAGCAGGCTTTTGCAAACGTGTTCTGTCTGGCAAGTACCTCGCGATGCAAGAAACAACAGTACACGGACACAGTCACACAGGCTGGATTGTACAACGTCAGTCAGTACCTCGCCGAGTATGTGGTTTGTTACCGCTACAACGCTGGTATTGTCTCCGTGATGAGCCGTACGGGGAAGTCGATCCATTCCTCCGGAGGATGGAATTTCGGTGGTAATGCAACCAACTATCCGCAACATCTCCGTTACGCCAAATACGTAGACTTCTACTACGTCTACAAATTGGACTTCGGAGCACTCGGACAAACTGTCGCAACCAAGTGGCCGTACGTCACTTTGCGATTCAACGACACAAACACGCAGTCCGTGATTCAGGATGGAATCGGATGAGTATCAGCCGATCTACCTGGATCATCATCGCTCTGATCGTCCTTGTTCTGATTCTCTTCTACTTGGTGGGTCAGACACTGGAAAAGGGTTAGAGTAAAGATTCTCCGAGAGTGCGCACGTCGTAGAGAGAGAGCGACGATATCACTCGGAGATAGGGTGGAGACACCTCCTGATGCGAGATATCCCCGGGCCAGGATGCGGCGTCGGGGCCATTAGGGGCGTGTCTTCACCCGCCGGTTAATCTTACTGTTTATTTTTTCAAAGTGGAGGACTGATGGCTTACGATTCTCGTCCTGAGACACAGGAGCACATCGATCTCGTTCGATATTTCCTTACTAAAGCAGTCCATAACCTTAATGGTCGCTGGCGCAGACACGATCTTTCAAAATTGACTGAACCAGAACTATCAGCATTTGATATCGCTACACCAAAGCTCGCCAGTCTCGAGTACGGCTCGGAAGAATACAAGCAAGCACTCGAAGAGCTTGGTCCTGCTTTGGAGCATCATTATAAGCATAACGATCATCATCCCGAGCATTATGAGAATCTCGTCGAGGGGATGTCCTTGATGGCCTTGATCGAGATGTTGTGCGACTGGCGTGCAGCTTCCGAGCGGGTCAAGCCGCGTACGGGCGATTCTGGGAAAGTGGGTACGTTCGAATCCGGGTTGAAATTCAACCAAGAGCGATTCGGGTATTCGGACGAGCTCGCCCAGATTCTCTTGAACACGGCACGTGAATTGGACATGCTCACTTAATTTTTCAATTTAGATATGGAATTGAAACCTCATCAGCAACTCGCTCTGACACAGCTCGACAACGGCAAGATCCTCTGGGGTGGTGTAGGCTCAGGAAAGTCCCGGGTAGCGGCTGCCTACTATATGAAGAAGGAGCAACCAAAGGATATCTATGTCATCACCTCCGCCAAGAAGCGCGAAAGTCTTGACTGGGACCAGGAATTCGTCCGTTACGGCGTCGGAACCCGCGACGAGGCCACTGTGGCGGGAGTACTTCATGTCGACAGTTGGAACAACATTGGTAAGTACGCCGAAATCGAAGATAGCTTTTTCATTTTTGACGAACAGCGTCTGGTTGGTGGCGGAAAATGGGTCAAATCGTTCCTGAAGATCGCCAAGAACAACCACTGGATCATGCTCTCGGCGACACCAGGGGACACGTGGCTCGATTACATCCCCGTATTTATCGCCAACGGCTTCTACAAGAACCGGACAGAGTTCAAGCGCGAGCACGTCGTCTACGCCTCGTACGTGAAATTCCCCAAAGTCGACCGTTATCTGGGTGTCAATCGTCTGAACCGCTTGCGAAATCAGATATTGGTTCACATGCCTTATCCGAAGCTGACGGTACGGCACTCGAGGACGAGAATTGTAGACTATAACGAAGAATTGTTACGGTATGTGGTCAAGAAACGTTGGCATATTTATCAAAACCGGCCGATTCGCGATATTACCGAGCTCTGGGTGGTAATGAGAAGAGTGATCAACAGCGATCCTTCACGTCTTCGGGAGCTCAGAGACGTTCTAAGCCTTCATCCCAAGCTGGTGGTATTCTACAACTTCGACTACGAATTGGACATTCTACGGCGCTTACAGGACGTTACAGCGGTATCTGAGTGGAACGGTCACAAGCACGAAGAGATCCCCAAGGCTGATTCATGGGTATATTTGGTTCAGTATGTGGCGGGTTCGGAGGCGTGGAATTGCACGGAAACCGACAGTATGGCCTTTTACAGCCTGACTTTCTCGTATAAGAACTGGGAACAGGCGCATGGACGGATCGACAGGATGAATACTCCCTTCACAGATCTGTATTACTTCGTTCTAAGAAGTAAGAGCGTGATCGATAATTACGTTTGGAGAGCTTTGAAGGCAAAGAAGAGCTTCAACGTCAAGAATGTACCCGAAGAAAGACTAAAAAGCGGGGTATAATAGTTATTAAGTGGGGTATAATAGTTATTAGCCCAGATTTGCCAAGATTCCACTTTTCAGATTTGGCCATAAAATTTGAATCTATTAGCGGGATTGCGAGCAAAAAACTCGATCTTGGTCAAATATGACCCCCCTTGTCAAAACTTTCTATATAAACGCGCCTTAATATCTATACTTCCTCTACGCGCGGAAAAAAATAGATATTAGGTTGAGATCCTATAGAAACTTCTTGGTCGTAAAATCTTGGCAATAACTAAACACGAGAAATTGAGTAATAGAGCCAAAAACCGAGGGTCCAGTATCTATAATTTGCCAAGATGCCAAGATTATATGCACGAAATCGACAAAAGGAGACGGAAATGAGGCGAAATGCTCAGCAGAATTTATTACGGACCGTGGGATTGGTTAGTTACTAGAACCAATGCTCGAGGTCGCAGAGCTTTTGGTGGTTGGACACTGATTTTAGCAATTATCGGAGCAATCTTCTTCGGTCGTGCTGTTCTTTACGTGACATTTCTGTCTATACTTGCATTAGTACCGAACGTAAGCAGTGAAACGCCCGTAGAAGAGGAAAAAGAATGAAAACGATCCATAAATCTCGTATCTTTCGCAAAACCTAGAAATCCACAAGGCTTCGCGCTTTCTCAAGGTTTTTAAAAGTTTGGAGAAATAGATGGAAACCCCGATCAGATTTGAATATGAACTACTTCCCGAAGGTGAAATTCGCCAACATATTCGCTCTTGCGAAGGAATACACGTTCAACAAGTAATCTTTAGTACATTTATGGATACGCTAACACAAGTGTGCTTTACAGAACGAAAAATTAGAAGCAGTATTCTTTGGAGAGGCAACAGATCTTGGAAAGCTAAATAAGTATTTGGAGAATTAATATGCCTGAGCGTTGGAGACCAATAGAGCATTTTCCTGAATACAGTGTTAGTGATCAGGGGAGGATACGCACTGACAGATCTGGAAGAATTTTATCGTTGTCTGAAAATCAATACGGCCTACTACAAGTGGGTATGATGCGAGATGGGGAACAGAAACATCGATCGGTCCCACTCTTGGTGGCTAAGGCTTTTATTCCTGAGTCTGCTGGTCCTTTTGATACTCCCATTAATTTGGATGGCGATCGTCATAACAATCATGTAGACAATTTGGCTTGGCGTCCGAGATGGTTTGCTATTAAATACAACCGGCAATTCAAGTATCCATATGAGCATTCTATCCTAGCGCCGATTGTAGAATTGAAAACGGGAGAGGTAAGTGAAAATTCATTTGAGTGTGCAAAACGATATGGACTTTTGGAGCAAGACTTAGTTCTCTCGGTTCTGAATCGTACTTACGTTTGGCCTACATATCAAGAATTTGGAATTTTAGAGCTTTAGATATTAATTCGTATAGATTTCGCAGATTATAATAGAGATAAAGAGAAAATCTTCTTGTATTTTCTGCGAGGGAGGCTCTAATGTGAAGGAGAGTGAGTATCAATCCAGAATAATTAAGAAACTTGAAGAGATGTTTCCGGGATGTTTGGTTCATAAAATGGACACGTCGCATCGACAAGGCGTTCCGGATCTTGTTATTCTCTGGAAACAATATTGGGCTTCGCTTGAAGTGAAAATAGAACCTATGTACACCCCAGAACCCAATCAAGATTATTACATCAATAAACTAAATGAGATGTCTTTTGCCGCGTATATTTATCCTGAAAATGAAAAGGAGGTTTTGAGTGCGCTTCAACAGGCATTTAAATCTCCAAGGCGAACACGCATTTCTAAGTCCTAGTCAATATCACTGGATTCATTATACGCCCGAACGACTAGTTGAACGTTGGATTACGTCTAAGGCCGCAGACTATGGTATCGAGCAACATTATTATGCCATGAGAGAAATTGAAGCAGGTAGACCCTCAGATCTTGTCGGAACCGTTGGTATGTATATTAACGATGCGATTCGATATAGAATGAGTACAGAACAAGTTCTCTATTATTCTGAAAACTGCTTCGGTACTGCCGATACTATTTCTTTTCGATATAATACTCTTCGAATTCATGATTTAAAAACCGGTGTCTATCCAGGTTCAGTTCATCAACTTGAAGTTTATGCTGCGCTATTTTGTCTTGAGTATGATAAAGATCCATTCAAAATCAAAATTGAGCTGCGCATTTATCAAGATAATGAAGTTATGGTTTATGATGCCGATCCAGAGGATATTATGTTCATAATGGAAAAGATTCAAGAATTCGATAGATTGTTAAACCATCGAAGGTTGGAGGAGGAGTCGTGATTCGTACAGAAGAAGAACATCTTGCGCATATCGGCATCCTTCGACGTTCAGGTCGTTATCCTTGGGGATCTGGCAGTACTGAAAGTCAACGGAATAGAAGTTATCTTGATACAATTGAAATGCTTAAAAAGAAAGGTATGTCTGAGAAAGACATAGCTGAGGGATTTGGTATTACGACAACACAACTTCGTGCTGCTCGATCAGTAGCACGTGCTCAGCAAAAACAGGAAAACATTTTTACAGCTGAGCGTCATAGAGAAAATGGTTGGAGTAATAGTGAAATTGGTAGACGTATGGGTGTTCCTGAGTCTACAATTCGCTCTTGGCTTGCTCCCGGCGCTAAGGATAGAGCTAACGCTCTTGAAAATACAGCTAACATGCTTGCAAATCACGTTAAGAAGAAGGGTTTGGTCGACGTTAGTAGTGGTGTTGAAGTTGATTTGGATATTACCGCGTCGAGACTTAATAATGCGCTTCATGTTTTGAAAGAAAAAGGATACGAAGTTTTCAGTATTGACATCCCACAGGTTACTACCGGTCAGAAAACAAAGACGAAAGTGTTGGCTCCACCCGGTACTTCTTTTACTGACGTTTCAAGAAATAGAGCTAAAATTAAACCGATTACAGATACATATTCGGAAGACAATGGTCGTAGTTGGCTTGGTATTCAACCACCTATTTCTGTCAGTTCAAGGCGTATTCAAGTTAATTATAAGGAAGATGGTGGAGATAAAGCAGACGGCGTTATTTATGTTCGTCGAGGTGTAAAAGATTTAAATATGGGCGCGGCAAACTACGCTCAGGTTCGTATTATGGTTGATAAAACACATTATCTTAAAGGTATGGCTATTTATAGAGATGATCTTCCTGAGGGCGTAGATCTTGTATACAATACAAATAAGAGAAAATCTGTTCCGTTGAAATCTAAGGATACTAAAGCTGATCAAATCTTTAAACCAATCTCAGATGAACCAGATAATCCTTTTGGTGCTACTGTACGCCAAGTACACGATTCCAAGGGTAAAGTCTCATCTGCGATGAACAAAGTAAATGAAGAAGGCGATTGGGATAGCTGGACTAGAAACTTTTCATCTCAAATGTTGTCAAAACAAAATCCGGCTTTTGCTAAACAACAACTTGATATAACTCATGAACGTCGTGTGAGAGAGTTGAACGAAATTAATTCTTTAACAAATCCAACGGTTCGAAAAGATCTTCTTCTTAAATTTGCTGATGAAACTGATTCTGCTGCTGCACATCTTAGTGCAGCTGCTCTACCACGAACGACGACTAGAGTTCTACTTCCGGTTACATCGGTGAAGCGTCACGAAATCTATGCGCCTACTATGAGAAATGGTGAGCGCGTCGCGCTTATTCGACATCCTCACGCTGGAACTTTCGAGATCCCGTCCTTAATTGTAAATAATCGTAATCCTGAGGCTCGTAGAATAATCGGTCCGATGGCTAAGGATGCAGTAGGTATTCATCATAGTGTTGCACAACATTTGTCGGGTGCAGATTTCGACGGCGATTATGTTCTTGTCGTTCCTAATCCAAGGGGATCTGTAAAACATACCCCACCTCTCGATGGATTGAAGGACTTTGATCCGCAGATTTATAAACGACCTAAGGATTCTCCGATTCCTCAAATCACTCCTGGTCGTAAGCAGAATGAGATGGGTAAAGTTTCTAATTTGATTACCGATATGTCTCTTCGAGGAGCATCACCAGAAGATCTTGCCCGGGCCGTTAAACATTCTATGGTTGTTATTGATTCAGAAAAGCATGATCTTGATTTCAGACAATCTGAGAAAGATCACGGTATTCTTGGTTTGAAAGAAAAGTATCAAGGTAGAGTAGAGGGTGGTAGAAAAAGGATGGGCGCTAGAACTCTGATCAGTAGAGCTGGCGCTGAGGCTCGAATTCCTGAACGACGTCCAAGGCCAGCGTCTAGAGGTGGACCTATTGATCCTCGTACTGGAAAGAAAGTTTACGAGCCCACAGGACGTATGATTCCAGACAGAAAGACGGGACTTCCGAAGCCGAAGATGGAAAAACATAAGCCCGGATTGTCTATAATCGATGACGCAGAGACTCTTTCTTCTGGTACTCGTATGGAAGCGGTCTATGTGTCACACTCCAATAGATTAAAAGCTATGGCTAATGACGCAAGAAAGCAGGCGCTACAAATTAAATCTACCCCCTATTCACCTTCAGCAAAGAAGGTCTACGCAAACGAAGTAACGTCTCTTAATTCAAAACTTAATGTTGCTAAAAGAAACCGTCCCCGTGAAAGACAGGCCCAGCGTCTAGCGGGTGTCTATGTTACCCAGGCCCGCCAGGCTAATCCGCACATGGAACCAGAAGAAGTCAAGAAGATTAAGAATCAAGCATTAGCCGAGGCACGAGCTAGAACTGGGGCTAAGAAAGATAAGATCAGAATAACACAGAGCGAATGGGATGCTATTCAGGCTGGTGCAATCAGTACAAGTAAGTTGAATGAGATTCTTGCTAATAGCGATGTAGATACGGTTAAAACCTTGGCTCTACCAAAGCATAAACCTAAGATGTCTGCAGCTAAACAAGCCCTAGCAATGCAAATGTTGGCGCGTAATTATACTCAAGCCGAGGTAGCAGACGCATTGGGCGTTGGTCTGACCACACTCAAAGTAAGTCTAGCTGAGTGAGGTAAGTATGGCTGATACTGAACCAACAGAGTACATGTTAACTACAGTTGACAATCCATTCGATCCTTTCACTAGGTTTGATGAATGGTTTGCGTTCGATATGCAAGCTGGTTATAATACTCCCGGAATGTTAGACCGCATCGCTAAGGTTTCAGATGAAACATCAGAACCTGACCAAGCGTTGGCGATACAAAGAGCAATTGATGAAATAATTCAAGAGAATGTGTGTGGTATGTGGAGAAAGGTTTCGAGGAATGATTCGAAGATTCCTGAACCATGATAGACTCTGACACTCTTACTGACGAATTGTATGAACCAAAGAAGTTGTTACTTGATATCGAAGGAACTATTCTTGCTTATTGGACAGACGTGCCTGAGTCTGTACTTGATGATTTGAGAATTAAGATTCGAAAATTTCTTGACGATTTCGAATTAAAATAAAAAATAAAATTTGGGGATCCTTTCAATAGGGGGGAGGGGGTCCGACATCATACCCCCCTCTTCATCGCCCGGCTCCAAAAAATAACCCCGGCGGTATATTTGGGTGAAAGTCTTCAATTCTAGGGGGTTAAAACTAGCTGGAAAGATGGCCAAACTTTAGGTAAAGTGAAAGGAGGTCATGTGCCAGCCAGGCGAAAGGATGTGGAACTCAACGGAACTCGCCGAAGACCTCCGAGAACTTCTGAAGGTAAAGAGAATGAGATGGTTTCTCTGGCCATTGACCTTGCGGAGAAGCAAATTCGTGCGGGAACCGCTTCGTCTCAAGTCATTACACACTTTTTAAAGCTGGGTTCAACTCGAGAACAACTCGAACAACAGAAACTCGAACACGAAAACGAACTTACAAAGGTAAAGATCGAAGCAATCGAATCTCAGAAGCGCGTAGAGGAACTATACATGGAAGCTCTCTCGGCAATGCGCTCTTACGCGGGTAATATCACTCCTCAGGATTCAGATGATGAAGATCCGAACGTATCCTGAGCTTCGCCGGTTGGAAACTTTTGAAGAACGATTCGAGTATTTGAAGTTGAAAGGATTTCCGGGAGAAACGACTTTTGGTTTCGACCGTTGGGTTAACCAGCGTTTTTATCATTCAACCGAATGGAAATCGGTTCGAAATCGCGTCATAATGCGTGATAACGGATGTGATCTTGGAATCGAAGGGTATGAGATTCAGTCGGGTTTGATAATTCATCACATGAATCCTATAAACGTAAATGAGATTATACACGGCGACGATTCGATTTTCAATACCGATTTTCTGATAACCACGACGATTCAAACGCATAACGCTATTCACTTTGGTGATGAAAGCCTACTTCCCAGGGGCCCGATCGTTAGAGAGCGAGGAGATACCAAACTTTGGTGAAAGGGGGAATATGGCAACTATCAATATCCAGCCTTCAGTTCTAGATCTTATGCTGTATGCCGGAGATGGCGTAGAATTTCGACTAATCTGCACCGATAGTGATAATTCCCCCATAGATGTAACCGGCGCAGTCAAGGCACAGATACGACTGGATAGACTCAACGATGATCCACCTATAGTCGAGTTTACTGTCGGTATGCTAGATGCATATCAAGGTATAATCGTACTTTCGTTGACGGGTGTGCAGACTCAAGAGTTAGTAGATCACCCATCGAGCCCTCCGGGCAAGTTTTCAGGCGTATGGGATGTAGCGTGGGAACCGTCTGCCTCACAACCACGGACGTTGTGTCAAGGTCGAGTAGAGTGTGTAGCCGATGTCACCAGATGAGATAAAGGTAATAATTGAAACAAAAAAGATTGATTTTTTTAGTGGTCAATCGCCTAATGTAAAGTTGACGGTCGATGTAATTCCCGACGTAATGGTGTCGTTGCCGTCCGAACAATTAAATGTGTTGGTTGAGAGTAAAGAAATAGATATTCGCATTGAGGGCAAACCTCCAGATATTGAATTGACTCTCAAGTCGCTTCCTGACGTCATCGTCTTGCCCACAACTGGGTTAACAGGTCCGCCAGGTCCAGAAGGTCCTCAAGGGATGACCGGTCCTCGCGGTTTTCAGGGAATTCCAGGTGATCCGGGTCCAGAAGGACCTCCGGGGATTCAAGGAGTCAAAGGCGATACGGGAGAGCAAGGTCCGGAAGGTGTTCCGGGAACAACCGGACAACAAGGACCTCCGGGACCCATCGGCGCAACTGGCGCTCAAGGTTTAACAGGACCGACCGGCCCAACAGGCCCAGCTGGCGCCGACAGTACTGTTCCAGGACCGGCTGGCCCCGAGGGTCCAATCGGTACGGTTTATGATACAGACCAAATAGCTACGGTTAAGTTCTTTTCGGGCAAAACGATTCCGACGAATTGGATGCTTGCTGACGGACGAACTGTCAATCGGATTGATTATCCTCAGCTTGCCGATGAACTTCAAATTCCAGTAGAGCAAGCAACTTTCCCAATTCTTGATGCTCGTGATAAATTCCTCTATGGGGGATCAGTAGCGGGTATTGGAGCAACCGGCGGAGAAGCAACACATCTACTTACCCTTACCGAGATGGCTGCTCACATTCATCAGGTCAACAGTCATAATCACGCTATCAGTCAAGATGGTAATCATTCACATTGGGCATTGCCAACACCGACGCCCGGCCGAGTCTTTGGTGATAGCGGTATTCTTTGGGGTGAAGCGTTGCCGTGGTCGGGTCCGGCAGGCCCAAACGATATTTACTACAGCCCACAAGCCGCTACTTCAGCCGAAGGCATCCATTCTCACGGTAGTGTTACCGGACTTGAAAGTCCTAATACCGATTCTAAGGGTGGCGGGGTCGCTCATAACAATATGCCACCCTACATCAAGATTGCAGTGATCGTCAAGGTCAAGGGAGCGCAGATTGATCATGCAGGAGCGCTTAAAGGCGAAACTGGAGCTCAAGGACCAGTGGGTTCACAAGGCGAGATCGGACCAATAGGACCAGTTGGGCCAGCAGGATCAACAGGACCACAAGGCGCAACCGGCGCTCAGGGACCTCAGGGGATTCAAGGACCACAAGGAGATGTAGGACCTCAAGGACCCGCTGGAGGTCTTGTTGGCGCTCCAATTCCTTGGCTTGTTGCTGCGATTCCCTCTGGGTATCGTGAGTTTGATGGGTCAGCGATTGTCCAAGCTACGCATCCGCAACTGTTCGCCTTGTTCGGAGCAAATATTCCCGATTTGCGGGGAAAATTCTTGCTCGGTGTCGATGGTACACATGCGATCGGTACTGTAGGTGGTGCTTTTTCTCATACTTTAACAGCAGCGCAGATGCCCAGCCACCAACATGGCGGATTGACTGCTGCCGGTTCGACTCCTGATCACCTTCATAATCGACCAGGCAGTCTTTCCTGGTTGATGTCTAATCGAACTGGTGGTACCGCTACTCCAGGAGCAAGCGCAAATCTATCGGACTATGCTGATGCAACGGGGGGTCTGATCGTAGTCTTTCCCATCAACACGGAATTACTGCGGAGGGTGGAGGTCAAGCGCATGAAAATACTCCACCATATCGAACTGTTCGTTGGATTACGCCTGTGGGCTGATGAATAGGAGGAAGTAGATGGGACAACTCACGTTTAATATCCCGGACACTCGAATGGGAGAGGTTACTGAAGCGTATGGTCGCGGTCGCGGTTGGCAGGCTGAAGTTCCCGATCCTGACAACGCGGGAGCACTGATTCCTAATCCAGAATCTGAAGCGAAATATGCGAAGAGGCAGATCGCCCAAGATATGCAAATGCAGGTTAAGCATTATCAGGGACAGAAAATCACAGCGCCCGAGATCACATGAGTACGCCAGTTGATATTGTTAAGAGTCGTCCGGCCGAATCCGCAATGCCGATCGCAACTGTGCTTGCTGCGCTAATTGCAAAATTAGCTGGGGTCGAGGATACTGATACAATTTTCTATTTGGCTCTAGCTCTCTCGTTCGTACCAGCAGCAGTAACGTGGGTTGTTGAGCTAATAAGACGAGAGCCAGATGGAACAACTCTTCATCGCCCTAGCGTTTGATTGGTCCGATTGGGAAATTCCATGGGCTGGAATAGGCGGATTTCTTTTGGGGGTGGGCGGAACACTCAGCGGAGTTGCAGCTTTGATAACAGCAAGAAATAGGGGGCGAGATGAAGCAACAGTTTCTGATGCTGTTTCTCGCTCTAGCGATGGTGGGGGGAGCGGGATTTCTGGCAGCGACAGCGCTGAGTCAAGAGGAACCACTCCCGACAAGAACAGTGACGATTGACGTTGCTACAGGACCACAAGGACCTCCTGGAGAAACTGGTCCTCGAGGAGAACAAGGAGAAACCGGTCCACCCGGCCCAATTGGACCACAAGGGCCAGCTGGAGTAGGTGGAGGAACGTGCGGCGGTGCTCCTCCCGGTTATTCACCCGGAATTTTGCAAATTAATACTCCCGGCGGACAAGTTAGAATTTTTACTTGTCTTGAACCAGAATAGAGGAGGTGTAATGGCAACAAAAACTCGCCATCGTTTGAGCAAGCACTTTATCGTAGAAGAATTTGATTGTCATGATGGTACCAAAGTTATGAAACGTGATTATGCGGGCTTGGAATTTCTGTGCAAGACGTTTTTGGAGCCTCTTCGAGCGAAATACGGCTCGGTAACGATTCTGTCGGGTTATCGAACAAGGTCTCATAATAGAAAGGTGGGTGGGGCAAGCCGAAGTTTCCACGTTTACACTATTCATGACGGTAATGATCAAGCAGCGGATATTCGTTGCGTTCGAGGCACGCCAAGACAGTGGCACTCTACGCTGAATGCTTTGCGAAGAACCAAGCGTGGAGGTAAGGGAGGACTAGGTCTTTACAATAACTTTGTTCATGTTGACATTCGTGATTACGCCGCGAACTGGAGGGGTTAAATGAGCGTTGGAGAGAATCCGCCAACAACACCAGAACCGAATACTGAGGTTGATGAGGAACCGGGCGAAAAGGTTGAGGAGGAACAGGGCGAGAAGTATGACGGTGGAGAGATTCCACGCGCTGAGCCTTCCGAACAGCCTGTACCTGAGCAGCCACCGGCAAGTTAATCTAAACGGGAGAGTATAAATGACCGAAGATATGGAACCCAACGAAGCTGATCTTCCTGAGAAGCCTCTGACTGAAGAAATGCCTGAAGAAGCTGACGAACCGGAAGTTCCAGACGAAGAGCGAGTTCCGGATGAAGATTTCGCCAAGCCGGACGAAGCAGCTAACGACGATACGATTGATACTACCGAAATTGAAACATATCCCGAGGATCCTCCGCACGTTGACAACCCGAGTATGGATCCTAATCAACCAACAACCCATCCTGGTGTTCCTGCTCCAGATACTTCTCCGCCCGAACAGGAACCAGGAGAACCAGAGCCTTCCGTTCCCGCTCCAGATACCTCTCCGCCTGAAGAAAGGGCGGAGGGAAGCTAAACGAAAGAAACGGGTGAAGTAGATGGAACAGAGTATTCTTAATAGTACTAAGAAAATTTTGGGAATTGCTGAAGATTATACGGCGTTTGATCTTGATATTATCACTCATATTAATTCCGCATTCTCTACTCTCACCCAGCTGGGGGTCGGGCCAACCAATGGGTTTATGATTGAAGATGATACGGCGGAATGGTCTGATTTTATCACCGATTATCCTTCTAGTGTTTATGAAACTCCAACCGATGATTTTCAGTATAATTCAGTAAGATCCTACGTTTTTCTTCGCGTTCGACACCTTTTCGATCCTCCGACAACATCATATCTAATCGAGGCGTCTGAAAGGCAGATTAAAGAGCTCGAATGGCGTTTGAACACGCATCGAGAAGAGACGGGATGGACTAATCCTAATTCCGATATGTATGAGGTTGAAGATATTCACGAAGGAACTATTATAGGGACGTACGATGGGAGGAGAGTATGGCGGCCATCGACGTAGGACCACCTAAAGTAGATTTGCTTCGTATTCGCGCCGGTGACCGAAATCTATTCAGTATTAAACTCACACAAGGTGGTAGTCCACTTAATTTAACGGGTTTGACGATCAAGGCACAGGCACGACTTACACCGACTGATCTGGAAATTGCGCTGACCGCGGTTATTACAGTTGTCGACGCAGTTGAAGGTCATTTTGAGATGCGTTGGCCAGGTGATGATGTACAAACTCTTCTGGCTGGCGCCAATGAATGGAGTGGTGTCTGGGATTTGGAAGTTGATAGTGGTTCGGAGGATCCGCAGACATTGATGGCTGGCGTATTTACTGTTGAACCGGATGTTACGAGATGACTACTTCAGTTGAGGTAAATGCTGATACTGAGTTAACTGTTGATTTGGAAACTCAGATAATTAGTATTACTCAGATGCCGATTGAGATAAGCATTGATGTTCCAGAAGCACCCGAATTTACATTTGGAATGCCCGGGCCTACTGGACCTCCGGGCCCACAGGGGCAATGGGTATCTTTGACACAAGCAGAATACAATGCGCTTTCTCCACCTGATCCAGAAACACTCTACGTGATCGTCGAATAAGGAGGAGTTATGGCAACAGGACTAGCGGCGGCGATTGCGCAGAGTATATTGAATTCACTCTGTCGTAATGTCGCCTGGACACCACCCCCTGGGTTCTTTCTCAAGTTGCATACGGCCGATCCAGGAGCCGCGGGCGCTACTGCTGCTTTCGGTGATGCGACAAGACAATCTGCAGTATTTGCCGCAGCAGCTGCGGATGGCACGATTACGAACTCAGCTGATGTTAACTGGATAAATGTGACAGCGGCTGGAACCGTTACGCACGTTTCTTTCTGGTCTGCAGTGACAGGTGGCGTATTTCTTGGTTCGGATGATCTTGCAACACCACGACTATTGGCAATTGGTGATAACTTTACAATCTTGGCTGGCGATGTTGATCTGAGTCTTGCGCCACTCGCAGCGTAATTATAGGTAGTTAATAATGGGCGCATATAAATTTGATGCTGCCGTTGAAGAGGCGATTTATGTGGGTACATCGCCGGTTACAGCCTATCCATGTACCATTGGCGTTGTATTTATGGCCGACATAAGTACGGCGACAGGTACGATAGCCGGTCTTTATAATTCGACTGATGATACCCGTTATCATATTATTCAGTATGTTTCTGCCGATGACGTAACACTTCGTGTTGCTAGCGGTGGAACCGGAAACTCAGCCATATCACTTGGTGCTGGCGCTGACGATGTCTGGCAAACTGGAGTTGGGGTTAGTACATCGGCAACTGCTCGAGCCGCATTTCGAGCTGGAGGAAACAAGGGAACAACGACAACGAACCGAACATGGCCAACGGGATTGAACAAAATTGGTGTTGGTCGATTTACTGCGATAGCTCCAGCAGAATCGTTTACTGGTTGGATTGCCTACGTTTTTATTTGGAATGTTGCGCTTTCTGATGCTGAAGTTGCCGATTTCAATGCTGGAATCCTGCCACAGTCGTCTGCTCTTGTCGCTGCCTACGATTTTACAACCGATCAAGGTTCGACAATTGTTGACCAGATTGGTACTCGAGATTTAACGGTTACGGGAGCAACCTACGATGCTTCGGTTACTCCATCGCCGACTTTCTCGTTTGGACCAACGACTCATTTCGGCGCAACGTCTTTGTCGATTACTTTTGGAAAAGATGTTCGTGGTCAACGTAAGGCGTTTGGACAAATCGTTCGACCATTTACATTTGCGTCTGTAATTGAGGGTAGACGAAAAGCGTTAGGACAGCTTGCTTTTCCAATTACATTCTCAAAGGAGATTAGCGCTCAACGTAAGACGTTCGGACAGCTCTTATCTCCATTTATTTTTGGAAAAGCTGTTGCAGGACGTAGAACAACATTTGGACAAATAGGACTTCCGATTACAATTGCAATTGCGACCGCTGGGCTCAGACCGGGAATTACACTTTATGGATCTTTGGCATTATCTGTGACATTTGAGAAAGATGTTCGCGGACAGAGAAAAACATTCGGTCAAGTGGCTATGCCTCTCGTTTTTGCCAGAGAAATTCAAGGACAGCGGAAAACATTTGGACAAATCTCGCTGCCAATTATTTTTACAAAGGAAGCTGTTGGGCGCAAAAACGTATTTGGACAGCTTTCCATGCAAACGCTATTTGGTAAAGAGATTGCTGGTCGTCGACAAACATTTAGCCAACTCGCAATGCCTTTAGCGTTTTCAAAAGCCGTTTCTGGTCATAAACAAACATTCGGTCGAATTGCACTCCCGCTTACTTTTGAGGCTTTTGTTGATGGTCAAGCATTTGTTGGACCAAAAACACATTATGGTCAACTCGCAATGCCGCTTGCTTTTGGTAAACAAGTTATTGGCCAGCGCAAAACGTTTGGACAAATTACGGCTCCTTTTATTTTCGGATCAGCTTCTCAAGGACAACGACGAACATTTAGCACTTTCGAACTTCCGATTGATTTTGAAGCTATGATCAAATCTGGACGTGTTGATGTTCACGGCGTTCTTGATATGGATCTCGTCCTAACAATAGATGTAAAGGGAAACATAAAGCTGTTTGGAATAATTTTGAACGACGCTTTCAATCTTTATCTTGGCGATCAAGATGTTCTAGCTGCTTATGTCGGTAGCCAGAAAGTATGGCCATGACCATATAAGGAGGATCGATGGGAAGAGAAAGAGATGGATTGGGAGAACGAGAACGACAGGATCAAGAAAAAGCAGAAGAAAATCGAAAAAGGCAGATTCGTCAGGGAGTTATCTCTGAAGGTGGAGAAGAAGTAGAAGGACAGGCACAGGAACAGCCGCAGGAACCACAGGAGCCGTCACAGGAATCACCGCAGGAACCAGAACAGCAGCAGAAATAGGAGGTGAGATGCGCGCCACCGAAGTTGTAGAAAATTTGCTTTCTCATCATGGCGTCAAGGGAATGCGGTGGGGCGTTCGTCGGAAGGCTACAGTAGGAGCACAAGAAGTTGTTGTTCGAGATTCAAGAGTAGGAAAAAGACTTAAAACTTCTGGCGGCGCTGGGCATCCAGCATCTCGTGAGGCTGTAAGCGCACGTAAAATCGGACAAGTAGGAAAGAAAAGCGGCCTCAAAGCGCTTACCGATCAAGAGCTTCAAGAATACGCAAAGCGAATTCAACTTGAACAAAATGTAAAACGACTTCAGTATTCCGATTCAAGCGCACCAAGAAAATTTATTCTTACTCTTCTTGGGCAAACAGGTAAAAATACAGCTCAAAACGCGGCTAACGAAGTTGCATCACAACAGGTCAAGAAACGTCTAATTAAAATGGGCGCACTAGCTGCTGCTTAAATGGGGGGTTAAATTGGGCCTCTCTAATACCGCGATACCGATTTATTATGGTCGATTTCGTGAAGCAGTTATTCGAGGTGAGATTCCGGTTAATCGTGAAATTTCTCTGGAGATGAATCGAATTGACTCGCTCATCGATAATCCTAATATCTATTATGACGATGAAGCGGTTGAAGGATTTATTCGCTATTGCGAAGGAGAATTAACTCTAACTGACGGATCTGATTTACATCTGCTTGATTCATTCAAACTTTGGGCCGAACAAATCTTCGGTTGGTACTATTTCGTTGAGCGCAGCGTCTATATCCCGACCAAAGATAATCATGGCGGGCATTATGAGAAACGACTAATCAAGAAACGCCTAACGCTCAAACAGTATCTGATAGTCGCTCGTGGAGCCGCCAAGTCGATGTACGAGTCGGCGATTCAAAGTTTCTTCTTGAACGTCGATACGTCGACCACACATCAGGTCACCACGGCACCGACGATGAAACAGGCAGATGAGGTCGTCTCACCGATTCGTACTGCGATTACGAGAGCTCGCGGACCGTTGTTCAAGTTCTTGACTGAAGGATCGCTTCAGAACACAACCGGATCCAGAGCCAATCGAGTAAAACTGGCTGCGACAAAGAAGGGTATTGAGAACTTTCTTACTGGCTCATTGCTTGAAGTCCGTCCTATGGCAATTAATAAGCTACAGGGATTGCGCCCGAAGATCTCTACGATCGACGAATGGTTGTCTGGTGATCTTCGAGAAGATGTAGTTGGTGCAATTGAGCAAGGAGCTTCTAAGCTAGAGGACTACTTGATTGTCGCTGTCAGCTCCGAAGGAACTGTCAGAGCAGGTTCTGGTGATACCATCAAAATGGAGCTTCAGGACATTCTCAAAGGCGAGTACTTCGCACCTCACATTTCTATCTGGCATTACAAACTTGATGAAATTGAAGAAGTTGCCGACCCGGCCATGTGGGTGAAGGCTAATCCAAATCTAGGAGCAACCGTATCTTATGAAACATATCAGCTTGACGTGGAACGTGCTGAAAAGGCTCCGGCATCTCGGAATGATATACTCGCAAAACGTTTTGGGATTCCAATGGAGGGTTATACGTACTTCTTTACGTACGAGGAAACTCTCCCTCATCGTCATCGAGAATTTTGGCAAATGGTTTGTTCCTTGGGCGCGGATCTATCTCAAGGTGATGATTTCTGTGCGTTCACTTTTCTTTTCCCGTTAGGACGTGAAAAATACGGGATCAAGACACGAAGCTATATCACTGAACTTACGTTGATGAAACTTCCAGCAGCTATGCGACAAAAGTATGAAGAATTCATCAATGAAGGAAGTCTTCATGTGATGCCAGGAAACATTCTTGACATGATGGAAGTATATGAAGATCTCGATCGTTTTATTCTGACTTCTGAGTATGACGTTCGCGCTCTTGGTTATGATCCATATAACGCAAAGGAATTTGTTACTCGTTGGGAAGCGGAGAATGGACCGTTTGGAATTGAGAAAGTCATTCAGGGAGCCAAGACAGAATCAGTTCCACTAGGTGAGCTCAAAATTATGAGTGAAGAGCGACTTTTGATTTTCGATCAAGCCCTTATGTCATTTGCGATGGGTAACGCGATTACGTTGGAAGATACTAACGGAAATCGCAAGCTTTTGAAAAGGCGACAAGATGAGAAAATCGATAATGTCTCTGCTCTTTTAGACGCTTGGGTTGCATACAAAGTAAACAAGGAGGCCTTCGAGTGATTCCTGTCGAAAAGCCAGGGTCTCCGTCGGAGATTTTGGAACATCATGGTGTCAAAGGAATGAAGTGGGGAGTTCGTAATCGATCCGAAGCGGGTATCGTTACAAGAAGTAGAGCAAAAACCGAGGGAAAAAAAGCTTATAAATCAGAAATTGCTCGCGCTAGATCAGCATCAGGTCAATCAAAAAATCTTACGCCCGGTATTGTTACAAGAAGTAGAGCAAAAAC
>Ga0111539_10003589_pt1 | contig 20447 bp, 16 predicted proteins | sample RhiMethybrSRZTD1_FD_79667 | JGI IMG/M metagenome (GOLD analysis project Ga0111539, IMG submission 79667) | Populus rhizosphere microbial communities from Tennessee, USA - Rhizosphere MetaG P. TD hybrid SRZTD1 (version 2) (version 2) | ecosystem: Host-associated > Plants > Roots > Rhizosphere >...
CGCACGCATCTGCGTGTGGGGAACGCCACCGAATTTCATGCTGCCGAACCGGCTTGCCGAGGAGTACGCCATCCTCGACGTCATGTCGAAGGGCCGGCTCGAGATCGCGCTGCCGCTGGGTACCGGCATGGAGTACTGGGCCAACCCCGTCAATCCGGCCACGGCGCGCGAGAAGTTCAAGGAATCACTGAAGATCATGCTGCAGGCCTGGACCGAGGACGGTCCGACCACCCACTACGGTCAGTTCTACACCTATCGCTTCTTGAACCCATGGCCGCGGCCGTATCAGAAGCCGCACCCACCCTGCTACGTGGTCGGGACCGGGAGCCCCGAGACGATCGAGATCGCGGCAGAGCTGGGCTTCGGCTACGCATCCGTGTTCGTCACCCAGCAGCGTGCGCACGAGCTCAACGAGAACCTGCGCCAGCGCGCCGCCCACTATGGTCACACGTTGCGCCCCGACCAGCTTCCGCTGCTGACCTTCGTCTACGTCGCCGAGACGCAGGAGCGGGCGGAGCAGGAGTACATTCCTCATCTGCAGCGCTTCTTCGAGGACTATGCCCGCACCTCGCCGCAGTTCCTGGCGCCGCCCGGCTATCTGTCCACCGATCAGCTGAAGGTAAGGGCCGCAATGGCAGACAAGCTGCACGGCGGCTTCGATTTCGCTGCCATCAGCAAGTCGTTCTTCATTGCCGTGGGCACCCCCGACAAGGTCGCGAACCAGCTCGGCGAATGGTCGCGGTGGATGAAGACGAACCACATCAACTGCGTCACTCACGTTGCCGACATGCCGCACTGGAAGACCGTGAAGAACCTTACGCTGTTCGCCGAGGACGTCATGCCGCGGCTGCGCACGCGCGCCGCTCCGGCGTTGCGCACGGCAGCCGAATAGCCGGGGGCACTCATGGCCAAGTTCGAGCGCGAGACCTACACCATCGACGGTGTGAAGACGGTCGTCCACAGCGCCGGGTCCGGCGAACCCGTCGTCTTCTTCCATGGCGCCGGCACAGTTGACGGCTTCGACTTCGCCGAGCCGTGGACCGAGAAATACCGTGTGATCGTCCCCTATCATCCCGGGTTCGGGGAATCGGGGGACGATACGAGCTTCACCGAGATGCATGACTACGTCATGCACTACCTCGAGCTGTTCGACACGCTGCGGCTCGACCGGTTCAACCTGGTCGGGCTGTCGCTCGGCGGCTATCTTGCCGCCAAGTTCGCGAGCGAGCACGCCCATCGCGTCAAGAAGCTGGCGCTGATCGCTCCCGCCGGCATGATCGATGCGATGAACCCGATGCTCGATATCCTGGCAGTGCCGGGCGAGCAGGTGCCGGGCCTCCTCGTATCCGACTTCGAGGTGCTGAAGAAGCGCCTGCCGGAGAAGCCCGACCTGGATTTCATGGCCGACCGGTATCGCGAGGCGACGACGGTGGCACGCCTGTTCTGGGAGCGCCCCGGCGACCCCAAGTTCATGCGCTATCTGCACCGCATCAAGATGCCGACCCTGATCGTTTGGGGGGATGAGGACAAGGTCATTCCCGTCGGGCAGGCGCAGACTTGGCGCAAGTTCATCCCCAACGCCGACATCAGGATATTCAAAGGCGCGGGGCATCTCGTGCATCTGGAACGGCGAGAGGCCGTGGACGAGGTCGCGAGGTTCCTGGGCTGAGCCCGCGAGGGGCGCATCCAGGCGCGGCGGCAAGACCAAGGCAAAGAATGCACGAGTTCCTTTTTTGGCTCAGTGCATCACAACTTGATTGGGAGGAAGTCATGGACAGACGAACCTTCGTGAGAGGTAGCGCAGCGGCCGTGGGTGCCGCGACCCTGCCGCACGTGCCGGCTCAGGCCCAATCGGCGCCCGACAAGCTCCGGTTCGGCTACGCGGTCACCATGTCGGGCCCGCTCGCACCGGGCGCCGACTCGACGACCATCTCGGCCTACAAGCTCTGGCAGAAGCGCGTGAACGATGCCGGCGGCATCATGCTCAAGAAGTACAACAAGAAGGTGCCGATCGAGTACGTTAGCTACGATGACCAGGGCAAGCCGGACGAATTGCTCAAGCTCACCGAGCGCCTGATCCAGCAGGACAAGGTGGACATGGTCCTGAGCCCCTATGCCAGTCACATGAATCTCGCCTCCGCGCCGATCATCAACAAGGCCGAGTATCCGGTGATCATGACGACGGCCACCACGAACAAGACCTATGAGCAAGGTCCGAGGTGGCCGTACGCATTCTGGAACATTGCACAGCCGAAGGCGTCGAGCGGCGCGCTCTCCACGGCCCTCGCCGAGTTGAAGAAGCAGGGCAAGATCAAGGGTCGCGTCGCGACCGTTCATCCAACCGTGGAATACGGCGTGGAGAACAACGAGGCGTTTCTTGCAGCGGCGAAGGCGGACGGGATCGAGGTGGTATTCACCAAGAGCTACCCGTTGGGCGCCGCAGACTTGCAGCCGCTGATCCGCGAGGCCATGGCAACAAATCCAGATGCCTTCCTGGCATTCAGCTATCCGCCCGACACGTTCATGTTGACCGAGCAGATGCAGATCGTGGGGTTCAATCCCTCGGTCATGTACGTGGCGATCGGCGGCGTCTTCCCCACCTACAAGGCGAAGTTTGGCAGCAAGATCAACGGCATTCTCGTATACGGCCCCGCCGATGCGAGCGGGACGGGGATGGACGAGTTCGCCAAGGCCCATCAAGGCATGTTCAACCGTGCATACGAAGCCGGCACGGTGAACGTGTATTCGGCCCTTCAGATCACCCAGGAGGCGATCGAAACAGTCGGCGAGATCGACCGCAAGAAGATCCGCGACGTGATTGCGAGCGGTACCTTCAAGACGGTGTGGGGCGACATCAAGTACGTCAACCAGCTCAACGCCAATCCTTGGGCGGTCGGGCAGTGGCAGAACGGGGAGCTCGTGTGTCTCTTCCCGGCGGACAAGGCGGGCGCCAAGCCGATGCTGTTCCCCAAGCCGCAGTGGTCGTGACTTGCCGGCGATAGGCGGTAGAGACTGCGGGTCAGGTCGCTCGAGCCGGCCTGACCCGTTTGCATGCAGGCACGTTTTCATGCAGGCATGGGCGCAGCCGTGATCTTGTTCGAAGTGTTCCTCAATGGCCTGCTGCTCGGCGGCATGTACGGGCTGGTGGCGCTCGGCCTCAACCTGCAATACGGCGTGGCGCGCATATTGAATCTCTCGTATGGGGAATTTTTCCTGGGCGGCGCGTTCGCGGCCTTCTTCTCGATCATGCTGTGGAAGCTCAACCCGCTCTTGAGCCTCTTCATCAGCCTCCCCATAGCCTTCGCGATAAACTGGCTGATGTATCAGTACCTCATGATGCCCCTGATCCGCCGAGCGCCGGACCAGGATGGGCTCGATGCCGACGTGGTGCTCGTCACCTTTGGCCTGCTCTTCGTGTTCCAGGGCCTGGCTCTGGTCAACTGGAGCGGCGAGGTGCGCGGCTACAGCTTCCTGTCGGTGCCGGTCAACCTCGCCGGTGCAACGGTGGCGCTGAACCGGCTCGCGGCCTTCCTCGGCGCCTGCTTGCTGGCGCTGGTGCTGTTCGTCGTGCTGCGCCATACGCGCGTCGGCGGAGCGCTCAGGGCCATCACGATAGATCCCTTGGCGGCGAGCATCGTCGGCGTCGATGTTCGCAGGTACTCCGCCCTCGCATTCGCCGCCGGCGGCGCGCTTGCGGCCGCTGCCGGCATGCTGGTTTCCACATTCATCTCGTTCAGCGCCACGACCGGCGTCGAGTACACCCTCAAGGCGCTGATCGTGGTCATCATGGCTGGCGTCGGCCGGGTGACCGGCACGTTGGCGGCCGGCTTGCTGCTGGGCGTGGTCGAATCGCTCGGCGGCTATCTTCTCGACCCCGCCCTGACCATCGCCATCAATTTCAGCCTGTTCATGCTGGTGCTCCTGCTGCGGCCTACGGGGTTGTTCACTCGTGCTTGAGCTCGCGGCGAAGGACTGGCCCGCCATAGCGCTCGGCGCCCTGGCGGTGCTCGCACTGGCTCTGCTGCCCCTTGTTGCCTCTGGCTACGTGCTGTCGCTGTTGCTGCTGCTCTACGCCAACATCGCCTTGTCGACAGCCTGGGCATTCTTCTCCGGCACGACACGCTATATCTCGCTCGCCACAGCCGCATTCTTCGGCATCGGCATCTACACCCTGGCGATCCTGCACGTCCATGTGCCCATGGCGATCGCACTGCTGGCGACGGCCGTCGTCGGGTTTCTCGTCGCCCTGATCGTCGGTCTCTCCACGTTGCGATTGCGCGGGGTGTACTTCGTGGTCTTCACGTTCGGCCTCACCGAGCTGGTGCACCAGGTGGTCAACTGGTGGGAAATGAAGATCAACAGGACGGCGACGCGATACATTTTCGCCGACGTGTCCAACGTGACGATCTATCAGGTGCTGCTCGCGCTGGCGCTCCTGACGATCGTCGGCAGCTGGTATGTGAGCCGGCTGCGGCTCGGGTATGCCCTGCGCGCCATCGGCGAGGACGAGATGGTTGCGCGCCACACCGGCATCGACACGACACGCGTCAAGGTGCTGTGCTTCGCCATTTCGGCATCGGTGATGGCGGTGGTGGGCGCCGTTCTGGCGCTGCGCTACCCCTACATCGACGCCAGCATCGCCTTCAACAACTCCCGGTCTTTCGAGGTGCTGATTGCTGCGCTGCTGGGCGGCCCAAGCCGACCGTGGGGGCCGGCGCTTGGCGCCATTCCGCTGATGCTACTATCGGAATACCTCTCCGGCACTTTTCCGCACCACTTTCCGATCGCGCTCGGCCTGTGCTTCGTGGTCATCGTCTATTTCCTGCCGGGGGGCATCGCGCCGCTGGTCGAGCGCGCCTATCACTCGTGGGCTGCCGGCCGGGGCTTCACGGCCCAGCTGGCCAGGCTGTGGCGGACATGAGCGGAGCCATGGCAAGACCGGACGACCATGCCCTGCTGAGCGTCCGCGGCCTGCGCAAGTCTTTCGGCGGCCTGGCGGCAGTGCGCGACCTCTCCTTCGACATCCGCCGCGGCAGCATCACCGGCCTGATCGGCCCCAACGGCTCCGGCAAGACGACTGTCCTCAATCTCGTCACCGGCGAGCTGCGGCCGGATGCCGGCACCATACTCTTCGAGGGCGTCGATATCTTCGGCTGGCCGGCATTCCGCATCTGCCGCGCACGCGTTGCGCGCACCTTCCAGCTCGTGCGCGTCCTGCGCTTCATGACGATCAGGGAGAACGTCATGCTCGGGCGCATGTTCGGCTCTGAGCCGGTGGCGCCGGCCGCGGCCGCGCGCGAAGCAGAAGCGCTGCTCGAGCGCGTCGGGCTCGCCGGCCGCGGCGATCAACTCGGCGCCCAGCTTACCTACATTGACCAGAAGCGGCTCGAGCTTGCCCGCGCCCTTGCCAGCCGCCCCCACCTCCTCCTGCTCGACGAGTGGCTGGCAGGCCTCAATCCGACAGAGCTCAAAGTCGGCATCGAGTTGATCCGGCTGATCCACCGCGACGGCACCACCATCGTGATGATCGAGCACGTCATGGAGGCCATCCGTGCGCTGTGCAGCCGCGTGCTCGTCGTGAACGCCGGCGAGATGATCGCGGAGGGCACGCCGCGGAGCGTGCTTTCCGACCCCGAGGTGCTGCGCGCCTATCTCGGAGCCGACGATGCTGCGGCTTGAGCGAGTGTCCGTCGCCTACGGCAAGCACGAGGCGCTGCACAACGTTTCCCTCGAGGTCGAAGCCGGTCGTACCACTGTCATCCTCGGTGCCAATGGGGCCGGCAAGACGACACTTCTCAATACCGTCGCCGGCCTGGTGCGTCCGCGCTCCGGTGGGCGAATAGAGTTCGAGGGCCGCTCGATCGTCGTCGACCCGCCGCACAAGATCGTGGCGGCAGGCATCGTCCTGGTCCCCGAGGGACGGAGGCTGTTTGGCGACATGACGGTGGTCGACAACCTACGCATGGGTGCCTACACCCCGCGTGCGCGCGCCAGCGAGGCCCGCCAGCTCGAGAAGCAGCTGGCGATGTTTCCGCGGCTGGCCGAGCGCCGCAACCAGCTCGCCCGCACCATGAGCGGCGGCGAGCAGCAGATGCTGGCGATCGCCCGCGCGCTCATGTCGGAGCCGAAGGTGCTGCTGCTCGACGAGCCCTCGCTGGGGCTGGGGCCGGCGCTGGTCAAGGACCTGTTCGCCACGCTGCGCACTATCACCGAGCGCGGGCTGTCGGTCATGCTGGTGGAGCAGAACGTGTACCAGAGCCTGCGCCTGGCGCATCGCGTCTACGTCCTGGAGAACGGCCATATCGTGCGCTCGGGGCCGGCCTCCGAGATGCGGCAGGATACGGCGATCCAGCAGGCCTATCTGGGCTTCGCCGAGAAGCCTGCCGAGGCTGCTGGCGTTGCCCCGGTTCGGCACGCCGCTGGAGGATTTGTTAACCCATTCTCGCGTAGCATTGCGCCGCCTATCCCTCAGCACCAGGACGAGGAGCAAGCCATGGCAGCAATGGTCGAGAGCATGGGTGGCGGCTTCTTCCACCCCTACGCCCGGTCGGTGTCGACTCAGGCGGCAGCCCCGGCGCCCCAGCAGCCGGCGGCAGGGAGCGCCCTCGCGTCCGCGGCGCGCAAAGAGCCCATTCCCACGTCGGGCGGGTTCGTGAACCCCCAGGCCCGCACCACCAAGCCGTAGTCCGTAGGCGCAAAAGGCGTAGCCGCATTGCGCCGAAACGCCGGCCGTATCGGTGCAATGCGCTGCGTTTTTGCACCCTACTCCTACTTCTCCGCGAACGGATTGCGGAACCCGCCGGGATAGTCGCGGGACTTGAGCCCGGTGCTTGCCGCAGCTCTGTTGTCACCGCCACTGACGAGCGTCGGAGGCGCGCCGGGAGCCCCGTCCGTGGCGTGGTAGCTGAGCGGGCCCGGATTGGTGAGGTCGGGCACCTTCCAGCCGTCGAGATCGTACTCGGCCATGCACGCTTCCGCGAAACCCTTGAGCTTGTCCGCGGTGCCCAGCGCCTGAGCGCCAAACAGCACGTAGCGGCGGATTTCCTCGGTGGAGCCACCGTAGTTGATCTCATAGAGTTCGTGCCTGCCGCCGAACTCGGTGCCGACGGCATCCCAGAGCAGCTTCAGGAGCTTGACGCGGTCGACCGCGGCATAACCGCCGGACCCCCGCATGTACTTGTCGAGATAGGGCCGGATTTCGGGGTTCTTGAAATCGCGCGATGAAGAGTTGAGGTAGATGAGGCCCGAGGCAACCGTCTGCTCGATGATGTACTTGATTTTGGTGTAAGCCATGGTCGACGTGATCTGGTAGGCGCCGGCCGGCTCGATGTCGGGCAGCTTGTAGTCGCCGATCCAGGGCTTGGGATTGCGCACCATGGCCTCGGTGAGGCCCCAGAACAGGTTGCGCCACACCAGCACCTCGCCGACGTTCGCCTGCACGCCGCGGAAGTCCTTCGAGCCTGTCGCCTCAACCGCCTTCAGGAGCAGGCCGGCGATGAAGTCGAGCTTGACTGCGAGCCTGGTACAGCCGTGCAGGAGCGCGCGCGGCAGGAAACCCGTCTGCGGGAAGAAGTTGTTCGCCTTCTCCACGTCGCCGTAGCAGAACACGTTCTCCCAGGGCACCAATACCTTGTCCATGATGAACACGGCATCATTCTCGTCGATGCGCGAGGACAAGGGATAGTCGAACGGGCTGCCCATCACCGTGGAGGTCATCTCGTAGGATGGCCGGCAGATCAGCTTCACGCCCGGCGCGCCGGTCGGGATCATGAAAATCGCAGCGAAGCTCTTGTCGCCCACGGGAATGAGGCCGTGGTGCGCGACGAAGGTGTAATTGGTGAGGGCGGAACCGGTTGCCACAACTTTGGCGCCGGAGACTATGATGCCGGCGTCCGTCTCCTTCTCCACGTGGCAGTAAACGTCGCCGACTTCCTGAGGCGGACGGTTGCGATCGACGGGAGGATGGATGATGGCGTGGTTGACGAACGGCACGCGCTCCTGGGCGAAGCGGTACCAGCGTTTCGCGTTGTCCTGCCAAGGATGATAGAATTCGGCGTTGGCCCCGAGCGTGCCGAGGAAAGCTGCCTTGTAGTCGGGTGCGCGGCCGAGCCAGCCGTACGTCAACCTGGCCCATTCGGCGATGGCGTCGCGGCCGGCGATGGACTCCTCGACCGTCTTCGGGCACTTGAAGTAGGCGTGCGTCATGCCGCCATTGCCGGTGTCGGTCGGCACCAGGAGCTTCGCCTTGTGCTTGGGGTCGTGCAGCGCATTGTAGAGCCGCGCGATCATGCGCGCGGTGTTGCGGAAGGCCGGGTGCGTGGTGACGTCCTTGACCCGCTCGCCGTAGATGTAGACCTCGCGGCCATCGCGTAGCGACTCCAGGAACTCCTCGCCAGTCATCGGCTTGGAGGCCTTGATGTTGCCGGTCGTCTCGGGCTTCTTTGCGAACGCGACCTGGTCTTCGAGTGTGGCTTGAGACATCGTTCGTCCTCCCTTTGCGCCCCGCCCGGGCCGGCGACGCCGGCGGCGGTTGATTGTTGAAAACGGAGGCTCCAGCGCCGGCCGATAGGGTCGTTGACACTACCAGACCGCTCCTCGAAGATCGATGGACAACAAAACCGTCGGGTCCGGCTTGTCCGCACCGGAACGCGGCGCCAGAAGACATCAGCCTTCAGGGAGGACGACGATGACGAAGCCCACCACCAGTCGCGCAGGCGTCAATCGCCGCACGCTCATCAAATACTCCGTCGCCGGCAGCGCCGCGTGGGCCACGGGCACGGTCTACGCGCCTGCGGTACGCACCCAAGCCAGGCCCATCAAGCTCGGCTATGTAAGCCCGCAGACCGGGCCGCTCGCCGCCTTCGCCGAGGCCGACAACTTCGTGCTTAGACAGTTCGGGGAGGCGATGAAGGACGGCCTCAAGGTCGGCAGCGTGACGCGGCCCGTCGAGGTGACGGTCAAGGACAGCCAGTCCAATCCCAACCGTGCAGCCGAGGTGGCCAAGGAGCTGATCGTCCGCGACAAGGTCGACCTGATGCTGGTCGCTTCGACTCCGGAGACTACCAATCCCGTTTGCACCCAGTGTGAGATCGAGGAGGTCGCCTGCGTCTCGACGAAGGCGCCCTGGCAACCGTGGTTCATCGGCCAGCAGGCGAACGCGTCGGGAGGACCGCCGGCATGGAAGCCCTTCAACTATGTCTACCACTACTTCTGGGGCCTGGAGGACGTGATCGCAGTCTTCACCAACATGTGGAGCCAGGTGGAGACCAACAAGTCGGTCGGCGCCCTGTTCCCCAACGACGGCGACGGCAACGCCTGGGGCGACAAGCAGGTGGGCTTCCCGCCTGTGCTCGAGAAGCAGGGCTACAAGCTCGTCGATCCCGGCCGCTATCAAAACCTCACAGATAACTTCTCGGCCCAGATTACCGCCTTCAAGAACGCGAGCTGCCAGATCGTCACGGGTGTGGTGCTTCCGCCCGACTTCACAACATTCTGGAAGCAGGCGCTGCAACAGGGCTTCAAGCCGCGAGCCGCCTCGGTCGGCAAGGCGATCCTGTTCCCGGTGGCCGTGGAGGCGCTCGGCAGGGACGGCCACAACCTGTCCTCGGAGGTGTGGTGGTCGCCCAGCCATCCCTACAAGTCGTCCCTCACGGGTCAGAGCGCCAAGCAGCTCGCCGATGCCTACGAGGCCGCCACCAAGAAGCAGTGGACCCAGCCGATCGGCTTCATCCACTCGCTGTTCGAGGTTGCGACAGACGTCCTCAAGCGCACGAAGGAGGTCGGCAATGCCAAGGCGACGGTGGAAGCCATCGCCGCCACCAACCTCGACACCGTCGTCGGCACGGTTCAGTGGAACGGCAAGGGCGTGCCGCCATTCGCGGCCAAGAACGTGACCAAGACGCCCTTGGTCGGCGGCCAGTGGCGCCTCAAGGACGGCACCAAGTACGACATTGTCATCACTGACAATCGTACTGCACCCGAGATCCCCGTGGGCGGCAAGATGGAAGCGATCACCTGAATGGGCATCTTCATTGGGGCTGGGCCACGAGCTGGCCCCGCGTTCTATCGAGCGACGCTGCTCGAAACCCGGGGCCTGTCCAAGTCGTTCGGCTCACTCAAGGCCGTGGACAGCGTCGACCTGCGCGTAGCCGAGGGCGAAGCGGTCGGCATCATCGGGCCCAACGGTGCCGGGAAGTCGACGCTATTCAGTCTTATTGCCGGAAGCCTTGCCGCTGATTCCGGTGTCGTCATGCTCGAGGGCAGGGACCTCACGGGCCTCGAGACGCATCGACGCTGCCGTGCCGGCATAGGCCGCTCGTACCAGATCCCGCAGCCCTTCGAGCACATGAGCGTGTTCGAGAACACGCTTGTGGCGGCCACGCATGGCCGGGCAATGCCGGCTCGCTCGGCGAGCGACTTCTGCGCCGGGATTCTCGAGCGCACGAAACTGCTGCGACACGCAAACACCGCAGCCGGCACACTCACGCTGCTGCAGCGCAAACGACTTGAGATGGCGCGTGCGCTCGCGACGGCGCCGAGACTTCTGCTGCTGGACGAGATCGCCGGTGGCCTAACCGAAAGTGAGTGTCACGAGCTGGTCGCCACCATCCGCGGCATTCGCTCCGAAGGCGTGACCATCGTCTGGATCGAGCACATCGTGCACGCGCTGCTGGCGGTGGTCGACCGTCTGATCGTGCTCAACTTCGGCCGAAAGATCGCAGAAGGGCAGCCGCGCGCCGTCATGAGCTCGGCCGAGGTCCGGGAGATATACCTGGGGCTGGCAGCGTGAACGTGGGGCGCGATTGCAAGGATCAAGCGAATCGCAGACCGCAACGCTTGCAGAGGCTCTGGTTTTGTTGGGTCATCGCTGACGCTCGATCCAACCTACGCAAACGGCACATGAGGGTCACGTAGATGATCCTGCTCGAAACGCGATGCCTCAGCGCCTTCTACGGCGATTTCCAAGCCCTCTATGGCATCGATCTCAAGCTCGAAGAAGGCGAAACGATTGCCATCATCGGTGCGAATGGCGCCGGAAAATCGACGTTCCTGAAGACCGTGGTCGGATTGCTCGCCGCCGAGCATGAGAGCGTCATCCTTGCCGGCCGCCCCATCGGCGGCTTGCCAGCAGCCGAGATCGTGCGTGCCGGCGTCTCCCTGGTGCCGGAGGGCCGCCGGCTGTTCCCGTCGCTCAGTGTCGAGGAGAACCTGCTGATTGGCGCCTACCGCCGGCTCGGCAGCGGCTACTGGACCCTGCCGCGCGTGTACGACCTGTTTCCTGCATTGCAAGCGCGGCGACATTTTCCCTCCCATGCGCTCTCGGGCGGTGAGCAACAGATGACAGCCATTGGTCGCGCGCTGATGGCAAACCCACGCGTGCTCCTGTGCGACGAGATCAGCCTGGGGCTCGCGCCGGTGGTCGTGCGCAGCATCTACGCGGCGCTACCGCGCATCAAGGAGAGCGGTGCTGGCATCATAGTCGTCGAGCAGGACATCGTGCAGGCGCTCGATGCTGCGAACCGCGTCTACTGCTTCCAAGAGGGACGCATGTCGCTTGAGGGTCGCCCTGGAGAGCTCAGCCGAGACCAGATTCACCTTGCGTATTTTGGCGCATGACCGCGTGGGTCAACACGCTCCTGCAAGGCGTAATGCTGGGCGGGCTCTACGCGCTGTTCGCGGCCGGCCTGTCGCTGGTCTTCGGCATCATGCGGCTTGTCAACCTGGCGCACGGCGATTTCATCGTGCTCGCCGCATTCGTGATCCTGGCGCTGATGCAGACCCTGGCGATCGATCCGTTTCTCGCCACGCTCCTCGCCGCGCCGCTGCTCTTCGGTCTCGGCTATGGCCTGCAGAACCAACTCCTCAATCGTACGCTCGACAAGGACATTCTGCCGCCGCTGCTTGTCACCTTCGGACTTTCCATCATCATCCAGAACGGGCTGCTCGAGGTCTTCTCCGCCGACAGCAGGCGGCTCAGAGCTGGAGCCATCGAGACTGTCTCGATCCCGCTCGGCGGCGGCATCGCTGTGGGCGCCACGCAGCTACTGACCCTCGCCTCCGCCATCGGCGTCATTCTGATACTGAACTATCTGATTCATCGAACCGAGATCGGCCGCGCCTTCCGTGCCACTTCCGACGATCCGGAAGTCGCCCGGTTGATGGGCATCGATAGCGGCCGCATCTTCTCGCTGGTCACTGCCGTTGCCATGGTCGTCATCGCCGTGGCCGCCCTCCATCTCGGCATCCGCGCGAACTTCGATCCCACCGTAGGACCCGCACGCCTTCTCTATGCCTTCGAGGCCGTCATCATTGGTGGCCTCGGCAGCCTGTGGGGTACGCTTGCTGGAGGCATCCTCATTGGCGCCGCTCAGGCGATCGGCGCCAAGATCAATCCGGAATGGCAGATCCTGGCAGGGCATCTCGCATTCCTGGCCGCGCTCGTGCTGCGACCGCAGGGGTTGTTTGTGGGACGTCGGGAGGCTGTGGCGGAACCGCGAGCAGGTTCGTGCACGCGCTGGTGTGCGCGGTTGCGTGCCGGAACGATCGCCCACCTCGCCCGATGCGGCGCGGAGTGGGTCGGTCGGCTCGTCTCTCGGGCATGGATGTCCGCGCTACGCTGTGCTCGAGAAAACTTGGCGCTTCTAGGTCGGGCTGCGATTCGCAGCTCGCTTCCTGCGCGCTCCGCTTTCGAGCGCAGCAAGGTTGGCGACGAAGAGCGGTTCCGGGTCGAGGTAGGGACCCGGTCGTCGCGCCATCTCGCCGTGGCAGCCGTCGGCGTCGGGGCCTTGCTCGTGGCCCTTCCTGCGTTCGCCAGTCGCGATTTGATCAACGATCTGATCTTCGTGCTCACCATGCTGGCCCTGGCCCAATTCTGGAACCTTCTTGCGGGGTATGCCGGGCTGGTTTCCGTGGGCCAGCAGGCCTTTGTGGGAATGGGCGGCTACCTGCTGTTCGCGTCTACCATACATCTAGGGATCGACGCGTTGATCGCAATACCGCTCTGCGGTCTGCTGGTCGGGGCTATCGCCTTGCCGACCGCCCTCATCGTGTTCCGCTTGCGCGGCGCCTACTTCGCCATTGGTACCTGGGTCATGGCCGAGGTTTATCGGCTCGTGATCGCCCAATTCAAGGAGCTTGGCGGCGGCACGGGTATGTCGCTCCCTGTCTCCGTCACCAACCAAGTAGCAGGCATCGAATGGGTAAAGGCCCTCTTCGACGTGCGCACCTCTGCTGCGCGCGACATCATCACCTATTGGTTGGCGCTCACGCTCGCCATCGGCACCATCGCGCTCGTATATCTGATCCTGCGCTCGCGGCACGGCCTGGCGCTGGCGGCCATCCGCGACTCGGAGGATGCCGCCGAGAGCGTCGGAGTCAACAACTTCAAGACCAAGCTATGGGTCTACGTGGTCACCGCCGCCGCGACCGGCATGGTCGGTGCACTCATGTACCTGCAGAAGGCGCGCATTTCCCCGGACGCCGCGTTTTCGGTGCTCGACTGGACCGCCTACGTGATCTTCATCGTCGTCATCGGCGGTATCGGCACCATCGAGGGACCGATCGTGGGCGTCCTCCTGTTCTACGTCCTGCAGGTCAACCTCGCGCATTTCGGCACGTGGTACCTGATGCTCCTGGGTCTCTTCGCCATCCTCGTCATGCTGTTTGCGCCAAAGGGCATCTGGGGGTACCTGTCACAGCGCTACGGGCTCGCACTGTTCCCAATCCGCCGCAGGCTGGTCGAGAGGATGGGCGCGACGCCGCCTCGTCCCGATACATGAAGAGTTTGTCGCCGATCACAGGGTTATCGGCGACAAACTTGGCCGGCCGATGCGAGGCCCTAGTCAAAACGTGAAGTGCGGTGATCGAGTTGCGATGTCCGCTTCTGATCAAACTACCTGACATACTTGCATGAAATGCTGCAGCTCCTAATCTGAGGCGCAGTCGTGAGCATCATTCGTGTTATGCTCCCAACCAAGCGGATGCTGCCCCAGGGGCGCCGATGTGGGTGGCTCGGATGCGGCCCGGCGCGGAGATGACCGGGCACTATCCTTCACCACCCACGCACTACCAGGGATCTCTTGGAGTGGCGCGACAGCCTGGCATCCAGTCCTCGCCAAGCCGACTATGCCTGGACCGTCCTGATGCGGATCATCTCCTGGGCGCGTGGTCGCGGGCTGACAACGTATCGGCCGCCTGACCGCGTCGACAATCTGTACCACTCCGATCGCGCCGACAAGGTGTGGGAGCCCCAGCACATCACGGAGTTCCAGAAGGTGGCCGCCCTACCTCCAACAAACACTTTGGCTCGCCCTCGATACGGGCCAGCGCGAGGGCGACTTGGTGCGCCTCAAATGGACGGCCTACGACGGCGAGAGACTAACCGTTGAGCAGCGCAGGTCCAAGCGATGGAACCGGAGGCCGAAGGTTGTTTGCGTCGAGCTCACGCCTGCCTTCGGGCGATGCTGGATGCGATGCCACGCACCGCGGCGACCATCCTGACCAACAACGCGGGCCGCGGCTGGGACGAGAACAGCTTTCGCGGCGCCTGGGGCGACACAACCCGCAAGGCCGGCATCGTCGACCGCACCTTTCATGACCTGCGGGGCTCGGCCGCCACCCGGATGTCGGAGGCCCACTGCACCCCGCAGGAAATCGCGGCCATCACAGGCCACAGCCTACGGGACGTGGATCGTATCCTCGACGCCTATCTGGCCCGAACCAGCAAGCTTGGCCGCAACGCGATCAGGGAGCTGGAGCGGGGCGGCGTGGAGTGAACGGAGTGAGTGCGTAGCGTGAGCCCCAAGTGTAAAACCGCCTGTAAAACGGACTGGGTTGGACGAGCTAAGTATTGGAGGCCACGCCCGGAATCGAACCGGGGTGCACGGATTTGCAATCCGCTGCGTCACCACTCCGCCACGTGGCCTCACGGTGGGACCCATATCACGGCCGGATTCGACGTGGCAATGGCAGGCGCCGGTCCTCTCGTGCCCTGGCGTGACCTCCGCCCTCGCCCGGCTACGGCCGTCGTTGCCCACACCGCCGACCGTCGGGTGTGACAGCGCCCATGCCGGCGGCCCGGGGTCCTGATTGCGAAATCCTCGGTGCGCGGCAAGCGGGAACGAATTTCGCAATCTGAAGGACACCCGGCAGCGCAATGATGCTAGTGTGACCCGGGTCGAGAAGCCGCCTCGCCGCCCCGCCGAGCGCGAAGCTGGTTTCCCGGTCATCACGCGCGATGTTCGACGTCCTGCACACCTGCGCGGCATCCCAGCACGGTTCGATCATGACTACACTGCTGATCACGCATCCCTGCTTCGTCGAGCACGACACCGGCCTGGGCCACCCCGAGCGGCCGGACCGTATGCGCGCCATCGACAAGGTGCTGGGCCACGAGTTGTTTCAGGACCTCAAACGCGAGGAGGCGCCCCTGCGCGAGGACGTGGAGGAGGCGATCGCCCTGGCCCACCCCCAAAGCTACATATCCTGGATCAAGAGCATGCGTCCGGCCGAGGGCCAGGAGCCGGCGCGGCTAGACCCCGACACGGTGCTGTCCTCCAAGTCGTGGGAGCCGGCGCTGAGGGCCGTGGGCGCGGGGCTCGCCGGCATCGACCGCGTGATGGACAAAAGCTCCGGCATTGCCAACGTTTTCGCCCAGGTGCGGCCCTGCGGCCATCATGCCGAGCGCCAGCGCGCCATGGGCTTCTGCATCTTCTCCAATGTCGCCATCGCCGGGCTCTACGCGCGCAAGAAGTACGGCGCCGAGCGCATCGCCGTCGTCGATTTCGACGTTCACCACGGCAACGGCACGCAGGACATCTTCTGGAGCGACAAGAACCTCTACTTCGCCTCCACCCACCAGATGCCCCTCTATCCCGGCACCGGCGCCCTCTCGGAGACCGGCGTCGGCAACATCTGGAATGCGCCCCTGCGCCCGGGCGACGGAGGCGACCGCTTCAAGGAGGCCTTCGAATCGCGCATCCTGCCGACGCTGCGCAACTTCGGGCCTGATATCGTGCTGATCTCGGCCGGGTTCGATGCCCACCAGGACGATCCCCTGGCCAACCTGCGCCTCGTGGAGCCTGATTTCGCCTGGGCGACCTCCAAGATCGCAGAGGTCGCTGCCAGGCACGCGGAGGGCCGGCTGGTGTCGATGCTGGAAGGCGGCTACAACCTGGCCGCGCTGGCAAGGTCCGTGGGTGTGCACGTGAAGGCCCTGATGGATGCCGGCGCCTGACGCGCATTCCCGCTTCGACGTGAGGCGGACGCCGGTCCGGCACAACGGAAAAGCACATGGTCAACACCAAGCCTGCTGCAAAACATCTCGACATCAAGGACATGTCGTTCGAGAGGGCGCTGAAGGAGCTCGAAGGCATCGTCGGCCGGCTGGAGCGCGGGGATGTCGAACTCGAGGAGAGCATCAACATCTACGAGCGCGGCGAGGCGCTGAAGGAGCACTGCGACCGCCTGCTCAAGCAGGCGGAGGCGCGGGTCGAGAAGCTGACCTTCAACCAGGCGGGGGAGCCTGCCGGCACCGAGCCGTTCAAGCCCCAGGAGTGAAGCTTCCCTCTCCCCTCGAAGGGTGGGGGAGGGTATGAACGGCCGCCCGCGACGCTAAGGCTTCCTGGTTTGCCCCGATGATGGGCTATAGTTGCCGCGTTCGGCCTCGAGCGGCCGAAGCAAGGGATTGTGCATGAGCCAAGCCTCCAAGACGCCGCTTCTCGACCGCGTGAAGACCCCGCAGGACCTGCGCGGGTTGCCCGAGAAGGACTTGCGACAGCTCGCCGACGAGCTGCGCCAGGAGACGATCGACGCGGTGTCGGTCACGGGCGGACACCTGGGGGCAGGCCTCGGCGTTGTGGAGCTGACCGTCGCCCTGCATCGGATATTCGATACCCCGCGCGACCGCCTGGTCTGGGATGTCGGCCATCAAGCCTACCCGCACAAGATTCTCACCAGTCGCCGCGACCGCATCCGCACGCTGCGCCAGGGTGGGGGGCTTTCAGGCTTCACCAAGCGTGCCGAGAGCGAGTACGACACCTTCGGCGCCGCGCATTCCTCCACCTCCATCTCAGCCGGCCTCGGCATGGCGGTGGCGCGCGACCTCGCCGGCCGCTCCAACAATGTCGTGTGCGTGATCGGCGACGGCGCCATGTCGGCCGGCATGGCCTACGAGGCCATGAACAACGCGGGCGCGCGCAACGAGCGCCTGATCGTCATCCTCAATGACAACGACATGTCGATCGCTCCGCCCGTCGGCGCGCTCTCCAACTATCTGGCACGGATTTCCTCGAGCGGCACCTACCTGCACCTGCGCGACATCGCCAAGCAGCTCGCCAAGATCCTGCCCAAGAGCTGGGAACGGCGTGCTGCCCGCGCGGAGGAGATGACGCGCACGCTGTGGACGGGCGGCACGCTGTTCGAGGAGCTTGGCTTCTACTACGTCGGTCCTATCGACGGGCACGACCTCTCTGCGCTGCTGCCCGTGCTGCGCAACGTGCGCGACGCCAAGCAGGGGCCGATCCTCGTGCACGTCGTCACCCGCAAGGGCAAGGGCTACCCCCCGGCCGAGGCCTCCGACGACAAGTATCACGGCGTCAACCGCTTCAACGTCGTGACCGGCGCCCAGGTCAGCGCCAAGCCGAATGCGCCGAGCTACACCAAGGTGTTCGCGCAGAGCCTGATCGAGGCGGCGCGCAAGGACGACAAGATCGTTGCCGTCACAGCGGCGATGCCGTCGGGCACGGGCCTCGACCTGTTCGCCAAGGAGTTCCCCGCGCGCACCTTCGATGTCGGCATCGCCGAGCAGCATGGCGTGACCTTCGCCGCGGGGCTCGCGACGGAGGGCTTCAAGCCGTTCGCGGCCATCTACTCCACCTTCCTGCAGCGCGCCTTCGACCAGGTGGTTCACGATGTCGCCATCCAGCGCCTGCCTGTGCGTTTCGCCATCGATCGGGCAGGCCTCGTCGGTGCCGATGGCCCCACGCACGCGGGCTCCTTCGATATCGCCTATCTCGGGTGCCTGCCGGGCTTCGTGCTCATGGCACCGTCCGATGAGGCCGAACTGAAGCACATGGTAGCGACCGCGGCGGCCATCGACGACCGGCCGTCAGCCTTTCGCTATCCGCGCGGCGAGGGCGTTGGCGTCGAGTTGCCCCCCGAGGGCAGGGCGCTCGAGATCGGCAAGGGCCGCATCGTGCGCGAGGGCTCGGCGGTGGCGCTGCTCTCGCTCGGCACGCGGCTCGGGGAATGCCTGAAGGCCGCCGACCAGCTGGCTGCGCTCGGGCTTCCGGCGACGGTGGCCGACGCGCGGTTCGCCAAGCCTTTTGACACCGAGCTGGTGCGCCGACTGGTTGCCAACCACGAGGTGCTGATCACGATCGAGGAGGGATCGTCCGGCGGCTTCGGCGCGCTGGTGCTGCACTATCTGGCGGCCGAAGGCCTGCTCGATAGCGGCCTCAAGGTTCGCACGATGATGCTGCCCGATACCTTCATCGATCACGACAAGCCCGAGAAGATGTACGACGTGGCCGGCCTCAACGCCCGCCATATCGTGGCGACGCTGCTGGCGACGCTCGGCCGTGACGCGCGCGGTTTCGAGGTCGCCGAGCGCGCCTGAAGGCACGTACCCTCTCTTGTCCACAGGAATCCGGGGCATTTTGCGCCGTCTGCTGACGATTGGCGTTGCCCCGCGAGGCCGGCCCGCTTATGGGAGAGGGTGTCCCTAGACTGAACTTCTCCTCCTGCCCTCACATCCCCAGTGGCAGCGGGAGCAAGCCCTGGCGGCCTGCGTCAGGGCTTATTTTTGTTGCTGAGCGATGTCATTCCGCGCTCGCCGTCGGGATCCGCTCATCCACAGACGCCGGGCAAACCGACAGGTGTATCCCGAGGACAAGCCTGGGGATAACCTTCCTCTGACCGCTGCCGTTCCCGATCAGGCTCGGGAGGGTCGCGACTACGCCGAGGCTTTCTTGAAGTTGGCTGCGGCCTTGTCCCAGTTCACGACGGCCCACCACGCGTCGATGTAGTCGCCGCGCTTGTACTGGTGCTTGAGGTAGTAGGCGTGCTCCCACACGTCGATGCCGATCACCGGCTTTGCGCCCATATCCATGTGCGGGGTGTCCTGGTAGGGCGTGTTGAAGATGGCGAGCTTCTTGTCCTTGCCGACTGCGAGCCAGGCCCAACCCGAGCCGAAGCGGGTGAGGCCTGCCTGCTTGAAAGCGGCTTTCATTTTGTCGAAGTCGCCGAACGCGCCGTCTATGGCGCTCTTGAGCTCGCCGCTGGGGCTTTTGGCGCCGCCCGGCGTCATCAGCTCCCAGAAGTACGTGTGGTTCCAATGGCCGCCGAGATTGTTGCGGACAGGCGTGCGCACCGCCTCCGGCACGGCCGACAGGTTGGAAAGGATTTCCTCGATCGGCTTGGTTGCAAGGTCCGGCCACTTCTCGACGAGGCCGTTGAGGTTGCCGATGAAGGCGGCGTGATGATTGTCGTGGTGAATCTGCATCGTCTTGGCGTCGATGTGCGGCTCGAGCGCCTCGTTGGCATAGCCGAGCGGCGGCAGGGTGAACGGCTTCGCCTGGGCGAAGGCGGTGCTGCGTCCGAGCACGCCGGCAGAGCTGGCGAAGGCGGTGGCGCCGGCCAGGAACTTCAGGGTATCTCTTCTGTTCATGTGCTTCCTCCGCGAGATGCCGTGGGTATTCGGGAACGTCTGCATGCTGCTTATCGCACATTTGCGGCCGCCTTGCCCTGCTGGCGAGGCGGCGAGCGGTGACTGGCTACTCCTACGTCCTGGGACAGCCGGAGGATCCTTGCCGATTGGCGGCACGGCTATCAAATAACCGTGACACATGCAGCGTGAACGACATCAAAGCGAGAGGGCCCGCCTCGATCTGCGCGTTGTCGAGCTGGGGCTCGCGCCGTCGAGGGCTCGGGCCAGGGACCTGATCCGCCGCGGCCTTGTCGAGGTGGCAGGCGTCGTGGCGATGCGGCCGGGCGCAGGTGTTGCTGCCGACGCGCCGATCCGCGTGACCGGCCCGGAGGCCGGCTACGTGTCGCGCGGCGCGCTCAAGCTCGTCGCAGCGCTTGAGCATTTCCGCTTTCCGGCATCGGGCGCGGTCGCACTCGACGTCGGCGCTTCGACCGGAGGCTTCACCGAGGTGCTCCTGGCGGCGGGCGCGCATCGGGTCTATGCCGTGGACGTCGGCCGCGACCAGCTGCATCCCCGCCTGCGCGAGGACACGAGGGTAGTTTCGCTCGAGGGTCGGGATGCCCGCACCCTCGACCGCACCCTGGTCCCGGAGCCGGTCGGCGCCGTCGTTGCCGACGTCAGCTTCATCTCGCTTGCCAAGGTGCTGCTGGTGCCGCTTGCCTTGGCGGGGCCCGGCGCCTGGCTCGTCGCGCTCATCAAGCCGCAGTTCGAGGCCGGCCGCGACGCCGTCGGCAAGGGCGGC
>Ga0111539_10003591_pt1 | contig 20440 bp, 17 predicted proteins | sample RhiMethybrSRZTD1_FD_79667 | JGI IMG/M metagenome (GOLD analysis project Ga0111539, IMG submission 79667) | Populus rhizosphere microbial communities from Tennessee, USA - Rhizosphere MetaG P. TD hybrid SRZTD1 (version 2) (version 2) | ecosystem: Host-associated > Plants > Roots > Rhizosphere >...
ACGAAGTACTTCCGCCACCCCGTCAGCAACACCTTTCACGGCCGCGACATCTTCGCACCGGTAGCAGCCGCATTGTCCATCGGAGTCGATCCTTCGTCACTTGGTCCACGGATTTCTGATCCAATGCGTCTCTCGATACCCGTCGGCCCACAGATCATTCACGTCGATCGTTTCGGAAACCTGATCACCAACATCACCCGCGACCAGCTTACCGACGGCACAGGATTATCGGTGAATGGAAGAGTGATAAGCGCCTTCAGAAATTTCTTTGGCGAGGACGTAGGAGAGCCAGACGAACCATTCACAATCTGGGGCAGCGCCGGCTTCCTCGAAATCGCCGTCAACGGCGGCTCCGCTGCGGAAATCCTACGAGCAAAACGCGGAGATCAAATCGAGACATTGATTCACGCCGATTGATCACTGCACGCGAGTGGCGGCGTCCTTGGGGACGGCGCTGGACATGTAGTAGCCCTGGCGGGAGCTCACGAGTAGTTTTCGCTTCTTGCCTTTTTCGTCCTTCGCTTGAACCCGGACTTCCAGGTTGTGCAGACGGCCGTCGTCCGTTTCGTCTTCAGCAAGGGCGAAGCCGAGGCTGTAGCGAGCGGTGAGGTTGCCGATGATGCGCGACAAGCCTGCACTGTAATCTTTAACTCTACCGACCTTCACCGCTTCGCCGCCGGATTGCTGGGCCAGGTGTTTCGCGCTGCCGTAAAGACTCAATCCCAACCATCCCGCGACGGGCTTACCGACCGGCAACAGAAACTTAAAGAGTGTCCGCAGCTCGACAGTCAGCGAATTGAAGATCACGTTGTTGCGGATCAAAATCTGTTCGGTCGCGTCGCGGTCTTCGAAGAAGATCGGCGCGATGCCGTCGGAGATCCAGACGATTGACGCTTGTGAGTTCGGGCGCATCTCCTGGGCTTTGCGAGTCGCATCTTTGACCGCGGCCGCCATATCGTAAATGTCGCCGAGTTCTACCGTCACGTCGCCGTCCTTATTGACGCGCTTCACATTCACGCTGCCGTCGCTCATCGTCGTACGCGTTACGACCGCGCCGTTCTTGCCTTTGATGGTTTCAGTTTCGACAACCACCTTGCCGTTGACCTTATCGCCCGTCGCGCTCGTTTGTGAGGACTCAGCGGAAGCGGTTTGCGTTTGAGCCGGCAAGCCCTCCTCGTCCTTTCTTTCACAAATCTGCTGAACTTGTGCGAGCGCAGACGCGATCTTCGAGCGATCGTTGGTGAACTCCGTCACCCAGAATCGTCGTTCGTCCTCGCCCATATCCATCACCATGATCGCGACTTCGTCACCCTGCGGCAGCTTAGCCAGCTCGGACTCCATGGATTTGACGATCTCGGCCCGCTTCAAAAAACGGCCGGCGCCGTCCTCGCGCACATCGATGATCAAAACCATCGCCAATGGCTTGCGTGCCTGGCCCTCACGCGTGAAGTACGAGATGCTTCGCGGTTTTCCATCGTCGAGCACTTCGAAGTTCTCGGTCGACAGATTGGAGACAGGAGCGTTCGTCTTCTTGTCTTTCACCAACGCATCGAGGAAGACGACGCGCGTCTTGATCTTAATCGTGTCTTCAACTTCCTGCGCGCGAACCAGTGCGGGGAACGTCAACGCGAGCAACACGAGCACCATCAAAAGACGGAAGGACGCGAAACCCGAAAAGCGCACGCGGCGACGGCCGGGCCCGGTTTTGAGAGAGCGGTGGTACGGCCTAACAAGCAAACCTTGTCGCTTCGTGATGGTCGTTTCGCGCCCTTGCGTCTGTTGATGAATGGATCGTGTGTTCATGAGGTTACTCCTGATCGATGATGGTCGCTTCCTGGGTAATGCTCTTTCCGGTCCCTTCAGGATCTTTCAATAGCAAGAGGAAATTCTTCGCCGACAGCGTGACCTGAACGACAGTCGCTTCGCGCTGCTCGATGGTGATCACGAGAACGTTGTATTTGTCGTTTGCCTCGCGAACGAAGATGTAGACCTGTTCGTCGTCGGTGGCGGAAAACGTCTGGATTAGCGGCGTCCACGTTTGGGTCAACGCCGTGTTCAGCGATGTGCGAAACCGGGTGAAGTCGCCGTCAAACGTTTGGTCTTCGAAGAACGCCACTCTGACGCTGCCGGCTTCCGCGAGACGTTTCGCAGTGCCGCCTTTGATCTTCGCAGCGGTCGTGGCGACCTTCATTCCGGCCTTCGCGAGAAACGGAATGCCCTGATGCTTCACGCCATAAAACTGCTCGATCAGTTTGACGACCGACTTGAAATCGTCGCCTTTTGCGTGGACCACCGCAGGCGACAAAACGAATACCAGACTCAGTAGCGCAAGGGCTTTGATACGAGTCGTTTTCATCGAAAACCTCACTGGTCGTTCTTTGGTTTCGCTTGTTTTGGCTCGATTCCTAATTCAGGCACTCCGAATTCGCCCTGGAGTTTGGCGAGCTTGTTGATGTCCACTGGTCCAACAATGTTCACGACTGTAAATTCGCGCTGCTCAGCCGCAATTACAGCGAGTCCGCCGATCACTTCGCCGTTCAGCAACACATAAACTTCGAGCGAGCCCTCTTTCTTACTGCTGACATTGAGCAGCCGGCTCCAGGACGGTGCGCGCAGTTGCGAGCGGATCGACTCGATGTCGGCTGGTGTGTACTGTCCGTCAGCGTCAAATTCGAAGCTCTTGACGTAGATGCCCTTGATCCCGGTCACCAGTTCTTTGACTTCTTTCTCATCGCCCTTGTCTGAAAGGAGCTTCGCTGCCAGCCGGATCAATCGCTCGTCGATATTGACGTCGACGGTCTGGCTCGCCTTCGCCGCGAGATGATCGAGGCTGGCCGTTTGGATCCGGGGATCCTGGGCCTGGGTCACTAACGCCGCCATCATGACGAGCACGACCGCAATCAGCGGCAGGCACAGTTTTTGGAAGAGTAGTTTCATGGTCTAACTCCGTTATCCGACTTTATGTTGGTTCTTGATCTGGTTTGGGGACGCACCTTGTGTTCTTCGCTGGGCCAACTTCAACTTTTCACTGACGAGACGCAACGCGAGCATTACTTGTTCCTTCGCGGCGAGCGCTTCTTCGCGATCGTAATTTGTGAAGACTTGTTTGGTATGACGGCGAACTGGTTTCACTTTCTTCCGTAAATCCGTGTTGTGGACAACCTCTTCTTTCACGGATGGTGCGGATGGAACGATCGTGGCCTCCACTGGAGGAATTGATTCTTCTGTTCGGAACCGCAGCCAGAGACCGCCTGCTAACAAAGCGATTAGCACGGTTGCGGCGATTGCGAGCAGCGGAAAGTAGTTGCGTCGTCGTCGTGTCACCGGCAACTCGTTTGGCATCTCCAGCGGTGTCGGCTGGTAGCGCAACGGCGCGAGGATCTGTTCGAGTTCCTGAATCTCCGGATCCGGCTCGCCGCTTTTGTCCCACAGGTAATCGTCGTTCATAGCCCCTCCGTAAATCCGAGCTTCTGTCGCAGCAGTTTCATTCCGCGGTGCAGGTTCACTCGCACCGACGCGGGTGTCAGCCCGGTGCGTGCCGCGATCTCGGGACCCGTCATTCCTTCCACGAGCCGCAGCACTAACGTTTCGCGATAAGCGTCAGGCAAGGTGCGAATCAACTCCAGAATCTCCGTTGCTCGTGAATCGGACGTATTGCTGCCGCCCAGGTCGTCAGTCATCTCGACCGTTGGCCGCGTGCGTCGATGAAAGTCGACGGCGCGATTGCGAGCAATCATCGCGATCCATGGTCCAAACGCCTCGGGGTCGCGCAACGTGTTCAGCTTCCGAAACGCATGAAGAAAGATGTCTTGAACCAGATCGTCGACTTCGTCGCGCGGAACGCGAGCGAGCAGGATGCCGTGGACGAGCGGTGCGTAAAGATCGTAAAGCCGTCCGAATCCGTCGCGGTCGCCTGCGAGCGCCGCGCTGACCAGCACGGCTTCGACCGAAGTCTCATCTTTTTGGGGTCTTGCGGCGTTTGCCTGCGGTCTCATCAGAAGCACATCCGCCGTCGCGTCAAGCTCGTACATCGCGTTGCCTCGATCCGGTTTTGACATCGACTAAGACGGGAGAGAAGTGGAGAGTGTTAACAATAACCGCGGATTACACGGACGATCAGGCCAACAGAGATACGCGAGAAGACGTTACCGGGTTTTCTTCGGAAGTAAGTTTCAGGAGTTCCGGCGTGGGCGATACGAGTCGAGTGCGCCAGGTGAACAGTGTCGCGACGACGAGCGCGATAGTGCCCGCGACTCCGCCTTCGATGCCGTAAGTCCCGCCTGTAAGCCATGCAGGGCCGAGATCCTGCCCCGTTAGTAGTGTGTTGGAAACAAGATTGAGGCCGCTAATGGGCAACCCAAAGAGCCAGCCGAGCGCCCAGTTCCATCCCCAGTGCACCCCCAACGGGAACCACAGACTGCGAGTTTTTAAGTACGCGAGCGCCAGCCACACACCGGCAATAACGGTGTTCACGAAAGTGATCCCCGCGGCGACGTTTGGATTCCAAAGATGCGCGAGGCCAAACGGCAGCGAGGTCAAAGCGACGCCGAACCACATGAGCCCGGCGCGGGTGAACGTTTGCAGCGGATAACCTCTGAACATAGCTTCTTCGGCGAGTGCCGCGATCAACAACAGCACACCGAAAGCAACCAGCGACTTTCCGGCCGCCAACAATAGCCCACTTCCGATAAACGAAAAACGCAGCCCGCCGCCGGCAGCGGCGATGGCGACACCGATCACCAGCGCCGCTACTCCGATCACGCTTCCAATAATCAGATCTCGCACCCAGCCTTTGTGCAACGTGAGTCCGAGCGATCGCCACGGCAAACCTTCCAGCACTCGAGCGCAGAAGTATCCCGCGAGCAACGCCGTCGCCAGTTCAATGGAACGACTCGCCGCGTTGGCGAAGTAACTGGCATGAGGGATAGATACGAAGTTGCGACCAACGACAAACGCGATACGTACGATCGTCGCCAACAGGAACGACAGCGCGGCCAGCGCGAACACGTACAGCGCAAATCGCCATCCGCTTCTCAGCCGGCCGACCTTATTGATAAAGACGTCCTGAAGGCCCATGAAGTGGTTGGCATTCTAGCAGCAACACAACGGATCCGCGTTATCGGTGTGCTAGACTTTGGCAACGTTCATGGCCGAAAACCGCGAAAATCTGACGCCCGAGCAACGGGAGCGAATCCGCCGTCGCCGCCGCGCTTTATTGTGGGTGCTGGGCATCACCGTTCTGTTGTTACTCGCGATCATCGTGTCGCAACAGCTTTGGCTGTGGACTGTGATTCGTCCGGACACCGCGTCGGACACGCTGGTCCTCTACGCACTGTCGACGCTCAACTTCGTCGCGTTCGTAGTCTTCCTGTTTATCTTTGTTCGCAATCTGCTGAAGTTGAGGCGCGAGCGAAAGGAACGGCAACTCGGTTCGAAGGTCAAGACGCGCCTGCTCGTCTATTTCATTTCCATCAGCTTCCTGCCTATCACGGCGATGGCCGCGTTTTCGTACCTGTTTCTGAATCGTTCGCTGGAGAAGTGGTTCAACCCGCTGCCCGAAGAGATTCTGCAACAAGCCCAGAAAGTGCAACGCGAAACGCTCGAAAGGGACGAACGAACGTTGCGCGAGAATGCCTCGTTGTTGGTCCTGGTACTCGACCAGCAAGCGGCTCAGCAGAGACAGACGACATTGGACCAGGTAGTCGAGTCAGGACAGTTCGCGGGCGTTGAGATTGTCGCAGCAGATGGGACCGTCGTCGCGAAGAGTCGCGCCAGGCTGTCACCCGCCGAACTCGCACAGTTGGAAAACGACTTCAACGACGCGCGCAGTTTTCGTAAGGTGAATGAGCTGACCCTGAGCGTGCGGCAGGAGTTCGACGTCTATTCGACGCCGTTGAACGACTCGGAAGCCTTGTTTGTCGCACCCCAGAAACGCGCCGGCATCGATCTGACCGGGTTCGTGAGTGCTTCCGAGCGCGACTACCAGGACTTGGTTGGGAAGCAGCGGCGCGTGCGGTTGTTGGGCGTTTCGACGCTCGGGTTGATGACGCTGATCCTGTTGTTCGTTTCAAGTTGGGTCGCGATCTATCTTGCGCGCGGCATCGCGACGCCGATCAAAGCGCTGGCCGAAGCTTCGAACGAGATCGCCCGCGGCAATCTTTCACATCGCGTTACGACGATCGCCGACGACGAATTGGCGCTGCTGGCCGACTCGTTCAACCAGATGACCACACAACTCGCGGAAAACCGCAGCCGCATCGAAGCCGGCGCCGCTGAGTTGCGCGACAAGAACCTAGCGCTGCGCGAGCGTCGCAACTACATCGAAACGGTGTTGCAGTCGTTGTCGACTGGCGTGGTTTCCGTCGACGAGAACGATCGCGTGACGACGTTGAACCGGTCGGCAGCCCGGATGCTCGGGTTGGTTGATCGCATCGAACACAACCCGCAATTGCAAGGCTTAATCGCTATCGAAGACTGGCTCGTAGTCGATCGACTGCTCCGTCGCGCCCGTCGGATCGGTCACGCAACCGAGCAGACGCAACTCGAAAGTGGCAGCGTGAACGGCGGCGGTGGACCACTGCCGGTCGCGATGACGGCGACAGCGATGCGCGATTCGAAAGGTCCGCGACCCGGCGTCGTGCTGGTGATCGAAGACTTATCGGAGTTGTTGGCGGCGCAAAGAGCGGCGGCGTGGAGCGAAGTCGCCCGCCGAATGGCCCACGAGATCAAAAATCCGCTGACGCCGATTCAGCTTTCAGCCGAACGCATCGCGAAGAGTTATGCGCGTGCCAATGCAAACGGCGGGAGTAACGGGGCAAGCGCGACGAAGGAAGACCGCACAGACGACGGCAAAGTCGCGGCGGTGATTGCCGAATGTACCGAGACGATCGGCCGGGAAGTCGCCGGTTTGAAAGCGATGGTCGATGAGTTTTCGCGTTTCGCGCGCCTGCCCGCCACTCGACTCGAAGTCGCGAACCTCAACGAAGTCGTTAACCAGGCGGTTGGCTTGTACGAAGGACGACTCGACGGCGTGCGCATCGACGTACAACTCGATCCGGATCTTCCGGCAACCATGCTCGACGTCGAACAGATCAAAAGAGTGTTTGTTAATCTGATCGACAATGCGCTGCACGCGCTGGTTCGTGTCGACGATGAGCGTGTGGTTACCGTTACGACTAATCGCGACGTCGAGACGGGCATGGTGCGAGCGGAAGTGGCAGACTCAGGGCAGGGAATCGAGCCCGCTGATTTTCGTCGATTATTTGAGCCGTACTTTTCGCGCCGAGACAGCGGCACCGGTCTCGGACTCGCTATCGTGCATCGAATCATCCTCGAGCACGGCGGCAAAATTCGCGCCGAGAAAAATCATCCGCGTGGTGCAAAGTTTGTGATCGAGCTTCCGGCCTAACACGGATCTTATGGATTCGATTCTCATAGTTGACGACGAGCGCGGCATTCGCGAGACGTTGCGCGCCGTGATGGAAGACGAAGGCTTCGTCGCCGATTCCGTGGCGACAGGCGAAGAATGTCTGAAAGCGCTTGGCCGTCGCGCGTACGGCTGCATCCTGCTCGACGTGTGGCTTCCCGGCATCGACGGACTCGAGACGCTTAAACAACTGCGCGCCGCGGGATCAGACGCCGCAGTCGTCATCATCTCGGGTCACGGAAACATCGAGACCGCCGTCCGCGCGACAAAACTCGGCGCCTTTGACTTCATCGAAAAACCCCTCTCGATTGAAAAGACAGTTCTCACTGTTCGCAACGCCTTACGCCAGCAACGACTCGAACTGATGAACGCCGACATGGCCGCCGCGCTCGCACGCGAGTACACGATGGTCGGCGAGTCAGTCGCGATGCGTGCGTTGCGGAAACAGATCTCGATCGTCGCTCCAACTGACGGTCGCGTATTGATCTACGGCGAATCAGGCACGGGAAAAGAGTTGGTGGCCCACGCGATTCACGCTGAATCACTGCGCGCGTCGGCTCCGTTTGTCGAAGTCAATTCCGCCGCCATTCCCGAAGAGCTGATCGAATCGGAACTCTTCGGCCACGTGAAAGGCGCGTTCACGGGCGCGACGGCCGCGAAGAAAGGCAAGTTTGAGCTCGCGGACGGCGCGACGATCTTTCTCGACGAAGTCGGCGACATGAGTCCCAAGGTGCAGGCGAAAGTGTTGCGCGTGCTCGAAGAGCAGCGTTTTGAACCCGTCGGCAGCGGCAATTCGATCACCGTCGACGTTCGGCTGATCGCGGCGACAAACAAACGACTCGACGTCGAGATCGAGCAGGGAAACTTTCGCGCCGACCTCTTTTATCGCTTGAACGTGATCCCGTTTGAGTTGCCTCCGCTGCGCGAGCGTCTCGAAGACGTGCCGTTGCTCGTCGACTACTTCAACCAGCATTTCTCGCAGGCGTACGGTAAGCGGCCCAAACAGTTCCTGCCGGAAGCAATCGAAGAGATGCAATCGTATCTATGGCCCGGCAACGTGCGCGAGCTGAGAAACACGATCGAGCGCGTGGTGATCATGCACCCTGGTCTGAAAGTCACGGCTGCGGATCTGCCTCCGCACGGTAAAGAAGAACCGCCCGCGGCGTCGTTCCGGTTTCCGTCCTTTAAAGAGGCGACCGAGGCGTACCATCGTGAGTTCATACAGCGGAAGCTCGAAGAAGCGGAAGGAAACGTTTCGCGTGCAGCAGAGTTGATGGGTGTCGATCGCAGTCATCTCTATCGTCGCATGCGCGCGCTCGGTATTCAGAATCGCGAGCGCACGGCTCCGTAGCCCGTGTTTTTACGGACTCGCCGATTGACAAAACTTTACACAAGCATGATGGCCTCGCTACATCACGCCAGTATCCTGCAGGCTGTCCTTGTCAGATTAAGTCCGCGTTCAGACGTTTCCTAAAAAAATAAGTTTCACTCACGATGAGCAGCCTCAGCCAGCAGTTCAGGACCAGATGGCCCATAGGCATTGGTATTCTGCTGTCGTTCGTCGTGGGCTTCAGCGTTTCGTTTGTCGCCCGCAAAGTGGCCCCACCCGGCGAAGCCCGCATCCAGATCGCCGATTTCCGCGTTGACATTCCCGAAGGCGAAACGATCGTCACCATCACCGATCGTGGACCAGAGGCACAGGAGTTGGGCCGGCTAATAATCGAACGTCAAGGCGACACGATTACCGGCGTCCCCGAGATCAAAAGACGAATCGAGCCTCGCGCACCTCTTAGCGCCGACGATGTGGCATTCTTCCGCAGAGAAATACGTGACGAGGTCTCACTTTCAGCTTCACCGTGGGAACGTGCGAACAAAATCCGCGCCTGGTTGGCCCAGCGTTGTTATCGAATCAGCATGCCGGGGCTCGAGACTCGCGTCCCGCGCGAAGCTTACCAGGAGATGAAAGCCGGAGAGCCGGTGCTGTGCGGCAACCTGGCCGAGATGTACGTTGCGTTTTGTGAAGCGATGGGACTGACGGCTCGTGTCGTTGGTCTAAGCGTCGCGGTGCAGAATGGACTCTTTGGCATCGATACTCACGCCGCTGCCGAAGTGTGGCTCCCGGAAATGGGCGGCTGGATTTACCAGGACCCGACGTTCAACTGCTACTGGCAAGTCGACGGTAAACCCGCCGGCGCCATGGTCCTGCACGACGCGGTGATGGACAAACGCCCGATCGAGTTCGCGCCGCGCGACAAATCAACCGAGCGACGTTTGCGTGACTCCTACATCGACCCGCTGATGTATTTCCGTCACGTGTCTTACGAATACAAACCCGGCGGCACCGTACTCTACTTCGCCGATAACCGTCTCGAGCCATTGAGCCTTCACGACAAGAACTGGATCCATACTGACGCGCGTGCCGATGTGCAGCGTCTCGACACAAGCGAGAACGTCATCACCGAACGGCGTTCGGAGATTAAGCCGGGCATATTTGTGCAGTTGATCGGCAACAGTCTGTTCATTCGCGAACGCCGCGAGCGCAGTTCGGGCATTCGCGTGCGTTCCTCCAGCGGCACCGTCGAGGGTTGCGCTTACGTTCACCAGCGCGCGCAGGATCTCGGTCTGTTCACTGGCGCCAACCTTGCGCGCAATCCTGCGTTCCGACTCTCCAGCCGTTCCAATCAGCTTGCCGACGACTGGTCGGTTTCGGGTCCCGTCGAGGCGATGACAGTCTCCGGCGGACAGGCGATGTCGGCATTGGCGGGCGGCAAGTTATGGCAACGCATTCGGGTGCGTAACGGTGGGAGATACTTGCTGTACGCGCGCGTCAGCGTGGTGCGCGGTTTCGTGAACTGGTCGTTGTCGGAACCCGAACGCGGCCCCCGGTCGCAGGGCACGATCGAGCCGGAGCGCATCAGCGAGATCGTGTCCGACATAGTTGAGAGTCGAAGCGGCTATCTCGACGTTGGGTTCGACGTTCCCTCGGGCGGCGCGTTTCGCGTGCTGGATGTCATCGTCACCGAAGCGCCGCGCTTTGTTCCCGCCAATTAGCCATTCATTCTTCAAATCCGCGTGAAAATAGATAGGAAACTCTCGTTGACAATGCGTCTTCAAATAGCTTATCAGTTAGGATTCGCGTCGTTTGCGGCGCGAAAGAGGTTGAGGTAAGAATGGATTTCACGACCAAAGAGCTGTTGAAACGATACGCGAAACTCGCGATCGGACAACCGTTTTCGCCCGTATTGCTCAATATTCTCGTCACATCGGTTTGCGACATGCGTTGTACGCACTGTTTCTTCACCGACGAGCTGGACGATCGCCCGCGCAAGAAGCTCCAGATGAAGACACACGAGATCGAGCGGATCTCGGAAACTTTGGGCGGCAATCTGGGTGTTTTGATCCTGGCCGGCGGCGAGCCGTTTACGCGCAAAGACCTGCCGGAAATCGCGCGCGCGTTCCACACAAACAACAAGCTCGAGTCGATTTACATCATGTCGAACGGGCAGATTCAGAAACGAATCTTCCCGGACGTCACGCGGATTCTTCAGGAGTGCCCGGACCTCAACGTGACGGTCGCGCTCGGTATCGATGGTCCGAAACACGAGCACGAGAAGATTCGTCAGAAACCTGGCTCGTGGGACATCGCGATCGACACGGCGCGACAGCTTCAGGCGATCAAGAAAGAGTACCCGCGACTGGACGTGCAAACGTGCACCTGTTTCATGAACTCGAACCAGGACACGATCTTCGAGTGGTACGACTTCCTGAAGTACGACCTGAAACCCGATAAAGTCAACTTCAACTACATTCGTCCGCCGTCAGCGGATCCGAAAGAGCTCGACATCGATCACTCGCGCTACGCGAAGCTGGCCCAGATGATCGACGACGACTCGCGACACGCCGCAATTAAGAACAACTACGGCGGCAAAGCCGGATTCTTTAAAGCCGCGATCGACATCTATATGCACGGTCTAATCGCGAAAACACAGGAGACGCAGACCGCGCAGATGAAATGCTACGCCGGAACGGCTGGCGGCGTGATCTACGATGAAGGCACGGTCTCGTCATGCGAGAACCTCGCGCCAATCGGTAACCTGCGCGAGTTCGACTGGAACTTCCAGAAGCTCTGGCTGTCGCCCGCGATGAAGGAACGTCGCAAGAAAGCGGCTGACGGTTGTTTCTGCACGCACGAGTCGAATAGTTACTACCCGTCGTTGCCGTTCAACCCGGGACATTTGATCCAGATCAAGAAACTCGAGCGCGAGATGAAGAAAGCGCGGAAGGGGATCGACCGCGTCGATCCGCAGCCCGACGGAGTTTTAGACCACGTATAAAGAGATGTCCTCGCAACCGCGCATACCCAAGATCCTGATCATCTCGTCCGACACCGGCGGCGGCCATCGTTCCGCGGCCGCGGCGATCGTCGCGGGGGTGCAGAAGTTTTTCGACGGGGAATCGTATGCGGTGCGGGTCGTGCGCGCGGTCGAGGAGTCGCATCACCTCGCGGACAAGCTGGTCAGACTGTACAACTGGATCCTGCGCAACCGTCAGCACTGGATGAAGTATTACTACTGGATGATCAACCGCATCCGTCCGGACACGCGCGAGTTTTTTCACAAACGGTGCGTTGGTTATGTGCGAGAGATTTTCGAACGCTGGTGCCCGCACATCGTCGTCAGCGTTCATCCGTTGACGCAGCATATCTTTGGACGCGTGTTGAAAGACCTGGGACTTGCGGGTCGTGTGCCGCTCGTTTCGGTCGTGACGGATCCTTGTTACGGCTTTTGGAAAGGATGGGCGTGCGACGCGGTGACGCTTTATCTCGTCGCCAGCGAAGACGCACGACGACAGTTGATCGATTACGGCGTCGCGCCGGAACGCATCAAGATCTCCGGCATGCCGGTCCATCCGAAGTTTGCTTATCCGGGTGAAGAAGCAGCGCAAGCTGCGCGACGCGCGCTCGGTTTGGATGCGGAGAAGTTTACGGTTTTTGTAAACGCCGGCTGGGTCGGCGGTGGCAACATTCCGCAGATCTTCCGCGAATTGGCGCGTGGCGAATTGGATGTGCAGGCGATCTTCCTGGCCGGGAAGAACGAAGATCTGCGCGCCGTGGCGGAAACGATTGCTCTCGACGCGCCGTTCCCGGTCAAAGTCATTGGCTATTCCGACGAGATCGAGAAACTGATGAGCGCGGCCAACGTGATGATCTCGAAACTCGGCGGCTTGACGACGTTCGAAGCGCTCGCGTGTCGCGTGCCGATCATCGCCGACATGATCACCGAACCGATGCCGCAGGAAGCGGGCACAGCCGACATGATCGAGCAGCGTGGCGCGGGTGTCATGCTCAAGCGATCTATCGATATCGTGCCGGTCGTGCGTCGCATGGTCGAAGACGAAATTCATTATTCGCGGCTGCGCGCGGCCACCGTCGGACTGGCAATTCCGAATGCCACACGGCATATTGTGGAAGAGATCGCAGCACTGATTCCAAAGCCTGAACAAGCGGTTTTGAGTGAAGTAGCCTCCGCGTAGATCGGTTTCAGTCCCAACCACAGATTGCGCAGATTAGGAGAAAAGATAACTGAGTGAGTCTCTTGCTTGAGGGAAAGAGGGCGTTCATCACTGGAGGAACGCGTGGCATAGGTGCGGCGATCTGCGAGATCTTCGCGCGCGAAGGCGCGGACGTGGCTTTTAGTTACAACTCGCGCGACGACCTGGCGCTGGAAATGGATCGCAAGATCGAGGCACATGGACGACGCGCGTTCAACGCGAAGGTGTCGGTGGTCGATCGCGTTGGGATGAAGAAGATGACGCGAGAGCTCGTCGAGAAGTGGGGCGGGATCGACATTCTCGTCAACAATGCGGCGATCAACCGCGGCGACAACTTCGCGACGACGACTGACCGCGCGTGGGATGAAGTGATTCATACGAACGTCGACAGTCTCTTTGCTGTCACCAAGCCGATCTACAAACAGATGATCCGGCAGCGGAAGGGAATCATTCTCAACATCACCTCGATCGGCGCGATGCGCGCGTTGCCGACCGCCGTCCATTACGCGACGTCGAAAGCGGCGATGATCGGATTTACCAAATGTTTATCGCGCGAGGCGGCGACGTTTGGTGTGCGCGTGAATGCGATTGCGGCGGGGATCTTCGATACCGACCTGGCGCAGGCGCTGCCCGATCGTCTACTTCAGATGCACGATTTCTGGACTTCCGCCGGGCGGCTTGGGCGGCCTGAAGAGCTCGCCGAGTACGCGGCATTCATGGTAAGCGAGCGAAATAGTTTTATGAATGGCGAAGTCGTGATCGTTGACGGTGGTGCCATTACTTAGCATCCGCATCGTCGGTGGTTTTTAATCGTCTTTCGAGCTCGCGCACGGTTCGTTGAATGTCTCCCAACCGACGGAACGCGGCTGTCGAACGAAGCCAGTCGCGATTATCAAACGCCGGAATTCCCGAAATAACTTTGCCCGCCGGAATGTCGTGACTCGTCGCGCTCTTGGCCGTCAAGACGACGTCGTCGCCGATCTTCAGATGTCCCGCGACGCCTGCCTGGCCCGCAAGTATTACGCGGCTGCCGATGTGTGAACTGCCTGCCAGCCCCACCTGCGCGCACAGTAATGAATCCTCGGCGACGGTACACGAGTGTCCGATCTGGACCAGGTTGTCGATCTTCGAACCGCGTCCGATGCGACTCTCGCCGACGGACGCGCGATCGATCGTCGTACCTGAACCAATTTCTACGTCATCTTCAATGACCACGCGACCCGCCTGCGGAATCTTGAGCCACCGTTTTTGTTCGTCCTTCGCGTAACCAAACCCGTCGCAACCGATCACCGAATTGTTGTGAATGATGACGCGCTCGCCGATCACTGTTCGTTCGCGCAGCGCGACGCCGGAGTGGATTACCGATCCCGCGCCGACCATGACGTCGTCGTAGATCGTGACGTTGGGATGAATCGTAACGCCGGGACCAATCTGAACGTTTCGACCGATCACGCTATGCGCGCCAACCGCAACCGCGCCTTCTGCGAGCCGGGCCATCGGATCGATTGCCGCGGTGGGATGGATAAACGGTTCGAATTCGGGTTCGGGATAGAAGATCCTGAGCGCACGCGTATAAGCGAGATACGGATCTTTCGCGCGCAGTATCGAGATCTCGCGCTCGAACTTCGCGTCCTCGCCGGCGTAGATCGCAGACGCGCGCGTTGAGTTCACGCGCGGCGTGTAGCGCGGGTTGGCGAGAAAGGTCACATGACCTTCAGTCGCCTCGTCCAATCCCGCGGCTCCGGTAATCTCGATATCGTCGTTTGTTCCTTCAAGGCGAGCGCCGGTCAGCTCGGCGAGTTCTGAAAGTTTCATGCGCGGCAGTTTAGCGCACCCGGTTACATGATTGATACTGGATCGATCTCCAGATTAACCGAACGCAGATTTGTCACTGATTTGAGCGCAGCATCGGCGATCTCGCGCACCTGTTTGCGGCTGCGCGACTTAATTAGCAACTGGTAACGATGCTCGGCTTTCAAGCGCGCGAGGGGCGCCGGAGCCGGACCGAGTATGCGGCACTTGCGATCTTCGTTCGCGAGATCGAGCTGCTTTCGCAGTTCAAGACTGTCAGCCCGCACGCGACCAAGATCTGGTCCATGCACCAGCAGACTCGCGAGCGCGACAAACGGCGGATACGAATGATTCCTTCTATAGTTGATCTCTTCGTTGTAGAACCCTTCGTAGTCCTGCGCGCACGCGTGTCGCAGCGCGTAGTGATACGGGTGATACGTTTGAATCAGCACCTTCCCCGGGCGATCGCCGCGGCCCGCGCGCCCCGCCACCTGCGTGATCAACTGAAAAGTGCGCTCTGCTGAACGGAAATCCGGTAACGCGAGACCCGTGTCGACCGACACGACGCCGACGAGCGTCACGTTTGGAAAATCGTGACCTTTCGCCAGCATCTGCGTGCCAACGAGCGTATCGATCTCGCCATTGCTGAAGTCTGCCAGCGACTTCTCAAATACTTTGCGCCGCGCCGTCGTGTCGCGATCGATCCGCGCCACGCGCAGGGCCGGGAAGAACTGCGTGAGCATCTCTTCGAGTTGTTCGGTGCCCTCGCCGACGTAGTAGATGTACTTCTTCTCACAAGCGGGACACACACGCGGTACTGCCTGGCGGTGGTTGCAGTAATGACAAATCATCACTCGTTCGCTGCGGTGATAGGTAAGCGTGACGTCGCAGTTCGGGCACTGAATCGTTTCCCCGCACGAGCGGCAAAGAATAAAGCGTGAGTAACCACGCCGGTTCAGCAGGATGATCGACTGCTCATGGCGCTCGTGCGTCGCGCGAATCGCTTCGAGCAGCTCGTCGGAAAAGATGCGCGGTTTTCCGTGCCGCGCGAAGACGTTGCGCATGTCGATGATCGTCGCTTCGGCCATCGGCCGGGCGCCGACGCGCTCCGGCAGAGTAAGCAGGGCGTACTTGCCGTGACGCGCGTTGTAGAACGATTCGAGTGAAGGCGTTGCGGAACCAAGCACCACGGTCGCGGACTCTTTTTGTGCGCGAACGATCGCTGTGTCACGAGCGTTGTAGTAAGGCGACTCCTGCTGACGGTAACTCGACTCGTGTTCTTCGTCGACGACGATCAGTCCCAAGTTCTGCACGGGCGCGAACACGGCCGAGCGTGTGCCGATTACGATCCGTGCGTCGCCGTTCTTCACGCGCGTCCACTCGTCAAATCTTTCGCCCTTCTGCAACGACGAATGAAATATCGCAACCTGATCGCCAAACTCGGCGCGCAGTCGACGTGAGAAGACGGGCGTCAACGCGATCTCCGGCACGAGCATCATCGACGAACGTCCGAGGTTCAGGGCGTTGCGCATGGCGCGAATGTAGACTTCCGTCTTGCCGCTGCCGGTCACGCCGTGCAACAGAAACGCTCCGTACGTGCCGTGAGCGATCTGTCGCTCGATGTGGTCGAGCACTCCCCTTTGTGCGCTCGTCAACGTGAATGCTTCAGGTTTGAGATTTGACGTGTGGGCCAGTGGATCGCGACGCACCGCCTCGTCGTAGATCTCGACACGTCCTTTCCTTGCGAGTGAAGCAACGGTCGATGCGCCAACATCGGCGACTTCGCAGAGTGATTGCAGCGACATGGGTCCGCTTTGTTCGAGGTTTTGCACGACGCGCGCCTGCGCTTCGGTCAGCTTCTCTTCGCCGGACGCCGCCAGGCGCACGAACCGTCGCAGTTTCGGTTTTGCTGATGCACCTCGTTTAGTCGACGGCGTCATGCCGGGCGGCAACGCGGCTTTGATCACCTCGCCCAGCGGACACGCGTAATAGTCGGCCACCCAGCGCGCCAGTTGCAGAATCTCCGGACTGCAAACCGGCTCGACGTCTATCAAACTCTGAGCGTTCTTGATATCGATTTCGGCGAGATCAGTCGAAAGCTCGTCGACCAGCGCGACGATGTAGCCCGTGACGAGCTTCCGTCCGAGAGGTACAACGATGCGCGCGCCGACTTCGGCTTGCGCACTCAATTCGGAATTGAGTCGATAGGTGAAGGTCTGGAATACGTGAAGCGGCATTGCCACTTCAGCATACACAAGGGTTGAAGCCGCACCAGCCGTGTGAGGATCGCGAGGTTCGCGAGGTTCGCTTTGTATCGTCTTCACGGATTGTCCAGGTAGTCGCGCACTTTCTTTAGATCTTCCCAGGTCTCGCGTTTCTTCGACGGGTCACGCAGCAGATAGGCCGGGTGGAACGTCGGCATCACGCGAATGCCTTCGTAGTCCTGGAAATTCCCACGCAGTCTGGTGATGCCTTCGCGCGTGTCGAGCAGGTTCTTGGTTGCCGTGTTGCCAAGCACGACGATTACTTCGGGCTGGACCGCGGCGATCTCGCGCAGTAAAAACGGCTTGCACGCTGCCACCTCATCGGGCATCGGCGCGCGGTTGCCTGGTGGACGACAGCGGTTCACGTTGCCGATCAGAACTTCTTCGCGTTTCATACCGATCGCTTCGATGATTTTTGTCAGCAACTGTCCGGCGCGGCCGACGAACGGGCGTGCCTGCGCGTCTTCGTCTGCGCCGGGTGCTTCGCCGACAAACATCAGGCGGGCCTTTCGATTGCCCTCGGTATGGACCACATGCGTGCGTTCCTGATGCAACAGGCAGCGAGTGCAGTCGCCGATCTCCTGATGGATCGGTGCAAATGGATCTGCGGAAATTGTTTGAATCGGTGTTGTGACCGGTACTTCAGCAGGAAGACGGATCCCTTCCACTCCCAACTCGCGCAAATGCTCGAGCTGTTTCTTTGCTAATAGTTTTAAGAATTCAGTTCCCATTAGATCTGAGGCTTACGATTACGTCCAAAACGCGATTGGCTGCTTCCAGTTTTGACATCACCGGCAGTTCGACCGGCGCGGCGTTCTTCGTAATGATCGTGACGGCGTTCGTCGTCGTGTCGAAACCGGCGTCGGCGCGTGAGACGTCATTTGCGACGATCGCATCGAGGTTCTTCTTCGCGAGTTTCTGTCGCGCGTTCTCGACGACGTTCTCAGTTTCGGCCGCAAACCCAATCACCAACATCCCATTCGATCGCGTGGTCGCGGCTTGCGATAACACATCTGGCGTTCGTTCGAGCGTCAACGTCAATGTCTCCTGCGACTTCTTGATCTTCTCGCCAGCCCGTTTGCTCGGACGATAATCGGCAATTGCCGCGGCGCCGATAAAAACCGTCGCATTCCCAGCTTCGCTGGCCACTGTTTTAAACATCTCTTCCGCCGACAACGCCTTGATAACCCGAACATCCGCTGGAGCCTCGACAGTCGTCACACCACGCACGACCGTCACCTCAGCACCTCGTTTCGCTGCGGCTTCTGCGAGTGCGAAACCCATTCTGCCGGAGGAACGATTCGAGATGAAGCGTACCGGATCGATCTCTTCGCGCGTCGCGCCGACCGTGATCAAGATTCGCTCTCCAGTCAGATCCTTCGCGCGTGATTCCTTCGCCACTGACGAGGCGAGTATCTCCAACGCAGCGGCGACGATTCGATCAGGTTCGCTCAACCTGCCGGGACCGATCGTCTTGCACGCCATCTCGCCCGCATCGGGGTCCACGATGTGCACCCCGTCCGCGCGAAGTTGATCGAGATTTCGCTGGGTCGCTGGATGCTCCCACATCGTTGTGTTCATCGCAGGCGCGACGAGCACCGGCGCATTACAGGCCAGGTAAGTCGAGCTGAGAAAATCGTCGGCAATCCCGTGCGCAAACTTAGCGATCATGTTCGCCGTGGCCGGCGCAACAACGAGCAGGTCGGTTGTTTGAGAGAAAGTGATATGGGCTATCGGATCGGGATTGTCGGGCGCATAGTCGTCGACGACCACATGCGAACCCGATAGAGCACGAAACGTCAGCGGCTGAACAAACTCGCAGGCCCGTCTTGTCATCGCGACACGGACCACGCATCCGGCGCGCTGAAACCCGCGCAACACCTCGACCGCCTTGTACGCGGCAATGCCGCCGCAAACGCCGAGCGCGATGTTGTAGTTGCTCATATGAGCCTGGGAGACGTCAGAACCCGGGGAAACCATACAGCTTAACGGAAAACGAAGATCAATGTAACATTGCCGACAGACGTGCGCAATTTAGTGATTCGCGCGGCTGTTATAATCGCCCGTCGCAACGAAATTAGGATAAACGGGCCAAGCCCAAACCATGTCAACGCTCAAGAGAAGATTACCGGCTCTCCTGATTGTCGGCCTTTTTGTGTTTTCGTGCGCGCAGGCGGGCCAGCAGGCGGGCCAAACCACTCGCGTCTCTACTGATGAAGAGTTTGGACCGGTGGTTCGAGCCTATCTGGGATACCTGCGGAACGAGCAGGAAGTGGTGGACGACCGCGCCAGCCGGCATGAGGTCAGCGCGAGTTATTACCGCCGCAATTCAAATCGAATAAGAGCGTTGCGGCAGATTGCGATCCGACTCGCGCGCGAGAGCAGCAACGACTACCTGCCCGAGCTCGAAGCAGTGGCGGGAAACGAGTTCCGGATCCTTTTTGGTTCAGCTCCGCCGGAGATCACGACGTTGAAAGTCGGCGAGGTTTGCCGAAACACATTCCGTTATCTCGGGATGGTCCGATCGGGTGAACCGTTTTACGTCTTTGCTCGACTGGATCCTTACGAACAGGCCGAGCTTCAGCAAAAGAGCGTCTCGAAAACCGCAGAAGGCGGCGTCGAGACCGCGCCGAGAAACGCGACCCGCACCCGCCGCGTCATGCCGAATAACAATCGTTAAACCAGCCATCCTTCGATATTCAATTCCACGCGAAATGTTTCGCGGTTCTTTTGAATAATAAGGTATAAGAAAGGATTCAGAATCCAGAACCGGAGGATAGCTCATCATGTCTCTTTGGGGTCCATTGGAGAACAGGTACAAAACGAAACGGCCGCGCAAACTGCTGGCACTCGACGGCGGAGGCATTCGCGGCGTACTCACTTTGCAAGTGCTGATTCGGATGGAGGAGTTGCTGCGCGAGCACAGCGGGCAAGGCGACAACTTCCGTCTCTGCAACTTCTTCGACTACATCGGCGGCACGAGCACCGGCGCGATCATTGCTGCCGGACTCGCGCGCGGCATGTCGGCGCAGGAGTTGGCAGACTTTTACATGAAAGCCGGACCGGCGATGTTCGACAAGTCGTTCATCCTGTTTCGGCTACGACATCTCTACCAATCGCAACCTCTTCAGGTAGAGCTGCAAAAAACGTTCGGCAAAGACACGACGTTGTCCCCGCAGGATCTCAAGTGTCTGTTGCTCGTCGTCACCCGCAACGTCAGCACTGATTCACCATGGCCCATCAGCAGTAACCCCGACGCCAGGTACAACGTTCCCGATCGCCCCGACTGCAATCTCGCTATTCCGTTGTGGCAACTCGTGCGCGCGAGCACTGCGGCGCCCATCTACTTCGCGCCGGAGGTCTTGCAGTGGGACCCGGACGATCCGTCAAAGACGTTTGTCTTCGAAGA
>Ga0111539_10003592_pt1 | contig 20440 bp, 14 predicted proteins | sample RhiMethybrSRZTD1_FD_79667 | JGI IMG/M metagenome (GOLD analysis project Ga0111539, IMG submission 79667) | Populus rhizosphere microbial communities from Tennessee, USA - Rhizosphere MetaG P. TD hybrid SRZTD1 (version 2) (version 2) | ecosystem: Host-associated > Plants > Roots > Rhizosphere >...
GTCGGCGGAGTTCGGGGTCATGGGCTCGGTGGTGGAAATCCATCCCGGGCCCGTGGTCACCACCTACGAGTTCAAGCCGGACGCGGGGGTGAAGTACTCGAAGATCGTCGGCCTGGCCGACGATCTGGCCCTGGCCCTGGAAGCGGAGTCGATCCGTATCGACCGCATCAGCGGCCGCGGCACCGTCGGCATCGAGATCCCGAACGAGGTGCGGGAGACGATCTACCTGCGCGAGATCCTGGAGGGAGACTCCTTCCACAAGTCGAGCTCGCGCCTGACCCTGTGCCTGGGCAAGACCGTGAACGGCGAGACCTACGTCACCGACCTCGCCACCATGCCCCACCTCCTCATCGCCGGGTCCACGGGCACGGGCAAGAGCGTCGGCCTCAACAGCATGATCGCGAGCATCCTCTACAAGTCCACGCCGGACGAAGTGCGCATGATCCTCATCGACCCCAAGCGCCTCGAGCTCGGAGTGTACGAGGACATCCCGCACCTGCTCACGCCGGTGGTGACCGACCCCAAGATCGCGGCCAACGTCCTGAAGTGGGCGGTGGCGGAGATGGAGAGGCGCATCCGCAAGCTCGCCTCCGAGGGCGTGCGGAACATCGACCAGTACAACAACATCATCCGCGGGGAGCGAGCCCCCGCCGCGGAAGGGGCGGAGGAGCTCAAGCCCCTCCACTACATCGTGATCATCATCGACGAGCTGGCCGACCTCATGATGGTCTCGTCGCACGAGGTGGAGGAGTCGATCACGCGCCTGGCCCAGATGGCGCGCGCGGTGGGCATCCACCTCATCCTGGCCACCCAGCGGCCGTCCGTGGATGTGCTCACCGGCCTCATCAAGGCCAACTTCCCCTCGCGCATCTCGTTCCGCGTGGCCGCGCGCGTGGACAGCCGCACCATCCTCGACTCCATCGGGGCCGAGCACCTGCTGGGCAAGGGCGACATGCTCTTCCTGCCTCCGGGCTCCGCGCGCCTCCTGCGCATCCACGGCTGTTTCGTGAGCGAGAAGGAGATCGCGCGCCTCACGTCGTACCTGCGCAAGGCGGGCAAGCCGACCTTCGACGAGACGGTCGGGAAGACGGAGCGCACGACGGAGACGGTGGAGGCGGACGACCGCGACGAGCTGTTCGACGAGGCGGTGCGCTTCTGCGTGCAGAGCAAGCAGGCCTCCACGAGCATGCTGCAGCGCCGCTTCCGCATCGGGTTCTCGCGGGCGGGGCGGCTGGTGGACATGATGGAGCGGGACGGAATCGTCGGGCCCGCGGACGGGTCCAAGTCGCGCGAGATCCTGGTGGCCGCGGACTACTACGAGACGGTGGACAACTGGCAGAAGTAGGCCGAGGTCTCGGCGCGCGGCTCCTGGCCGCGCTTCTCGCGGTCTCCCTGGCGGCGCCGCTGGGCGCGGACGCGCGCGCGGGGGCGAGCGGAGGGAAGCGACCGCACGCCGCCAGCACGCCCGATCCCCGCCCCGACGCCGAGCTGTACCAGGAGGCGGTGCAGGCCCTGGCGTCGCTCAAGGCCACGCCCGCGCGGGCGGCGCGCAAGGCGGAGTGGGAGAAGGTCGTGATGCGCTTCCGGCGCGTGGTCGCGCGCTACCCGCAGAGCGGGTACTGCGACAACGCGCTCCTCGCCATCGGCGACCTGTACCGCGAAATGGGCAAGCGCTTCGACTCCGGCTACGCGGACGACGCCGTCCAGGCCTACCGCGTATTGGTCGAGCAGTACCCGAGCAGCAGCCTGGGCGAGAAGGCGCTGTTCAACGTGGTCGAGATCGCGCGCACGGGCGGCGACCGCAAGGAGATCGCGCAGGCGGCCCGAGAGTACCTCGACGCTTTCCCCGACTCCCCGCGCGCGGCCGAGGTCAAGGCCGCGGTGAAGAAGGGCGGGCGCGCGCAGGAGGCGGCCCTGCCCACTCCCCCGCCCCGCGGCCTGGCCCAGGTCTTCAACCTGCGCTTCTGGAGCGGCGCCAGCTCCACGCGCGTCGTGCTCGACGTCGAGAAGGCCGTCCACTACAAATACGACCGCATCAGCAACCCGGACCGGCTGTGGGTGGACCTCGAGGGCACGCGCCTCCATCCGAACCTGCTGGGCAAGATGTTCCCGGTCGGCGACGGCCTGCTCGAGAAGATCCGCATCGGCCAGAACAAGGACACGACCGTCCGCGTCGTCCTCGACTTCAAGGACGTCAAGGACCACACGATCTTCTACCTCGAGAACCCGACGCGGCTGGTGGTGGACGTGCGCGGAGCGGGGGCACCGCCCGCGCCCATGATCGCGGGCCGGCCCGCTCCCACCGTCGTGGCCACGAACGCGTCGCCGGAGCCGTTCGACCTGCCGCCCGATCGGACCGTTCCGCCGCGGCTGTCGGCCTGGTCCCGCCCGGGCAAGCCCGCCGCTTCGCCGCTGCCAGTGCGCCAGGTGGACGGGCTGGAGGTGCCGCGCCTGCTGCCCCCGCCCGTGCCCGATCCCGTCATCCGGCCCTCGGCGGCGCCCTTCGAGGGTCCACCCCCGCGCCGGACGGCCGCCGCCGCGTCGCCCACGCCCGCGCCCTGGCCGTCGGCCACTCCCGCGCCGCGCGACACGCGGGACTCACGAGCCGCGCGCGCGGACACGGAGACGGCGCCCGCGCCCCCGCAGGTGAACCGCGCCGGGTCCTACAGCCTGGCCCGGCAGCTCGGCCTCGGCGCGCGGAAGATCGTGATCGACGCCGGCCACGGCGGCCACGACCCCGGGACCCTCGGCCGCGGCGGCCTGCAGGAGAAGGACCTCGTCCTCGACGTGGCCGTGCGCCTGCAGCGCCTCGTGCGCGACGAGTTGGGGGCCGAGGTCGTGATGACGCGGTCCACCGACGTCTTCATTCCCCTCGAGGAGCGCACGGCCATCGCCAACGCCCAGGGAGCCGACCTCTTCCTGTCCATCCACGCCAACAGCAGCCGCAACTCCAGCGTGCGCGGCATCGAGACCTACTTCCTGAACTTCGCCCAGGACCCGCACGCGGAGGCGGTGGCCGCGCGCGAGAACGCGATCTCCCCCGCCACCCTCAAGGACCTGCAGAACCTCGTGAAGGCCATCGCCCTCAACAGCAAGATCGACGAGAGCCGCGACTTCGCCTCCAGCGTGCAGGAGGCGATGGTGCAGACCATCCGCCCCATCGCTCCCGACGTCTCCGACCGCGGCGTGCGCACCGCGCCCTTCTACGTCCTCATCGGGGCCAACATGCCGAGCATCCTGGCCGAGATCGCCTTCGTCTCGAACCCGCAGGAGGAGCGCCTGCTGCGCACGCCGGAGCATCGGGACCGTATCGCGCGGAGCCTGCTCGACGGCGTGCGCGCCTATCTCGACTCGCTGGGCCGCAGCCGGACGCGGCAGTTGACCGGCCCCAGCACGAGATCTACAGTGGCCTCAGGAGGCAACCGCCGCTGACGACGCTGTCCCTGCTCGCCGTCGAGAACATCACCTGGGTCAAGGTCGACCGTCCCGTATTCGACCTCGTGGGCGTCGTGCTCAGCTCGCTGGGCCTGGCCGGGATCTGCGCAGGGGTCGCCCTGGGCCTGGGCACGGCCCTCGGCATCGGATTCATCGTCCGTAACCGGCGCGCTCCCCATGGCCTCGCCGACCGCGTCTCCCTGCACCTCCTCGAAGCCCCGCCGCACTGACCCCGTCTTCCGGCCCCTGACCCCTCCTCGGGCTCGTTCCCTTCCTAACGCCACGCGTCATTGTCTCTTGACATTCATGACGCATCGCGTTATATTGGGATGGTGAAAGCCGCCCTTCCCGCCGCCGAGCGCGTCATCCGGCGCTACGACAACCGCAAGCTCTACGACGCGCAGGCGCGCCGCTACGTGACCCTGGAAGAGCTCGCGCGCCTCGTCGCCGCGGGCACGGAGGTGCGCGTGGTCGAGCAGCGCACGGGAGAGGACATCACCACCGTCGTCCTGGCCCAGGTGGTGCTGGAGGGGATCAAGCAGCGCACGGCCAACATCCCCCACCAGGTGCTGAGCCGCCTCATCCGCCTGGGCTCGAGCCGGACGGGCGGGCTCGCGGAGTGGCTCGATCCGCAGGAGGCCTCCACGCGCGCCCGCCACGAGGCGGAGCGCATCGTGTCCGGCCTGGTCCAGCGCGGGCGGCTCACCCTGGACGAGGCCCTGGCCCTGCGCCAGGACATCGCCGGCTCCGCCCAGCGCCTCGCCGCCGAGGCCCAGGCTGGCGTGCAGGCCCGCCTGCGGCGCCTGCTGGACAGCAGTGACGACCAGGGAGTCACCCCGGCCTTGCAGGCGCTCAAAGAGCGCCTGTCCACGTTCGAAGACCTGCTGGCGCCGCCCCGCGCTCCCGCGCGGCGGCGATCCGCGCCAGCCCGGAAGAGCAGGAAGAAGTGACGAAGGAGAAAGTGATGGCGACGAAGAAGAAGTCCTCCCCCCGGTCGCGGGCCCGGGCCCGCGTGAAGACGGACCGCGCGCAGGCGGCGGGCCAGCGCCTCCGTGAGACCTGGAACGCCACCGTCAAGGTGCTGACCTCGGCCGAGGCCGTCGCCGAGCGGCGCATCCGGCAGCTCCTGGCCCGCCAGAGGGTCAAGCCCGCCGACCTCCGCACGGCGCTGGCCACCTTCCGCCTCCGGGCGCAGAAGGAGCAGAAGAAGGCCGCGCGCCAGATCGAGTCGCGGCTCTCCGCCCTGCAGGTGCGGTTGCAGCGCGAGAAGAAGGACCTCGGCCGCGTGGTGGACGAGACCGTGCGCGGGACCCTCGTTGCGCTCAACATCCCCAGCCGCCGCGAGGTCTCGGAGCTGACGCGCAAGGTGGACGAGCTCTCGCGCAAGATCGACGGCTATCGTCGTTCCTCCGGAACGCGGCGCCGGAGCGCGGGGGCGTCCGCGTAACGACCGGCGTACTACATCTTCGGAGGCTCGGTGGTCCAGGCGCGACGGCGCGTCCCCCGGCGAACCCGTAGCGGGCGGCGGTCCAAGGTGGCCCTCGTCTGCGCGGGCGGCGGCATCACCGGCGCCGTGTACGAGATCGGCGCGCTGCGGGCCCTCGAGGACCTGCTCGACCGCAGCGTGGCCGATCTCGACCTCTACGTCGGGGTGAGCGGGGGCGCCTTCGTCACGTCGCTCCTCGCCAACGGCGTCTCGCCGCGCGAGATGTACGACGCGATCGCCGCCCCTCGCCGCGGCGGCCTCAGCGATCCGACCGGCGCCCTGTTCCGCTTCGGTCTCGGCGAGTTCTGGCGGAGGTCCCTGCGCGCGCCGCGCGTGGTGACCGACGCCCTCCTCGCGCGCTTCGCGGGCGAGGGCCGCAACTGGAGCGACGTGGCCTGGGCCCTCTTCGAGCTCCTGCCCGCCGGCCTCCTCGACAACTCGGGCATCGAGGAATACCTGTCCGCGCTCTTCGCGTCACGCGGCCGCGGGAACGAGTTCGAAGGCCTTTCGAAGCCGCTGCACGTGATCGCGGTGGACCTCGACAGCGGCGAGGCCGTGGACTTCGGGCCGGACGACCGCCACGAGGTGACGGTCTCCAAGGCCGTGCAGGCCTCCACCGCGCTCCCCGGCCTCTACCGGCCCGTGCGCATCGGCGGCCGCGACTACGTGGACGGCGGGGTCAAGAAGACCGCCCACATCAACCTCGCCATCCAGAGCGGGGCCGACCTCGTCATCTGCGTGAACCCGATCGTGCCCATCGACAACCGGTCGGGTGCCCTGCGCGGGCACCTCAGCAGCAAGGGCGTCACCTACGTTCTGGACCAGGTGCTGCGCATCGCGCTGCACGGACGCATGCAATACGGGCTCGAGCGCTACAAGGCGGAGCACCCGGAGGTGGACATCCTCCTCCTGGAGCCGACGCGCGACGACCTTCGCATGTTCAGCTACAACATCATGCGCTACAGCGCGCGCAAGGTCGTGGCCGCGCACGCCTATCGCTCGACCCTGCAGGCGTTCTCCGCGCGAGAGGGCGAATATCGCCGGCTGCTGCGCCGCCACGGTATCGTGCTGCGCAGCCCCAAGCGCCTGCCTCTCGTCCCCGAAGTCAGTCCCTACGGCTCCAGCCTCGCACGCGCCCTCGCCGGATCGCTGGACGCCCTCTCCTCGGCGCTCGGGCGCAAGGCGGGTTAAGCTCCCGTCGTTCCATGACGAGCGCCGCCGCCGTCTCCGCGCCCCCTCCCGCGCCGAGTCCCCCGCCATTGCCCCATCGCTGGGCACGTCGCGTCGGGCGCGGGCTCGCATGGTCCCTTCTCGCGGCCGTTCTCCTCGTCCTCGCCGCCGTCACCGTCTACTGGCGCTGGTCGCGCCGCGCGCTGCCCCAGGTGGACGGCGAGCTCCGCCTGCCCGGCCTGAGTGCTCCCGTCACCGTGCGCCGCGATGCGCTGGGCGTGCCCCACATCGAGGCCGCGTCCGTGCCTGACCTCATGCGGGCCCAGGGCTACGTGACGGCCCAGGACCGCATGTGGCAGATGGACCTCCTGCGGCGGCGAGCGGAGGGACAGCTCGCGGAGGCCTTCGGGCCGGCCGCGCTCGTGGCCGACCGCGACGTGCGCACGCTGGGGCTCGGCGATGCCGCCCGCCGCGCCTGGCCCCACGTGCCGCCCGACCTGCGTGCCCTCGTCGAGGCCTATGCGGACGGCGTGAACGCCTGGCTGTCCACACACGCGGATGCGCTGCCCCTCGAGTTCCGCGTCCTGCGCTACGCGCCGCGGCCGTGGGAGCCGGCGGACAGCCTCGCCGTCGGCAAGCTCCTCGCCCTCGACCTCGCGCAGGGTTGGGAGGACGAGGCCCTGCGCGCCCGCGCCTACGATCGCCTGCCCGCGGACGTGCGGGCGATGCTGTTCCCCAAGCTCTTCGCCCAGGACCGGATCCTGGTCGGCCACGATGTCCCGGTGGCGGCGGCGGACGGCGACGCGATCACGGAGACGGCGCGCGGCAGCAACAACTGGGTGATCTCGGGCGCGCACACCGCGAGCGGGCTCCCGCTGCTCGCGAACGATCCGCACCTGGCGCTGGGCGTGCCGTCGATCTGGGCCGCCGTGCACCTGACGGCGCCGGACATGGACGTCGCGGGCGTGGTCCTGCCGGGAACACCGGGCGTGACCCTCGGCCGCAACCGGCGCATCGCCTGGGGCTGCACGAACGTGCACGACGACAGCGCCGACCTCTACGTCGAGGAGTTCGACCCGCGCGACCCCGATCTCTACCGTACGGCGGAGGGCTGGGAGCGCGTGCAGGTCCGCCACGAGCCGATCCGCGTACGCGAGGGAGCCCTCTCCTCCACCTGGCGCACCGTCGATCACGCCGTGCGCTCGACGCGCCGCGGACCGCTGGTGACGATCGGCGCGCGCCAATACGCGCTGCGCTGGACCGCGCTCGCCGACGACGCCGTCGAGCTGACCGCCTTCGCCCGCCTGCAGCGCGCCGGCAACTGGGACGAGTTCCGCGACGCCGTCCGCCAGTTTCCCGGGCCCGCGCAGAACTTCGTCTACGCGGACGTGGACGGGCACATCGGCTGGTACGCGGCCGGCCGGCTGCCCATCCGGCGCGGCGGCGATGGGGCGCGGCCCTATCCGGGCCCGAGCCCCGACGGCGACTGGCTGGGGTTCGTGCCCTTCGACGAGCTGCCGCACGTCTTCGACCCGCCGTCCGGACGTATCGTCACCGCCAACAACCGGCTCGTCGGCACGGACTACAGGTACAAGGTCACGCGCGGCGGCATCGGGCCCTGGCGCGCGGCCGCGCTCTTCGAGGACCTGGAGGCGCGCGAAGGCTGGACGACGGACGACTTCGCGCGTTTGCAGGGCGAGCGTCTGTCGCTCCCCCATCGCGATCTCGCACGCGCGCTGCTCGCCGCCGCCTCCCATCATCAGGGCGACGCGGCCTGGGACGACGTCGCGCGCGAGATGGCGGGCTGGGACGGGCGTCTCCAGCCGGAGAGCCGCGCCGCGGCACGGGCCGTCTTCACCCTCCGCGCCATCGGCGCGCGCGTGATCCTGCCGCGCGTCGCGGGCATGCCGATGGCCCGCCCCCTCTCGCGGCGCGTCGCCGCCATCCACAAGCTGATCCTCGAGCAGCCCGCCTCCTGGGTGCCAACCGCGGACAAGGACTGGGACGGCGTGTTCCTGGGCGCGTGGCGGGCCGCGGAAACGGAGATCGCAGGCACCCTCGGGCCCGACCGCTCGCGCTGGACCTGGGGCGCGCTCAACGTCATGGCCGTCCGCCATCCGCTGGCACGCGCGGCCGGAGTGCTCGGCCCTTTGCTCAGCCCGCCCGCCGTGCCCATGGGCGGCTCGAACACCACGCCCAACGTCCTCGGCATCACGCCCGCCGGCGCCGCGGAAGGGCCGTCGATGCGCTTCATCGCGAACCTCGCGGATCCGGACGACACGCGCCTCGTGAACTTCATGGGCCAGTCGGGACATGCGGCCAGCGCGCACTACGAAGACCAGTTCGAGCCGTGGCGCGCGGTGGAAACGAGAAGACTCGCGTTTTCACCGCAGGCGGTGGTGCGCGAAGCGCGCAATACCCTCGTTCTAAAGCCGTAAGCCGATCTCGCGCCGTAACGATCGTCCGTTCAAGCGGTTAAAAGGAGCCTCGTAAGTTACTGGCTGGCAAGCCTCTATAGCTGGAACCGCGTAGTGTCGTTTGCGTAGTTTCTTGTAAGAGCCAAGCCCAGGTGATCTGAGAAACAGAGTCACCTCCCGCCCTGCCAAGGGGCGTACGTACGAGTCGCAGGACGCGGCCACGGTCAGGGCTCTTCCACATGACAACCCTCTTCATGTCGTTCGTGCTGACGCACCCGCTCGTCTCCGCGCTGGTCGTGTTCGTGCTGCTGACCCCGCCGGTGTGGCTGGGAGTCGTGGTGATCGGCGAACGCCAGGTCGGCGTGGTGGTCAAGAAGTTCTCGAGCCGCGCGCTACCCGTTGGCCGGTTGATCGCCCTCGACGGCGAGGCCGGCTACCAGGCGGAGACGCTGCCGCCCGGCGTGCACTTCGCCTATTGGCGGTGGCAGTACTCCGTCGAGAAGGCGCCCCTGACCGTGATCCCGCAGGGCGAGATCGGGCTGGTGGTGGCCGCGGACGGCAAGGCCATGGCCGGCGAGCGGATCCTGGGACGGTCCGTCCGCTGCAACGCCTTCCAGGACGCGCGCGCGTTCCTCACCGGGGGCGGCGAGAAGGGCCGCCAGCTCGCGATCCTGACCGCGGGCACCTATCGCATCAACACGGCGCTGTTCGACGTCATCACCCGGCAGACGGCGGGCGCCCACGGCATGCTCGCGGACTCGCTGCGCGTGCATCGCATCGAGGCCGACCGCGTCGGCATCGTGACCACCCTCGACGGCGCGCCCATCGACGCCACCGAGATCGCCGGGCCCACCGTCGCCGGCCACGACAGCTTCCAGAACGGACAGGCGTTCATCGAGAGCGGCGGCCGCCGCGGCCTCCAGGAGCAGGTGCTCCTTTCCGGGTCCTGGAACCTCAACCCGTGGTTCGTGCAGGTCGAGCCGGTGCCGATGACGGAGATCCCCATCGGCCACGTCGGCGTCGTGATCTCGTTCGTGGGCCAGGCCCACGAGGACGTGAGCGGGGCCGACTTCAAGCACGGCGACCTCGTGGACGCCGGGCACAAGGGCGTCTGGGTCACGCCCCTCTATCCGGGCAAGCACCCGCTGAACACCCGCATCATGAAGGTCGAGCTCGTGCCCACCACGAACATCGTGCTCAACTGGGCCGGCCGCACGGAAGCGCACAACTACGACGCGAAGCTCTCGTCGATCACCGTGCGCTCGCGGGACGGCTTCGCCTTCACCCTCGACGTCTCGCAGATCATCCACGTGGCGGCCCCGGACGCGCCCAAGGTGATCTCGCGCGTCGGCTCCATGCAGAACCTGGTCGACCACGGTCTGCAGCCGATCGTGGGCAACTACTTCCGCAACGCCGCCCAGTCCTTCACCGTGCTCGACTTCCTGTCCGCGCGCAGCGAGCGCCAGAAGGAGGCCTCGCAGCACATCCGTACCGCCATCGGCCTCTACGACGTGCAGGCCATCGACACCCTCATCGGCGACATCCACCCGCCGGACGCGCTGATGTCCACCTTGACCGACCGCAAGATCGCGGAGGAGCAGAAGAAGACGTTCGAGGTGCAGGAGGCGGCCCAGAAGCAGCGCCAGCAGCTCGTGCGCGAGACGGCCACCGCCGAGATCCAGCAGCAGATGGTCAAGGCCGAGCAGGGAGTGCGCATCTCGGAGCTGGAGGCGAGCGCGCAGGTCAAGCGCTCGGCCGGTGAGTCGGAGTCCTTCCGCCTCCGCGCCACGGGCGAGTCGGAGGGGATCCGGCTGCGCGGCGTCGGCGAAGCGGAGGCCATCCGCGCCACGGGCACGGCCAAGGCCGACGCCTACCGCGCGGGCGTGGAGGCCCTGGGTCCGCAGAGCTACGCGATGCTGCAGCTCATCCAGGTGGTCGGCGATCGCAACGTGCGCATAGTGCCCGATGTCTCGGTGAGTGGTGAGACAGGCGGCGACGGCCTAGTGGCGGCGCTGCTCGGCTCCTTGATGAAGGATCGCAAGAATGGAGGAGACGTGTCCTCCTCAAAGTAGCCCAGGCCGAACGGCCCCCGGCCGCGGCGCAGCGGCCGGGGGCACCGGTCCTACTTCGCGCTGACCACCTGCTTCAACTCCTCGATCGTCCCGATGCGCCCATGCGCGGGCGCGATCTTCTCCACCGGCAGCCCCAGAGCCTGGACCTTCTCCGCGAACTGGCGCGTGTTCGTGCTGGCCGGGGCGATCGGCCCTTCGGCCGGGATCGAGAAGAGGTCGGCCACGAACAGCGTCTTCTCTTTCGGAAGGTAGGCGACGGTCATCTCGGCGACGTGCGGGTTGGGGCCCACGTCGTACAGCTCGACGGTGCGGTCGCCAACGGTGAACGCGCGCTTGCCCGTGAAGGTCTCCACGACCGCCGCCTTGGGGGCCCGGCTCAGCTCGTCGGGACGGATCGTGTGCTTCGCGGCCGCCACCTGCTCCACGAACGCCTTGTTGCCGGGGGTGGTCACGATGGTCGCGCCCTGGGCGATCCAGCCGCGCAGGCCGCCCGAGTGATCGAAGTGATAGTGCGTCATCACGACGTAGCGCACGGGCTTGCCGGGCGCGATCTCCTTGATCTTGGCCATCAGCGCCTGCGTGCGATCGTCGCTGAGTGGCGCTTCCACCAGGAGCGAGTGGTCCGGGAAGGTCACGAGCAGGCTGTTGTGCGAGCTGCCGGCGAGGAGGAACACGTCGTCCGCGATCTTCGTGACCGCGACCGTCGTCGGTCCCGGCAGCGGCGTCACCTGCGGCGCGGCCGCCGGCGGCTCGTACAGGCTGGCCTCGGGCGAAGCGTTCACCTTGACGTCCGAGTACTTGACGTCCTGCGTGACCTGCCCGCCCACGCGCGTGACCACGCGGAAGGGGGACTGCACGCCGCCCACCGGCCGGTAGTCGGAGAGCTTCGTCTCCGTCACCGTGTCTCCCAGCACCGGGTTGTCCGCGATCGTCTCGTATTTGCTGAGGAGACCCGTGCGCGCGCCGACGTACAGCGTGATCTGCGTGCCGTCCGCGTCCGCGAAGGTGACCACGTCGTTCTTCTCGCCGTCCACGACGTCTTCGCCGACGTAGCGCAGCGTGTCCGCGCGGCGGGAGGCGGTGACCAGGATGGACAACGGATCGCGGCGCAGCGCGGTGCGGGCGCCCGTCAGCCCTCCCGGGGTCGTGGGCGTCACGACGTTGGTGAGGAGGTTGTGGCCGAAGCCGGAGTCGCCGCGCAGGACCGCGCGCGTCTTGGTCGAGAGGCCGCCGATCGGCGTCGTGACCTGCTCGTTCACGCTGCGGCCCTTGTCGAAATCAGCCACCTGCGTGACCTCGACCGCGCGCGTGGAATACGGATCGGACGGACGCAGGCTCTGGCCCTGGTTCCAGGCCGTGCCGCTGCCCGTGCGCGCGACGTCCTTCACGGCCAGGAGGGCGGCTCCCCCGCTGGCGGCGAGGGCACGGTCCAGGACCTCCCGCGCGTGCGTGTACGACTTGAGGGCGGCGCTGGGCGGCGGCGCCGCGGGTTGGGACCACGCCGCCGAGGCGGCGAAGAGGACGACGGCTCCGAGAGCGTGTGTCTTCGACATGACGGCCTCCTTGCGATGGCTGGTGGTGGCTGAGCTCAGCCGAACCAGACGGAACGCCGCCGCGCGAGCCGGCTGTCGACCATGTGCTGGATGGTCGAGCGGACCTGCTCGGACAGGCGGTTGACCAGGATGGGATCCTCCGCGCCTTCCGGTCCGTAGGCGGCCATGGGGATGGGGTCCGCGAAGTCGATCGACCATTTCGTCGGCAGCGGGATCACGCCGAGCGGACCGAGGAGCGGAAAGGTCGGCGTGATGGGCAGGTAGGGCAGGCCCAGCGGGCGTCCGAGCCAGTCCATGCTCGCGACCTTGGGATGGATCTCCTCCGCCCCCACCACCGCGCAGGGCACGATGGGCGACCCCGTCCGCAGGGCCAGCCGCACGAAGCCGCCGCGCCCGAAGCGGGCCAGCCGGTAGCGGTCCTTGAAAGGCTTGCCCACGCCCTTCACGCCTTCCGGAAAGACGCCGACGAGCTCGCCCTTGCGCAGCAGGCGCTCTCCGTTCTCCTGGTTCGCGCGCACCGCCCCGCTCTGCGCGAGCAGCGGCGCGAGGAAGGGCAGCAGCGCGAACATGTCGAGGGCCAGCATCCGGCACTCGCGGCGCGCGGGATGCTCGTGGCGCACGGCCAGGTTGATCATGACGCCGTCCCACGGCAGGACGCCCGAATGGTTGGCCACGAGGAGAGCCGAGCCCTGGTCGGGCACGTGGTCCACACCCGAGGCCTCCACCCGCCACCACATCGTGTACAGGAACTCGAAGAAGGGCAGGATCGTCCGCAAGAACTTCGGGTCGTAGCCGAACTCGTCCACTTCCTCCGAGTGCCAGGCGAAGTAGAACGCGCTCCAGGCCTCGGCGAGGCGGGCCCAGTCGAGGCCGGCTCCGCCCGCCTCCACGACGCGCGCCAGCGCGACGAGGAAGCCGTCGCGGGTCTCGCGGACGTGCGCCTCCGCCTCGCCGGCGGGCGCGCGCCGCCGCCCGCGCGGCTCCAGGGGCACGACCTTCGCGCTCCCCCTCACGACGCCGCCTCCACGGGACGCAAGGCCGCGTGGGGATGGCGGTAGCGCAGGTAGGCCGTGAGGGCATCCCGGCTCGAGTGCCGCGCCACGAAGCCCAGCCGCCGCCGCGCCTTCTCCCCGTCCGCCACGAACAGGTACCGCACGTAGTCGACGAACGCACCCGGGGCCGCGCCCAGGCCCGCGGCCCACATGAGGTCGGCGGCCGCGTAGGCGACGGGGTGCGGCACGAACACCGGGATCTTGGCCGCGAGATGATAGGCGGTGAGGAGCGGGATGGGCCGGGTGGGCACGACGTTGAAGGCGCCGCCCGGCGCCTGCTCGATGGCGGCGACGAACGCGTCGACGGCGTCGTCCGGATGCAGGAGCTGGACGAGGGGGTCGTATCCCATCAGCAGCGGCACCACGCGATGGTCGAAGATGCGCGTGTAGAAGGTGTGGACGCCCGGTCCGAAGAGGGGTGCGAAGCGCAGCACCGTGATGGGCATCCCCGGGTAGCGCCGCGCGAAGGAGACGGCGTGCTGCTCCGCCTCGAGCTTGTCGCGCACCCAGGCCAGGCGGGGCTCGGGCTGCAGGGCGTGGTCTTCGGTCAGGAAGTTCGGGTTGTGCCCGCGGGCGCCGTAGACGGCGGTGAACGAGCGCACGATCACCCGCTCCACGCCCGCGGCGGCGGCCGCGGCCAGGAGGTTGAGGGTCCCGATCGATTCCAGCTCGTGCGCGTAACCCGAGTCGCGACGAGGGCTCGTGAAGAAGGCCGCGTGCACGACGGTCTCGACCTCCTCCTCGCGCAGGATCTCGAGGAGGCGCTGGTCGGAAGCGGGCTCGGTGAAATCGAGGGCACGGTGCCGGACGCCCAGGGCGTCGGGCGGAGCCGCGATGTCGATGGCGACCAGGCTCTCCGGCGGACGGACCTCGGCCAGCCGGCGCAGCACACGCGACCCGAGCAGCGACGCGATGCCCGTGACCGCGGTGCGGCGGAGGGTCACGACGCCGCCGGCTTGGCGGCGCGCGACGGGCGCTTCTTCGCTGTCTTCTTCCGGGCCGCTCTCGAACGCGGCGCCGCCGCCGCGGCCGCGCGTTTGGTCTCCGCGAGCTCGCGCTCGAGGGCGTCGATGCGCGCCACCGCGCGCTTGAACTCGGTGCGCGTAGGAACGTTCATGGTGCGCAGGGCCCGCGCCACCGCGTCGTCGATCCACTCCTTGCCGCGGACCGCCGCCTGCATGGCCTGGATGAAGCGCGGGTTGGACATGAGCTCGTTCGACACCTGGTTGAGGAACTCCTCGCCGCGTGCACGCAGGAAGTCGAACACGCCTCGCTGGGAAGTCACCGGGGGCTCCTTTCCGGGGGGGTTACAGGAGCATCGTAAACCACCCGCCCCCCGATGATGGTGAGCACGCTGGTCGTCTCCGGCAGGCGCCCTTCTTCGACCGCGAAGACGTCCTGCGACAGGACGGCCAAGTCCGCCAGCATGCCGGGGGCGAGCGTCCCTTTCGCTGTCTCCGCGAACTCCGCGAACGCGGAGCCACGCGTGTAGGCGGTGACCGCCTGCTCGCGGGTGAGCGCTTCACGCCGGCTCGTGGGGTGCGTCACCGCGAACAGGATGTTGAGGAACGGGCTGGGCGGGCCGTCCGAGCCCAAGGCCAGCGGCACACCGGCCGCCAGCAGCGATTTCATGGGCTGGAAGCCCGCCATGTTCTCGTAGCCGAAGCGCGCGAACATCACTTCGGGAAGCGTGAAGTGCGATGGGTTCTGCACCACCGTCACGCCGAGGGCCGCCGCCCGCGCGACGAGGTCCGGGGCCAGGCCGTCTCCGTGCTCGAAGCGCGGGCGCAAAGGGCGCCAGACCTCCGGTCCACCCGTGGCCTCCAGCGCGGACAGCGCGGCCGCCACCGCGGCATCCCCGACGACGTGGAGCATCAACGGCTCGCGGTCGCGCCGCGCATGCTCGACGGCGGCGCGGATCTCTTCGGAGGAGAAATCGAGGCGGCCCGTCCAGGCTGGCCGGTCCGCGTAGGGCCGTCGCGTGGCGGCCAGACGCTCGACCGGCGTGCCGTCGAGGATCCACTTGCGGCCCCACACGACGACACCGTCCTTGTCGTCCCGCCCCTTGCCTTCCGAGGCGTCGTCCGCGCTCGGCGGCTCCAGGGGGAACCGGATCACGCGCCAACGGAGCGGGGCTCCCGCCGCGCGCAGCAGATCGGCCAGGGCGGGTGCCGTGACCGAGGTGCCCATGTCCTGCACGGAGGTGATCCCGAGCTTCAGCGCCTCCTGCACGTAGTGACGGACGCTCGTCTCGGCGTCCGCGCGGGGCACGCGCTCTCCAAGCCGCCGTTCGAGGCGAAACAGCGCGTATTCGTGGGCGATCCCGCTCAGCTGCGACGTGCCCCGTACGCGCCCGAACCATCCGCCGGGCGGGTCCGGTTCGTCGTCCGCCACCCCGAGCGCCCGCAGGGCGGCCGTGTTCAGGAGACCGCCGTGGCCCGTCCATCCCGTCAGCAGCACGGGATGGTTCGGAGTGATCGCGTCGAGCGTGGCACGAGTCGCCGCGGGATCGTCGAGCACCCGCACGCCGATCTCGCCCCGCAGCCAGGTGCCCGCGGGCGCGGCCGCCGCCTCCGCGGTCAGGGCCTTCAGCAGGTCCGCCAGGGCCGGATCGTTCGAGGGGAGGCGCAGGTTGACGCCGGGGCCGAGCCCTCCCCCCACGTGCGTGTGCGCGTCGTTGAACCCGGGCACGACGACGCGCTTCTGCAGCTCGATCACGCGCGTGGCGGGACCGGCCAGGGGCCGCACCTCGGCCGAGGTCCCCACGGCCACGACGTGGTCGCCGGCGATGGCGAGCGCCTCCGCCCACGGCCGCGCGGGATCGGCGGTGAAGACCTTGCCTCCGGCCAGGATGAGGTCGGGCGCGTCCGCCGCGGCCGACGACGACGCCATCGCGCCCGCGGCGACGAGGACGGCGGGAAGGACCCAGGCCGCCCGGATCATGCCTCTACGCGCGCGTGGCGCGGCGGCCCTCGGCGTGCGCCGATCGCAGACGGAAGGCGCGCAGGTCGATGTCCTCGTCGATCATACGCTGGAAGTCCGCGGCCGGGAGGGCCCCGATCTCGTGGCCGGTGCGATGCTCGATGGCCTCGATCGCGCTCACCCAGACCCGCTCGCGCCGCGCCGTCTCGTCCGCGTCCCGCACGCGCCCGAACTCCTGCACGTAGCGGTTGTGGCGACAGAGCATGCGGAAGGCGTGCTGGGTGTTCGGGCGCCGGAGGGGCAGGCCGAGCAGGCGCACGTCGTTGCCCACGCCGTGGATGGGCTGTCCCCATTCGCCGTAGGCGCCGAAGATCGTGCCCAGCTTCTCGAGGGCGCCCGCCAGCTTGGGCTCCTTGAGCCAGGTCAGGGTGGCCTTCACGAGGGGCAGGGTGACGTTGCGATAGAGGGTGGGGTCGGAGAGGCGGACGTTGGCCCCCAGCTCCTCGCGCGTGATGCGCACCATGTCCTCGGACCGGATGCGGTTGTCGGTGGCGAGGTGGATGCGGTGGCCGATGGCCTCGGGCACGGCGAGCGCGGCCAGGATCCCCGCCACCACCCGGTCCACGGGCACGAGGTTGAGCTCTGCCGTCTCGTCGCCGGGAAAGCCGAGGGCGACCAGGGCCACGAGCCGCGCGCGCAGCTTCTCCCCCATCTCGCCTACCGCGCGGTCGACCGCCTCCTTGGCCCGCCCGAACGCGTTGATGGGGGCGTTGACGACCTTGGTGTCGCCCCGGTTGTTCCCCGTGCACGAGTCCCCGATGACGATCGAGGGCAGGAGCTGGGTCACCCGCAGCCCCTCGTCGATCAGGAAGCGGTCCGTCTCGATCGACGCCATCGCCTTTGTGAGCTCGTAGAAGTTGTTGTAGAAGTGCCGGGGGAAGACGAGCGCGTTCTCCTGGGCGATGGAGCGGCGCTTGCGTCCGTGGATGTAGGACGTCTCGATGGCGACGTGGGCGATGAATGCGGCGCCGGGCGTCCGCTGCACGGAGAGGGAAAAGGCGAGCGCGTTGCGGCACCCGAGCACGTTCGCGCGGAACGAGTTCTCGTAGGTGTCGTCGAAGGACACGCTGGCCGCGCAGTGGATGACGTGGGTGAGGACGGGGCGCAGGCGGGCCAGCTCCGCCGCCTCGATCCCCAGGTCCGGCTTCTCGATGTCGCCCGCGACGAAGCGGAACTTCTTCGCCTTGGCCCCCGCGATGTGCAGCCTCTTCAGCAGCAGCGCGCCGCGCTGGGCTGGAGCCAGGACCTTGAGGACCTCCTTGGTCTTGTGGTCGCGGATCGTCTCCGGCCGCACGACGGCGACGATCTCCTCGATGCGCCGGTCGTCCGCGGCCTGGGCCAGGATCTCCTTGCCCAGGAAACCCGTGGCGCCCGTGAGCAGCACCCGGAGCCGCGGGCGCCGGCCCCGCGCGCGCAGGAGCGTGCGCGCCTCGCGCTGCAGGCGCTCGACGCGGGCCTTCACTTCCCTTTCGGAGAGGTGCGTGAACTCGCGGAACTTGAAGGACACGTCGCGGTTCACGACCCCCATAACCCTCTTGGCCAGGTGCTCGACGGCGGGGTTGCGCACGGCCGCACCCGCCATCTCGGCCGCGCTTTCGCCGAGGGCATTGAGACGCCGCAGCGTGCTCTCGACCAGGCGCTCGCGCCCCGTGAGCTGGAGGAGGCGGCTGCCCAGGAACTGCGCGATCACCTCCACCGGGTGCTGGTCGCGGTGCGCATGGACGAGCAGCTCGTCGGGCTCGATCGGCCCGGGCAGCTCCTGGCCCGTCCGGCGGTTCACGCGCGCGATGTAGCGGGAAGGCGAGATGTCGTGGGCGGGATCGGGTGGCACTTCCCGTGCGGGCGAGGCCTTCTTCTTCCGGGCGGCCTTCGCGCGCGAGGGGGCCGGGGCCTTGGTCTCGCGTTTCGCCCGGGGCACCGCGCGGGCGCGCGGGGCGGTGGCCGTGGAATCGGCTTCGGACATGGACGCCACGCCCTTTCGAGGTGGCGGCGATTCTACCACTCGGCCGCGGAGGTCAGCGGACGCGGTAGAGCCGGTAGGGCCCCCGCTCCACCACCTCCTCGACGCGCCGCAGAGCGCGGTCGTCGAAACCTTCGATCTCGCGCTCGTGCGGGCCGACGACCGCGAAGTCGATGCCGTACTTCTTCAGGAGCTCGGCCGCATCGGGGTGGCCCGTGTACATCTTCTTGACGTCCTCCTCGCGCGTCCCCGCGTCGAGGCCCTGGGACCAGATGTGCCCGGGATAGCCGTAGAGAGTCCGGCGCCCCGTGAGGTAGACCTCCGAGTTGTACGCGGGCGCGTGCAGGATCATCGCCCGCGCCGGTGTCTTCTCGCGGATGTCGAGAGCGAAGGCGTCGGCCTCGGGGGGAATGATGGGCAGGACGATCTTGTCCGACGCGACGCGCCACAGGTCAAGGGATCCGGAGAGGACCAGCAGGACGAAGAGCGCCACCGAGGCTGCCCGCGCGCCTCCGCCGAGCCGCCAGAGGCGCGCCAAGAGGAGCGCCACCAGCACGGAGGAGGCGACGTGCCACCAGACCATGAACTTGATGTTGTCCCAGATCCAGGGGGACAGGCGCAGCACGTTCGGCACGACGAAGCAGAGCGCGAACGGCGCATAGAAGCGCAACAGGCGGTTGCCGACGACCGGCTCCCGACCGCGCCAGAAGAGAGCGGCGATCAGCGCGGGGATGAACAAGCCGAGGTTGAGCCACCAGAAGTGCACCAGGCCGAGCTCGCCGCGGTCCCATCCGACCTGCCCACCCAGGAACTGCCGCGACTGCATCGAGCTGCCCGTGACGAGGAGGAGGACCTGCGGCAGGGCCAGGGCGGCCGCGAGTCCGATCGAGCGCAGCCAGCCACGCCGGTGCGGGAAGAGCAGCGCGAGCGCGACGCCGACGCTCATGGCCACCGTGAACGCGTGGGCATGGGCGAGCGGCATGATCCCCGTGATCGCGCCCGCGGCCCACAGGCGCCGGCGCGCGCGCGCACGGTCTTCGTCCGTGACCGCTTCCCACCACAGCGTCGCCACGATCAGGAACAGGGGCAGGCCGAGCAGGAACGACCGCTGGGGAACGAGCATCGTGATGGCCAGGTTGCCCCAGCGCAGCGGGCCCGCGGAAAGGATCGTGTAGTCGTGCCTCGGGTGGCGCAGGAGCCCCATCAGGCCATCCGCGGCCGGGTCCACGTCGCGGGCCAGCCACAGGAAGCCCACTCCCCCGCTGGCGATCACGAGACAGGGCGCGATCACGGCGGCCAGGCGATCCCGGGTGAGGCGCAGCGCGAAGCGATGCAGCAGGCCGACGAGCGCCCAGCCCAGCACGACGTTCTCGAGCTGGAAGGCCTTTCGGGCGCTCGCCCCCGCCGCCATCAGCATGGAAGCCACCAGGTCGATCACGAACGGATAGGTCAGCCGCGCGCCCGCGAGCTCCGGGTGCTCGGGCGGGAAGTTGCGGCCGTAGAGGAACGACGTCGCGATCGAAAGGTGGAAGGGCAGATCGCCCAGGTTGTGGGCCACCCCGGTGAACACGCCGCCGCCTTCCGGCGACTCGAAGATCGCGCGGTCGAGGACCCGCGTGACCAGGACGAGCATGAACCCGTAGAAGAGGACGGTGACGACCGTGCCGGGTCTCCGATTCCGGATCGCCCCTGCCATGTCGTGGCGGGCGTACGCGAGGTCTTCGCGAATCGCCGAGAGCCCGCCGCGGCGGCGCAACATCCCGAGCGGCCCGATCAGGACGATGGCCGCGGCCACGATGGCCGTGCCCATCGAGAGGCCGAAGGCCCAGCCCAGGAGGTAGCCCACGAGCCCCCAGCCCACGATGCCGAGGGGCACGCCCATGGCGAATCGCGCGGGCAGCCGCGCGTCGTCCTCGACGAAATACGTCGCGGCCACGCCGCCCAGGATGGCGGCGACGAGGAGGACGGCGCTCACGGTGCGGGCGAAGCGCTCGCCTGGGGGTCCGATTCGCGCAGCAGCGCGGCCAGGTGGTCCTGCCAGATCGCGGGCCAGGAGTGGGTGCCGTGGCCCCGCGTCTGATCGGAGATGGGCAGCAGCACCGCGCGCCCGCGCGGCACGCGGCGGATCTCCCGCTCCAGGATCCCGAGCTCCGGCGGGTTCACCTCGTCGTCGGCGGAGTTGATCGCGAGGAGGGGCGCGCGGATCGTCTCCAGGGCGGGGCCGGGATCGTAGTCGCGCGAGGCATCGAAGTGGTACAGGGTGTCGTTCGCGTCCATGGTCTTGAGCCGCGCCTGGACCTGCTCGTCGAAGTA
>Ga0111539_10003593_pt1 | contig 20439 bp, 22 predicted proteins | sample RhiMethybrSRZTD1_FD_79667 | JGI IMG/M metagenome (GOLD analysis project Ga0111539, IMG submission 79667) | Populus rhizosphere microbial communities from Tennessee, USA - Rhizosphere MetaG P. TD hybrid SRZTD1 (version 2) (version 2) | ecosystem: Host-associated > Plants > Roots > Rhizosphere >...
ACCGCCCTCGTCGGCGCGAGCCGGGTGGTGGGGAACCACCACTGGTTCTCCGACGTGATGGCGGGGGCGGTGATCGGGCGGTTCTTCGGGCGGCTCGTCACGCACAACGACGTCGCGCGCCACAACGCCGCGCACCACTAGAATCGTGACGCGATGATTCCGCTCCGCGACAAGAACCCCTCGGGCACCGTTCCGCTCGTCACCCTCGCGATCATCGCGGGGTGCACGGTCGCGTTCCTGTACGAGCTCTCCGCGCCCTCGCTACAGCAGCTCTTCGCGTCGTACGCGCTCATCCCGGCCCGCGTCACGCTCGGACTCGAGAACGGGGGTCCGCTCGGCCCGCTCGGCGCCATCACGCCGTTCCTCACCTCGATGTTCCTCCACGGTGGCTGGCTCCATCTGATCGGGAACATGTGGTACCTCTGGATCTTCGGCGACAACGTCGAGGACACGCTCGGTCCGGTCCGCTATCTCCTCTTCTATTTTCTGTGCGGGATCGCGGCCGGGGCCACGCACGTGCTCGTCTCGCCCGGATCCACGGTGCCCACGGTCGGCGCGAGCGGAGCCATCGCTGGGGTGCTGGCGGGCTATGCCTCGCTCTTCCCCCGCGCCCGGATCGTCACGCTCATCCCAATTGTGTTCTACTTCTCGATCGTCGAGCTGCCCGCGGTCGCGCTCCTGGTCCTCTGGTTCGTCATCCAAGGCTTGAGCGGGTTCCTGTCCCTGGGCGCGCCGGGCGCGAGCGGGGTGGCCTGGGGGGCCCATGTCGGCGGTTTCCTGGCCGGACTCGTTCTCATCCGAATCCTCAAGCCCCGCAAGGTCATGGCGTAATCGGCGGCCGGGCGGGTACTACCGAGGTAGCAGGTGGCCCTACCAGCTTGACTGGATTCCTCCTTCTGCCACAATGAAGCCTGACCCCAAGCGCACTTAACCCAAAGGATGGCAAGGCGATCCATGAATCGAACCACGCTCCGCCTGATTCTGGTGACCGTGGGCGTCATCGGCTGCGTCGTCTGGCTGATCTCGTCCGGGGTGAAGGCGACCGGGATGCAGTACATGACGGTCACCGAGCTGGCCCAGCTCACGACGCCTCCACGGCAGGACGCGTTCCGCCTCGACGGAAAGGTCCAGGCGGGGAGCGTGGTCTACGACCAGAAGGCTCCCCGGCTCCACTTCCAGATGACCGACGGCAAGGAAGCGATCGGAGTCGTCTACGAGGGCCTCATGCCGGACGCCTTCGCGGACGGGCGTGAGGTCGTGGTCGAGGGCAGCTACCGTCACGCCGACAAGACCCTCCACGCGTCGAAGCTCGTGACCAAGTGTCCGTCGAAGTACGAAGCCGAAGGCCTCGGGAAGGACCGTTCGTGAGCGAGATCGGGAAGCTCTCCCTCTTTCTCGCGTTCCTCTGCTCGTGCTACGCGGTGGGAGCGTTCGCCGTGGGCTTGCGCTCGGGGATGGCCGGACCGCTTCGGAGCGGCCGGCGCGCGGTGTGGGCCGTCTGCGGCCTCACGCTCCTCGCGACGATCCTCCTCGTGCGCGCGCTCGTCGCGCGCGACTTCACGTACCGCTACGTCGCCGAGCACACGAGTCTCGATCTCCCGGCGATGTACGCGTTCAGCTCGCTCTGGGCGGGACAGGAGGGCTCGCTCCTCCTCTGGCTCCTCATCCTGAGCGCGTACGGCGCGGCGTTCCTCTGGTGCTATAGGAAGCGGCTCGATCCCTTCTACGACGCGGTCGCGATGGTCGTGGCGTGCGTGATGATCTTCTTCACGTCGCTCCTCTCCTTCGTGTCGTCTCCGTTCCGGATCCTCGCCACGCCGCCGCCGGACGGAAACGGGTTGAACCCGCTCCTTCAGGACCCGGGCATGATGATCCACCCGCCGATCCTCTACACGGGCTACGTGGGCTTCATCATCCCGTTCGCGTTCGGGGTCGCGGTGCTCATCATGAATCGCACCGGCACGCGCTGGATCGAGGAGGTGCGGCGCTGGACCCTCTTCAACTGGATGTTCCTCGGCTTCGGCATCCTGCTCGGCGCGCGCTGGGCGTACATCGAGCTGGGCTGGGGCGGGTACTGGGGCTGGGATCCGGTCGAGAACGCGTCCCTGATGCCGTGGCTCGTCGGAACCGCCTTCCTCCACTCGGTCATGATCGAGCAGCGCCGGGGCATGCTGAAGACCTGGAACATCGTCTTGATCGTGCTCACGTTCGAGCTCTCGATCTTCGGCACGTTCCTCACGCGATCGGGGGTCCTCACGTCGGTCCACTCGTTCGCGGAGTCGGACATCGGCCCCTGGTTCATGGGTTTCATCCTCGTATCCGGCACCATCGCTACCGCACTCATCCTCTACCGGAAGGCGCTCCTCGAGTCCGAGCACCGGATGGACGCGGTGGTCTCGCGCGAGGGCTCGTTCCTCTTCAACAACGTGCTCTTCGTCGCGCTCTGCTTCGCGACGTTCCTGGGGACCACGTTCCCCGTGCTGAGCGAGGCGGTGACGGGCTCCAAGATCTCGGTCTCGGCCCCGTTCTTCAACCGCGTGAACGTGCCGATCGCGCTTGCGCTCCTCATGCTGACCGGCATCGGCCCGGTGCTCTCGTGGAAGCGCGCGACGGGGGCGTTCTTGAAGCGGAACTTCCTCATCCCGACCTTCGTCGGCGTGCTCGCGACGCTCGTCTGCGTCCCGTTCGGGCTCCGCGGCGTCTATCCGATCGTCTGCGTCTTCGGGGCCGCCTTCGTGATCGCGGCGATCGTGATGGAGTTTGCGCGAGGGGTGCAGGCGCGGAAGGACGTGGACGCGCCGTCGAATCCGACCTCGATCCTCCATCTGGTCCAGAAGAACAAGAGGCGCTACGGCGGCTACATCGTGCATCTCGGCGTCGTGATGATCTTCGTCGGCGTGCTCGGCTCCTCGGTGTTCCAGAAGGAGGCGCACGCGCCGCTCCAGCCCGGGCAGTCCATGGCCATCGGCCCGTACGCGCTCACGCTGGACCGGGTCGAGGACGCGCAGATCCAGAACGCCACGCAGACGCGGGCTCACCTCCAGGTGACCCGGAACGGCAAGCGCCTCGGCGACATGCACCCGTCCAAGGCGATGTACACGAAGTCGCAGCAGCCGATGACCGAGGTCGCGCTCCACTCGACCGCGGCCGAAGACCTCTATCTCATCCTGGGGGGCGTGAACGACGACGGCTCCGCGTCCATCCAAGCCTACATCAATCCCCTCGTCGCTTTCGTCTGGATGGGAGGGATCGTGATGGTGATCGGCACGATCATCTGCCTTGCCGACCGGATGCGCCTGAAGCGGGAAGAGAAGCTCCTGGCATGACCCGTCGCCCCATCCTCGTCACCCTCTCACTCACCGCGGTCCTCCTCGCGGCGTTCGCCTGCACGGCCCGCGCCACCGAATCCGCCGCGGGCCGGAAGGATCCCGCGCGCGCCGTCACGAGCCAGCTCATCTGCCCCTGCTCGTGCGGCGAGATCCTGAGCGGCTGCACGTGCGAGACCGGGAAGTCGATGCAGGGCTTCGTCAACGACGAGCTGAAGAAGGGGAAGGGCAAGGACGAGATCACCACGGCCCTCGTCGCGAAATACGGCGAGGTCATCCGCGGCGCGCCCAAGGCGCAGGGGTTCAATCTGCTCGTCTGGATCCTGCCCTTCGTGGCCACCGGGATCGGCTTCGTCTTCGCGGCGATGGTGCTCAAGCGGTGGGTCGGACGGCGGCATCCGGCAGTGCTCGCACCGGCGGGGCACCCTCCCATGACGCCGGCGGAGCAGGATCTCGCGGACCTCCGAGCCCGCGCCGAAAACGAGCTGCGCGGGCTCCGCGAATGATCCTCGCCGCACAGCTCCTCCTGACGCTCGCGGTCCTCGCGTTCATTCTCACGCCCCTGATCTTGAACCGGGGCGAGCGGAGCTGGGCCGAGCCCGAGCTCGAAGCGAGCCGCCGCTCCATCGCCGAGCGGAAGGGGAGGCTCTATGGCCAGCTCATCGATCTGGACTTCGACCGCGATTCGGGCAAGATCTCCGTGGAGGATCACGCGCGGCTCCGGGAGGAGATCATGGCGGACGTGATCCAGGTGCTCGCGGAGGAGGAGAAAGTCGTGCCTCAGGGCCTGCGCCGCCCGGTCGTCCTCGAGGGAGGCGATCGCGTGGAGCGGATGATCGAGGAGTACAAGCGGGCACGCCGCCCAGGGGCGGGGGCCGCGCGGTGATGAAGCGCGCCGCATCGCTGGGAGCGCTCCTCGCGCTCCTTGCGATCGCCGCGCCGGCGGACGCCCTCGTCATCCAAGGGCGCGTCGTGAAGGGCATGGATCGGAGGCCGGCCCCCGGCATCCCCGTGTCGCTCCATCCGGTGAAGAACGAGCAGGAGCTGCCGGGGCAGACGGTGGCCTCGGGTCCCGACGGGACCTTCCGCTTCACGGGGATCGCCCAGGATCCTTCGACCTCCTACTTCCTCTCCACCGAGTACGAAGGCGCGTTCTACACGGAGGGGCCCGTCGAATTCACGGGCGAGACCGGCGCCAAGGACATGCAGATCTACGACGTCGGAAGCGACATGGCATCGATCCGCGTCACGAACCATCACATCCTCGTGGAGCGCGCCGAGGATCACCTCCACGTCACCGAGATCCTGGTCTTCCAGAACGACGGCGCGACGGCGTACCTGGGCACGGGGCTGAATCACGCCGAGAACGTGGGCGTGCGGCTCGGACTGCCGGCGTCCGTGAAGAAATTCGAGCCGGGCATGGGGGGCGACGAGGGCTCCGTCGTCGTGCAGGGGCGCGACCTCTCGAGCCACCGTCCCATTCCTCCCGGGCAGCGTCCATTCAGCTTCAGCTACGAGATCCCGCTCTCCGGCCGCATGGACCTCTCGCATCGCATCTACTTCCCGACCGAGAGCGTCGACGTCCTGATCAACGACCCCGGGCTGAAGGTGGAGGGGAGCTCGCTCACCTACACAGGCTCGCGCGACCAGGGCGGGAAGAAGTTCGAGATCTATCAGGCCAAGAACCTTCCTACGGGATCCGAGCTCACGATGCGGGTCCATGGCGCGGGCTTCTGGTCCAATCCAAAGATCTATCCCTGGCTCGTGGCCCCGTTCGTGATCGTCGCCGTGCTGATCTTCGCGTCGCGTCGCGGCCGGAAGAGCGATGCACCCGCACCCCGGGCAGGAACGGCGCCGAGCGACGTGCGCACGGCCATCGCCGCGCCCAAGGTCGCGGCGCTCGCGCCGGAATCGAATGGCGACGACGACCTACACACCGTCTACCTCTACCTCATCGATGCGCTCGACAAAGGCCTGGAGCGCGGCGAGTTCACGCGCGAAAGCCACGACCTCGTCCGCGGCAATCTGAAGCGCCGCCTCGAGACGATCCTCTCGGACCGCACCCCGACCTCGCGCTGACGCCTTGATCCTGAAGGCCGACGGCGTCACGAAGCGCTTCGACGACCGGCCCGTCTTGAGCCGCGCCTCGCTCACGCTCGAGCCGGGGCAGGTCGTGCATCTCGCGGGACCCAACGGATCGGGGAAGACGACGCTCGCGCGGATTCTCGGGACGCTCCTTCCTCCGGACGAGGGGGAGATCCTGGTCGACGACGTTCCGCTCTCGGAGCGCCGCTCGCAAACCCGCCGCATGATCGGCTTCGCGAGCCACGCACCGCTCCTCTATCTCTCGCTCACTCCGGTCGAGAATCTCGAATTCTTCGCGACGCTAGCAGGCGCTCGCGACGGCCGGCGTCGCGCACTCGCGCTCCTCGAGCGCTTCGGGCTGGAGCAGGCGGCCCACCGGCCGCTCGCCCACTTCTCGCGCGGGATGCTCCAGCGGGTCGTCCTCTGCCGCGCGCTCCTCCTCGATCCGGAGCTCCTGATCCTGGACGAGCCGTACGCGGGCCTCGACGACGCGGGCATCCTCGTCGTGAACCAGGTGCTCACCGAGATCCGGAAGCAGGGACGGACCGCGCTCCTGATCGCGCACGACAAGGAGCGCGGCGGCGGCGTGATCACGCACACGGTGCGGCTCCGGAACGGCCGGGTGGAGGACGCGTGACCTTCCTCCTCGTGATGAAGAAAGACCTCCGGCTCTTCGTGAGGGACGTTCGATTCCTGGCTACGCTCGGGCTCTTCAGCGCGTCGCTCGTGCTCATCCTGAGCGTCGCGTTCGGTCCGATCTTCACCGAGCCCCCGAGGCTCGCGGCCGCGACGGTCTGGGCGGCGCTCTTCTTCGCGGGCGTGCTCGGGCTCACCCGCTCGCTCGAGCTGGAAGGCGAATCGGGAGCGGGGGACGCGCTCCGGCTGAGCGGCGCCGATGCGTTCTCGCTCTACCTGGGGAAGACGCTCGCCAACTTCGCGCTCCTGGCGGCCGTCTTCATTCTCCTCCTCCCGCTCACGGCGATCTTCTTCGACGTCGGGACGCTCAAGGCGCTTCCCGGGGTGCTCGGCGTTGCCGCCCTGGCGCTCATCGGATATAGTGCGTGGGGAACGCTGTTCGCCGCCCTGGCCCGGGGACTCCAGGCCCGGGAGCTCCTCCTCTCGGTTCTCCTGTTTCCTTCCCTGGTTCCCCTCTGGATCGGCGCGGTGAAGCTGACCCACGCGTACTGGGGCGGCGTGCCGTTGGTCGAGGTGAAGGACTGGATCAAGGTGATGGCGGTGATGGACGTGCTGGGCCTCGCCCTCGCGGCGTGGCTCTACGAAGCGGTTCAGGAGGCCGGGGAATGACGCGAGACGTGCCTCGCTGGTGGAGTCAGGGAGCGCGCTGGGTATGGATCCTGGCGGCCGTGCTCGTCGCCGCGTCCCTCTGGATGATCGTGCGCGCGCCGATCGAGCGGATCATGGGGCCGGTCCAGAAGATCGTCTACATCCACGTCCCGAGCGCCATCGTCACGCTGCTCGCGTTCGGCGTCACGTTCGCAGCCGGAATCGCCTACCTGGCGACCAAGCAGTGGATCTGGGACGCGATCGGGGCGGCGTCGTGCGAGGTCGGGCTCGTCTTCGCGAGCGTCGTCATGATCACGGGGCCGCTCTGGGCGCGCTCCGCCTGGAACACGTGGTGGACCTGGGAGCCGAGGCTCACGACGTTCCTCATCCTCTGGATCCTCTACGCCGGCTACCAGATCATCCGGAGCTCGCTCAAGTCGGCGTCGAAGCGCACGATCTCGGCGGTCATGGGAATCGTCTTCTTCGCGAACCTCCCGATCGTCTGGAAGTCGGTCGAATGGTGGCGCGGTGCGCTCCATCCGAAGAACGTCACCATGGCGCCCGACATGCGCCAGGTGCTGTTGTTCGGGATGCTCGCGTGGTTCGTCGTGTACGTGGCGGTGTTCGAGCGGAGGCTCAGACTCGAGTGGGCCCGGGAAGCCGCGACGCGAGAGGCGCACGCCACAGCCGATTCGGCTTTGCTCGAGGCTCGCGTTCGATGACCTACGCCATCATCGCTTACGCTTTGAGTCTTCTTCTCTGGATCATCTACCTGCTCGCGCTCGGGCGGCGGCTCCGGGCCGCGCACGATCGCCGCTGAGGGGTTGCCCGTGCGGGACCACTTCCTGGAATTCGAGATCTCGCCGGAGCTGGTGCACGAGATGATCGATACGGGGGAGGATCCCATCCTCCTCGACGTGCGGGACGACTGGGAATGGGAGCACGCGCACCTCGAAGGCGCGATCCACATCCCGATGGACGAGCTCGCGGGGAGGATCGGAGAGCTGGATCCCAGGAGCGAGACCATCGTCTACTGCCACCACGGCGACCGGAGCATCGACGGCTGCCTGCTCCTCTGGGAGCATGGGTTCCGCAAGGTGCGGAGCTTGACGGGCGGGATCGAGGCCTGGTCGGAGCTGATCGACCCGACGGTGCCGAAGTACTAGAGCGCGCTCACCGCCCCGCGTTCGACATCCGCCCCGGAACCCCGCCTCCCGCGTAGCCGGTCAGCTCCATGTAGCCCTCGACTCTCACATCCGGATCCGCCTCTTCTTCCTTCCCCTCGACGTACCCCTCCCAGTAGGCCACGCGCGTGCTCCGCTCCGTGGTGAGCTCCTGGTCGCTGAGCGCGGCCGAGACCGTGAGCCGCAACGGGGCCTCGCCGCTCGGCCGGATGGTGATGTCCCAGGAGAGCGGGTAGCGCGCTCCCGTCTTCGGGCTCGTCCAGTACCGGAGCGCGTTCATGGTGACATCCTCGCGCGTGAACGTGCGCACGCGGCCTGCGCGGTCCACGATCCCGCCGAAGAGGTACGACGTCCCGCCCTGGCGGTCCCGCATCCGGTAGAGCATCACGGACCGGCCGTCCCGTAGCCTTAGGCCGAACCAGTCCCAGCCCTTGAGTGTCGAGTCGTACGCGCCGCCGCTCCACTCGTGGTCGTACCAGACGGTGCCGCGCATGCCGCGCGCGGGCGCGCCGGGCGCGGTGTAGGTGCCCTGCGCGCGCATCCGCGGATCGCTGTGGTAGCGGGAGAAGGACGTGCCCGCGGCGTTCTTCGCCGAGAAGTACTGAGGTCCCCACGCGATCGGAGTGCTCCGGCTCGACGTGAGATCGAGCGCGAGATCTCCGAGATCGCCCGCCGCGTGGACGCGGAACACGCCAGAGGGGAGCCGGCGGAGCGACCAGTCGCGAATCCGGACGTTGAGATCGGTGCTGTCGGCTCCCGCGAGCGCCACCGATGTACGCCCGATCCGCTCGTCGAAGCGGTAGAAGCGCGCCTTCAGGTCCGAGATCGCATAGTGGGCGAAGTAGATGTCGCCCGGCCGCCATGCGCTCGGGTTGGGCGCCGCGAAGGTGCCGGCGGACGCCGCATCGATGCGCGCGCGGAAGAACGTGACCTGGAAGCCCATGCTCCGGCCGTCGCCATCCTCGAGGCGCCCGGTCAGGTACCACCACTCGAGTGGCGAGCCTGGATGCGCGCCGTGCGCGCGCGGAAAGGTCGTCGCATCGCGCGGATTCATCGGATCGAAAGGAGCCTTGGCGGCGCCACTGAGCGTGAGCGCGGCCGCGGCGACCAGGAGCCAGCCACCCGCGGTCGCAGGGAAGCGGCGCTCCGCGGTCCTAGACACGGTTCATCGCCTCGCGCGGCGAGATTCGAGCGGCGCGGCGAGCCGGCGGCAGGGTCGCGAGCAGCGCCGCCGCGAAGAGAACCGCAGCCACGAGGAGCACCCGAACCCACGGCGTCGCGAGCTCGATCGTCCAGCCGAAGGACTCGCGGTTGAGCACGTGCACGAGCACCGCGGAAAGGAGCATCCCGGTCAGCGCTCCGAGCACGAGCCCGGTCACGGCAAGGAGCCCGCCTTCCACGAGCAGCGCGCGGACGATCTGGCGCCGGTCAGCGCCAATCGCGCGGAGGACCCCGATCTCCCGGGTGCGCTCGAGCACGAGCGCCGCGAGCGCGCCCAGGACCGAGAGGAGCGCGACCATGGCCGCGACCGCTTCGAGCGCGTCGGTCACCGCGAAGGTGTTCCGCATCACCCGCCGCACCTCCTCGCGAATGGAGCGCGTGTCGGTGACGCGGATCACCTCATCCTGTCCGAGCGCGGCCTCGGCCGCGCGCGCGCCGCGCTCGCGCGAGATGCCGGGAGCGAGGTAGAGCGCGTACGTGGTCACGAGCGAATCGCGGAAGTCCTGGAGGTAGACGGACCGGTCGAGGATCACGTAGCCGCGATCGGACGAGTAGTCCCGGTAGACGGCCATCACCTGGTACACGTGCGACCCGGTCGGCGTGGGGATGAGGAGCGTCGAGCCCGCGTGGATTCCGTGGCGCCGCGCGAGGGGCTCGGACACGAGGGCGAGCCGACCCGTGTGGGCGCGCGCGAGGAGCGGCCTCGGGTCCCCGCCTCCCACGAGCGGCAGGTAGCCGTGCCGCGCGAGCACGTCGGAGTTTCCGGCGCCGAGCCAGATCATCTCTCCTCCAAGCGAGAGCTCGCGCAATCGGAAGGCGTCCACGTCCTCGACCTCCGGCAGCTGTGCGAGGGTCGCGGTCCAGGACGGCGGCATGGACCCCTCGGCAGGACTCCCCGCGCGGCTTCGTGGCGTGATCCAGAGATCGGCGCGGAGCGTGGAGTCGGCCCATCCTTCGACGGTCACGCGGAACGATTCGACGAGCGACGCCATCCCCCAGACGATGCTGAACGCGAGGAGGAGTGCGGCCACGGAGACGCCGAGCCTGCGGCGCGCCGCGAGCGCCGTCGCGTACGCCAGCCGCCCGGCGGGGGACCAGAGGCCCTCGAGGGGCCTTCGGAAGACGCGCACCAGCCCCACGAACGCGGGGAGCGCGAGCAGCCCGCCCGCGAGGAGCGCCGCCGCGGCGGCGATGTAGCCGCGAACGCTCCCTCCCATGCCGTCGGGACGCGCGATCAGGTAGAGCGCGAGCACGAGCGCTCCGAGCACCGCCGCGACGCGGCGGTAGGACCAGGATCGCTCGGCGCGACCCGGATGCTCCTCGCGGAGGAACTCGAGCGGGCGCACGCGGAGTCCCTCGCGAAGGGGACCGATCGAGGCTACGGCCGCCGACGCGGCGCCGAGCGCGATGCCGGTCAACCAGTGGCTCCCATTCAAATCGACCACACCCATCGCGCTCCGGGCGTAGAGATCGCCGACCGTGCGGCTCACGAGGCGAAGCGCGCCTTCCGAGAGCGCGCGTCCGAGGAGCACGCCGAGCGCGCCGCCGAGGAGTCCGACGACGATGCCCTCGGCCCCCAGGAGGAGCGCCACCAATCCGCGCGACGCGCCGAGTGCGCGGAGGAGGGCGATCTCGCTTCGCCGCTGGAGCACCGATGAGAGGAGCGCGTTGTAGGCGAGGAGCATCCCCACCACGAGCGAGATCAAGGAGAGCGCGCGGAGATTCCGGCGGTAGGAGCCGAGCATGCGCTCCACCTGGAGCGATCGCTCTTCGGGCGGCTCGACCTTCAAGTCGGCCCACGTTCCGGACGCCTCCAGGAAACGCTGGATCTCTTCACGCAGGGGTTCCACCGCGACACCCGGCGCCGGCTCGATGTCGATCCAGTCGAGCTCGCCCACGCGGCCGAACTCCTCCTGGAACGGCGCCAGGTCCATGAGCGCGACCGTGGCCGCCGCGGACGTGATCGGGCCGCTGACGCGAATGGGATGGATCTGGAAGCGGTGGGTCCGCGTGCCGACCACCACGGTGATGGAATCGCGCGCGCCGATCGCGTGCGCGAGCGTGAGCGGCACCCAGAGCGACCGCCGGTCGAAGAGCGTCTTCACGTTGGCGCGCGGATCCTCCGCGACGAGCCCGCTCGAGCGCGGCCGCTCCGAGCGGCGATTCCCCTCGCGCTCCGCCTCGACGAAGCGAGGATCGCCGATCAGATCCACGCCGAGGATCGTGAAGGGATACCCGGTGGGTCCGCCGGCGCGCGCCGGCGCTTCGAGCGTGGGGCGAAGGAGTGCCTTCCCCTCGAGCGGCTCGAGGGCGACGAGCACCGACTCCGGCAGCGCGAGGGGAAGCCGGTGCACCCGGAGCTGCGCGGGGCCGGCTACGGCGCGGGCCGTGCGCGTGAACGACTGGATCGACGCCTGTACCGCGAGATCGATCCCGATGTACACACCGACGCCCGCGGCCACGCCGAGGAGCGTGAGGAGCGTGCGTCCATAGTGGCGGCCGAGCGGACGGAGGCCGAGCGCCGCGAGCAGCTGGCCCAGAGCCACGCTAGTGGATCTCGGCGATCCGGCCGTCCACCAGGTGGACGCGCCGGTCGGCGATCGAGGCGGCGGCCTCGCTGTGCGTCGCGAGAACGAGCGCTGTGCCATTCTCGCGCGCGAGCGAGGCCAGGTGCGAGAGCACGCTCTCGGCGTTCGCCTGGTCGAGATTTCCGGTCGGCTCGTCGGCGAGGACCAGCTTCGGATCGTTCGCGAGCGCCCGGGCGATGGCGACCCGCTGCATCTCGCCGCCGGAGAGCCGCCCCGCCGGGCGGTCCGCTTTGTCCGCGAGGCCGACCTGCGCGAGGAGCTCGCGTGCGCGAACGTTCACCTCGGGCCCTTGCTTTCCGCCCAGCCAGAGCGGGAGCGCCGCGTTCTCGAGCGCGCTCAGGTAGGGGAAGAGGTGGAAGAACTGGAAGACGAAGCCGAGCGTCTCGCGGCGAAGCTTCAAGAGCGACTCTTCGGGGAGCGACTCCACGCGAGCGCCGTCGATCTCGATCGACCCCGACGTGGGACGGTCGAGCGTGCCGATCAGATTGAGGAGGGTCGTCTTGCCCGAGCCGCTCCGTCCCAGGAGCGCGACCACCTCGCCGCGCCCGATCGCGAGCGAGACGTCGGTGAGCGCGCGCACGTCTTCGCCCGCCGCGGGATAGACCTTCGCGACAGCGGTGAGCCGGGCGATGGGTGAGGGATCCGGTTGCTCGGCCGGGCGCCGATCGTCTCCGGCAGACCTGGCCATCTCAGAGCTGGTTGTAGTTGGGGCCGCCGCCACCCTCGGGCGGGACCCACGTGATGATCCCGTAGGGGTCGGCGATGTCGCAGGTCTTGCAGTGGACGCAGTTCGAGGGATTGAGATGGAGACGGATCTTGCCGTCTCCGTTCGCCGGGAGGATCTCGTACACGTTCGCCGGGCAGAAGTGCTGGCAGGGATTGCCGTACTCCTTCCGGCAGCGGTCCACGCAGATGGAGAGGTCTTGCACCAGGAGATGGCTCGGCTGATCCTCCTCGTGCTTCGTCCCCGAGTGGTACACGTCGTTCAGCTTGGTGAACGTGTGCTCGTTGTCGTAGCGCTTCTGGGTCACCTCGAGGGACACGGGCGTGACGCCCGTCTCCGCGAGCGTTCCCATGCGCGACGGGCCCGGCTTCCAGCGCGGGCGCTCGCCGAGACCGAGCCCGCCGGTCACGAGCTGGAGCCCCGCGTCGAGCATGCCCATCCAGAGCCCGCGATCGAATCCCTGGTGGAAGTTTCGCACGCTCCGAAGCTCGGCCGCGGCCCAGGAGTCGAGGAATCGCCGGTCGTACGCGGCGAGCGTCCCGGCGTCCTGCTTGCCTGCGACCAGCGCATCGAGCGCGGTCTCGGCGGCCATCATGCCCGACTTCATCGAGAGATGGACGCCCTTCAAGCGCTGCGAATTCAGGAACGCCGCGCTCTCGCCCGCGAGCATCCCGCCGGCCCAGGAAAGCTTGGGCATCGAGTACCAGCCCCCCTCGGCGATCGCCTTGGCGCCGTAGGAGAGGATGGTGCCGCCGTCGAGGAGCGCCGCGACCATCGGGTGGCGCTTGTACGCCTGGAACATGCCGTGCGGATCGGTCGTGGGATCCCGGTAGTCGAGCATCGTGACGAAGCCGACCGCCCAGCGATCCTGGTCCATGCCGTAGATGAATCCGCCTCCGAACGTGTTCGCGTCGAGCGGGTGCCCCATCGTGTGGATGGCGCGCCCCTTCGGCACGCGTCCGGCCGGCATCTGCCAGACCTCTTTCACGCCTGTGGCGTAGAGCTGCGGCGCCTTCCCTTCGTCGAGAAGCAGCTGCGGCGTGAGCCGCTTGGCGAGCGACCCGCGCGCCCCCTCGCAGAGGACCGTGATCTTGGCGCGGATGTCGGAGCCCGGCTCGAAGTTCGACTTCCGGTTTCCGTTCCTGTCGATCCCCTTGTCGCCGGTGCGCACGCCGACCATCTGATCGCCTTCGAAAAGTCCTTCGACGGCAGGCATGCCCGGGAGCACGTACGCACCCGCCGCCTCGACGAGACCGCCGAGCCATTGCTCGAAGTGGCCGAGGGAGATGATGTGGTTGCCGTGGTTCCGAAGCGGCGGCGGCAGGATGGGGAAGCGGAATTGGCCCTTCGATGTGAGGTAGTAGAGATCGTCGCTCGTGACGTCCGACTCGATGGGCGCGCCCTTCTCGCGATAGTCGGGGATCAGCTCCCGGACCGCGCGCGGATCGAGCACGCAGCCCGAGATCCCGTGCGCGCCGATGGCGGAGGCTTTCTCGAGGACCGCGATCGAGACTTCACCGAGGCCCGGCGTGCCCGCGGCGGCCGCTCGCTCGTTGTGGGCCTGGACGAGCTGCGTCAGGCGGAGCGCGCCGGCCAGTCCGGCCGGGCCGCCGCCGACGAAGACAACGTCGACGTCCAGCGTCTCGCGGTCGCTCATCCCAGGGGAGTCCGGAGCTCCTCGAGCCGCATGACCGCCGTATTGGGCCCCGGAGCGTGCTTCAGGCCTTCGAGGTAGCGCTCGGCGTCGAGCGCGGCCATGCAGCCGCTACCCGCGGCCGTGACCGCCTGGCGATAGATCCGGTCCTGCACGTCGCCGGCGGCGAACACGCCGGGGATCTCGGTCATCGTGCCGTGCTGCGTCACGATGTAGCCGGCCAGATCGAGCGAAAGCTGCCCCTCGAAGATCTTGGTGTTGGGCTGGTGTCCGATTCCGATGAAGACGCCGTCGATCTCGTGCTTGGTGAGCGCATTCGTCTTCACGTTGCGGAGCGTGACGCCCGAGACCTTGCCGTCCAAGTCGTGGATCTCGACCACGTCGGAATTCCAGATGAAGTCGATCTTGGGATTGGCGCGCGCCCGCTCCTGCATGATCTTGGACGCGCGGAGCGTGTCGCGCCGATGGACGATGGTGACCGAGCTTGCGAATTTCGTGAGGAACGTCGCCTCTTCCATTGCGGTGTCGCCGCCACCCACCACGAAGAGGCGCTTCTGCTTGAAGAAGAAGCCATCGCACGTGGCGCACGCGGAAACGCCGTGCCCCAGGAGCTTCCCCTCGCTCGGGATGCCGAGGAGCTTGGCGGAGGCCCCGGTCGCGATGATGAGCGCGCGCGCCGTCAGGACACGCCCCCCGGCATGGATCTCGAACGGGCGTGCACGCAGATTGACCTTCTCGGCGTCGGCCTGGAGGAACTCGGTGCCGAATCGCTCGGCCTGGGCCTTCATCTCGGCCATGAGGGCCGGCCCCATGATGGCGTCACGGAAGCCGGGATAGTTCTCGACCTCGGTGGTGGTGGTGAGCTGGCCACCCACCTGAACCCCTTCGATCACAAGAGGTTGAAGCTCCGCCCGCGCGGCATAGATCGCCGCCGTGAGCCCAGCGGCTCCGGAGCCTAGTATGATGAGGTCTCGGGTCTCAGGCATGGAACATCGGTCCTCTCCACGGGTTAGATGCCATGGGCCGTCGAGGAGGTCGAAACCGGGCCCGAGTCGTCGCATCCAAGTGTGAGTTCATCGGATACTAGGCAAACGGCGTTCCCGCTTCAAGGCCGCCCGGCACCCATCCCGCAGGGAAGGAGCTGTTTCCATGAGGAAACTCGCATCGGCATCCATTCTGGCCCTCGCGCTGGCCTTCGCGACGGCCGCATCCGCCGCCCCGGCCACCTGGACCATCGACCCGAACCACTCGGAGGTCGGCTTCTCGATCCGGCACTTCTTCAGCAAGGTGCCCGGCACCTTCGGCAAGTTCTCCGGCTCCGTGGTCTACGACCCTCAGAAGCCCGAGAACTCGAGCGTCAGGGCGGATATCGACCCCGCCAGCATCGACACGAAGAACGAGAAGCGGGACAACCACCTGCGCTCCGAGGACTTCTTCGATGTCACCAAGTTCCCGGCGCTCACGTTCGTGAGCACGAAGGTGACGGCCGCGGGCGAGAACAAGCTCAAGGTGGACGGCAACCTCACCATGCACGGCGTGACCAAGCCGGTGACGCTCGATGTCACGTTCCTCGGCGCGGGCCCGTCGCGTGAAGGCGAGCAGCGCTCGGGATTCGAGGCCACGGCCAAGATCAACCGGAAGGATTTCGGGATCCTCTGGAACAAGACCCTCGATCAGGGGGGCACGATGCTCGGCGACGACGTCGACATCAGGCTGAACGTGGAAGGCGTGATCCGTCCGGATCAGCCGGCCTCGCCGCCGAAGTCCTGATCGCGGTCGGAACGCTCTAAGGGCGCGCCTTGCGCGCGTCCGGCTCCATCGTCCGCCGAACCCAGGCCGACACGCGCTCGATCATCTCGAGCAGCTGCGGCGGGGTTCGGCGGATCTTGTCTCCCGCCTGGAACGAGTGCCCCGCGTTCTCGATGATCGCGAGCTCCGTCATCTCTCGCGGTCCCCACGACGCGAGCGTCCGTCCTTCCTCGAGCGGCACCGAGCGGTCGCGATCTCCCTGCACGACGAGAAAGGGAATCGTGAGCGATGCGGCGGCGCGATGCAGGTCGTACGCGTCGCCGCACTTCACGATGTCATCGTAGATCTCGGGTCCCAGCTCGAGATCGGCCCGCGTGCGAAAGTCGCGGACGATGTGGGGCCTGTGAGCGCGCCAGGCCTCGAAGGCGGCCTCGGGCCAGACACCGATCCGTGACGGCGCCGCGAGCGACACGACCGTGCGGACTTCGGGATGGGATGCGGCATAGAGGAGCGCCATCGCACCGCCCCGGCTGTGACCCATGAGGCCGAGGGTTGGATCGCCGGCATCGAGCCTCTGGCGCAGCCATCGCGCCACACGATGGATGTCGTCGAGCTCCGCCGCATAGGTGTTCTTCCGGAAGCGCTCGCGCTCGGTGAAGGCGCCATCGGGGCCGGCAATGCCCGAGCCCGACATGTTGAAGGCCGCGACGGGCGTGCCCTGCGTCGCGATGGTGGAGGCGAGAAGCGGGATGAAGCCCCAGTCCTTGTAGCCGCGAAATCCGTGGCAGAGGAGAAGGGCGCGGGGTGAGGCCAGGGCAGCGGCGTAGAGATCGCCGCGGAGCGGACCGCCGTCCGCTCCCTCGATCTCAAACGGCTCGGGCGACGAGATCACGAACGAGGTCGGGCAGGACCTGGATGTCTCCCTCGACGAACGGAAGCTCGTGCAGATCCGTGGGGTCGACCCATCGGATCTCGGCGCACTCGATGGGGCGCGGCGTTCCGGCGCGAGCGCGGCAGAGATGGAAGTAAAGGGTCACCGTGCGGTCGGGATAGACGTGCGTGAGCGCACGCCAGAGCGGCCCCACCTCGACATCGATCCCGATTTCCTCGCGCATCTCGCGCCTCAAGCACTCCTCGATCGTCTCGCGATCGTGGCGCTTGCCCCCGGGGAACTCCCACCGTCCCCCCTGATGATCTCCGTCCTGCCGCCGCGCGATCAGGACGCGCGCGCCGTCCCAGATGATGCCGGCGGCCACTTCGTGGCGGCGCACGGTTCGGGGCGGACGGTCCGGCGCCATCAATGGCTCTTCGGGACCGATGCCTTCTTCAGCTCCTTGTCGAAGAACCGGCTCGTCCGGGCCCATGCGTCCTTCGCGTAGTCGGGCTTGTAGGTACCGAAGGGGTTCGTGGAGTTCGCGAATGCGTGCCCGGCGCCGGGATAGATCTTGAAGTCCACGCTCTTGCCGGCGGCGCGGAGCGCGCTCTCGAACGCCTTCACCTGCTCCGGGCTCGGGCCCTTGTCCTCGCCTCCGAAGTTGCCGAGCACCGCGGCCTGGATCTCCTTGATCTTGGCCGCGTCGGTGATGGGAGCGCCGTAGTACATCACGCACGCGCCGATGCCCGGATCGGCCGCGGCCAGGCGGATCGCGTACTTCCCGCCCATGCACCACCCGACCGTGCCGATGGCCTGCGCGCGAACATCCTTCCGCGATCGGAGGTAGTCGGCCCCCGCGCGGAGCGACGCGATCGCGTCCTCATCGACGAGCCCGCTCATGTATTCGTGGGCCTCGTCGTTGTTCTTCGCGAGCTTGCCGCCGTAGAGATCGACCGCGAGGGCGACGTAACCGAGCGCGGCGAGGGCGTCGGTGCGCCCCTTGATCCAGTCGCTGATACCCCACCATTCGTGGACCACGATCACGCCGGGATGCGTGCCGTCGCCCTTGGGAAGCGCCAAGTAGCCGCCGTTCGTGCCGGAGCCCTTCGGGAACGTGATCCTCTCGCCCGCGTTTGCAAAGGAGGCGATGAAGACGGCGAGTGTAAGGACGAGCGAGGCCAGCGTGCGATTCATGTCACGGCTCCTTCGTGGTCGAGGGATCAGTGTCTGTGGAAAGAGCATACTCGATCTCGGCGCGCGTCTTGAAATCGCGCTCCCGGTCGAAGGCGTGGAGGAGGGCGCCGTGCGCGGCGCTCCCGCCGATGCGTCCGAGCGCCCAGGCGGCATGGCCGCGAACCGTCGGATCGGGATCGGCGTGGAGCGCGCCGGCGAGCGCGGGGATCGCGCGCTCGTCACCGACGTTGCCCAGCGCGACGGCCGCGTTCCGGACAAAGCGATTCCGACCTGCGCGGCGAAGCGCCGTTCCCGCGAACCGCTCACGGAACGCTCGATCGTCGAGGGCGAGGAGCGGGATCAGCTCCGGCGTCTGCTGATCCGGGCGCTCCGCGAACTCGGGCAGCGCGGTTGGCGTCGCGAATCGGTTCCAGGGGCAGACTTCCTGGCAATCGTCGCAGCCAAAGATCCGTGTGCCGATCGCGGGCCTCAGGTCTAGCGGGATCGGTCCTTCGTGCTCGATCGTGAGATAGCTGATGCAACGGCGCGCGTCGAGCTGGTACGGAGCGGTGATGGCGCCGGTGGGACAGGCGGGGATGCACCGCGCGCACGTCCCGCAGTGATTGGCGGCGGGACGCGACGGCGGGAGGTCCAGGTCGGTGACGATCTCGCCGAGGAAGCACCAGGATCCCGCTCCCTGGCGGATGACGTTCGTGTTCTTGCCGATCCATCCGATCCCGGCGCGCTCGGCCCACGCGCGGTCCAGCATCGGTCCCGTGTCGACGTAGAGCGCGAACCGGACGCCGGGCTTGAGGCGGCGGATCGCGCGCCCGAGATGGAGGGTCCGCTTCTTCAGGCGCTTGTGGTAGTCGCGGCCCCAGGCGTAGCGCGCGATGCGGCCGGTCGAGGCGGCCGCGGCGGGTAGATCGCGCGGCCAGTCACCGCGGTAATACGAGGCCGCCACCGAGATCACCGTGCACGCGGATGCGAGCACCGCGCGCGGATCGGAGCGCCGCTCGGGCTCGCGCGCCATCCATTCCATCGTGCCGTGGCTGCCCGACTCGAGCCAGGCGCGGAGCCGCTCGCCATGCGGGTGCGTTTCGGCGCGCGCGAATCCAACCGCGTCGAAGCCGAGGCGGTGCGCCTCCTCGCGGATCGCCCGGGCGAGGTCGGTCGGCGCTGCGGACAACGCCGCGGCCGTACCGGGCGTCGCCCCCAAGCCTTGCGCCGCGGCCGGGTTCCGCCCCGCGCCCGCTGTGGTAGCATCCATTGATGAGCGTTCTGGAGACACGTCCCGTCTTCCCGCTTCCGAACGTGGTGTTCTTCCCGAAAACCATCCTCGCGCTGCACGTCTTCGAGCCCCGCTACCGTCTGATGATGGAGGAATCCCTGCGCGGAGACCAGAGCGTCTGCGTGGTCCTTCTGAAGCCGGGCTGGGAAGGGAACTACTACGGCTCGCCCGAGGTGCACCCAATCGGATGCGTGGGACGCATCGCGGAGCACAAGCTCCTCCCCGACGGACGCTACAACGTGGCGCTCCACGGCGAGTACAAGGCCACCATCCAGTCGTTCGATCGGAGCGATCCCTACCGGATCGCACGGGTAGAGCGGATCGAGGAAGACGACAGCTGGGTCCGAGCCCCCGTGTCGACCGAGCAGGCGAACGAGCTGCTCGAGCTCTTCCAGAAGGCCGGAGCGGCGCGCGCCGCAGGCTTCGACCTGACGAGCGTCTTCGGGCCGCACATGAGCTCCGACGCGATCCTCAACACGATCTCCATGTACCTGAACGTCGATCCAGCCGAAAAGCAGCGGCTCCTCGAGATGGAGAGCCTGGAGCTTCGCTATCGCGCCGTGCACGATTTCCTGCGGGACACCTCCGCCGTGCAGGACTCGATCGATCGGCTCCGCCATCTCTTCCCCGGCGAGCCGCGGCGGAACTGAGGTGGACGTACCGCTTCTCCTCACGCGGCTTCGCGCCGCCTATCCGGACGCGAAGTGCGCGCTGGATCATCGGAACCCCTTCGAGCTCCTCGTGGCGACCATCCTCTCCGCACAGTGCACGGACGCGCGGGTGAACATGGTGACGCCGGCCCTGTTCGCGCGGTTCCCGGACGCCGAGTCGATGAGTCACGCGTCGCAGGGGGAGCTCGAGGATCTGGTCCGGACGACCGGGTTCTTCCGGAACAAGTCGAAGTCGATCCGCGGCGCTTCGGAGGCGCTGGTCGGGGAATTCGGCGGCATCGTTCCGCGATCGATGGACGAGCTCTTGCGGCTCCCCGGCGTGGCGCGGAAGACGGCGAGCGTGGTGCTCGGCGTCTCCTATGGCCTGGCGGAAGGAGTCGTGGTCGACACGCACGTCGCGCGCGTGTCCCGGCGATTGGGACTGACGAAGCATGGGAAGGTCGAGGCGATCGAGCACGACCTGATGAAGGCGATCCCGCGCAAGGATTGGATCGAGTACTCGCACTTGATCATCTTCCATGGGCGGCGCGTGTGCGACGCGCGAAAGCCCAAGTGTCCCGTGTGCCCTGTTCAGGATCTCTGCCTGAGCGCGAAGTACTTCCTCGCGGGGAAGGT
>Ga0111539_10003594_pt1 | contig 20438 bp, 19 predicted proteins | sample RhiMethybrSRZTD1_FD_79667 | JGI IMG/M metagenome (GOLD analysis project Ga0111539, IMG submission 79667) | Populus rhizosphere microbial communities from Tennessee, USA - Rhizosphere MetaG P. TD hybrid SRZTD1 (version 2) (version 2) | ecosystem: Host-associated > Plants > Roots > Rhizosphere >...
CACCTACGGCGCCATGACCAACGACGTGCTGGTGTCCATCCCGTTATTCGTCTTGATGGGTTATGTGATGGAGCGCGGTGCGCTGGTCGACAAGATGTTCTACTCGATCCAGCTCGCATTCCGCCGTGTGCCGGCCTCGCTGGCGGTTGCCACGCTCATCGTCTGTACCTTCTGGGGAATTGCTTCGGGTCTCGTTGGCGCGGTCGTTGTGCTGATGGGCGTCATCGCGTTTAATCCGATGCTGCGCGCCGGTTACGATGTGAAGCTCGCGGCCGGCGTCATCACAGCCGGCGGCACACTCGGCATTCTGATTCCGCCCTCGGTGATGATCATCGTCTATGCGGCCGTTGCGGGGCAATCGGTCGTGAAGCTCTACGCTGCCGCGATGTTTCCGGGCTTTTTCCTGTCATTCCTCTACCTGATCTACATCGTTGCCTGGGCGATGATTAATCCGAAGATCGCCCCGCCGTTACCGCCCGAATTGACGAAAGTGCCGGTACCGGACTGGCTGCGGAAATTCGAGGCCACATATTCACGCAACGTTTTCGTCGGCCTTATTTCGGCGCTGATTTCCCCGGCGCGCGCAATGGCGATCGAAACCGGGACCGGCCGTGTCAGCTATCTCCTGCTGGTAAAAAATTTCGCCTATTCGCTGGTGCCTTTCGCCATCGTTGCCGGGACGCTTTGGTTGACGTGGTGGTATGTCGTCATTCACCAGCAAGTCGTGGCTCAGGCTGCAGTTGAAGGCGTGCAGCAACTGGGTTCGGCGGTCGCGGAAAAACAAGCAACGGCTGCCGAAGCCGGCCCACCTGAAGGCTTCTATCTGTGGTTCGGGATCATCGCGGTGATCTGCCTGCTGTGGCAGATCAAGTATTACCGCAAGCTTGATGTCGACCGGCTGGAGATCATCAAGCTGCTGTCGACCTCGATCATGCCGCTGGGAATTCTGACGGTCGTCGTCCTCGCGGTGATCCTGTTTGGCATCACGACTGCAACGGAATCCGCCGGCGTCGGTGCGGCGGGCGCCTTCCTGCTGGCGTTGCAAGCTAAAACTCTCGACTGGAAACGGACGAAAGAGGCGGTGTTCCTGACCGCGAAAACGACCGCAATGGTGTGCTGGTTGTTCGTCGGCTCGGCGTTGTTCTCCGGCGTTTTCGCGATCCTCGGCGGTCAGGCGCTGGTTGAGCAGTGGGTGCTCTCGCTCAACATGACGCCGATCCAGTTCATGATCCTCTCGCAGGCGATCATTTTTGTGCTCGGCTGGCCGTTGGAATGGACAGAGATCATTGTCATCTTTGTTCCGATCTTCCTGCCATTGCTCAAGCACTTCAACATTGACCCCGTGCTGTGGGGCGTTCTGGTCTTCGTTAATCTGCAGGCGGCATTCCTGTCGCCACCGGTGGCCATGTCGGCATTCTATCTCAAGGGCGTCGCACCGAAACACGTCACGCTCAACCAGATCTTCAACGGCATGATGCCTTACATGTTGATCGTGATCCTGTGCATGATAGTCATGTACGTCTGGCCGGGAATGACGCTCTGGCTTCCGAATTATCTCTACGGCAACTAAGGCGGAGCTTGCCGAATTGTCTGAAGAAAGCCTGACAGCGCTGTCCGCGACCAAAGCGGCTGCGGAAATCGCACGTGGTGCGATATCGTCCGAAGAATACACGCGCGCTTGCCTCGACCGGATTGAGGCGGTTGAGCCGAAAGTGCAGGCCTTTGCCCATCTCGACACCGAGCATGCGCTGACTCAGGCGCGCGAGCGCGATGAATGGCGCAAGAGCGGGCGGCCGATCGGCCCGTTGCACGGCGTTCCGGTGGGAATAAAGGACATCATCGACACGTCGGACTATCCGACCGAGTGTGGCTCGCCGGCGCTGTCCGGGCGCACGCCCCGCCATGACGCGACCGTCGTCGCCCGATTGCGGGCGGCGGGCGCGGTCATCATTGGCAAAACGGTGACGACCGAGTTCGCCTATTTCAGTCCCGGCAAGACCCGCAATCCGCATGACCCCGAGCGCACGCCCGGCGGTTCGTCGTCGGGATCGGCCGCTGCCGTCGCGGCGCAGATGGTTCCGCTTGCGCTGGGCAGCCAGACCAACGGGTCGATCATCCGGCCGGGGGCGTTCTGCGGCGTTTTTGCCATGAAACCAACCCATGGCCTGGTGCCGCGCACCGGCGTCCTGCCTTTGTCGCGCACACTCGATCATGTCGGGCCGTTTGCACGATCGATCGATGATCTCGCCTTGGCTCTGGATGTCATCGCCGGCTATGACTCTGAAGATCCTGACACGCGCCCCATCGCAACCGGCGGTTACAGCAAGATCGCGTCCGAAGATTTCCCGCTGCCGCCGCGGTTTGCATTTGTGCCGACACCGGTCTGGAACAAGGCCGATGCGCAGACGCATGAGGCGTTTGAAGGACTCGCCGAAGAGCTGGGCGAAGCCTGCTTCAAGTTCGATTTGCCGGATCGCTATGCCGCGGCGTGGGACGCGCAGCGCGTGATCATGGCGACTGAAATGGCGCACAATCTCGGAAAGCTGATCGACAAAGGCGGCGAGCTGATCAGCAAGACGATGCGTGACCTTATCGAGGAGGGCCGCAAGACGACCGCGGTACGGTATCTCGCGGCCGTTGCCGACGCGGAGCCCTTGCGGCAAAGCCTGAACCAGTTATTTCAGCAGGAATGCACCGCGATCATTACGCCGGCGGCGCCCGGTGTCGCTCCCAAAGGCACGGCAACCGGCAATCCCGCGTTTTGCACCCTGTGGACTTACGTGGGTCTGCCGGCAATCACCATTCCGCTGATGACGGGCGAGGGTGGGATGCCGCTTGGCGTCCAACTCGTCGGGCCATCGGGCGACGATGCCCGGCTGCTGCGGACGGCACGGGCGCTCGTGAAGGAACTTTCCAAAAATTGATGGCCCGTCGTGATTCACCGCGCGGCGCTCTGGCCGCGGTTTGTCTGCTGCTGATCTGCGGTATGGCTGCGGCGGAGCCGTTTCCATTCGGCCAGGAGCTCCTGCTCGATGCGGCGCCGATGCGCCCGGGCAAGCGCATGCCGATCCTGACCGTCGAGGCTAACGGCGATGCGCGGATCGATCTGTGGTGCAGGACGGTTCCGGCCCGCGTGGAAATTGCCGATACGGCAATGAAAATCGAGGCGGCCCCTTTGCCCGAAGAGTTGCCGGCCATGCAAGGCGCCGGGCAATGCACGCCCGAGCGCATGCAGGCAGACGGGGATTTGCTTATTGCGCTTGTACAGATGACCGGCTGGCGACGCGAGGGCGACGCCATCGTGCTCGTTGGCGCCACGCCACTGCGCTTTCGACCGGCCACCAATTGAGAATCTGCCGCCCGCCGGCGAGGCCGCCCACGCCCTTCACAGCAGTTTTGTTAGCCTGCTACAGTCGACGTAGCCGGCAACTGAAATGGGGGATGTCATGCGTCACATAGACCTTTTTACTCGGATTTCGATTGGTACCGGTTGCGCCCTGCTGGCTGTTGCGGCGCTTGCACAAGCTCCAGCGCCCTCCAACCCGCCGACCGCAACCATTGCCTATCCCGGCACGGGCCCGGCCGATTCCAAGTTGCGCATTGCTGCTACGCCAAGCGGCAAGAAAGTGCACCTGCTGCCAGCCACGCTCGACACCACTCAGTGGGGTTGGTTCGACAATGCCCAGGCGCCGGTGCTGCGCGTGAATTCCGGCGACACGATTGTGCTGGAGACTATGATGCACAGCCACAATCAGGTGGTACCGGGCACGACCATCGAGCAGATCAAGAAGCTGCGTACGGATTTCCCCGGCCGCGGGCCGCACACGGTGACCGGACCGATCTTTATCGAAGGGGCGCAACCGGGCGACGTGCTCAAGGTCGCCATCAATAAAATCGTGCCACGCGCGTATGCCACGAATTTCAACGTGCCTGGCATGTTCGGCCAGTTCCCCAAGGAATATAGCGACGGACAGGTCAAATATTATTATCTAGATCTCGAGAAGAAGCAGGTCGAGGTTCTGCCCGGGGTGATTTTGCCGGTACGGCCATTCCCGGGAACGATCGGAGTAGCGCGCAAGGAGCCGGGCCGCTACTCGAGCGTGCCGCCGGGCGAGTTTGCCGGCAATATGGACATCCGCGACCTCGTCGAAGGCACTTCACTTTACGTACCTGTGCATGTGCCCGGCGCGCTGCTGTGGACCGGGGACTCTCACGCTGGCCAGGGCAATGGCGAAATCAATCTCACCGCGATCGAGACCGCCTACCGCGAGTTCAACATCACGGTGGAAGTGATCAAAGGCAAGCCGCTTGATTTCCCGCGCATTGAAACGGCAAAGTCATGGGTCACCATGGGCTTTGACCAAGACCTCAACAAAGCTTGGGCGCAGGCCAAGGCGCAGACGGTTAAGTTCCTCGCTCAGCAACGCGGCGTGGCGCCGGATGCGGCCGAGAAGATGATGGCTGGGGTGTCCGACTGTCGTGTCTCGCAGGTGGTCAATATCAAAAAGGGCATTCATTGCCTGAACCCAAAGAACGCGCGCGGCAAGGAAGATATGGAACGCCCGACCAAGGAGACCCCGAAGTATCTGGTATCGCATGCCAAGGATGCTGATCTGAACAAGGCAATGGATGCTGCATCAATGGGCATGATCAAGCTGCTCGAGAAGGACAAGAAAATCGCCCGTCTCGACGCCTATAGTCTTGCCAGCATGGCGATGGATTGCCGGGTTGGCGCTGTCAGCGACACCGAGAAGAACGTCCACTGCCTGATGCCCAAAAGCATCTGGGCAAAATAGGCTCGCATCCGACAGGCCGCGGTCGGTCGGATACACCGGAGGACATGTTGCTGCGTTCGGGTCTGATCGCGGTCTGGCTCGTCTGGGCCTCGACCGGGATGGCGCAAGAGCGCATTCCGGTGGTGACCACGACCAGCGACCTGCGCAGCCTGGTTGAAGCAGTCGGTGGCGATCGCGTCGCGGCGACCAGCCTGGTACCAGCCAATTTCGACGCCGAAGACTACCAGGAGAAACCGCAAGACGTTGTCCGCGTGAAATCTGCGCGCATGGTTGTGCGGGTCGGACTCGATTACGATCTTTGGTTTGACCGAGTCCTCGCACAGGCCGCCAGGCCGGAAATCCAGCGCGGGGGGGCAGGCTATGTGGACGCCTCCTATGCGATCGCCGTGCTGGAGGTGCGTGGCTTGAATGTCGGACCCGGCGACGGGCACGCGCACGGTAGCGGCAACCCACACTACTGGCTTGATCCGAAGAATGCCGAAATCATCACCGGCAATATTCTCGAAACATTGGCGCGACTCGACCCGCCGAACAGCGCACTCTACGAGGCAAATCGCGTCGCCTTTCTGGCTCGGCTCGGCGACAAGCTCAACGAGTGGGAAAGCAAGCTCGCGCGGGTGCGCGCGGTGCCGATGGTCGCCTATCATAATAGCTGGCCCTATTTTGCGCGGCGTTTCAGGCTCGAATTCGTTGGGTTCATCGAGGTCAAGCCGGGCGTGCCGCCGGCTCCTTCCCATCTTGCCCGTATCATCGCTACCATGAAGGCGCGCGGCGTTCGCATTGTGATCCGCGAGCCGCACGAGCCCGAGCGCGACGTTGCCTTTGTAGCGGCGCGGGCGGGTGCGTCAGTGGTGATTTTGGGCACCTCGGTCGGCGCGCTGCTGCGTGCGAACGATTACATTTCGATGTTCGACGCCAATGTGGAAGCGCTGGCGTCAGCGGCAGCGACGCGATGACCGAAGCGTTCTGGTTTCTCTGGCCGGCTTTTCTGGTGGCCGTGTGCCTCGTCGGTATCCATGTCTATTTCGGCATCCAGATTCTCAGGCGCGGCGTCATCTTCGTCGATCTCGCGCTGGCGCAGATCGCGGCGCTCGGTGCAACGGTGGCGTTCATGCTTGGCCATTCCGTGCAAAGCGCTGCGACCTATGGCTATTCGCTTGTATTCACGCTTTTCGCCGCTTTGCTGCTCGCCTTCACGCGTCAGTGGGCAACGCGGCTTCCACAGGAAGCACTCATCGGCGTGATTTACGTTGTCGCTGCAGCCGCAGCGATTTTGCTGATTGATCGCGCCCCGCAGGGTGCCGAGCATCTCAAGCAAGTCCTCACGGGCAACATCCTTACGAGCGGCGTCAAGGATCTTGCCTTCATCGTTCCGCTCTATACCGGTGTCGGATTAGTTCATTGGTTGTTGGGGCGGCGTCTCTCTGACGCAGGGACTTTTGTCTGGGAATTCATTTTTTATGCGAGTTTCGGTGTGGTCGTGACCAGCTCGGTTGCGATCGCCGGAGTGCTGCTGGTCTTCTCATTTCTCATCATGCCCGCCGCCATCGGCGTGTTATATGCAACAACATTTTCACGGCAACTCTCAGTCGGCTGGATCGCCGGTACCGTGGCGAGCGCCGCTGGTCTTGTTGCGTCCTATTTCTTCGATCTGCCGACCGGCGCAGCGATGGTTTGCGCCTTCGGTTTTGCACTGGCTTTGGCGGGAATTGCTTACCCATTTGTTCACGGTGACCGGCGCCGCGCGTTGAGCGGCGCCCTGCTGGCCTTGCGCTGGGGAGGTTCGCTGGTGCTTGCAGCATCGGCGCTGCAGCTGATGGCAGCGCCGCGCGCCGACCAGCCCTTGCTCGATGTGGCCGAATTTGCGGTCCCCTCGCTCCGCAATCTCTATTTCAGCAAAGCGGAAGCAGTCACTTTTGCCGATGCCCGAGATTATGCCGAGCGCTATCGCATCGAGGCTGAGCGCCTGAACGAATCCGAAATACGCAATCGCTCGCAGGGCGAAGCGCTTGATGACTATATGGTGCGGCGGATTTCGTCGTTTCTGAAATCCTATGGCGAGATGCGCAAAGGCGAACAGTTCGTGATGAACGAGGTCCGTGCGCGGGCGCGCGAACGAGTGCGCTGGATCGCTGGCCCGGCTTTGCTGGTATTGGTGCTATTGTCGGCGCCCTTGTCCTGGCGCCAGCTTCGCTGGCGGCTGCCGAAAATCCGATAAAAAAGAGGCCGCCCTTTGACGGCCTCTGTGTTTGTATCCGGCAAGCGTTCCAAGAATCAGAAACCCATGCCGCCTCCCATGCCGCCGCCGGGCGGCATGGCGGGCGCCGGATCCTTCGGCAGTTCCGCGACCATTGCCTCGGTGGTGACGAGAAGGCCGGCGACCGAACTTGCATCCTGCAGCGCGGTGCGCACGACCTTGGCCGGATCAACGATACCGGCGTCGATCATGTCGACATATTTTTCTTCCTGCGCGTCGAAGCCGTAGGTCTCCGACTTGTGGTCCATGATATTGCCGACCACGATCGAGCCTTCCACGCCGGAATTCTCCGCGATCTGGCGGATTGGCGATTCCAGCGCTTTCAACACGATGTTGATGCCGGCCTGGACGTCCGGGTTTTCGTTGTGGATGCGGCCGACCGCCTTCTTGGCGCGCAGCAGCGCAACGCCGCCGCCAGGCACGATGCCTTCCTCGACCGCGGCGCGGGTGGCGTTGAGCGCGTCCTCGACGCGGTCCTTCTTTTCCTTCACTTCGACCTCGGTCGCGCCGCCGACCTTGATCACCGCGACGCCGCCGGCGAGCTTCGCCAGCCGTTCCTGCAGCTTCTCGCGGTCATAGTCGGAGGTCGTCTCCTCGATCTGTGCCTTGATCTGGCCGACGCGGGCTTCGATGTCGGGCTTCTTGCCGGCGCCGTGCACGATGGTGGTCTTTTCCTTCTCGATGATCACCTTCTTGGCGCGGCCCAGCATGGCCGTGGTGACGTTCTCGAGCTTGATGCCGAGATCTTCGGAAATCAGCTGCCCCCCAGTGAGGATCGCGATGTCCTCGAGCATCGCCTTGCGACGATCGCCAAAGCCCGGAGCCTTTACCGCCGCGACCTTGAGGCCGCCGCGCAGCTTGTTGACCACCAAAGTCGCAATCGCTTCGCCTTCTACGTCCTCCGCAATGATGACGAGGGGTTTGCCCGACTGCACGACAGCTTCCAGGACCGGAAGCATCGATTGCAGGCCGGAGAGCTTCTTTTCGTGGAGGAGGATGTAAGCATCCTCGAGCTCGGCGAGCATCTTTTCGGCATTGGTGATGAAGTAAGGCGAGATGTAGCCGCGATCGAACTGCATCCCTTCGACAATGTCGACTTCGGTTTCGAGCGACTTGGCTTCCTCGACCGTGATGACGCCCTCGTTGCCGACCTTCTGCATCGCCTTCGCAATCATCTGGCCGATATTGGCGTCGCCATTCGAGGAGATGGTGCCGACTTGAGCGACTTCCGCAGAAGAGCCGACCTTTTTCGCCCGCTTTTCGATGTCCTTGACGACCGCGTGCACAGCAATATCGATGCCGCGTTTGAGATCCATCGGATTCATCCCGGCGGCAACCGACTTGGCGCCTTCCCTGATGATCGCCTGCGCCAGCACGGTAGCGGTAGTGGTGCCGTCGCCGGCGAGATCGTTCGTCTTCTGCGCGACTTCGCGCACCATCTGCGCGCCCATGTTCTCGAACTTGTCGTCGAGCTCGATTTCCTTGGCAACGGTCACGCCGTCCTTGGTGATGCGCGGGGCGCCGAACGATTTGTCGAGGACGACATTGCGGCCTTTCGGACCGAGCGTGACCTTGACGGCGTTGGCGAGAATATCGACACCGCGCAGCATCCGTTCGCGGGCATCGCCGGAAAATTTGACGTCCTTGGCAGCCATTTCAAATCACTCCTTGAACAAAAGGGTACGGTGTACGGTGTCAGGCGATCACGCCCATGATGTCGGACTCCTTCATGATCAGGAGTTCCTCGCCGTCGAGCTTGACCTCTGTGCCCGACCACTTGCCGAACAGCACGCGGTTGCCCGCTTTCAGGTCGATCGGAATGAGCTTGCCGTTCTCGTCGCGGCCGCCGGGGCCGACTGCAATGACTTCGCCTTCCTGCGGCTTCTCCTGGGCGGTATCCGGGATGATGATCCCGCCTTTGGTTTTCTCTTCGGCGGCGATCCGGCGTACGACGACGCGGTCGTGTAGGGGACGAAACTTGGTTTTGGCCATGGGCTACCTCGTGGCGCTAATGCGCGTCTCATGAACAGAAAGTATCGGTATGTCAGTAGTTTAGCACTCACCATCAGGGAGTGCCAAACGCTGCCTGGGAAATATTGCCTTCGCGACGGAGTGTCAAGCTGCGAGGCTTGGAGCGGGTGCAGATCATGATCTGCGAATGCATGCTTGCGCTGGCCGCTAAGGACCTCCAAAGTTGCGATCTGTTTCCAGGGAGCCGGAATGCACCAGCCCGCCCGCCTGACGTTCTCGAGCGCCGCAGTACTTGTTTTGTTAGCCCTCGGGTTATCCGGCTGTGCTACCGGCCCGACGCCCGAAACGCCGGCTGCCCCGGCCGTGGGTCCAACACTGCCACCTGCCTTCCCGCCGCAGGACATCGTCGGCCGATGGGGACTTGCGGCCTATCACAAGGAGGAGGACCGCTCGCGCACCGAGGCGGCTGCCGCCCGGGGCTGCAATCAGCCTTACGTCATTACGCTCGGCCCGACCGGCGGCGTCATGATGCATCTCGCGGACCAGGCGACACCGACCGAGCTGGCGCTTAAGGGCGCGCAGGGCGGCAAGACCTTTATCGGCCCGGCAGAAGATCCGCCGGGCAGCGCGCAAGACCGCGAAGTGGTCTTGTTCAATGGTCGCATTTTGATTTTGCGCTGGATGGATTCCGAAGTGCAGGGGCGCTACGGCACGATGGTCTATGTCCGTTGTGGCGCCGAGGGCGGCAGGAAGCCGGCGGCCAAGCCCAAAGCGGCTGCCAAGCCCAAAGCGGCCCCACCGCCGCCGCCACCGGCTCGATAAAATCGTCATTTGTTAGCGCTCATCGTAGCGGCGTGGCAAAGTTGCGCATGGCTGCTTTGGCGCGCCTCTCATGATCTCTCCCCGTGAATTCATCGACGGACCCTGGCGTGCCGTGCCGGTGCTCGGCATCACGCAAATTCTGACGTGGGGGACAATCTTCTACACGCCGGTGCTGATCGTGCCGCTGATCGCGGCCGAGCGCGGCTGGTCGATCTCTTTCGCCATGGGCGGATTTTCAATCGGCCTGCTCGTCGCCGGCCTGGTCGCTCCTTATGTCGGCAGATCGATCGACCGCTTCGGCGGCCACGTCGTCATGGCACTCGGTTCGCTGACAGGCGCGCTTGGCTTGTTCCTTATCGCCTTCGCCGCGCACCCTATCGCCTATTACGTGGTCTGGATGGTGCTCGGCGTCGCGATGGCAGCAAACCTGTACGACGCGGCGTTCTCAACGCTTGGCCGCATATTCGGCGCTGGCGCGCGTCGGCCGATCACCGCGCTGACGCTTGCCGGCGGGTTTGCCTCTACGGTCAGCTGGCCGATGACGCACTTCTTGCTCGAGCGCGTGGACTGGCGCGGCACCTACCTGATCTATGCGGGACTGCTCGCTTTCGTCGCGGCGCCGCTGCACGCTCTGGCGCTGCCGCGGACGCGCTACGAATCCGACGTCGCTGCGCCGGATTCGGAAAGCGCGCCCGTTAAGGTGCTGCCGGCCTACGGGCTGCCGTTCATTCTTGTGGCGTCGGCCTTTGCGTTTTACGCCTTCGTCCCGTCCGGTCTATCGGCTCACCTGCTGGCCATTTTTGCGCGCGAGGGTATCGGCGCGGCCACGGTGGTGTGGATCGGCGCGTTGTTCGGTCCCGCCCAGGTGGGCGCTCGCCTGATCGAGTTCGCCTTTGGCCGCAATTTGCATCCGCTGTGGATCGCGCGCTTTGCGCTCACGACCTTTCTCTGCGCCTTCCTGATACTGGTGTCGCTGGGCGTCTCGACGGCCACGGCGGCGGCATTTGCATTGATGTTTGGCGGCGCTAACGGCCTGATCACGATCACCCGCGGTGCCGTGCCGTTGGCGCTGTTCGGCGCGTCCGGTTATGGGCGGCTGATGGGACGGCTGGCCGGCCCGTTTCTGCTGGTGCAGGCGGCGGCGCCTTTTATCATGGCGTTCATGATCGAACGCACGTCGGATCTGGGAGCACTTACTCTTGCGGCGGGTTTCGCGACGGTCGCGTTGATCTGCTTTATTCTGATCCGCCGACCGGCTTAGGCGAACATCAAGTCGATGTCTTGCTGGCTGGCGTGGCCGCCGTCCCCGTCGAGCCTCGGGCCGTTCAGGAGATCGCCGCTCGGCTGCGACCCCGCCGCCGGCCGTGCTGTGCCGGTGACATTGTTGGAATTCTCGATCATGGCGGCGAGCTGCTCCTCCACCATCACAAGGGTCGCGATGACTTTTCCGATACGTTGCCCGGCGAGATCCTGGAAATTGCACGCTTCATAAACCCGCACGACATGATCCTGAATGTCCTGCGCGAGACCGTGGTGGTAGTCATCGGCCAGCGCGGAGACGAGGACGCGCGCGCAATCATCGACAGCTTCGACCGATGCCAGGACCTTCTGCGTCGCGGTTTCCATGCTTTCGACCGCGACCGCGAGCTCGCCGGCCGCGCGGGCCATCCGGCGGTCCTTGCCGTCATTGATCAGGGCCATCAGCGTGCGGGTGTTACGGGCAACAAGCTCCTGGAGCGCCGAAAGCTCGTGCCGTGCCGCGACGCTGGCTTCGGGCGCAGGCGTCGTTTCGCTGACCGCCACTTGCTCGCTGTGGGGCGGCTGCACGGCGTCGCGCGCACGCCGCGCTCCGACCATCTGCTCAACACGAAAGACTTTGCGCTGCACGCCGTGGTTCCCAACCGGTGATGCCGCGGTTCATAGAGAACTCGCATTAATACCGCGTTGCGCGATCGCGGGGCGGCAGGTGAGACGGAAACCGCTCGTTTACCATACGGAATCGTGGTTGACGGCGATTTACCAATCGGTCGGCGTTTGCCGGTTTACTGCCCCGACAAGTGAAGTCGGGTGGATCGATGTCGCGTTGGGGTTTCGTCGGGATTACAGCGGTCTTGCTGTCAAATTTTGCGTCGGCGGAGCCCATGTCGCTCGCGCCCCTCGATCCTGACGACGATCAGACGCAGCAAACGGTCGTCACCGCGCAGCTGCAGCAGCAAGCGCCGCCCGACCGCGGGTTTTTCGAACAGTTATTCGGCAACGGTGCACCGCCGTCGCGCCGCGACTCGCAACAGTGGTTCGGGCCGCCGCCCGAGCAGAACGACTACAGAGGTTATGGCAACGCAGCTGTCGATCCACGCATGGATCAGGAGCGCTACGACGGCCGCATGGATCCGCGCTTCCTCCGGCAGGAAGTGGCGTACAGTGGAAGGGAAGCGCCCGGCACGATCGTCATCGATACGCCGAACCATTTTCTTTATCTCGTCGAGGGTGAGGGCAGGGCGATCCGCTACGGCATCGGCGTCGGCCGCCCCGGCTTCACCTGGTCAGGTACGCACGCGATTTCGGCAAAAAGGGAATGGCCTGACTGGACGCCGCCCGATGAAATGCTCAGGCGACAGCCGTACCTGCCGCATTTCGTACCGGGCGGCCCGAACAACCCCTTGGGGGCGCGCGCCCTCTATCTCGGCTCGACGCTCTATCGTATCCACGGATCGAACGAGCCCTGGACCATCGGCACGAACGTATCGTCCGGCTGCATCCGCATGCGCAATGCGGATGTCGTTGACCTCTACGAGCGCGTGAAGGTCGGCACGAAGGTCGTGGTGCTTTAGCCGGCGTTTAGGCGCTGTCGCCGCCGTCACCGAAATCGCCACCGGCGTCGCCGTCAAGGTCGCTGACGATCTCGGCATCATCGTCGTTACCAAAAAGCGTGGCGGGCTGCGAACTGCCGCGACCGTCGCCGCTGATATCGTTGACCCCCGCATCGCGCGCGAGGTCGCTGCCCGAGGCATTGTTGTTCCACGGCGAGCCGTCTTGCTGCGGCACGGCCGCAAATGCGCTTCTGCCATGATGACCGAACATCGAGCTGATCGAGTTGAGCAGCAAAGCGCCACCGATCACACCCGCCGCGGACGCCGCTGCGGTGCCGAGAAACGATCCGCCGCCATAGCCGCTGCCCTGTGCCGGCGCCGCATTGGCGTTCGGAAACGCACCGCCGCTATTCCATCGCGGATCGGGTGCGCCGGGACGCACGCTGGGCACGGACGTCGAGCGCCCGGTTAGCGCTTGCCGCATGCTGTCGAGAAAGCCGCCGCCCGTTGTCGGCTCGGCATCTTCTCCGGTGAGCTCGCGGATACGGGCATCGGCGCGCTTGAGCGCTTCGTCCTGCACCAGCATGGTCTGCACCAGCGGATAGATGGCGTTTGGCGCGCGGCGAAGGCCGTCCGCGATCGTGCGTTCGGCTTCGGCATCGCGCGGAGCCTTTTCAAGCTGCGCGAGCCGGTCAAAAAGGTCTTCAACCAGCTGGCGTTCCTGTGGGGTCATTGTGCCCTCCCTTGACCTTGCGGGGCGTTAGGTAGGCGCTGGCGGCGGTTTCGCTAGTGGGGGCGCGCAAGCGCGACATTATGCTCGGCAAGGACCTGCAAAAAAGCATCGGAACTAAAGAAGGCAAATTCCTGTTCGCGCAGCGTTGTCAGCGAATCCAGGCCCTTTAGCTCGGCATCGACGACTCCCGGGTGACACATGATCAGGCCGCCATCCGGCAGGCCGGAAAGAAAGCGCGGGAAAAGTCTGGCGTAATTCGCCCTGGCCTTGAAGGCATAGGAGCCGGCAAAGGCCGGGTTGACCGCAATCCCGAGTTTTGTCGCCTTGCGCCGGAAGCCAAGACTTAAAATGTCGAGCACCAGCGCCTTGTGGTCCCGCAGCCGGCGTCCGCGGCGCGGGCGTCCGCATTGCCTGACCCATGCCGCAGGCGCGCGCTCGGCAACGACTTTCAGAAAGGCGTCGCGCACCTGCGGAAACAGCTGGATATGCTGGTGTCCGTCGAGAAAATCGGGCGGCCGTCCGAACACATCGATGAATTTTTTGAGTTGTGCCACGATTTCATTGGCGAGTGGCTCCGGCTGCAGCCGCCGCGCGGTCGCCAGCCGCAGCATCGCGTTGAGCTTCAGGAAACGGCCATGACGCTGCGGCACAAAATCTGCGCTCAGCGGCTGCAACGGCCCGGTCAGCGTGACATGCAACCCCAGGGCTGCGCGCTTTTCGCTCGAATTGAGCTTGGCGAGCGCCGTAGCTTCTTCGTTGTCGAAGTGCGGCGCAGCTACCATGACCGACGTCGCATTAATGCGTCGGCGGGAAATCAGCTCGCGGATCGCGGCGCTCACTCCGGGAGCGGCGCCATAGTCGTCCGCGCACAGCCAGATGCGCCGTGGGTGCGAGGTCATGCAGCGGCTGTTATTCGGCTGCGCGGGATGCGATCGGCCGCGCCTTGGCCGATTCACTCGCCCGCTTCACGCTGTGCTCGGCGACGAAATAGACCGGCCGGCCCTTGATCTCCGACAGCAGCTTGCCGATGTACTCGCCCAGCACGCCGATAAGGATCAACTGCACGCCGCCGATGACCATCACGATCACCACCAGCGAGGGATAGCCGGGCACGTCCTTGCCGTAGAGCAAGGTTTCGAGAACGATCCAGCTGCCGAAAAACAGTGCGGTGACGGCGAGCAGCACGCCCAGGAGGCTCGCAACGCGCAGCGGCGCCACCGAAAACGAAGTCAGGCCCTCGATCGACAGGCCGATCAGCGTCCATACATTCCACGTCGTCGAGCCGTGCTCGCGCACGGCGGGCTCGTAGTCCACACGGGCCTGGCGAAAGCCGATCCAGCTCGACAGGCCTTTGAAGAAACGGTTGCGCTCGGGCATTTGCCGAAGCGCCTGCGCGGCGCGCGCCGACAGCAGACGGAAGTCGCCGGCGTCCTCCGGAATTTTGTGGCGCGCGCCCCAATTGAGCAGCGCGTAGAACGTACGCACGCCCGTCCGCCGCGCCCAGGACTCGTTCTCGCGGTGGGCCTTCGCCGTGTAGACGACGTCGTATCCGTCATCGAGCCAGCGCGAGACAAGCGTCTCGATCATGCTCGGCGGATGCTGGCCGTCGCCGTCCATGAACAGGACCGCACCCGGGCGCGCATGGTCGAGGCCCGCGAGCAGCGCCGCTTCCTTGCCAAAATTCCGCGACAACGTGACGATCTGGATATCCAGCGGCATGGCCGGCAACGATCGCGCGACGTCGCTGGTGCCGTCGGAACTGCCGTCGTCGACATAAATAAGCTCCAGGCCCAATCCGCGCTTGGCCTGCAGATAGCGCGCGACTTCGGCGATGCGCTCATGCAGGGCGGCGAGGCCGCGCGCCTCGTTGAACAAGGGCACGACGATCGACAGCGGCGGCGCGGACGAGGATGTCCGTGCGCGTGCGCCTGCTTTGGTCGGCTTCACGGCCATGAGTGGTTAACCTGTCCTCCCATTTTATCCGCGATCTATACCGCACCGGGCGGGTGCTGTCGCGCCCGCCCTACCGGGCCATGTTTTGTCGTGCTAAGCGGGCGCGCGATGATTCCGGCGCCCCTCCAAAATCTCTTTGATCGTCTTGCGGTGGCCTGGCGCGAGCGCGCCATCGCGCTCAAGGCGGCCAGTTTCGCGGTCGTGGGCGTCGTCAATTCGGTCATCGATTTCGGCCTGTTTTCCTTTTGCTATTATTATCTGGGCTTGCCGATCGTCGTCGCCAATACGATCGCCTGGGTCGTCGCCGTGAGCGGCTCCTACGTGATGAACTCGACCATCACCTTTGCGGCCGAGTCCGGCCGCCGCCTGAATCTCAGGGGCTATCTCGGTTTCGCGCTATCGCAGATCATGGGCTTCTTCGCCAACACCGGCACCGTCTGGTGCCTGGTCGAGCTTCTTTTTGTTCCGGCCTGGGCCGCGAAGGTGGCCGCGATCGCGGTCAGCTTCGTCGTCAATTTTTCGCTCTCGCATTTTCTGGTGTTTCGCGGGCAGCCGCGCCAGAATGCCGACTGACAACCGGCAGACGTTTTTATGCAGCACGACGACAATCTGACGGCGAAGCTTCCCAGCTTTGTCACTCACCTCGAATGTGCATTCACCGGCGAGCGCCACGAGGCCGATCAGGTCCATAACCTGTCGCGCGCCGGCAAGCCGTTGCTCGTGCGCTACGACCTTGAGGGTATTCGCAAGGCGTTGAGCAAGGACAGGCTCGCGGCGCGTCCGGCAGATTTGTGGCGCTATCGCGAGCTGCTGCCGGTGCGCAAGCCCGAGGACATTGTCAGCCTCGGCGAAGCGTTGACGCCGATCGTGCGGATGCCGCACCTTGCCGCGAAACTGGGTGGTGGCGAGATCCTGGTAAAAGACGAAGGCCGCCTGCCGACCGGCTCGTTCAAGGCGCGCGGCCTGGTCATGGCGGTGTCGATGGCGAAAGCGCTCGGCATCAAGCACATGGCGATGCCGACCAACGGCAATGCGGGCGCGGCGCTTGCTGCTTATGCGACGCGTGCCGGGATCAAGACGACGATCTTCTGCCCGGAAGACACGCCCGAAGTGAACGTGAACGAAATCGCGTTGCAGGGCGCGACCGTCTATCGCGTCAATGGCCTGATCGATGACTGCGGCAAGATCGTCGGAGAGGGAAAGGGCAAGGTCGGCTGGTTCGACACCTCGACCTTGAAGGAGCCCTACCGGATCGAAGGCAAGAAAACGATGGGCCTCGAGCTTGCCGAGCAGCTTGGCTGGCAGGTTCCCGACGTCATCTTCTATCCGACCGGCGGGGGCACCGGCTTGATCGGCATGTGGAAGGCGTTCGCGGAGCTCGAAGCCATCGGCTTCATCGGCAAAAAGCGGCCGCGCATGATCGCGGTGCAGGCGTCCGGCTGCGCGCCGATGGTGAAAGCCTTCGAGGCCGGCGAGGAGCACGCGCCACGCTGGGAAAACGCCCATACGATTGCCTCCGGCATCCGCGTGCCGCAGGCGATCGGCGATTTTCTCATCCTGCGCGCGGTGCGCGAGAGCGGCGGTTTCGCCATCGCGGTGCCGGATGAGGCGATCAGTGCAGCCCTCGACGAAATGGCGCGCGAGGAAGGACTGCTCCTGTGTCCGGAGGGCGCTGCGACCTATGCGGCATACAAGCAAAGCCTGGCCGATGGTCGCGTGAAGCGTACCGATCAGGTGGTGTTGTTCAACTGCGCGAGCGGGCTGAAATATCCGCTGCCACCGGTGCGCCGCACCCTCGACCGGCATAAGCCGATCGATTTTGCGAAGCTCTAGAGACCTGCCTCGAACTTGGCGAACAGCGGATTCTCCCGCGAAAACACATAGTCGAGCTCGGCGACCGCAACTGCTTCCGCACCATTCTCGCGGAGGAAATTTGTGAGCGCATAAACCTGCTCGGGCGGGCAGTGCAGCGTGAGCAGGCCCGTGACCGTCGGCCCGCCGAACGGCGTTTCAATGCCGAACTTCCGCTTGGCGTTCTCGACCAGCACGTCCGTGCTTTCGGCAAAGCGTGCCCGAACCTCGCGGTAAGCGCGCGCCCTTGCCTGCGCGGCAAGCCGGTCGAGGATGACGCGCGCAAGATCGCGCTCGGCCTTTCCCCAGGTTGCGCCGCGCGCCGCCACCAGGTTCGCCTGCGAGCGCAGGATTGTGCCGTCCTCGACGACCTTGAGGCCGTTGGCGGCAAGGGTCGTCCCGGTCGTTGTGATGTCGACGATCATCTCGGCGGAACCGGCTGCGGGCGCACCCTCGGTCGCACCCGAGCTTTCGACAATGCGGTAGTCGATGATGCCGTGCGCGGAAAAGAAATCGCGCGTCAGGTTGATGTACTTGGTCGCAACCCGCATCTTGCGGCCGTGGTGTTGGCGGAACGCCGTTGCGACGTCGTCGATGTCGGCCATGTCGCGCACATCGATCCAGGCCTGCGGCACGGCGACCACGACGTTTGCAAAGCCAAATCCCAGTCCGTCGATGAGGATCACCTTTTTATCCGCCTCGGGAATCATCTCGCGCACGAGGTCCTCGCCGGTCACGCCGAGATGCACAGCCCCGGCGGCGAGCTGGCTGGTGATCTCCGATGCCGACAGGTAGGCGACCTCGACGCCGTCGAGGCCGGCGATCGTGCCGCGATAGTCACGTGCGCCGCGCGGCTTGACCAAAGTCAGCCCGGCGCGCGCGAAGAACGCCTCGGCATTTTCCTGCAGCCGGCCTTTGGCCGGAACGGCGAGGACGAGAGGCCCGCTCATCGCGCGCCCCCATAGACACCGAGCCGTTCGATCCAGACCGCGAGGCCGACCGCCGGAATGGCGTCGGCCGCGCCGAGCCGCGCCAGCAGCCCGTCATAGCGGCCGCCGGCGACAAGCGGATCGCCGGTGCGCTTCGGATCGGTCAGCTCGAACACGAAACCTGTGTAGTAGTCGAAGCCGCGGCCAAATGCGGTCGAGAACTGCAGCCGCTTGACGTCGACGCCGCGTGCCTCGAGGAAGCCGGTGCGGCTTTCAAACTGGTCAAGCGCCGGCGCGAGCGCTGATGTCATCTTGGCGTCATTCGCCAGCGCCCGCAAAGCGGCAGCCGCCTCGTCGGGGTTGCCCGCAATCGCCAGGAACCGCTCGATCAATGCGCGGACGTCGCGCGGCAGCTTGGCGCTAGCACCGAGCGCCGACTGTTCGAGGAAGCGGTCGGCAATCTCGCCGATTGAACGGCCGCCGACCGCGTTGATGCCGGCAATCGACAGGAGATCGGTGACCAGCGCATGCGCGCCTTTTGGATCGGAGCCGGCGAGCGCCGCGAGCACGCCCTGATATTCGGGACGCGCATTGTTGCCGCCGAGCACGAGACGGTTGAGATCCTGCGCCAGGTTGGTCTTTCGATTGAAATCTTTGATCAGCCGCCGCTTCCACGCCGGTGGGAGGTCGAGGCCGGCGATCAGCCCGGAGAAAAGCGCAACGTCGCCGATCATGATGTCGGGCGACGCAACCCCGTAGCGCGCCGTAGCTTCGAGTCCGAGCGACAGCATTTCAGCATCGGCTGCGGCTTTATCGGAACGGCCGAACGACTCAATACCGGCCTGCAGGAATTCGGCCGGAGCATCGCTGCGGTGACGGAAGACGGGGCCGAGATAGCAATAGCCCGCGGGCTTTCCGGCGGAAGGCGAGTAGAGATAGTCGCGCGACACCGGGATGGTGAGATCGGGGCGCAGGCACAGCTCGCGGCCGTCCGGCGCCGTGGTGAGATACATGCGTCGCCGGATGTCCTCTCCGGACAAGTCGAGAAACGGCTCCGCCGGCTGCAGCATGGCAGGCGCGACGCGCACGTATCCCGCGCGCTCGTAGGAGGCGACCAGCGCCTCCGCTCGCGCGTCCGGTGAATGCGTTTGCGTGGTAACGCCCGCCTTCATTCGTGTTCCAAAACCAGCTGCAAATCCGGGGTTTAGGGGCCGCCCTGTAGCACGGCGCCCTTAAGGATTCGACGATGTTTGCCCGCTGGCCTTAACGGTCGCGAAGGTCAAATGTTTGTCGTCGTTAATAAATTTTGCCGCCACCCGCCGGGACCAAAACGCCCATTTGCCTGCCGCCAAACGAGCTGTCGCAGAACGGGTAAGGGAATCTCAATACAACCGGGGTTCACTGGCTGTTAATGCAGGCAAAAACAAAAAACGGTCCGGTTCCCCGCACGGTCGTCGAGGCGTTTTACCGGGCCTTGGCCGATCGGGACGTGGGCACGCTCGCGACCTACCTCGACGATGACGTGGTGTGGACCATCAGCGGGCCCGTCGACATCCTTCCGTTCTGCGGCCAGCGCGTCGGCAAGGACCGCGTAATGAAGCTGCTGATGCAGGACAGTCCCACACTCCTGTCGGACCGGCGTTTCGTCCCGGACACAATGCTCATTGATGGCAATAATGCCGCTGTGCTTGCAAGGCTCACAGCAACCAAGCGCGAGGACGGCAACGCCATCAGCTATCGCATCGCGCACTTCATCAAGTTCCATGAGGAGAAGGTCGTCGAATACGTGTCGATCATTGACAGCTTCGACGCAGTCGAGCAGATGCTCGGTTACAACCTCGATGCCCATGACAAGCATCGGGTTGAAGGTGACTTCGTCACCGTCTGAATAGCCGGAATTGTTCAGCCCAGTTTGTGCTTTGCGAGCAGGCTGCGCACGGCCTCGACCAGTGTCGTTTCCTTGACGGCGAATTGCGCCTCGGCCTGTTTCTTCAGGTATTCGTCGCGGTCCTTGGTCGCGGCGAGCGTGGCCCCCAGGATCAGGTCCTTGATCTGGACTTCGCCGCGCGCTTTCTCGTCTCCGCCCTGAATGACGGCGCAAGGCGAGCCGCGCTTGTCGGCATATTTGAGCTGCGCCCCGATATTGTTTTTCGGATTGCCGAGATAGAGCTCGGCGTGGATATTCGCGCCGCGCAGCGCGGCGACCATGCGCTGATAGTCTGCAATACGGTCGCGGTCGAACACCGTGACCACGACAGGACCGGCGGCGGGCTTTTCTCCGAGCTTGCCGAGCGCGGCGAGAGCGGCCTGCAGGCG
>Ga0111539_10003595_pt1 | contig 20438 bp, 15 predicted proteins | sample RhiMethybrSRZTD1_FD_79667 | JGI IMG/M metagenome (GOLD analysis project Ga0111539, IMG submission 79667) | Populus rhizosphere microbial communities from Tennessee, USA - Rhizosphere MetaG P. TD hybrid SRZTD1 (version 2) (version 2) | ecosystem: Host-associated > Plants > Roots > Rhizosphere >...
CCGCCGCGCCGTCCACCAGGAGCCGGCCCCGGAGCGTATCGGCCACCGCACGGGGCTGCTCGTGGATCTCCTTCAGCATGAAGTGCTTGTATCCGCCCTTCTGGGCCATGGTGGCGTCCCAGTCGATGCGCGAGGGCGCCCGCTCCACCCGACGCCCGTCGAGGGTCATGAGCTCGAGGCCCGCGCGGGTGATCCGGGCCACCTCGCCATCCTCGAGGATCACAACCTCCCGCGTGTAGGGGAGTATGGCGGGGATGTCGGACGCCAGATAGGTCTCGTCCCGCCCGAGCCCCACCACCACGCTGCCCGCGCCCAGCTTGGCCGCGACCATCTCGTCCGGATGGGCGCTCGACAGGACCGCGATGGCATACGCGCCTCTCAGCTCGGCCAGCGTGGCCCGGCAGGCTTCACGCAGGTCGTGCCCGGCGCGGAGCCGTTCCTCGAGCAGATGCGCGATGACCTCGGTGTCCGTCTCCGAGCGGAAGCGATGTCCCTCCGCGAGCAGGCGCTCCTTCAGGGCGGCGTAGTTCTCGATGATGCCGTTGTGGACGACGACGAGGCCCCCCGTGCAGTCGGCGTGGGGATGCGAGTTGGCCTCCGAGGGCCGTCCGTGCGTCGCCCAGCGGGTGTGGCCGAGCCCGATACGGCCCGCCACCGGCTCCTGCCCCAGTCGCGTCTCGAGGTTCCCGATCCGGCCCGGGCTGCGCCGGATCACCAGGCCGCCTCCATCCAGCACGGCCAGGCCCGCGGAGTCATAGCCGCGGTACTCCAGACGCCTGAGACCGTCGAGGATGACCTCGGTGGCGTTCCGCTCTCCGACGTAGCCGACGATTCCGCACATGGCGGTTTCTCTCCGTGCCCTAGTCGAGCTCTGAGAGCCGGTACCAGGCGAGCTTGAGCGCGAAGGTGGGCAGATGGTGCTCCCACGGCTGGCCCCGGCGCAGCTCCCAGGGATTGGTGTTCGAGGTGTTGATGCCGAAGCGGGTGGTCACCGCGCAGGTAAACCCGGCTTCGCGTACCAGCTGCTTGACCGTCTCCGTGTAGTCCTCGGCCGCGCCATTGGGATACGCGAACGCGCGGGGGGCGACGCCGCAGGCCGATTCGATCATGGTCCGCGCCCCCAGAATCTCCGTCCAGGCGCGCTGCGGGCTCACCCGGGACAGGATCGGGTGATTGACGGTGTGCGCGCCGATCGTGAAGCCCAAGCCCCGGAGGGCGTGCACGTCGTCCCAGGACAGCATGAGGTTCTTGAACGCGCGCTGATCGGTGACGCCGAGCGCGCCGAGCAGCGCTTCCAGCTGACGGTGCCGCTCCTCGTCGGCAACGCGCTTGAGATGCTTGCGGGCGCGCTCCATGGCGCGGAGCCGGGCCGGCACGTCCTTGAGATCGAGCTCGTCGTCCCACGGCGTGCGCACCGTCGTGGCCGCGCTCTTCTTGAGGCCGTGGGCGAGACGGTCGACCCACGGCACCTCGGCCGTCCCGATGAAGCCGGTGGCGAGGAAGATCGTCGCGGGGATACCCAGCCGCGACAGAATGGGCGCCGCGTGGGTGAGGTTGTCGCGATAGCCGTCGTCGAACGTGATGGCCAGCGCGTTCCGCGGCAGGCCGCCGCGCTCGAGCCGCACCACCAGCTCCTCGACCGGCAGGACGCGGTAGTTCCGCGCCACGTAGCGCATCTGGCGCTCGAAGACCGCGGTGGGCAGGGCGCTGAAGAACGGGTCGGCGTCGTCATTCACCCGGTGGTACTTGAGGATGGGGAACGTGGGCGTGCGGCGCGCATACCCGACAGCCCGGCTCACCGGCGCGAGCAGACCGCTGTGGTGGAGCCCCGAGGCGGCCAGTTGCACGAGAGAAAGGCGCCGGGGGGTCACAGTGGGCGGCCCTCGAGGTGCCGGCGATGCCAGAGATGGAGCATCAGTGCCGTCCACAGATGATCGCCGTAGTATGGCGTCGAATCGGACTCGTGGAGCGCCACGAGGCGCTCGATCGCCCCCGGCCGGAAGTAGCCGAGCCCGCGCGCCCACGGCGAGAGCAGAGCCTCGTGTACCAGCTCGCGGAAGCCGGCGTGGCCCTTCAGCCAGTCGCTGGTGGGAATCCCGAACCCGTGCTTCCGCTTGGCGAGGATCTCCGCGGGGAGCAGCGACCGAAACGCCCGCTTGAAAAGATAACGCTTCTCCAGACCGCGTACCTTGAAGCTCGCCGGCAGCGTGGCCGTGAATTCGACGAGCGGGCGGTCCAGGAGTGGAAAGCGTACCCCGATGCCGGCGACCTCCGCCGTGCGGGTCACCTTGACGAGATCATTGTCGCCCAGCGTGACCTTCACGTCGATGTACATGGCGCGATTGAGATCGGTCGTGGCGGCCGCGGCGGCGAAGTAGCCCTCCACGGTGCGCCAGGGCGCCTCGGGATCGCAGTCCGCCAGCCGGTCCCCCAGGAGCTCGCGGCCCTCGCTCGCGAAGTAGAAGTCGTAAGAGTAGAGCCGACGGGGCATGGGCAAGCTCGCGCGCTTCACGTAGCGCCGCGCCTTCCCGAGGACGCCGCGCTCACCCGGCAGGACGGCGAGGGCGGGCTCGATCACGCCACGGCGCAGCGCGCGGGGCACGCGGCTGTAGACGCCGAAGACGCGGTCGGTCGCGTAGCGCTCGTTGCCCCCGAAGATCTCGTCGCCGCCGTCGCCCGCCAGCAATCGGCGCACCCCGTGCTCGCGAGCGAGCCGCGCGCACAGGTACGTGCCCAGCGCCGAATTGTTGCCGAACGGCTCGTCGTAGGCCCCCACGACGAGGGGCATGGCCGCGAGGGCCTCCTCACCGGTCACGATGTGCTTCTCGTGTCCCGCGTTGAAGTGCCGGGCCGCCACATCGGCATAGTGGAGCTCGTCGAATCGCTCCTCGTGGAAGCCGATCGAGAAGGCCGGTACCCGCTCGCCGGTGAGACGGGCCATGTAGCCGAGCACCGTGCTGCTGTCCGTCCCGCCGGAGAGAAAGGCGCCCGTCTCCTTGGCGGACCCGCCGCGGAGCGCCGCGCTCACCGCCTCCTCGACGTGACGCGCGGTCGCCGCCATCGCCTCACGGAGCCCGATCCGGCGCTCGGGATACTCCAGGTCCCAGTAGCGCTCGACCTTGACCGCACCCGACCGCACCGTGAGCAGATGCCCGGGCGGGAGCCGACGCACGCCCTTCCAGATCGACGCCGGCGCGGCCACCGCGCGGAGATTGAGGTAGTCGTACGCGGCCTGGGGGTCCGCCTCCACGCTCGTCCCGGGCATCGCGAGCAGCGCGCTCGGTCGGGACGCGAAGGCGAGCCCGTCGGGGGTGGCGACGTAGTAGAGCTGCTTGAACCCGAAGTGATCCACGCCAAGCCAGAGGGTGTCCTGGCGCGGGTCCCACAGCGCGACCGCGAAGGCGCCCCGCAGGTGGCGCAGCAGTCCGGGCCAGCCCTCGAGCTCGTAGAGCCGGCCCAGCACCTCGGACCCGGCCGTGAGGCCGGTGAGGGCGCGTAGCTCGTCCAGGTTCACCAAGTCGAGGTCGGCGGCGGCGATAGCGGTCTGGTAGCGCTTTGGCGCCTTGCCGGTCGCCCCGACCACGAAGCCCACGTTCCCCGACGTGAGGGTGAATGGGATGCCCGCGCCCGGCACGCGCGCGGCCATCGCCTGCAGAAGCGGCGCGCCCGCCGGCCGGTCGGGCTCGCGATGGATGACGCCGCCGAGGAGGCTCATCCGAGGCGATCGCGGACGCGCCGCACCGCGGGCCGGACGCGCGTGTCGAGGATGTGGAGGAGGCGGCCGTAGGCGGTGGGCCGGTAGATCATCAGGTGCGTCCCTTCATGGGTGCCGGTCGCCCAGCGGAGCTTGTACTCGTTGAGACCGGGGCCCATGTCGTACTCGTGCACGCCCCCGCGCTCGAAGAGCGCCCGCGCGATGGCGAAGCTCAGCGCGCTGCCCGGCGAGACCTCGCGGAGCGCGGGGTCGAAGTCGGCGCGCAGGGCGTTGACCCGGCCGGCGTGGCGCAGCTGGTATTCCATCGCCACGAGCGCGCCGTCCAGACGCAGCGTCCACAGGGCGAGCCATCCGCGAGCGGCGGCGCGGCGGGTGAGTGAGGCGAAGAACGCGTGCATGTTCGGCATCGTCGCGATGGCCACGCCGCGGTCGCCCTTCCAGCTGCGGCGGCTCAGGTCGAGCAGCTCCGCGAACAGCGGCCCGTCGACGTCGATCGCGTGATGCTCCTCGATGCGCACGGTGCCCGCACGCTCCAGCCGATTCTGGATGTTGCGGCAGGTCTTCTTGAAGCGCTGGCTCGTACCCTTCCAGAACGCGTCCCAGCTCCCGGCGATGGCCAGATACGGCGCGACCGAGGCCTCCGCGCGGCGCCAGGGCAGCCGCCCCGGAATCACCGCCTCCAGCTCCTTCAGGATCGGCGAGGCGGCGGGCAGTTTCTGCAGGCTCGCCACGTCCCAGTCGCGCCGGGCGGCCAGATGCTCGACGAGAGCCACCGCCACCGGCCGCGCCGGGCCGCCGAGCAGGACGTCGATGAATGGCGTGTCCGGACACTCGAGGAGAGCCAGACGCCGCACGGGCATGCCGCGCTGCCGCTCCTTCCAGCGCATGAGCGGCACCGCGGCGACCGGCTGACCCCCTTCCTCGACGAGCAGCACTTCCGGATGGCGGCCAGAACCCACCGCCGGCCAGCAGCAGGCGAACCAGTCGTGGCTGAGGAAGGGCGAGGTCTGGCCGCCGCGCTCGGCAAGATCAGCCCAGACGCCCGCGAGGCCCTGGAACTCGGCCTCGTGCTCCACCCGCCGGATGCGCAGGCTCACGGGTGGGGCGCCTCCATGCCCTGCGCGCCGCCGATCGCGGAGGCGGCGGGCGAGGCATCCCGACGTTGCGCGGCCGCATCGATCACCAGCATCTCGACCCGCTCGAGCAGCGCCGGCCACGCATGCTGGCGCTCCACGAAGCTACGGGCGCGCGCGGCGAGCCGGCCACGGGCGTCCGCGTCGGAGAGGAGTCGCACCACCGCGGCGGCAAAGCGCGCGGGATCGTCCTCGACCAGCATGTGCTCGTCAGGCCGGGCCTCGAGTCCCCGCGCGGCTGCGCCGGTGGCCACGACCGGCACCCCCAGCGCCATGGACTGCAGAACCTTGTTCTGGATCCCGCGGGCGATCCGCAGGGGCGCCACGCAGACCGCGGCCTGGCGATAGAAGGGTCGTACATCGGGGACGGCGCCGGTCACGGTCACGCCCGGCGTCTCGGCGAGGCGGCGGACGCCCGGGGAGGGGTTCAGGCCCACGATGAGAAAGCGAGCCTCGGTCACCGCGCGGCGCACCACGGGAAGGATCTCGGCGCAGAAGTACTCCACCGCGTCGACGTTGGGCAGATAGTCCATCGCCCCCGTGAAGATCACCGTGGGCGCGTCCGCCGGCGGCGCGTAGCCGTCGAGCTCGACGCCGTTGGGAATGACCGCCGTCCGGGCCCAGGGCGCGAAGCTTCGCAGCAGCGCTTCCTCCACGGCGGTCGCGAGGATGCAGCGATGCCCCCAGCGCACCGCCTCCGCCTCGAAGGCTCGCAGCCGCCGGCCTTCCAGCCGGTACGCCCAGGAGCGCGGGGCGCGCTGGGCCGTCGCGTACTGCGACCATTTGTCGGAGTCCACGTCCACGAAGTCCATGACGACGGGCACGCCTGCGCCGCGCACATACTCCGCCATGGGCGAAGAGGAGACGTAGATCGCGTCGTAGCCGCCGCCGCGCAGACGGCGCCGCACGCGGCGCGCCAGACGCCGGGAGTGGAAGTACGCGATGCTGAGGGACCGCCCGATCGCCAGCGCCGCCGCCCCGCGGGCCAGCGCCGCGGGCTTCCAGAGCCCACCCCACTCGAGATCGGGCACCGACTCCCGCAACGCCTGGAGACCCGACCGATCGCCCGCGGCGTCGATGACGAAGCCGAGGGTCAGCTCGTGGCGCGCGGCGAGATGCCGCGCGACCCGATAGGCGCGCACCTTGTCCCCGGTGTGCGGGGGATACGGGATGCGGTGGGCGAGCATGAGAATGCGCATGGATCAGGCGCGATCCGCTCGCGCGGCGCGTCCGCCGCCGGCGCCGGCCGAGGGGACGAGCGGCGCCGCCTTTTCCACCAGCTCCACCAGCCGCGCCGTGCTCACGTCCCAGGCGAAGCGGGCGCGGACGAATGCCGCGGCGCGGCCCCCCATCTCGGCGCGCAAGGTGGGGTTGCCGAGCAGCTCGGCGATCGGCTCGCCGCACGCCTCCGCAGCGGGCGCCACGAGGAGATCGGCTCCCGGCCGGGCGCCCAGATCGTCGGCGGTGTCGGCCCCGGTCACGACGGGCAGGCCCGCACACATGGCCTCCAGGATCGCGGTGGGCGGGCTCGCCTCCGGCGCGAACGGCGCCACTGCCAGCGAGGCCCGGTGCAGGAGGGGGCGGATATCAGCGACCTGCGCGTGCACCTCCACGCCGTGGACTCGCGCGAGATCACGAGCCGAGGGCGGGAGGTTGCGGCCGGCAATAGCGAAGCGGGTGCCGGGATGGCGCCGGCGCGTGGCCGGGACCGTCGCACGGCAAAAAGCGGCCGCCGCCTGAACGTCCGCGGCGCGCTCGATCGCGCTCAGAAACAGCACGATCGGCGTGCCCGGCATCCGGAGCGCGGGGATGAAGTGGTCCACGTCGACGCCGCTCGGCACCACCACCGCAGGCGAGCCCGCCGGCGTGTCGATGCTCCGGGCGGCGCTGCCGCTCGACACGACCGAGCGTGCGGCGCGCCGGGCCATCGCGATCTCGGCGAGGCGAAGCCTGGCGGCCTCGGTGCGATAGAAGTTCGCTCCGGGGAACGACCGCTCGCGCGCCTGGCGCAGCCACCAGCGCGAGTCGACCTCGGCGAAATCCATCACGATGGGGACGGCGGGGTCGGCGTCGAGCGCGTACTGGATCATGCTGGACGACGTCACGCAGATCGCGTCGTACGCGTCGGCGCGGAGGCGATCGCGGAGACGAGTCGCGAGCGCGGCCGAGCGTGCATAGGCCATTGTCGCCGAGTTACCGGTGGCGAGGCTGACCGCGCTGGAGAGCGTCTTCCAGCCGCGCGTCACCACCGCGAACTCCAGGTCGTCGAACTCCGCCCGCAGGGCCGAGATCGCCCCGGCGGGATTCGGATCGTCCGTCACGAAGGCCAGGGTCAACCGGTGGCTGCGCGCGAGCTGCCGCGCGAGTCGCTGCTCCCGCGTGGCGTCCTCCCTCCGACGCGACACCGGGAGCCAGCGGCCGAGCATCAGGATCTTCATAGTTTGTCGCGGTCCCCGTTCCCATCCCCCAAATTTGGGAGCTTTTAGTCCTAAGTACGTATCAGACAAGCAATTCTTGCAGGTTCTGTGCCACCCCCTCAGGGCAGAAAGCGGGTCAGGAGGGGACCGACTCGCTTGGCGACGGACACGGGAAGGCGCTTCCAAGCCTCCACGGCGAGCCGCATCTTTGGGTTGGAGGGGCTCATATTCGGCATGGTGGCGCCGTCCAGCAGCGCGTACTGGTAAGGGAGGGGACGAGGCTCGAAGCCCCAGTGCCGCTTGAAGTTGTACGCCCCCGTCCCCTCGCGACTCCGACCGAAGTCGAAAACCCGGTACCCCGCCCCCGCCACGTGGCACATGAGCTCCCAGTACATGAAGTCGTTGACCGCGTACTGGAGCCCCTCGCGGAGGGCCCCGCCGTAGTAGGGCAGGGCCTGATCCTCGTAGAGCAGGGTCAGGACGCCGGACACCATTCCATCGTGGCGCCACACGGTCAGGAGCTCGCACTCTTTGCCGAACTCCGCCACCAGCGCGTGGAAGAGCCGTCGGGGAAAGACGGGCGAGCCCAAGTGGTGGACGCTTGCCGCGTAGATCTCGTAGAAGGCATCGAGGTGTTGCATCCCGAGCTCGGCCCGCAGACCGTACTTGGCGCCCTGCCGGGTCATCCGGCGCTGCTTACGCGGGATCGCCTCGAGATTCTCCTCCTCGGACGCCGAGATCGGCCGGGAGAACGTGACATAGAGCGACTTGGTGGGAAGGTCCATCTCCTGCCCGCTCCGGTGCCGGAGCTCGACGTATCCTGCGCGCACCCGCCGCGCGCGCTCAGTGGCGGCGGCGAGCAGCGTCTCGCGGACCGCCGGCGTCTCCGCGCAGATCCCGCCGTACACCGCGTACGGGACGGAGATCAGCGCACGGCCGCCGAGAAGACCCCGCACTTCGAAGAGCGGCAGCACCCCCTCGATCCCGCCCCCGCGGGTGGCCAGGAGGTAGTGGGGCTTGAGCCCGAATGCGGATTGCACGGCGCGCTTCCAGGCGAGGAGATGAAACGGGCTCCCGCCGCGGCTGGTGCGCACGAACGCGTCCCATTCCGGCGCGTCCCCGACGAGGTCTTGGATCTCCATGTGGGCTCCCGTGAGGGGTCAGCGAGCCGGACCGTGGAGCAGGACGCGCACGATACGCTCGGCCGCCTTGCCATCCCACAGCTCGGGAAGCTCTCCGGCCGGCCAGCGCCCCGAGGCCACGTCGCGCCACGCCGCGAAGATGGCGGCGGGGTCCACGCCGACGATCCGATTGGTACCGCGGACGGTGGTGATCGGTCGCTCCGTGTTCTCGCGCAGGGTGATGCAGGGCACGGACAGCGCGGTCGTCTCCTCCTGAATGCCGCCCGAATCGGTGAGCACGCAGCGCGCGCTCGCCATCAGCTGCACGAAGTCGAGATAGGGAAGGGGCTCGATCAGGCGCAGCCCCGGCTGCGCGGGCAGGCCGCCGCGTAGCGATTCAAGCCGCGCCCGCGTCCGCGGGTGCACCGGGAAGACCACGGGGATCTCCGCCTGCACGCGGGCGATCGCGTCCATCATGCCGCCGAGGGCCTCCGGGGTGTCGACGTTGCTCGGGCGATGAAGGGTGAGCGCGGCGTAGGCCCCCGGAACGAGGCCGAGGGCGGTCAGCACCCCGGACATCCGCGCCCGCTCGCGGTAGCGGAAGAGGGTATCGATCATCACATTGCCGACGAAGTGCACGCGGCGCGGGTCCACGCCTTCACGCGCCAGGTTCTCGTTGCCCGCCGGCTCGGTCGTGAAGAGCGCATCCGAGATAGCGTCGGTGATGATCCGGTTGATCTCCTCGGGCATGGTGCGGTCGCCGCTGCGGAGGCCGGCCTCCACGTGCGCGATGGGGAAGCCGAGGCGCACCGCGGTCAGTGCCGCCGCCGCGGTGGACGTGACGTCCCCCACCACCACCACCCAGTCGGGCGTCCGCTCCAGCAGCACCGGCTCCAGGCGGCGCATGATCTCGGCGGTCTGGCCCACCGCGGTGTCCGCGCGCGCCTCGAGGTTCACGTCCGGCGCGGGGATCTCGAGATTGGCGAAGAAGGACTCGGACATCTGGAGGTCGTAGTGCTGGCCGGTGTGGACGAGGGTGACCTCCGCCTCCGGATATAGACGCAGCTCGGCGAGCAGCGGGGCGATCTTGACAAAGTTCGGCCGCGCGCCGACGACGGCGACGATTTTCACCGGATGTCCCCGATGGCGAGGAGCCCGGTCTCTGTGAGGACTTCGGCGGCGGGCGCGAACGAGAGCTCGGCGAGAAGGCGGCGAAGCCGCGACTCCGTCTTGCCCACGTTCACCAGATGCCGGAAGCGGGTGAGCGGGCCGACGGGGATGCGCGGCTGATCGGGATCGATCTCCCAGGGGTGGAGATACACCATGGCGGGCTGACGCTCGCCGTTGATCCGGGCGATCGCCCGCCGGGTCACGCGGTACGGAAAGAGGCGAAAGTAGCCTCCGCCGGCGACGGGCAGACGCCGGCCCAGCAGCGTCACCGTGGACATCGGGAACTCGGTGATCTCCGCCCCGCTCGGCGCCTTCAGCCGGTGCGGAAATCGTGGGGCGTCGGGGATGCCGTAGCGGTCGTGCACCACGGGAAAGATGCTGGAGTCGTAACGGAAGCCTGCCTCGACCAGGACGTCGAGGCTCCACAGGGTCGCGCGCATGATCGAGAACGTGGGCGCCCGATAGCCCAGCACGGGCCGGCCGATCGCATCCTCGAGAGCCCGCTTTGCCCGGGTCACGTCGCGCTCGAAGTCCGGGCGCGAGAGGTGCTGGATCATCCGGTGCCCGTAGCCGTGACAGGCGATCTCGTGGCCGAGCGAGGCGATCTCCCGCACGAGACCGGGATGGCGCTCCGCCACCCAGCCCAGGACGAAGAACGTCGCGCGGACGCGCTCGCGGTCGAGGATGTCGAGCAAGCGCTCGGTGGAGCGCGTCACCCGGCTTTCCAGCGTCGGCCATTCTTCGGGCCCCAGGACCCCGGCGAAGGCTTCCGCGTGGAAATATTCCTCGACGTCAAAAGTCAGCGCGTTCTTCATGCGTCCCGACCTCGGCGAGCAGCCCCTCCTCGTGCTGCTCCGCCTCGGCGAAGAACTGCACGGTGTGCGCCAACCCGCTGACGACTGACACGCGGGGCGACCAGCCGAGCACATCCGCGGCCAGGGAGATATCGGCTCGAACCGGCGACGGGAGCTCGGGCCTCGGCCGGCCCTGGCGAGGCACGGCGTCCGTTCGGAGGAGGCGGTTCACGATGCTCAGGACCTCCAGCGCGGTCACGAGCTGCCCCGAGCCCACGTTGATGGCGCGACCGGCCGCGCGCGCCTGCTGGCCCGCCGCCACGGTCGCCGAGACGGCGTCGTCCACGAAAAGGAAATCCTGCCCGGTTCGGCCATCACCGGCGAGCGTCGGGCGGCGACTCCGCCGGAGCGTCTCGATGAGGGCGGGCACGAAGGCGCCGTGGAGCACTGCGTTCTGCCGCGGACCGTACACGCTGAAGTAGCGGAGGAGCACGGTCTCGATGTGGCGCGAGGCGTGATAGGCGCGGCAGTAAATCTCCGCGGCGAGCTTGGAGGCGCCGAAGACGGATACGGGCAAGGCGGGCCGGTCCTCCGCGACGGGGATGCCCTCGGCCCCGCCGTAGATCGACGCGCACGACGCGAGGACCACGCGACGCACCCCCTCGGTGGCCGCGGCCTGGAGCACGTTGAGCGTGCCCTGCACGTTGACGGTATGCACTTCTCCGTGGCCACCCGCCGCCGCGCCCGGCGGGAGCCCGGCGAGGTGATAGACGCAGTCCACGTGACGCATCGCCTTGCGGGCGAGCTTGTCGTCGCGGACATCGCCGATCATCAGCTCGATCCGGCGCCCGGGACGTCCGGGAGCGCACCCCCGCTCGGGACCCGCTTGGAGATTGCGAAGTGAGCCCGTGGAAAGGTTATCGAGCACCCGGACGTCCACGCCCTGCTCGAGCAGGGCATCGACCAGGTGGGAACCGATGAACCCAGCGCCGCCGGTCACGAGAGCAATTGCCATGGCGACCCTCTCAGAGCGTGACGATTGATGTCTTCGAGCCGCGATGACGCTTCAGCGCGTTGCGAGTGTCGACGACCAGGGACGCCCGGTCGGCGATCGCCGCATAGTCGAAGCTCGAGTGGTTGGTCAGGATGAGCACGCAATCGGCGGCGGCGAGCGCCTCGGGGGTCGGCGCAACCGCGGCGAGCTTGTGCCCATCGAGAGCGAGCTGCGGCGTGAACGGGTCGGCGTACGACACCCGCGCGCCCTTTCTGATGAGCATCTCGACGATCTCGAGGGCGGGCGACTCGCGGATGTCGTTGACGTCGGCCTTGTATGTGACTCCCATGACGAGCACCGACGAGCCCCGCAACGCCTTGGCCCGCTCGTTGAGGGAATCGGTTACCAGCGTCACCACGTGCTCGGGCATGGTGCGGTTGATCTGGTCGGCGAGGCCGATGAATTGGGCCTCGTACCCGGTCAGCCGGATCTTCCACGACAGGTACAACGGGTCGACCGGGATGCAGTGGCCGCCGATGCCGGGCCCCGGGTAGAAGGGCATGAAGCCGAACGGCTTGGTGGCGGCGGCGTCGATGACTTCCCACGGGTCCACGCCGATCTTGCGGCAGGCGAGGGCCAGCTCGTTGGCCAGCGCGATGTTCACGCTGCGGAACGTGTTCTCCAGAAGCTTCGCGGTCTCCGCGACTCGCGGGCTCGTCGCACGGAACACGCTCGACGTCACGTGGCGGTACAGCGCGGCGGCCAGCTCCGTGCACTCGGCGGTCACGCCGCCCACGACCTTGGGGATGTTGGCGGTGGTGAAGCGCTTGTTGCCGGGATCGACGCGCTCGGGCGAGAAGGCGAGGAAGTAGTCGTCGCCGATCACCCGGCCGAGCGACTCGATGCGTGGCTGCACGACCTCCTCGGTCGTCCCGGGGAACGTCGTGCTCTCGAGCACCATGAGCTGACCCTGGCGGAGCCGGGGCAGCAGGTTCTCCACCGCCGAGAGGATGAACGAGATGTCCGGCTCCTTCCCCTTCCGGAGGGGCGTGGGCACGCAGATCACGATCGCATCCGCGGACCCCGCGTCCTCGAAGCTGGTGGTGGCCGACAGGGTACCGGCGGCGACGAGCGGCGCGAGCGTGTCGGTGGCCACGTCCACGAGATAGGTCTCGCCCCGGTTGAGGAGATTGACTCGCTCGAGATCGAGGTCGATGCCGCGCACGGTGAGGCCGGCCTTGGCCAGCTCGACCGCGAGCGAGAGCCCCACGTAGCCCATGCCGACGATGGAGACACGGGCCCTCCGCGTGTCGAGCTTCTCCTTGAGCTGCTTGCTCCAGTGGTTCACGAGCGATCTCCTCTCAGGCCTTGGTGTCGGCCTTGGCGTAGGCGCGGTAATAGCTGTAGTACTGGTTGACCTTCCGGACCGCGACCTGGTTCAACACCACGCCCAGGATCGGCGTGCCGGACTTTTCGATGATGCTCTTGGCGCGCAGGAAATCTCGCGGCCGCGTCAGGCCGGCCTGGCAGACGAGGATGACCCCGTCGGTGGCCGCGGCCATGTAGAGGTTGTCAGGAATCAGGAGGATCGGGGAGGAGTCGAGCAGCACGAACTCTGCCTCCACCGACATGGAGTCGAGCACCTCGGGGAGCCGCGCCGATCCCAGACCGGTGCGGGTCAGCGCGGTCGAGGAAGCGCCGCGCGGGGTGAGCCAGACGCCCTCGGCCACGGGGCTCATCGCTTCGCGGAGGTCGCCGGTGCCGGCGAGGAGATCGGAGAAGCCCTTGGCATTGGGCGTCTTGAGGGTCCGGTGCAGGGTGGGACGGTGGAAATCGGCATCCGCGATGATCACGTGCTTGCCCACCTCGCCGAACACCAGGCCGAGGTTCACCACCACGGTGGACTTGCCCTCACCGGGCAGCGCGCTCGCGATCATGATGCGCCGCATCGGGGTCTCGCGGCCGAGCAGCTGAATCTCCACGCGGAGCCGCCGGAAGGCCTCCACGAAGAGGAAGTACTCCTCCTGACTCACATCATCCGGCTGGCCGCCGCTCACCATGAACATCGAGCGGCGGGAGCGCACCCGCGGAATGTTCGCGAGGACGGGCAGGCCGGTGAGGTTGCGCACGTCCTCGTCGGTCTCGATGGGCCGGTTGAAGTACTCGACGGCGGCGGGCACGCCCAGACCGATGAAAAGGGCGAGGCCGAGGGCCACCCCGAGGAAACGGATGCGCTTCTGGTTCACTGCCGGCACGGGCACACTCGGCGGATCGATGACCTTGACGACCTTCATCTCACCCTGCTCACGGATGCGCGCGGCGGACAGCTTCTCGGACAGCATCGCGTGCAGGCGGCGGTTCGACTCCACGTCGGTGGCGAGCTTGGTGTATTCGAGCTCATCCCGCGACAGCCCGGTGAGACTCTTCTTGAGGGCATTGATCTGCTCGCGCAGGGCCTCTTCCTGGGCGTTCAGCGACAGGCTGGACGTCTCCAGCGCCGCCATGGTCTCGGCGAACGCCGAGCGGTCAGGCGCCGGCACGGTGCTGCCGGCGGTCGGGACGGGCGTGGTCTCCTTGACGGCGTCCCCGAGCTCCTTCTGCACGTCGGCGATCTGACGCTTCACCGTGAGCACACGGGGGTGCTCGTCGGTGTACTGGGTCTGGTACTCGAGGAGCTGGGTCTCCAGCGTCTGTAGCTTGGCGCGAAGACGCCCCACGCGCTGAGCGGAGGGGTTCGCGGCAGGATTCGTGGGGGCAGGCTTGGCCACCGGCACCGACGACGGGGGCAGGGCATCCACCTTCGACTTGAGCGCAGCGAGGCGGCTCTGCGCCATGTTCTTGTTGGACACGACCTCGGCGTACGTGTTCTCGAGCTGACCCAGGCGCTGCACCGCCTCGGCGTGCCGCGCGGGGATGCGGACGCCGCCTCGCGCGTTGGTGAACTGACGCATGTTCTCTTCGGCGCTGTTGAGGGTCTTGCCGATCTGGGCCTGCTGCTGCTCGAGGAACTCCCGCGTGGTCTTGGAGTCCTCGACGTTGAAGGACCGGGTGCGCGACACCAGCACTTCGATGTAGGTGTTGGCGATGTCCATGGCGACCCGCGGCTGCGAGGCTTCCGCGGTGATCTCGACGATCCCGGACTCGCCCACCGGGCGGAACTTCACCCGGGAGTTCCGCAGCTCGTTCAGGGCGCGCCGCTGCGGGCTTTCGACCACGACCTCCTCACCGCGAAGCCGCCGGATCCAGTTCTGAAACTCGAGGTTGTAGTCGACGCTGTACGGGTTCTGCACGAGGTCATCGACGGAGTTGCGGGGGAGGGATTCGACCACCGCCTCGGAGAGGCTGCGGCTCTTGAGGATGGCCAGCTGCACGTCGAGCGGCCGGAAGGGCGAAAACTCCTGGAAGAGCGGGGCCCGATCCGGCCTCGTCTCCATCAGGATCGTGGAGACGGTCCGATGCCGGGGCGGCTCCTTGGAGGTCACATAGGCGATGGGCATGAAAAGCACCACGCCCAGCAGTGACACCAGCAGCACCCATTTCTTTCGGCGCGTGAAGACCGAGAGGGCAATCTGCTTGAGGACTTGCACGTTGTTCATCAGCGTCGATCTCCTCGTGCGGTTGTCCCGCGGGCCGTCATGGCCTCAGCGCCCCCGCGCAAACAGAACCACCTGGATGGTATTGATCAGGATCAGGAGGTCCAGGAACAGCGAGAGGTTCTTGATGTAGTAGAGGTCGTACTGAAGCTTCTCGAGCGCGTCCTCCACGGACGCGCCGTATCGGTATCTCACCTGGGCCCAGCCGGTGATGCCGGGCTTCACGGAGAGCCGCTCCATGTAGAACGGGATCTGCTTCTGGAGCTCGTACACGAACTCCGGTCGCTCGGGCCGCGGGCCGATGAAGCTCATGTCCCCGACCAGGACGTTGAACAGCTGCGGGAGCTCGTCCAGACGGGTTTTCCGAAGGAACGCGCCCACCCGAGTGACACGAGGATCCTGCTGCTGGGCCCACACCGGGCCCGTCTCCTTCTCGGCATCCTCGCGCATCGACCGGAACTTGTTGAGTATGAACACGCGTCCGTTCTGACCCAGCCGCGGCTGGCGGAAGAGCGCCGGGCCCCGCGATTCCATTTTGATCGCCGCCGCCACGACTGCCATGACCGGCAGGGCAAGCATCAGACCGACCAGGGACAGCGCCACGTCGACCAGGCGCTTCACGATCTCGGTCCGCGGCGTCTTCACGAAGCCGTCCGAGAAGATCAGCCAGCTCGGCCGGAGGTCGGTGACGAGGATCTTGCCGGTTTCCTTCTCGTAGAAGGTCGGCCAGTCCTCCACCTGGATGCCTCGCATGCGGCAGTCGATGAGCGCCTTCGCGGGGAAGTTACCCCGCCGGTTCATCTGGGCGACCACGATGAGGTCCGGACGCGTCTCCTCGACCAGCGCCGGCAGATCCTGAATCTTGCCGAGCAGGGCATAGGGCTCGGGCACCGTCTCGGGAGCATTCGGGTTGTCGTCGAGGAAGCCCACGATGGAGAACGGGCGGGCGCCCGTTTCCACCAAACCCGCGATGACCTTCCCGATGGCCCCGGTGCCGAGCACGAGCACGCGGATCCGGATGCGGCGATCGGTGAATGGCCCGATCCAGGCCCCCCGCCAGGCGATCAATCCCAGCGTGGCGGCCGCCCCGATCTGCAGGAATGCCGCCCGGCCGAGCCGCAGGCTCGGCAGCGCAAAGGCCACCGCGGCCACCAGGAGGCCCGCCACGGTCTGGCACGTGAGCATCCGGGCCAGCAATTCTCGCCGGCCCGTCGCCAGCCGGACGTCGTAGAGACCGCCGAGATTGAGGGTGAAGCTCACCAGCAGCACGACCAGCAGAAGCTTCGGGATCAGGGCCCCCTCGGCGATCCACGTCCCCGTCAGCATGGGCACGTGGAAGGCCGCGACGAGAACGACGAGATCCCCGAAGAACAGGATCAGAGGCAGGTGGGGGATGTAGTGCCGAAAGACTCTCAGCATGGCCGGCGGGGAAAGGGAGCAAGCGAAGTGCCAAAACCTTTTGAACCGGTCAAATGCAACCTATTGAATTTGCGTCAGTTCCACCCTGTCATAGAGAGCATTTCGCTTCCGGTATAGGGAATTCTTCTACTCATCCTGCTGATTCTGCGTGGCAAAACGACTCGGGGGGAAAAATTGTCCTGGAATCAACCAGTTACAGTGTGAAAGGCGCCATGCACCATTTGCGTAGTTGGACGGGAATGCAGCAGGGAATGCGGCTAGAACGTCGCGGTAATCGTTAGCGTGACGCGGTTCTCGGTCGAGTTCTGGAGGAAGATGCTTTGATTGATGTCTATCGGATTGGAGCCGATCCTCGTGTCGTGGTCCGACTTGCGATCGATGTAGAGGTAGGCCAGCGTCGCTGAGAGCCAGTTCGTGATGCGCCAGCCCAGGTCCGCGCCCGCGGTCAAGATGCTCGAAGAGGCAATGTTTGAGTTGCTCTCCAGCGGCTCGTTCCGGGAGTAGTCCGCGTGGATGCTGCCGTTGATGAACGGCGTGATCGGATAGCTGAAGCTCCCGCGTGCGGCGCGCGTGGTGACCAGTCCGAAGTCCTGTCCCTCCTCCGCCGTCTGCCGCACGTCCTGGAAGACGCCGACCGAGAGGAACCCACGCGCGAACTGGTAGCTCGCGTTCAGACTGGCCGTGAACAGGTGGGTCGGCTTGGACGCGGAACTGGAATCGAAGAGGCCGTAGCCGACCGAGCCCGACACCGAGAACCCGCCAGGAATGCCGTGGGACCCGATGACGGAGATATTGAAGAGCGTCGAATCGTTGGTGCCGTGGATCCACGAGAACGACGACGAAAGACCCACGTTCGTGAAGGTCCCGATCTGCCGGCTGAAGATCCCGTAGACCCGGTTCGAAAAGGTGTCCGTATTCTCGGACGTGTCATGAAACGAGAATTCGTACCCGCCCGTGACCGTATTGAGCGCGCCTACCGGCATCGACACGTTTCCGCCGATGATGTGGCTGATGGTGTCGCTGCTGTCCGAGAAGAACAGGAGGTTTCGGTAGTAGATCTGCGTCCGGAAAATGTCGACCAGCCAGTTGAGGCTCACGCTCAGCGTGTTGACGACGAAGGTCTCACGGTTCCGCCGAAGGCCATTCGGGTCGGCGAACAAGGGATCGTCGTCGCGGCGAAAGTCCTCTGAAACCACGAGATTCAGGCGCGGGGTGAAGGTATGGGTCACCGTCGCATGAAAAGCAGGGAAGAAGCTGAAGTTTTCCGTATCCGGCGCGGTGTCGTAGGATCCGGCGAGGCTGGTCGAGATGCTGCCCTGAGTGTTAGGCAGGTTCATCAAGAGGGCCAGTCCCACGCCCAAGGTCGTCCGGAAGTTCTCGGTGCGCCCGCGGTCCACCAGGAAGAAGTTGTCGGTCCATTGCTCCGCGAGCGTCACGCTGGGGGTGAAGAGGAAGCGGGGCGCCCCCGTGGGGATGATCGAGGTGTCGAACGCGCCCGGGATGCGCGTCTGGGAAGGCCCCGGCAGCGGAGGCGCGACATACGGCTTGCCGTCGGGCCCAAGCACCGGCGTCAGCGTCTGTTGGATGCTCGCCGGCGCCGTTGACCGTGGCTCGGCCGGCGCGGGCGGCGAGGTCGGCGCCGGCGTGATCGGCGAGATCGGGGCAGGCAGCGTCTGGGCCGGCGGGGCCTGAGCGGGCGGAGTCGGAGCCGGGGTCGTTTGCTGGGCCACGGCGATCAGGGGCGAGACAAGAGCGAGGACGGTCAAGTGAAGCGAGAATACGAGCAGGGGGAGTCGCGCGGGGCGCGAGTCCCCCTGCGTCGTCGCTTCGATCCTAGAAGAGCCTCTGGGGCACAAAGATTATGTCTTCGGGTCTCAGTTTCACATCCGGATTGTCTTCCGGCGACCGGAGGATCTTATCAAGGTCGACCCGCATTCGCACCTTTTTATCGCCCTCCGACCGCAGCAGCTCGACCCGCCCGGGGGCGGCCAGGGGAGTCGTCCCTCCCACCTGCGTGATCGCCTTGGCCAGGGTGAGGTCCGTCGTGTACTTGACTGCTCCCGGAGCCTTCACCTCGCCCTGCACGTACACCATCTCGGCGATCGGAACCACGATCTTGTCGAAGGGCTCCAGCTTGAGGTCCTGGGAAACGTCCCCCTTCTGGAGCTTCTCGAAGTTGAGCGGGATCTTCTTGCCCGCGCGGAGGATAAAGCCCTTCTCGGCATCGGCCTGGGGGACCACCCCGCCGATCATGGCAGTGGCTTCGAGGAGGGTCATGTCATTCCGGGTAAGCTGCATCGGGCCGGGCCGGGTGAAGCCGCCGATAAAGTAGACCGGGCGGCTCTTGATCTCCTTGATGATGACGGTGACCGAGGGGACCTTCACCGTCCGGCTGTAGGCCTTGACGAGGTCGTCCTGGAACTGCTGCACGGTGCGGCCCCCGGCCTGGATCTCGCCGATCAGCGGCAGCGAGGTCTTGCCATCGGGGCGGACGAAGACGACCTGGTTGAGGTCCTTGTTGTCCCAGACCTGCACCTCGAGCACGTCCTCGGGGCCGATGATGTACGAGGCGTCCGTCGTCTGCTGCGCCCTCACGAGGGCGGCGGGGACGACGAGGACCGCCAACGCGACGACCATCAGGCCGAGCGTGAGCCAGCGGCGACGGCTGTTCATGGTCAAACTCCCAGGAGATGCTCGGGCTCGCTGGCCCGATTGGGTTGAGCGGCCGCTTCGATGCCCGCCTCTGCATAGGCCTTCAACTTGTACTGGAGGCAGCGCAGGCTGATGCCGAGCACGCGGGCCGCGCGGGTGCGGTTCCCGCCCGTCTCCTGCAGCGTGCGAAGGATGTACTGCTGCTCCACGTCGCGGAGGGTGAGGCCGGCGCGGATGCGGATCGACGAGTCCGTCGCGCGCGGCGGGGCGGTGTCGCCCAGCCACAGGGCGCCCACGTCGACCTGGTCGCCCTCGCAGAGCACCACGGCCTGCTCGATACAGTTCTCGAGCTGTCGGATGTTGCCGGGCCATTGATAGCTCGTGAGCAGCTCCATTGCCGCAGGAGTGACCGAGCGGATGCGTTTGCGATGGGCCGCGCTGAACTTTGCGAGGAAATGGTCCACGAGGAGCGCGACGTCGCCCTTGCGCCCGCGCAGGGGGGGCGTCTGGATCATGACGACGGCGATCCGATAGTAGAGATCTTCGCGAAACGTCCCGTCCGCCACCGCGCGGCGGAGGTCCTTATTGCTCGCGGTGATGAGGCGGATATCGGTGCGGATCGGCTTGCTCCCACCCACCTTCACGAACTCGCGCATCTGGATGACCCGCAGCAGCTTGGCCTGGAGGGCGAGGGAGAGCTCGCTGATCTCGTCGATGAACAGCGTGCCGGTATGCGCGAGGGAGAAGACACCATCCCGGTTCTCCACCGCGCCGGTGAAGGATCCACGGACATGGCCGAAGAGGTGGCTTTCCATGAGCCCCTCCGGAACGGCCGTGCAGTCGAGGGTGATGAGAGGACAGTCGCGGCGTTCGCTATTGTAGTGGATGGCGCGCGCGATCAGCTCCTTGCCCGTACCGCTCTCGCCCACGATGCAGACGTTGGCGCTGCCCGCGGCCACTTTCTCGATCTTGGCGAAGACCTCGCGGATCTGAGGCGACTGGCCGACGATGTCCGACACCACCGCGTGGCTCGGCTGGTCGGCGGGCGAGGCCGCTTTCACACCCGAATCGATGCGCCCGAACGCCCGCTCCAGGACCTGGGTCAGCGCCTCGGCCCCCCGGGGCCGCTCGAGGCATTGCACGCCGGGCAGGGACGCGAGTTGCTCGATCCCCTGCGCGGTCTCGTCGAAGAACACCAGGGTCGTGCCCGGCGCGCCCCTGAGGTGACGGGCCACGTCCCGCGCGGCGATCGCGAGCGACAGGTTGATGACCCGGAGATCGACCGGTCCCTGGCTCGCCTCGACCATCTCGAGTTCCTGCGCGGAGCACACGAAGACGCCGTCGGCGCCGCGCGCGGCCAGAAAGTGGTGGATGCTCGGCGAGATGTCGAGCGTTTCGTCCAGTACGAGTGTTTTCATCGGGTCCTCATC
>Ga0111539_10003598_pt1 | contig 20431 bp, 18 predicted proteins | sample RhiMethybrSRZTD1_FD_79667 | JGI IMG/M metagenome (GOLD analysis project Ga0111539, IMG submission 79667) | Populus rhizosphere microbial communities from Tennessee, USA - Rhizosphere MetaG P. TD hybrid SRZTD1 (version 2) (version 2) | ecosystem: Host-associated > Plants > Roots > Rhizosphere >...
ATCAACGTCATCCTGCCCGGCCGCAACTACGACTGGCCGCTGGTGAGGTTCGGCAACGACTACGACGGCAGGAAGATCAGCGAGCTGACCTCGCGTCCGGATCTGGAGCCGCCGTTCATGTACTGGCTGCCGTCTATCGCCATCTCCGGCATCACCTTCTACACCGGCGATCGCTTTCCCGCCTGGAAGGGCAACGCCTTCGTCGGTGCGATGTTTCAGGGACGCACGCGTGGTACCGGCCACATCCAGCGCATCACCTTCAACGAAGGGCGGCCGATTCAACGCGAGCCGATCCTGCAGGAGCTGCGTCAGCGCATCCGCGACGTGCGGCAGGGCCCTGACGGGCTGCTCTACGTCCTCACCGACGAAGACAACGGCGCCGTGCTCCGCATCGAGCCCGCCGAGGTGTCGAGCCTTTCGCCCGGTCGTTGAAAGCCGGCCATTGGCTGGCTTCACTGGGGCGCCGAACGTCCTCCGTTCGCCTCCGTTGCTCCGTTTCTCCTGTGGATCCGTTACCTCCGTAACCTCCGATACCTCGCGCTGGATCGCGGCCCGCTCAATGGTCAACAATCTGCGCGTGATGCAAGTAGCGATTGCAGCTGTCCTGCTGCTGTTGAGCGCGCTGCCGGCAGCCGCGCAGCTGGCGCCGCCGAATTCGGCAGGTGTGGCGATGGGTCATCTCCATTACCGTGTTCGCGACGTCGACGCGAACGTGCGGTTCTGGGTCTCGCTGGGCGGAACCGCGGTACGCATCGGATCGAATCAGGCAGTGAAGCTCGGTCACGTCTTCGTCGTGCTCTCAACGGAGGACTACGCCGGCCTCTCCGAAGGCGCCGTTGTCAATCACGTCGCGTTTCGCGTTCCGTCTTTCGAGACGCTGGACCGGGCGGGCATCAAGGTGCAGCGCCTCGACGGGTTTCCCGGCGTCGGCAATACGACGACGCCCGACGGCGAGCGCGTCGAGCTGTTCGAAGACGCGGCGCTCAACCTGACGTTCACGCCCGATGACGGCACGCACGCCGCCGGATCGGATCGGCACAACAAACCGGTCGGCGTGCCGATCGCCTTTCATCACGTTCATCTCTATGTGGCCGGCGAGGAGCACCTGGCGGCGAAGGCGTGGTACGCGCGGATGTTCGGTGGAATCGCTGGCAAGCGCTCGACCTACGACGCTGTCGATCTGCCAGGCGTCAATCTGAACTTCAGTGGCGGGCGGACGTCGGCGCCGATGAAGGGCCGCGCGCTGGAGCACATCGGCCTCGAGATCGTCGGGCTCGAGGCGTTCTGCAAACGTCTGCAATCGCTCGGCGTCAGGTTCGATTCGCCGTATCGGAAGAACGCCGACGGAATCGCCACGGCCAGGCTCACCGACCCGTGGGGAACGTCGATCGAGCTGACCGAAGGTTGGCGCGCGTTCTAGACGCGGGTACGCCGCGGCAGCATCAGCAACACCGCTCCGGCCAGCATGCAGGCGCCACCGAGAATCGGCGGCAACGACACGCCTTTCCGCTGTTCAGTCGAGACGTTGATCCCTCTGGCGTCGATGAGGGTGTCGCGGTCGGTCCAGAAGACGCCACCCCACAGCACCACCACCATGCCGACGATCAACAGTGCCGCCCCAACCACTCGCCGTGCAGTCATCACTCCTCCACGCGCGTGCTGGCAGAGCTGCCCGCGCCTCGTTCAGCACTGCAACGTTCAGGCCGCGTTGTCGCGCGACACATAGCCGAGGTGGGGTTCATGCGCCATAATGCTGTCCGATTCGGCGGCCGCCGGCTACGTGGAAACCCTTTTGTGGTGTCTCGCCGCCTCGGTGTATCGCATCTGGAGGTTGTGATGCGTTTCCTGGACAAGCTGAAAATTCCGAATGGTTTTCGCGCATCGCATCCGATCCTCCGCCACATCCTCAGCGCGGCGCGCGCGGAAGACAGGCCGAGGGCGCGCTGACGACGAACAAGGGATCGCTGGCGCTGCAGCTGGCGACGTGGGTGTCCAGGCTGACGTTCGACGATCTGCCAGACGACGTGGTGGCCGCAACGAGGTTGCGCGTCCTCGACGTCATCGGCCTGGCGCTGGCTGGATCAGAAACGCCGTTCGGCCGCTCGACGCGTCACGCCGCGGTGACGTTGTCGCCGGCAGGACCGTCGCGGATCCTCGGTACGGGCGAGAAGGTGGCGGCACACACGGCGGCGTTTGCGAACGCCGCGTTCGCCCAGGCGCTCGAGTTCGACGACACGCACAACGAGTCGATCGTGCACATGAGCAGCCCCGCCGTGGCTGCCGCGCTGGCGCTCTCTGAGACCCGGCGCGTCTCCGGGCGTGATGCCATCGTCGCGATCGCGCTTGCCAACGAGATTTCGTCACGCGTCGGCAGCGTGGCGCCCGGACAGTTTCATCGTCGCGGTTTTCACCCGACGGGACTGTTTGCGCCGTTTGGCATCACGTACCTCGCCGGCAGGTTGCTTGGCAGCGACAGTGAGACCATGGCGCGTGCTGCCGGGATTTGCGGCAGCCTTTCTGCCGGACTTCTCGAGTGCTGGGTCGACGGAACGCAGTCGAAGTTTCTGCATTCCGGGTTTGCGGCCGAGAGCGGCATCGCCGCGGCGACGCTGGCGCACGCGGGCGTGACCGGACCACCAACGGTGCTGGAGGGTCGATTCGGTCTGTTCGCGTCGCACCTGCAGGACCCCGCGACGCGGCGGGATTTCAACCGCGTCGTGGACGGCCTCGGCGTGCACTGGGAAAGCCGCAACGCCTCGTTCAAACCGTACCCCGCCGCTCATGTGCTGCATCCATACGTTGACGCCGTTCTCCGCGCGCGCGATCGGCACGGCATCGCCGCGAAGGACGTGGCGCACATCGAGTGCCCGGTGGCGGAGTTCAACGTGTCGATCGTGTGTGAGCCTCTCGCCGAAAAGCTCGCGCCCGCCTCGGACTCGCATGCTCGGATCAGCCTTCAGTACACCGTCGCTGAGGCCCTGCACGAGGGAAGGCTCGGCAGGGCCGCGTATTCCGCGCGCAATCTTCAGAATCCGGAGATCCTCGCCCTTGCCCGGCGCGTCAGGTATTACATTGACCCGGATTTCCCACCGCCCGGGCGTTTCAGAGGTGCGGTGCAGATGACGCTGCATGACGGGCGGGTGATCAGCGAGACGCAGGAACATAATCTGGGCTCACCGGAGAACCCGATGAGCGCCGCGCAATTGCGCGCGAAGTTCGACGAGAACGCGGAAGGCGTGCTCTCCGCGGCCGAACGCGATCGTCTGGCCGATGCAATTGGCAGGACCGAACGACTCGACGACTTCAGTGAAATCGTCGAATGGGCGACACATGTCTGAAACGAGAATTCTTGCCGCGTATATCGTCCGCGGCCGCTACGAAGAGATCCCCGATGACGTCCGGCATGAAGCCGCGCGCTCACTCGTCAACTTCATGGGCGTCGCGCTTGGCGGCAGTGTCGATCCGGCGGTCGACATCGCTATCCGCGCGCTGTCGCCGTTCTGCGGCAAGCCGGACGCGGCGATTCTCGGCCGCGTCGAGCGCCTCGACCCGTTGCATGCGTCGCTGATGAACGGGATCAGCTCGCACGTCGATGACTTCGACGACACCACGCCGCAGAACTACATTCACCCCACGTCGCCCGTGGCGTCGGCGATGTTCGCCTACGCCAGCGCGAACCGTGTGAACGGTCGCGACTTCCTGAACGCGTTCGTGCTCGGCTTCGAGGCCGAGTCGCGGATCGGCAACGCGGTGTTTCCGGCGCACTACGACGCTGGCTGGCACATCACGGGCACCGCCGGAGTCTTTGGCGCCGCCGCGGCCATCGGTCGACTGCGCGGTCTGTCCGAGCAGCAGATGGTGTGGGCGCTCGGACTGGCAGGGACGCAGGCGGCCGGCCTGCGCGAAATGTTCGGCTCGATGGGGAAGGCGTTCCATCCCGGTCGCGCCGCGCAGAACGGTTACGCATCTGCAATCCTGGCGGAGTCCGGTTTCACAGCCGGCGAGCGCGGCATCGAAGGGCCGCGCGGGTTCGCCGCCGTGCAATCTGCGAAGCACGATCTCTCGAAGGTCACCGTGGATCTCGGTGTCGACTTCAACCTCCGCCGGAACACCTACAAGCCTTTCCCGTGCGGCATCGTCAACCACCCGACCATCGAGGGTGCGATCGAACTTCACCAGCAACACGGCGTCAGGGCCAGCGACATTCACGCGGTGCGGCTGCAGGTCGCTCCGCTGGTGCTCGACCTGTGCGATCAGCAGAACATTACCCGTGGACTGCAGGGAAAATTCTCCGTGTACCACGGCGCTGCAGTTGGACTGGTGCGCGGCCAGGCTGGTCTCGACGAATATACCGACGCGGCGGTGAACGACCTGGACATCAAGCGTGTCCGCGAGCGCGTTACCGCAGTAGGCGATCCGGCACTGACAGAAGATCAGGCGCGCATCGAAGTCGAGCTCACCGACGGCCGGCGCCTTTCCTGGTCCGTCGAGCAGTCGCTCGGCAACATTCACCGGCCGCTCTCGGATCGGCAATTGGACGACAAGTTCCGCCGCAGTGCTGGCCGCGCCCTGCCACAGAGCGCCGCCGACCTCGTGCTCGATCACTGCTGGCATATCGCCGACCTCGACAACGTCAGCGCGCTGGTTGATGCGACGGTGCCCGTCGTTCAGCGAGCATGAATCGTTCGAATCGTTCGAATCGTTCGAATCGTTCGCGTTCGAGTCGTTCGCCGATCGCGCTCGTAATCGTTTGTTCGTGCGTTCTTGCCTGCGGCGGCCGGCCGGCGAACGAGATTCGCATTCCGCGTGGCGCTGGCGGCGTCGGCTTCCTGCCGCTGCTCGTCATGGAAAAGTACCGGCTGATCGAGAAGCATGCCGCAGAGGCCGGAATCTCCGATCTGAGCGTGCGCTGGGTCGATCTCGGCGGCCCTTCTGTCGTCAATGACGCGCTGCTGTCCGGCGCCGCCGACTACGCCGCTGCCGGCCCGCCGGCAATGCTGACCCTTTGGGACCGGACTCGCGACTCGATTGGCGTCGCCGGTGTGGCGGCGATGACGTCGCTGCCGATGTACCTGAACACGCAGGCGACGCATCTGCGCACCGTCGACGATCTGCGCGACGGTGACAAGATCGCCGTCACCGCCATCAAAGTATCGATTCCCGCCATCATCATGCAGATGTATGCGGCGGAGAAGTACGGTGCGGCGGAAGCGACGCGCTTCGACAGATATACCGTCTCGATGACGCACCCCGACGCCGTCGTCGCACTGCTGTCCGGCGCGGCCGGCATATCGGCTCACTTTGCCTCACCGCCGTTCCACCAGCGCGAACGCCGCGATCCCAAAATCCGCACCATCATGACCAGCGACGAGGTGATGGGCGGTTCGACGACGTTTACGATGCTGTCGACGACAAGAAAATTCCGTGAGGACAACCCGGCGATTTACACGGCAGTACTGCGCGCGCTCGAGGACGCCAACGCGCGCATCGCGTCCGATACCCGCGACGCTGCGGCAATCCTGCTGGCCTCGACTCCCGACAGCGGGTTCTCGGTAGACGAGACCGTCGCGATGCTGAAAGATCCAGCAGTGAAGTTCACGACGACGCCGGAGAATGTCGGCAAGTATGCGACGTTCATGCATCAGATCGGGTCGATCAAACAGCGCCCGGCGAGCTGGAAGGACACCTTCTTCCCGGAAATCCACTCGGCGCCCGGCAGCTGATGCCGCTCCTCGACGTCTCGGGCGTGACGCTGCAGTATCGCGCTGCCGATCGCGTGGTCACCGCGACCCGCGGCGTCACCTTCAGCGTCGAGCGTTCGGATCGCTTCGTGATTCTCGGACCGTCGGGATGCGGAAAATCGACGATCCTCAAGGCGGTCGCCGGTTTCCTCGCCCCGGTCGAGGGTCGGATTCTCCTGAACGGCAATGCCGTATCGCATCCGGGGCCCGATCGCGTCGTCGTCTTCCAGGAGTTCGATCAACTGCTGCCGTGGAAGACGGTGACGGGAAACATCACCTTTGCGCTGACAGCGGGCGGCAGGCTGCCGCCGCGCGAGGCTGATGAGCGGGCCGGGCACTATCTGAGCAAAGTGGGGCTGACGGCGTTCGCCGGCAGCTTTCCGCACACCCTTTCCGGTGGAATGAAGCAGCGCGTGGCGATCGCGCGGGCGATGGCGATGGAGCCACAGATCCTGCTGATGGACGAGCCGTTTGCCGCCCTCGACGCGCTGACACGCGCGCGGATGCAGGAGGAACTGCTGCAGCTCTGGAACGACACGAAGTCGACGATTCTCTTCGTGACGCATTCAATCGAGGAAGCGATCAGAGTGGGCAACCGTATCCTGCTGCTGAGCGCGCACCCGGGAACGGTGAAGGCGGAGGTTGCCAGCTCCGGCAGTGACGATCTGGACGCGAGCGGGCGGCTGCTGTCGGCACGGATCCACGATCAGCTCTTCGGGACGGTTCACGAATGACGGCCATTCGGTTGCGCCGAGTGTCTGAACACGCAACGCTGCGTAAGGCCGTGCTGCTCGTCGTGCTGGCGGCCGTGTGGGAAGGCTATGCGCGTGTTCTGAACAACCCGCTGCTGTTCCCGACGCTCTCCGCAACTGTCTCCGCGCTCGTTGCGTCGATCGGCACCGGCGAACTGCCGCGGGCGATTGCGTACACGCTGAAGTTGCTGTTCGAAGGCTATGCACTTGGCCTCGTCTTCGCGGCGCTGTTGACGGCGCTGGCGAGCGTCTCGCGAATTGGCGCCGACCTGCTCGAGATGCTGACGTCGATGTTCAACCCGCTGCCGTCGATTGCGCTGCTGCCGCTGGCATTGATCTGGTTCGGGCTCGGGCAGGGAAGTGTGGTGTTCGTGCTGGTCCACGCGGTGCTGTGGTCCGTCGCCCTCAACACCCATGCCGGCTTCCGCGCACTGAGCCCGACGCTGCGGATGGTCGGCCAGAACTATGGATTGTCAGCGGCCGGCTTCATCGCGAAGATCCTGATTCCCGGAGCGTTTCCCAGCATCCTGACCGGTCTCAAAGTCGGTTGGGCGTTCGCGTGGCGGACGTTGATTGCCGCCGAGCTGGTGTTCGGCGTCAGTTCGGGTTCTGGCGGAATCGGCTGGTACATCTTCGAGCACAAGAATCAACTGTTGATTCCCAACGTCTTTGCCGGCCTGCTGACGGTGATTCTGTTCGGGCTGTTCGTCGAGCACGTCATCTTCAGAACCATCGAGGATCGAACCGTTCGGCGATGGGGGATGCAGATCTGAAACGGACCCGCCGGCGAATCAGCCGGCAGACCAACCGGCGTCAATGGGCAACACTGCGCCGGTAATATCCGCGGCGGCGTCGGTGCAGAGGAACGCAATCAGTGCCGCCACGCCGTCCGCGCCAATGAGCCGCCCCGTCGGTTGTTTGCCTGCGAGCAGTCGCGCCTCGGCCACTGCCCGCGAGAGGCTTTCACTCGCCGTCATCTGCGCGAGCGCCGCCTCATGAACCGGCGACTCGCTCGTTCCCGGACAGACGGCATTGCAGGTAATACCTGACTTGGCGGTTTCGAGCGCGACCGCTCTCGTCAAACCGATCAGCGCTGTCTTCGTCGTCACGTAGCCGACTCGATTGACGGCTCCGCGCAGTCCGTAGATCGACGACACGTTGACGATGCGCCCCCAGCCGGCCTTTTTCATCATTGGCACGACCAGACGAGTCGTATGAAAAGCCGCCGAGAGGTTGACGGCCATCGCCTCGTCCCAGTCGGCGGGTCGGAACTCTTCAACAAGCGCGGTGTGTCGTGCCACCGCATTGTTGACGAGGATGTCGATGGCGTCGAGTGCGCCTGTCGTGTCCGCGATGAGCATCTCGATCTGTTCAGGCTCGCGGAGATCGGCGCCGGAATGGCGAACGCGCACGCCGAACTCACGCTCGAGGCCGGCACGTGTCGCCTCGATGTCGCCGCCGTTGTCCAGGCCGTGGAGAACGACGTCACAGCCGTCGGCGGCCAGCCGTCTGGCAGCCGCCAGGCCGAGGCCCTGAGTCGAGCCGGTGATGAGCGCGCGCCGGCCGGCGAGTGGTCGGTTCATATGTAGAGGGTTGTTGTATCGTACGGCACAATACCGTTCGCTCTTCCGACTTCTCGCTTCCAGGTTCGCGTTTCCAGGAGCCGTCCCATGCAGTCTCGATTCATCGCGTCAACCGGCAGCCTCGGTGCGGCGATCGTGATCGGCTGGCTGTCGACTGTTGTCGTCGGTCAGTCGCCCGCTGGTTACACCGCGCCGCGCACGCCGTGGGGCGATCCCGACATCCAGGGTCTGTTCACAACAGACGACGAGCTCGGTGTTCCGTTCGAGCGTCCGGAAGCGATGGGCACGCGCGAGACAGTCACTGACAAGGAGTTCGCCGACCGCGAAGCACAGGCTGCGCGGCAGGCGGTCACCGACGCTGAAGAATTCGTGGCGCCGCGCGCGAATGGCGGCGGGCGTGGTGGAAACCCCGAGGGTGGCGGCGGCGTCGGACCTCCCGCGCATTGGCTCGAACGCGGCAAACCCTCGCGTCGCACCTCACTCGTCATCGACCCGCCAAACGGACGGATTCCGTTCCTCAACGACGAGGCACGCAGGCGCGCGGCGGTCGCGGTCAACGCGCGGACGAGCGGGCAGAAGCCGTACGACAACCCGCAGGCGCTCGACTTGTACGATCGCTGCATCACCCGCGGCCTGCCGCACGTGATCTTCCCGACGATCTACAACAACACGTCGCAGATCGTGCAGGGGCCGGGATTTGTCGCGATTCGCTACGAGATGATCCACGACGCGCGCGTGATTCCGATTAACGGCGGCCCGCATCTCTCCACGTCGATGACGCAGTACTTCGGCGACTCGCGCGGGCGCTGGGAAGGCGATACTCTCGTTGTCGACGTCACGAATTTCCCGGCGCACATCATCAACTATCGCGGCGCCGGGCCGTCGCTGCACCTGACCGAGAAGTTCAGGCGCATCAGCGCCGACACCGTGCGCTACGAGGTCATCGTCAGCGATCCAACGACGTTTGCGCGTCCGTGGACGGCGGCGCTGCACCTGCGGCATAGCACGCAGCCGGACGTGTTCGAGTACGCGTGCCACGAAGGAAACTACGCCATGCGCAACATCCTCAGCGGCGCACGCGCGGCCGAGAAAGCGGCCGCAACCGGAAGCAATGGCCGTTAAACAAGGGTGGACCGGGCGGGTCTACGAAGACTTCGAAGTCGGCGATATCTATCAGCACCCACTCGGTCGCACCGTACTACCTGTGGACAACTGCTGGTTCACGCTGTTGACGCAGAACGTCAACCCGATCCACTTCGACGCCGCGTATGCGGCGCAGACCGAGTTCAAGAAACCGCTTGTCGATTCCACGTTCACGCTGGCGCTCGTCACCGGCCAGTCGACGATCGATTTGTCGCTGAACGTCATGGCCAATCTCGGCTGGGACGAGGTTCGCCTGCCCAATCCTCTGTTCGAGGGGGATACGGTCTATTCGCGCAGCGAAGTGCTCGAGAAACGTGAATCGAAATCCCGCCCCAACGTCGGCATCGTCAAGGTCCGCACGATCGGTTTCACGCAGGACGGCACGGTGGTGATCGAGTTCCGGCGCACGTTCATGGTCTACAAACGTGATCACGTGCCGCCTGGCGTTCGCGCCAGGATTCCCGAACCGAAGGTTCAACGGTGACCGCAGTGGAACCGGCGGAGGCTCTGCGCGCATTCACCAGAAAGGACTCCATCATGTGCGTCTTGCGGGGCGTCTCGGCCGCGCTGCCATCGTATCCCGCGCCCGCGCCGCTGCCAGCGGAACGTTCCGTTTAACCGATTCCTGACAGAACCGGGTTTATCCGACAACCGAGACGTGGTCGAATAGCGCCGACCATGCTCGGCCAGCGGCCGTGGACCGGCACGTCGAAGCGTCTTGGATTGCTGCTGCTGGCGGTGGTGCTGCCGCCGGCGCTCACGCTGATCTGGCTGGGCGCGCAGCTCGTCGAGCAGGACCGCGCTGTGATGGCGCAACGCGAGCTGGACGGACGGAAGGCCGTCGGCCAGGCGGCGGCGCTGGCGATGCGGCAGTCCCTGCGCGAGGCCGAACGCCTGCTGGACGGCGGTGTTCCGCCGGACGGCATCGTCCGTTTTGCGGTTTCGAAGGACGGACTCGACATCGACCCGGCCGACCGGGTGCTGTGGACGCCGACGCCGCGCCAGCTGCCCGCGGCCCCTGAGGAGCCGTTCGTGGAGGCCACGCGGCTCGAGTACCAGGGTGATATTGCGAGCGCCCTGAACTTCTACGCAAAAGCGGCCACGGCGTCGGATCGAACCGTACGAGCGGGCGCATTGCGACGACTCGCGCGGCTGCACTGGAGAGCCGAGCGGTGGGACCAGGCGCTTGCCACGTATCGTGAGCTCGAGGAACTGCGAGACGTGTCCGATCTGGGCATGCCTGCAGACCTGCTCGCGCGCCGCAATGCCGTCGACGTGCTGGAGAAGGCTGGGCGGGCCGTCGATGTCCTCGGAGAAGCGCGCCGGTTGCAACAGGACCTGCTCGGCTCCACCTGGTCACTCGACCGCGACTCCTGGGATCTGACCGCCGCCGACCTCGAGAAATGGCTCGGAGCGCCAGTCGACGTGGCACCGGATCGACTGCTGTACAGCGTCCTGGCGAGTGAGCTCTGGGGTCAGCTTCGCAGCGAGGTGAGTCGGACCGGGAATCCACCACCGCAGCGTGTTGAGGAAATCAACGGTTCGCCGGTGACGCTCCTCTCGCGGCGATCGGATGCGGGTCTCACTGTTGTCGCCGTATCCCCGCCCGTGCTCCAGACGTGGGTCCAAGCCATCGTGGACGATGCGCTGAACGGCGAAGCGCAACTCGGGCTGGTCGCGGCGTCGGGCACGGTCATGGCCGGCACGCCGGCCCCGCGCGGGGTGCCGGCTGTCACACTCACGGCTGCCGATTCCGGCCTGCCGTGGACGCTGATGCTGCACTCCGACCGCTGGTCGCAGGCAGGAAAGCAGATTGCCTATCGGCGGCAGCTGTTGTCGATCGGTCTCGTCTCGATCCTGCTGCTGCTTGCCGGCGGCAGCTATTTCCTGTGGCGTGTCGTGCACCGCGAGCTTGCCGTCAGCCGTCTGCAGACGGATTTCGTCGCTGCTGTCTCGCACGAATTCAGAACGCCGCTGACCTCACTGCGGCACGTGACGGAGCTGCTGGAAGAAGACGACGAGATGCCGGCGGAGAGGCGGCGGACCTTCTACCAGGTCTACAGGCGGAACACCGAGCGCCTGCACCAGCTGGTGGAATCGCTTCTCGACTTCGCGCGTATGGAAGCTGGCCGCAAGGCGTACGAGCGCCAGCCGATCGACGCTGCCGCGCTTGCCACCCATGTCGTGGCGGAATTTCAACGGAACGCGGCGCCTGACGGCAGACAGATCGAGCTCGAAACCGGCAGCGGCGACGCCGTGCAGATTGCCGGCGATCGCGCCGCACTCGTGAACGCTTTGTGGAATCTGCTCGACAACGCCGTGAAGTACTCGCCTGATGGAGGGCCGATTCGCGTCAGCGTTCGATCGCATGTCCGGGGAGTTGCCATTGCAGTGACAGACAACGGCCTCGGCATTGGACCCCACGAGCGCGACGCGATTTTCCAGCGCTTTGTCAGAGGCCGGCAGGCCGTTGAACTGGGAATCAAGGGAACAGGCCTTGGCCTGGCGATGGTTGCTCACATCGTCGAGGCCCACGGGGGCGTCATCGAGGTGGAGTCCGACCCCGCAGCGGGCAGCACATTCCGGCTGATCCTGCCGGGACGCAGCGTGACCGCCGAGCGCTCCCCACGGTACGAGCCCGCATGAACACCATGGCCCGCATCCTGATCGTCGAAGACGAACCCGACCTCGCATTCAGCCTGCAGGAGGATCTGCGGCGGCAAGGGCACGATCCAGTGCACGCGGGTGACGGTCTGCAGGCGCTGGAGCTGGGACGCGATCGCTCGCTCGACCTGATTCTGCTCGACGTCATGCTGCCGAAAATGGATGGATTCGACGTCTGCACCGCGCTGCGGAAGGCTGGAGTCGCCACGCCGATCATCATGTTGACGGCACGCGCCCACGAGGCGGAAAAAGAGCTGGGTCTCGACGCCGGGGCGGACGACTACGTGACGAAGCCGTTCAGCCTGCGGGAGCTCCGTGCCCGCATCCGCGCGCAGCTGCGCCGGTCGGAGCGGCACGCCGACCGGCGCGTCCAGTTCGGTGACTGCGTGGTCGATTTCGATCGCGCCGAGCTGAGGCGCTCCGGCGAACGCGTCGAGGTGACGCCGCAGGAGCTGCGGCTGCTCGAGGTGCTCTTGAAGAATCGCGGACGCGTGTTGACGCGTGCGCAGCTAATCGACGCGGCCTGGGGCGAAGGGATCGCCATTACCGATCGCGCCGTGGATACGCAGGTGTTCAACCTGCGCAAGAAGATAGAGCCCGTTGCCGGCGAGCCCCGGTTCCTGCTCGGCGTGCGCGGCATCGGTTACCGGTTTGCGGACGAGAATTGACATGCCGCTGACGAACACCTACTTACGCGATGACATCGACTGTCCACACTGCTTCACTGGAGGACAGAGATGACCCGCTTACACATCACTCTCGTGGTCGTACTCGTCGCAGCGACCGTCGGATTGTCAGTGAGGCTGCCGGCGCAGGTGAGGCCCGAGATTGCGTTGAGGTCGGCAATTGAGCTGGAAGAGAGTAAGGGCGACGTTAAGGGTGCAATCGAACAGTACAGAAGGCTCGCCGACGGGCGCGATCGGCCGGTGGCCGCGCAGGCGCTGCTCCGGCTGGCGGATGCGTATCGCGCCCTCGGTGACGCGCAGGCGCGCGCGACTTATGAACGAGTCATTCGCGAGTTCAACGATCAGTCAGAGGTGATGGCTCGAGCGCGGCAGCAGCTCGCCCGACTTGGTTCGGGGGCGCCTCAATCGGATGCGGCTGCGCGGCGCATCGTGCCGATCTGGACGGGGGAAGGAGTTTCGTTCGGACGTACGTCGCTCGACGGCCGGTACATCGCGTTTGCCGTTGGGAGCACCGGGGACCTCGCAGTGCGTGACCTCGTCACCAACACGACCCGATACCTGACAAACACGGGCGGCTGGGTCGCGTCCGGCGATTACGCGGACGATTACGCGATTTCGCCCGACGGCCGCTTCGTCGCGTATGCATGGTTCATCGAGGACGAAGGGCAGTACGAGCTTCGCGTCATCGCCACCAGCGGAGAGGCGCGGCCGCGGACCATCATGCGACCGACGAAGAAAGAATGGGTCGGTCCAGCCGCATGGACACCGGACGGCACGCGATTGATCGTGAAACGCGAACTCGACCGTGGAATCTGGCAGCTCGGCATCGTCGCGGTCAACGATGGCCGGTACACCAGCCTCAAATCTCTGGACTGGCGCAATCCCGGACGCATTCTGAGTGTGTCACCGGATGGACGATACCTCGCCTACGCAAGTGAATCCCCCAATAACGGATCGCCGCGCGACATTCTCGTTCTGGCAATCGATGGCAGTCGCGAAACGGTTGTAGTTTCCGGACCGGACGACGATTTCGGTCCGTTCTGGTCTGCAGACGGATCTCACCTCGTGTTCATGAGCAACCGCCGCGGTAGCAACGGTGTGTGGACGATAGGAATGCGTGACGGCCGAGCGACCGGCTCTCCGACCCTCATCAAGGCTGACGTCGGCGCGATTCAGCCCCTGGGTCTGACGCGCAATGGGTCCTTTTACTATGGAGTAGCTGGCACGTCGAAACAGAACGTCTATACGGTGACGCTCGACGGCGGTGTGGCGGCTGGAGAGCCTGTGCGGATCGCATCGATGTCAACTGACGCCAATGTTGGCCCTTCGTGGTCTCCTGATGGTACGCGTCTGGCCTATTATTCGCGGAAGCAGCACCCTGCTCTGATCGTCCGCTCGATGAAAACCGGGCAGGAGCGTTCAATTGCTTTGCCCCAAGGATTGATCAATCCATTCTCCTCCGGTCCGAAGTGGTTCCCGGATAGCCGCGCTGTGCTGATCCTTTCGCGTGACCTCGAGGGGACCGGTCAAACCTTCTATCGATTCGACATCGACTCTGGCGAGAGCCAGGCACTTCACCGACCGACCGGCAACCCGAGTTCCTTCGCGCTCGCCCCCGACGGATCGGCGATCTTCTGGGCGGTCCAGACCACCGGCGACCAGAGCAGCACGGCGGCACCATCCGGACGCGTCATGCGCTTCGATGTGAAGACGCGGCAGGAACAGGAGTTAGCTCGCGATCGCTGGTTCATCGCATTGGCGATTTCGCCAGACGGTGCATCGCTTGCGTATCTCGCATCGATTCGCGATCGTGCAGTGAAGACGGAGGCACCGAGTGTGCTGGGCGTGATTCCGGCGAGTGGCGGACCTGCTCGCGAGGTGTTTCGCGATCCGATCTGGTATTCGGGTAGCCGATACAACACTCTGACCTGGACTGCCGACGGACGCAGCATGTTGGCCGCCCGCGATGATGGCGCGTTATGGATGATCCCGGTGGACGGCAGCACTCCTCAGAGAATTGGCGTGGCCGGAACCGGGCAGGACCTCGCGCCTGGCGTCCGCGTGCCTGCGCCTGCGGTCGATCGGCGCATTAAGTCGCCAACCGTCCATCCCGATGGCAGGACGCTCGCGTTTGGGATGACCGAGGCAGGTGGGAACGAAATCTGGAGCCTCGAGAACTTCTTCCCCTGGGACGGACCGCGGAAGTAGCGGTCGTGACGCGATCGTGACACTCGGGCCGGCCCACTCCTCCCTACAATAGGGCGGCGGTGGGCTGGCTCGAGGCGCGCAAAATTCCCATTCTGTTCGCGGTCGCAACGCTGCTGCCGATCGCCGCGCTGTGCTGGCTTGCGCTCCGCACGCTCGACCAGGACCGGGAACTCGAGCGGCAGCGCCGCCGCGAGCGGCTCGAAGTCACTGCCGCACGGGTGGCCGTCGATATCGAGCGGGAACTGCAGTGGATCGACACACGATTGTCCGAGGGCATCGGCATCCGCTTCCTTCCCGCGGGGCTGACGGCGACAGACTCCGACCCCATCCTGTTCCAGCCGGACCCCGCGCCTGACGTCACGCTACTACCTCGGGAGCTGGAAGAAGTTGCGCGGCAGGAAGTCCGTAATCCCGCAGCCGCGATCGCCGCCTATCAACGCTTTGCCCACAGCTCGTCCGCCGCTGTTCGCGCCGAGGCGCTGCTCGCTCTCGGCGGCTTGTACCGTGGGCAGCGTCGGGTCGACGAAGCCACGCGTGTCTATACGGCTCTCGAACAGCTGGGGGACGTTCAGGTCGCTGGCGGTCAGCCGGCCGGGCTCGTTGCGCGTCAGGGGCGCCTCAAGACCTTCCTCGAGGCCGGCGATCGGGCGCGCGTGCGTGACGAAGCCATCGGGCTTGGACACGCCCTCCGCAAAGGCGAGTGGTCCATCGACCGTGCGACATTCGATCTGTACGAAACCGAAATGGTCGCGCGCTGGGGAGGTCCGGTCCCCACGGATGACAACATCCGCCGGACGATGGCGGCGATCGAGCTGTGGCACACGTGGCGACGGAACGAGCTCCCGCCCCGCGGCCGGCGGTTCGTCGGCGGAAAGGATCCATCGGTCCTGGCGGTATGGGTGACGACGGCGACCGGAGCGGTTGCGGCGCTGTTCACCCCCGAAAAGCTGCAGCAACGGCTGCGTTCCACGTGGCAGGCGAGGGGGCTCACCGTAGCCGGCGCCCACGGCGACGGCCGGACGATCTTTGGCGGGCGCGTAGATGGTGCCGTCGTGCTGTCGCCCGTGCAGACGCAGCTGCCATTCCAGATCGCCGTTGGCGGCGGCGGCATTCAGGAAAACGATTACACGCTCAGAACGGCCCTGCTGATTGGTGGCGTCGTTCTCGCCTGTGCCCTGATGATCGCGGCCTCGTACGGGCTGTATCGCATCACCACGCGCGAACTGCAGCTCGCCCGTCAGCAGTCGGACTTCGTTGCCGCCGTCTCGCACGAATTCCGGACGCCGTTGACGTCGATGCGGCATCTCCTCGACCTGCTGCTCTCTCGCGGCATCAGCGACGAAGCGCGGAAGCAGTCTTACTACGGCCTGCTCGCCGGCGAGACCGAACGTCTACAGCGCATGGTGGAGACGCTCCTCAGCTTCGGACGCATCGACGCGGGGGCGCATGTCTGGAAGCTCGAGCCCTTGAACCTCGCCGACGTGGTCGAAACCGTTGTCGACGACATCGAACGCGATATCGGCACGCGGCCGTTGATCGTGAACGTCGAGTCCGATCTGCCGCTGGTCCAGGCCGATCGCGAGGCGCTCGGCCGCGCCGTCTGGAATCTGCTCGAGAACGCGGCGAAGTACTCGCCCGGCAACAGCCCGATTCGGGTCTTCGCCCGTCGCCACGGCAGTACGGTGCTCGTCGGCGTGCAGGATCAGGGGATCGGCATTCCTGTCTCCGAACACCAGCGCATCTTTCAGAAGTTCGTGCGCGGGGAACAGGCGAAGCGTGCCGGGATCCGCGGCGTCGGCGTCGGTCTGGCGCTGGTCAAGCGGATCGTCGAGGCGCATGGCGGACGCGTGCAGGTGGTCAGCGAGATCGGCACCGGAAGCACATTCACGCTGGTGCTGCCGGCGATCAACTCTCAAGTCCCCAACCCCGAATCCCAGAGTGCGGTGGCTCACGGATGACGGCGAGGATTCTGGTCGTCGAGGACGATCGCGCCATCGCCACTGCCCTCGAAGACGACCTGCGTCTCGAAGGCTACGACGTCGAAGTCGTGGGCGACGGGCCGGCGGCGATCGAGCGCGCGTCGCGTTCGCGATTCGAACTGATGCTGCTCGATGTGATGCTGCCGGGAAAGGACGGCTTCGAGGTCTGCCGCGAGCTGAAACGTCGTGGTGTCGATACGACCATCCTGCTGCTGACGGCGCGCGGCAGTGAGAGCGACAAAGTGTTGGGACTTGACCTCGGCGCTGACGATTACGTCACCAAACCGTACAGCCCGAAAGAGCTGCGCGCGCGCGTCCGCGTGCTGCTGCGTCGTGGCGCGCAGAGCCGGCCGGAGATCGTGCGGTTTGGCGACTGCGAGGTGGATTTCACGCGCGGCGAGCTGCGCCGCGGCGGCCGGCCAATTCAGGTCACGCCGCTCGAATTCAAGCTGCTCTCGCTGTTTGCGACGAGGCCGGGGCGGGTGCTGACGCGGCGCATTCTCATCGACGAAGCCTGGGGGCGCGACACCGCCATCACCGAGCGTGTCGTCGACAACCAGATCGCCAACCTCAGAAAGAAGATCGAGGCTTCGCCGGAGCCGCGATTCCTGAAGAGCGTGCGCGGCATCGGGTACAGATTCGACGTCGACGACGTGACGGAACCATGACGAGCCGGTGGAGCGATTCCGACCCGGGGGGCGTAGCTTCGTCGGTGGAGGTAGCGGATGAAGCGATTGGCATTGGTCGTTCTGGCGCTGGCGCTGGTGAGCACCGCGCTGACGGCACAGGATCTGGAGCGGCTGTTCAAGGCCGCGGTCAACGCGGAGACAGTCGATCGCAATTGCAAGGGCGCGATCGAGCAGTACAAGAAGGTTGCGGCTGGCAGCAACCGCGCACTGGCGGCCCAGGCGCTGCTGCGGATGGCGGGTTGCCATCAGAAGCTCGGTGATAACGAGGCGCAGCGAATCTACGAACAGATCGTGCGCGATTACCGCGATCAGCCTGACGTCGCCAGTCAGGCGCAGGCGCGGCTGACGCCAGGCGCCGCGGGGCAGGTGCGCGGCGATCGCGTCGTCAAAACGGGCCCGGATACTGCGTGGGGGGATGGGCGCGTCTCCCCGGATGGTCGCTATATTTCTTACGTCAGCTGGGGCGGACCCGATGGTCTGAACCTGATGCTGCACGATCTCGTCGCCAAGACGGAACGGGTGGTAACGCACGTGGACTGGAATGGCGGCGGCGCCGGAGCGTCGGCGTTCTCTCCCGACGGCAAGCAGCTTGCCTTTGGATGGAACACCTACGCGCCGCCCTCCGCGATGCAACTCCGTGTCGCGGCGCTTGACGGAACAGATGCTCCACAGATTCGGACGCTCTATGCCAGCGACGAGAACGCACTCGAACCGGGCGACTGGTCGCCCGATGGTAAGACGCTAGCGGTGCTCGTGTCCCGGCCCGATCGGACCAAGCAGATTGCAATCTTTGGCATGGACGGTTCTCTTCGAGTCCTGAAGACCATCGACAACTGGCGAGCAGTCAACCGACTGCTTTTTTCGCCGGACGGCAAGTTCCTCGCCTTCGACGTTCCTGGAAACGACGGCGAAAAAACCGGCCGCGATCTCTTCATCATCGCGGTCGATGCGAGCGGGGAAACTCGGGTGCACGATCCGGCCGACGACGTGATGATGGGATGGACGCGGGATGGGCGTCACATCCTGTTCGCCAGCGATCGAAGCGGCTCCATCGATCTCTGGGCGCTGCCCGTTTCGAATGGGAAACCGACCACCTTAGCACCGATACTGGTAAAAGCGGATATTGGAACGACGGCGTCGCTGGGGTTGGACTCGTCCGGGACGCTGTACACCGTCAAAACGACCAGCACGGTTAGCCTTCAGGTGCTGCCGGTGGATCTCGAACGCGGTAAGGCGACAGGCCGTCCAATCGCGCAGATCTATCGGGCGCAGACGCCGCAGAAACCCGCATGGTCGCCCGACGGAAAGTTCCTGGCGTATTCGGCGCGATCCGCAGCCGATAAGGTTTACGTGGCCATTCGGGACCTCGAATCGAATCGCGTGCGCGAGTTCCATCCCGACGCTGTCTATATCCCGCTGATGGAGTGGCTTCCCGACGGCCGGTCGCTGATCCTCAACCGGCGTGACACGAAAGGACGGTGGGGTTTGTTGCGGCTTGACGTCGAGAGCGGGCGGGAGACCCCTGTCGATGGCAGTACGGGCCAGCAGGTTCCCGGTGGTCAGTTGGCACCGGATGGCAAGAAAGTCTACGAGCTCATTAAGGATCCCGCTCCCGCCAGCCGTGGCGGGATCCTCGTTGAGCGAGACCTCGAGACGGGTGCGGAACGTCAGCTGTTCACCAAGCCCGACGCGACAGGCAGCATGCATTTTTCGCCCGACGGCAAGTGGATCGCGTATATTCGCACGCCGCCGCTCGACAGCAGCAAGCCCGGTGCAAAAACGTCGACTGTGTACTTCCATTCGTTGGGTGGCGCGCCGGCGCGCGAAGTAAATGTCTATGCGGTGCTGAACGCTTACCACGATGTCGAATGGATGCCCGACAGCAGAGCGCTGCTGGTGCCAAGCGAGGTCGTGGGAACAACACCGCCGACGCTATGGGTGATCCCCGTCGACGCTGCCGTGCCGCGCAAGCTGGATATCGATATCCGCACATGGCTCATCGGCAATGGAATGCGCGTTCACCCGAGTGGCAAGCTAATAGCCTATTTTTCCGGGCAGGAAGCGCGCGAGGTCTGGGCCCTCGAGAACATCGTGCCCGCAAGGAAATAGCCCCGGCGCATTCAGACAAAGCCCAGGTTGGCAGCAGGCGACGCGTCGTCCAGACGCGTCGCCCGAGATTCGCCCTGCGTCCGAATCCTCGGCTTCGAAGAATGTACAATGTACATGTATGAAGCGCTACTCAGTCGCCGAGGCACGGGCGCGGTTCGCTGACGTGCTGGATCACGCCGAGGCTGGCGAGCCGGTCGTCATCGAGCGCAATGGCGTTCGCTTTCAGGTCACGCGAGCTGCCGCACCACGCCGCCGCACGGTGACGACGCCGCTCATCGACATTCTCGATCCGGCAGTCGAGCATGGCGAGTGGACGTGGACGCACACCTCTTCCGGGGAGTGGCGCTTCAGCCCCCGACGAGCGGGCAAGCGCTCACGGTGATCCTGCTCGATACGAACGCGCTCATCTGGATGGCACGATCCCATCCGCGGGCGGAGCCGTTACGGCGAGAGCGCCGGCCCCTCTATGTCTCGCCCGCATGCCTGCTCGAACTGCAGCTGCTGCTCGAAACGGGACGAGTACGGCTGCGTGGCGTGACGCTGGCCGACATCGGCGCCGATCCACGATGGGCGCTGGACAGCCCGGTGTCGAGCGCCTGGTTCCAGCAGGCGTGGAGCGTCTCCTGGACGCGTGATCCGTTCGATCGACTCATCGTGGCGCACGCACAGCTTCGCGCATGGAAGCTCGCCACCGGGGATTCGCAGCTTTTGGCGCAGGTTCCCGACAGCGGAGTCATTGCTCTGTAGTCACCCGCCTGTCGGGACGCGACAGCTCCCCGCGAGCCATCTTGATCCTGACGTGTCGCGGTGAGCGGAAATCCGGGCGACCCGTCGAGGTCCCCCGCAATCCTCCGCGGGCGCGCTCAGCCTGCATCCC
>Ga0111539_10003599_pt1 | contig 20430 bp, 20 predicted proteins | sample RhiMethybrSRZTD1_FD_79667 | JGI IMG/M metagenome (GOLD analysis project Ga0111539, IMG submission 79667) | Populus rhizosphere microbial communities from Tennessee, USA - Rhizosphere MetaG P. TD hybrid SRZTD1 (version 2) (version 2) | ecosystem: Host-associated > Plants > Roots > Rhizosphere >...
CACGATCTAGCGGCGCGCCACGGAAGATCCACGGGGCGCCGAGGCTTCCGCGGCCGATCATGACCGCCGCGCAGCCGGTGGCCGCGACCATCGCGCGCGCGTCTTCCACGCTGCGCACGTCACCGTTGCCGATGACCGGCAGCCGCACCGCCGCCACCACCGCGGCGATCACATCCCAGGGCGCCCGACCAGTGTAGAGCTGCGAGCGCGTGCGCGGGTGCACGGTGACCGCGTCCACCCCCTCGCTTTCGGCCAGGCGCGCGATCTCGACGGCGTTGATCGTGCGGTCGTCCCAGCCGCCGCGGATCTTGATCGTGAAGGGGACGCCCACCGCCTTGCGCAGCGTCCGGAAGATCACCGCGGCGGCCAGGGGGTCGCGCATCAGCGCCGAGCCCTGGCCCTTGGCGACGATCTTGGGGACCGGGCAGCCCATGTTGAGGTCGATTCCGTCGGCGCCCGCCGCCTCCAGTCGTCGCGCGGCCTCGGCCAGGATGTCGGGGTCGGCGCCCAGCAGCTGCATCGCCAGCGGGCGCTCCTCGGGGAGGTAGCGCGCCAGCGTCTCGGTCTTGCCGTTGCCCAGGACGTAGGCGCGGGCGTCGATCTCCTCGCTGGTCAGGGCTCCGGCGCCCGCTTCGCGGCAGACGAGCCGGAACGGCGCGTTGGTCACGCCGGCCATGGGGGCCAGCCGGAGATCGATCGGGGTCATGCCGACTATTGTAGTCCGTGGAGTCGGCGCGTCACTCCACGAAGGCGATGGCCCGGACCGGAGAGCCGTCCGCGCCTTCGATCCGGAGCGGCAGCGCCATGAAGCGGCAGCGCGGCACGCCGATGGCGTCGAGATTGGTCAGGTACTCGATGACCGTGATCCCGGCCGGGAAGAAGACGTAGTGTGTCACGTGCTCCTCGCGGGGGACCTTCGTGCCGGGCGAGAAGATGCCGGTGCGCACCGTGTAGTCCGGCGGGTAGTCGTAGCCGACCGCCTTCACCCGGCGAGCGACCAGCCAGTCGCATGCGCTCCGCGCCGTGTAGGGCGCGTCCTTCCAGAATTTCTCGGTCGATACGTCCACCTTCTTCGGCCAGTCGGTGTGCAGCAGCACGATATCGCCGGCCTGCACGTGGCCGGCGTGGCGATCGAGCTCGGCGGCGCTCACCTCGCCGTTGTCGCCCAGGTGCGTGAGATCGACGACGGCGGCCGGACCGATCCACTGATCGACCGGCATGGAGGCGATGTCACGATCTCCGGGCAGGAAGTGCACGGGCGCGTCGACGTGGGTGTAAGCGTGACAGGCGACCGTCAGGATCGTGGACTGGAAGACGTCGCCGCGCGCATGCGAGTTGCGCAGCGTGGGCTCTACCTTCCAGCGGAAGTGTGGCCGGATCGGAAACGACAGATCGACGATGCGCATGGCTGTCCTCAGCTCCGGCGTGCGGCCAGTACGGCCACCGGATGCCCCAGTCGGATGCGGTCGCCGTCCCGGTGGACGTGCATGTCGACCGGGTCGCCGTCGAGCGCATCGATGACGATCGCGCGGATCTTCTCGAGGTCGCCGGGCTGCGGGAACGAGCGCGACAGGCACCCCTCGAGATCGCTGTCCAGGCGATAGTTCGTCACGCGCGGCTCCGGCAGCCCGGCCTGCCGGAACAGCTCGAGGTGCTCGACCAGCGGCAGGGCCCGCGTGTGCGAGGGGTCACGCAACAGCTCCATCCGGTTGTAGGCGTCGGCCTTATCGGGCGCCGGGGCGGCGTCCACGACCATGACGGTGCCGCCCGGCGCGCAGACCCGCACCATCTGGTGGAGCACGGCCTGCGGGTCGAGGAAATGATGGAACGCGAAGCGCGAGCTTACCAGCGTGAAGGAGGCATCGGGCCATGGCAGCGGCAGCACGTCACCCTGACGCCACGTGACGTTGGTCAGCCCCTGCGCGGCGGCGACGCCCCGCGCGTGGTCGAGCATGGCCGGCGTGATGTCGATGCCGGTGGCGTGCCGCACGACGCGCGCGAACGCGCACACCACGAGGCCGGGACCGCACGCCACGTCGAGCACGGTGTCGCTGGGACCGGCGCCGCTGAACTCGACGATGAGCTTCAGCGCGGACTCGTCCTTGATCGACGGCGCGGTGGCGAACGGCACCACCTGGCGCGTGAACTGGTCGAGGATGAGCTCAGAGTGTTTGCTTGTAGACACGGCCGTCCTTCATGATGACTTTGAGGTTGTCCTGGTTCTGCAGCGCGCGAAGATTCTTGAGCGGGTTGCCCTCCAGCACGATCAGGTCGGCCAGCTTGTTGGGCTCCACGCTGCCGATCTTGTGCGACATGCGGAACAGCTCGGCGTTGACCTTGGTCGCCGACAGCAGCACCTCCATCGGCTTCATCACTTGGCCCTTCAGCTCGAACTCCACCGCGCGCTGGGTGGCCATGTCGCCGAGCAGGTCGGAGCCCGAGCCGATCTTGCAGCCGGCCTTGTAGGCGTAGGTCAATCCCTGGATCGACTGCTGGCGGGCCATGTCGATCTTGGCGACCTGGTGATCGCCGATGCCGTAGCGCTTGCCCTCGCGGTAGATGGCCTCGTAGGTCACCATCGTCGGCACCAGGAAGGCGTCGGCGTCCTTGATGGCCTTGGCCGCCGTCTCGCGGATCAGGTTGCCGTGCTCGATCGAGCGCACGCCGGCCTCGATGGCTCGGCGCACCGCGGTGTCGGAGTAGGCGTGGCTGAGCACGTACTTCCCGACCGCCTGCGCCTCCTCCACGGCGGCGCGCATCTCGGCGACCGTGAACTGCGTGGTGTCGAGCTCGTCGGAGGGCGACATGGCGCCACCGGAGGCCATGATCTTGATCTGGTCCACGTCGCGGCGGATGTTCTCGCGAGCGGCGCGGCGCACCTCGTCGGGACCGTCGGCGATGAAGCCCACCATCCCCACGCAGCAGTCGATCGGGTCGGTCCACTCCGAGCGGCGCCGCTTGTCGCCGTGGCCGCCGGTCTGCGAGATGTAGCGACCGGAGACGAGCAGGCGAGGCCCGACGAAGTGCCCTTCCTCCAGCGCCATGCGGAAGCCGTAGTCGGCGCCGCCGGCGTCCCGCACGGTGGTGAAGCCCTGCATCAGGCACTCTTCGGCCCGCTTCATGGCCCGCGCCGCGATGTAGGACGGCGGGTAGTAACGATGCTGGTCGGTGATGTTCTCGGTCACCGCGCAGATGTGCACGTGGGCGTCGGTGAGGCCGGGCATGAGCGTCTTGCCCTGGAGGTCCAGCGTGGTCACCCGACCGGGCAGCGCGCCGACCTGGCCCTTCGGCGCGATCTCCTTGATCCGATCGTCCTCGACCACCACCGCGGCGCCCTCGATGGGGTCGGCGCCGGTGCAGTCGATCAGAAACGCGTTGGTGAAGACGGTGATGGCCATGGTCTGCTCCTATTTCGCGACGATCTTGGCGTCGTACATCCAGACTTTCTCGTCGGCTCGAGGCGTCCACTCGATGGTTTGGGTCACGCCGTAGAGGTCGTGCTGCTGCCACAGGAACACCCACGGGGCCTCGTCGTGCACGACCTTCTGCAGATCGGCGTAGGCCTCCGCGCGGGCCTTGGGGTCCATCTGGGTCTGCGCACGGGCGATCTTGTCGTCGATCGCCTTGTTGTTGCCGTAGGACGAGTAGGTCTGGTCGGCGAGGAACAGCGGCTGCATCGTGCCCTGGCCGTGCAGCGCCGGTCCCCAGCCGAGGAAGAACAGCTCGCCGGTGTTGCGATTCTTGATCTTGTCGAGGTGCGTCCCCCACTCGTTGACCACCACGTTGGTCTTGATCCCGAGCCGCTGCAGCTGCGCGCCGATGGCCAGCGAGACGTCCTTGTCGAGCGGGTAGCGGCCGGAGGGCGTGTCCAGCGTGAGCGCCAGCTTGGCGGGATCCACGCCGGCTTCCTTGAAGAGGGCCTGAGCGCGCGCGGGGTCGTACTTGTAGCACTCCACCGGCGAGTAGTCGACGTTGGCCGGCGCCAGCGGGCCGCACATCCGGGTGGCCCGCCCCTTGAGCACCTGCTTGATCAGCTCGTCGACGTCCACCGCGTGGTTCATCGCCTTGCGCACGCGCACGTCTTGCATCGGCCCGGGCTTGAGATTCACCAGTGCCAGGTAGTTGATGCGCGAGGACACGGTGGCCCGCAGCTTGGCCCGCCCACTGCGCTCGACCGCCTCCACCGCGTGCGGCGGGACGTCCTTCATGACGTCGATCTCACCCGAGAGCAGCGCGGCCATGCGCGCGCTGAACTCGGGAATGAAGCGGAAGGTGACCCGGCTGGCATCGGCCGGGCCCTGCCAGTAGTCGGGATTACGCTCGAGCACCAGGCGCTCGTCGCGCTTCCACTCCACGAACTTGAACGGCCCGGTCCCGATGGGCTTCTCGGCCAGCTTGGCCGGGCCCAGCTCCTTGAGCGCCTTGGGGGGCATCATGAGCGAGTTGGTGGACGCGGCGCTGTCGACCAGGCTCGGCCACGGCTGCTTGGTGACGAAGCGCACGGTGTAGTCGTCGACCACCACGACTTCCTTGACCAGCCCCCAGTAGGCGGCGGCCGCGAAGTGCGACTTGGTGGCCGGGTCGAGGGCGAAGTCGATGGTGGCCTTCACCGAGGCGGCCGTGAACGGCTCGCCGTTGTGGAACTTCACGCCCTTGCGGAGCTTGAACTCCCACGTCGTGTCGTTGACGATCTTCCAGCTCTCGGCCAGCATCGGCTTGGGCTTGAAGGTCTTGCTGTCACGGTCGAGCAGGCGGTCGTAGATGTGCTCGAGCATGTTGTTGGTCGTCCAGTCCACGATCATGACGCCGAGCATGGTGCGGGGCTCGGCGCCGAGCCCGACGACGATCTCCTTCGTCTTGACGCGGTCCTGGGCGGCCACCGCGCTGACGAACGAGACGAGGGCCGTGATGACGAGAGCGACCACGACGAGACCACGCGTCCTGCCCATCGATTCGTCTCCCTGGCTGCTGGATTGGTTGGGGGCCGTAGTGTAGCGCGCGACGCGGTCACACGCGAAGGCCGAAGCCGGCCAGCCCTCGGATCGTGACGCCCTCGCCGATGTGCGCGGTGTTGTGGCGAATGGCGGTCTGGCCCAGCTGATGGCCGCGCCCGTGGCCTTGCCAGGGGCGATGCCCCACGCCCTCGATCCAGTCGTCGTTGGGCCCGAAGGCGCCGACCGCGGCGGCGCGCGTCGTGTCCGTGAGGCTCAGGATCTCGTCCCACGCGCCGGGCGCCAGCGTCAGGACGACCTCGCGGGTCCGGAGACCGACGGCGGAGCGATAGCGGCGCACGGCGGCGACGTCGGCCTGCTCGCTCAAGGTCGCGACCTCGGCCGCGGTCATGCCGGTGCCCATGTCGGGGCGGGGGACGTTCATCCGCCGGGCCCATGCCTCGTCGAACACCTGGGGACGGGCCGCCACGATCAGGTTGACGGCGACGTCCTCCGTCCGGGCCATGTGCCAGAGCAGCCACACGACCGAGTTGAGGCCTTCACCCGGCCGGCGGCGCATCTGATCGTCGGACAGCCCGCTCAGCCAGCGCTCGACGCCGGTGGCGCCCGACACGTCGGGAGCGTGGGTCGCGGCGTGGAGATCGAGAAAAAACCGGCGCAGGTCCATCGCCGTCACCGTCAGAGTCGTAGCTTCGGATCGAGGGTGTCGCGCAGCCAGTCCCCAAGCAGGTTGACGCCCAGCGCGGTGAGGGCCAGGGCCGCGCCGGGGAAGGCGGCCAGCCACCACGCGATGTACAGAAAGTCGCGGCTCTCGCTCAGCATGCTGCCCCACGCCGGCGTGGGCGGCTGCACGCCGAAGCCGAGGAAGCTGATGGCGGCCTCGGCCACGATGAACTGCGAGAACTGCAGGCTGGCCACCACGATGATCGACGGCGCGACGTTGGGCAGCACGTGGCGGAACAGCAGCCGGAGTCGTCCGACTCCCAGCGCGGCCGCGGCCTGAACGAAGTCGCGCTGCTTCACGGCCATGACCTCGGCGCGCACGACGCGGGCATACACCACCCAGCCGGCCGCCGAGAGGCTCAGGATGATGTTGCGCAGGCCGAGGCCGACGATCGCGTTGATGGTCAGCGCGAGCAGGATGAACGGAAACGACAGCTGCACATCCGCGATCCGCATGACGACCGCCGAGGGCCAGCGCTCGACCGAGCCGGCCAGCAGTCCGAGCAGCCCACCGGCCACCGCCGTCACCAGCACCGTGCACACGCCGATGAACATGGCCAGGCGCGCGCCGTAGAGGACCCGCGCCAGCAGATCGCGCCCGAGCTGATCGGTCCCGAGCGGATGGCCGGGCGTGCCGGGCGGCTTGAGGCTCGCCACGAAGTCGGCGGTCAGCGGATCCCAGCTCACCAGCCAGGGCGCGGCCACCGCCACGACCACGGCGGCCACGGTCAGGACGAGGCCCAGCCACTTCTTCACGCGGCTGGCTCGCCGGCGTTCACGGGCGCTGCACCCGCACGCGCGGGTCGAGCCAGCCGTAGGCCAGATCGACCCCGAGATTCATCAGCGTGTAGACGACCGAGGTGAAGGACACGGCCGCCATCACCACCGGGAAGTCGCGATTGAGCAGGGCCTGCACGGTGAGGCGGCCCAGCCCCGGCCAGGCGAAGATCGTCTCGGTGACGACGGCACCGCCCAGGAGCTGGCCTGCCTCGAGGCCGGCCAGCGTCACGATGGGGATCGCCGCGTTGCGCAGCGTGTGCTTGCTGATGACCCGGCCTTCGCCGAGGCCCTTGGCCCGCGCGGTCTTGATGTACTCCTCGCCGAGCACTTCCAGCATGGCCGAGCGGGTGAGGCGCGCCACGCGCGCCGAGAAGAAGGCGGCCAGCACCACCGACGGCATGATCAGCTGCGCCAGCGTCCCGTACCCGCCGGTGGGCAGCCAGCGCAGCTGCACGGCGAAGAGGTAGATCAGCATCAGCCCCAGCCAGAAGCCGGGCGTGGCCTGGCCGAGCACGGTGGCCAGCGTCCCGACGTGATCCACCAGGGTGTCGCGGCGCACGGCGGTGATGACGCCGAGCGGCACCGCGACGACCAGGGTGAGCGCCATCGACGCGCCGGCCAGCACCAGCGTGGCGGGCAGCCGCTCGAGCACGAGTCCGAAGGCATCGCGCCGGTAACGGAGGGACTCGCCGAAGTCGCCGCGGAGCGCCCCCGCCATGAAGCGGCCGTACTGCACGAGCAGCGGGTCGTTGAAGCCCAGGCGCTGGCGGATCTCGTTCACGTCCTTGGCCTGGATGTCCATCGGCAGGAAGAGCAGCACGGGATCGCCGCCCAGCCGCACCATGCCGAACACCGCGGTCAGCGACAGCAGCACCACCAGCGCCGATTGCGCCAGTCGCGCCAGCACGTAGCGGCGCACGGCCTACCGGCGGCGGGTGCGACGGCGGCGGTAGCGCATGTTCAGCAGCTCGACCCCGAGCGAGAACGCCATCGAGCAGTACACGTAGCCCTTGGACAGGTGCTCGCCGAGGCCGTCGGCCACCAGCACCACGCCGATCAGGATGAGGAAGGCCAGGGCCAGGATCTTGAGGCTGGGATGGCGGTCGATGAAGCCGTTCACCGGCTCCATCGCGACGAGCATGATGGCCATGGCGATCATGACCGCCGCGACCATGATCGCCACCTCGTCCACCATGCCGACCGCCGTGATCACCGAGTCCAGCGAGAACACGATGTCGAGCAGCATGATCTGCAGCACCACGCCCATGAAGCCGCGTCGTCCGCCCCCGGCCTCGTGGGGCGCGTGCTCGCCCGCCTCGACCTTGTCGTAGATCTCCCAGGTGGCCTTGGCGATCAGAAACAGCCCGCCCAGCAGCAGGATGAGATCCCGGCCGGAGATCTCGCGTTTCGGCAGCGGCAGGGTGAACAGCGGCTGGGTCAGCCCCATGATCCAGGTGATCGTCATCAACAGGGCGACCCGGGTGAGCAGGGCTAGGGCCAGGCCGACCTTGCGGGCCAGCGGCTGCTGGGACGCCGGCAGCTTGCCGCTGATGATCGCGATGAAGACGAGGTTGTCCACGCCGAGCACGATCTCGAGCGCGGTCAGCGTGAGCAGCGAGAGGAGCCCGTCGGAGGTAAGGAAGACGTCCATCAGGTCGGCGTATTATCGCAGACGTGATCCGAGCCTGGGGGGCCATCGCGCCGATGCTCGTGCTGACCGGTGCGCTGGTGGGCGCCGCGCGGGCTTCCTCACCATCCGGCGGGGTCGTGGCCGAGATCCGCCGTCTCACCGAGCGCTATCAGGACGTCGCCCGCGCCCGTGAGGACGGCTACGTCCAGGCCAGCGGGATGATCCGGAATCACGGCGTTCACTTTGTGAATCTGCGCCTGCAGTTGCTGGCCATCTCGGTGGGACTCGACCTGTCGCGTCCCCCCGCCCTGCTCTACGTCGAGCGCGACGGTGACTGGCGGCTGGCTGGTGTCGAGTACGCGCTGGCGCAGGCGCCGACGTCGCCGGGCCCGATCCCGCCCGCGGCTTGGGAGCGTCACGAGGCGTCGTGCCATTACCGCGACGACGAAGAGGTGGAGGCGGCGAGCGCGTCGGCCTGCCCGCCGAAGCATCCGACCACCGACTCGCCGTTCGTCATCTGGCACCCGACGATGGCGGTGGCCCACGTGTGGGCCTTCATCCCCAACCCGGCCGGCCCGTTCGCTCCGGAGAATGCGGCGCTGGCGCCGTGGGGCGGCAACGTCCATCGCCACGCTCGCTCGGCGGCCGAGGCCGCCTACTCCACCCTGAATCACAAGGTCTCGGGCGTGATGCTGCTGCTCATCGCGGCGACGACCTGGTGGGAGACGCGCCGTCCGCGCCGCTTCCCGTGGTCGGCGCTCTCCGCGCCGCTGTGGATGGCCTTCTGCGTCTACCTGTTTCTCAGCGGCGATCCGGAAGCGTGGCCGCTGGGGCCGGGATCGTTCGCCGATGCGCTGGCCGACGGCGTGGTGGTGCAGCACAAGCTGCTCGCCCTGATTCCCATGCTGATCGGCGTCATCGAGGTGCTCCGGGGCGCCGGCTGGCTCCGCTCGCCGCGGTGGCTCGTGGCCTTCCCGGTGCTGGCGCTGCTCGGCGGCGGGGCGCTGTTCATCCACACGCACGACGGCGGCTTCCATCTCGACCAGCGGTTTCTGCATCACGCGATCATGGGGGGCACGGCGCTAGCCGGCGGCATCGCGCTACTGCTCTCGCGACGCACGCGGGCCGGCCGTGCGGTGCTGGGCGTGGCGTGGCCGGCCCTACTGACCCTGGTGTCGCTCCTGCTACTGGTCTACTTCGAGACCTGACCCGGCGTCCCGTACATGGGGGGCCCCGATATGGCCCCCCATGCCCCCCACGCTCCGCGCCCTCGGCGGAGCCGTGGCGCTACGCGAGCGTTCTAGTCACATGACTAGCACCCGTCGTAGTAGCCCTCGACCCAGTACGGCTGATAGCTGCCCGAGGGGTACCAACGGCGCTCGTAGTAGCCGCCGACCCAGTCGCCATCAGGGGACATCTGCTGATCGACCCAGGCGTTGTACGCAGTCCACTGCGGCACCCACTGATACGTCCAGTGCCCGGGATACCAGCAGCGGTTCGGAGCGACGAAGATCGGCTGAGGAAACACGGTCACGATCGTCGTGGGGCGACGGCCGGGGTGACGGTCACGCGGCCGATCCTGATCGAAGCGACCCCGCTGATAGATCGGATCCGGGCCGACCAGGGCCGGCGGGACCCGGGGCGGGGCGGGCAGCGCGGGGTTGGTGATCACCGGCGCCCCGGCGATGGCTGACGCGTCACCGGCGGCGGCCGAGACGGGGAGGGCGAGGACTGCCGCCAGAGCCAACCCGCCGAGCAGGACCATCACTCGCATCGCCTGACCCCTCCTTGAGCGCCGGGACTTCGCCATGCCACTTCGACGGAGACCCCTGGACCCCTATTCGCCGGGGCGCTCAGCGTACCAGGATGTGCCGTTCGACGCCCGCCCAGAGCAGCTCCGCCCACCGCGCGTAGCCCAGGTCGGACGGGTGGTAGCCGTCGGCGGCCAGCAGCTCCGGCCGGCGCGGGACCTCGACCCGGCTCGGTCCATAGAGATCGATGACTTCCACACCGTAGCGACGGCCCTGACGCGCCAGCGCCGCATTGAACTCGATCGTCAGCCGCGCGACGGCCGGCTCCGCCTCCTTGCCGCGGAAGCGCGGCGTCACCGCGAGGTCCGGGAGCAGATTGACGACGACGACCGCACGGATCTCGCCGGTGAGGCGCCGGAAAATCGTCTCGACGTTGCGCTCGTACTCCGCCTCCGGGACGCGTGCCGTGATGTCGTTCGGCCCGATCGACACGGTCACCAGATTTGGCCGCATGAGGATGGCGCGGCCGAGCTGGTCGGCGACGACGTCGGCGGAGGTGGCCCCGCCCACGCCGAGGTTGATCACGGCGGCGCGCGGATAGACGCCGAGTAGCCGGGTGTGGATCCGGGCGACGTACGTCGCGGCGGGGGAGCTGGCCCCGATGCCCTCCACGGTGCTATCGCCCAGCGCCACGTAGAGCATCGGCGCCTTCGCACTCCGCGGCAGGGCGAGCGGGCGGGGCGCACAGCCCGACACGAGCGCCACCGCAGCGGCCACCGCCGCCGCGCCGACGCCCACCGCGAAGCCTCTCACCAGCGAGCGGCCTCCTCGAGCGTGCGCCGGTACCACGGCGCGTCGGGGAAGGTGATCGGTCGCACGGCCGGCAGCGTGACGCCGACGCGGCGGTACGACTCGAGATAGGCGCGCGCGGTGGCGGCGTCACCGATGCCGCCCAGCGTGGTGGCCATCGACTCCGGGATGATGGAATCGTGGTCGTAGGCGGTGAGCGCCTCGCGCAGGCCACCGGCCTCCATCATGGTGCGGTAGAACGGCAGGGCGATGTAGCGCCTCAGCTCGGTGCGAAACGCCGCCAGCGCGGCGGTGCGATCGTCGGTCACGGCCAGCGGGACCGCACAGGCTATCACGAAGCCGTCCAGCGTCTTGCCCGCTCGCAAGCGTCCGCGCTCGATCGCCGGGCGCGCCACGTCCCGCACGTAGTCGGGCGGGCACAGCCATAGAATTGCGCCGTCGGCGATCTCGCCGGCCAGCTCGCACATCTTGGGTCCGAGCGCGGCCAGGTAGATCGGAGGCGCGGGGGGCCGCGTCGGCAGGGCCAGGCTCCAGTGGGCGCGATAGTACTTGCCCTCGAAGGCGGCGGCGCCGCTGAGCGCGCCGCGCAGAACCGCCACGTACTCGCGCATGACGGTGAGCGGCTGGACGACCCCGAGGCCGAGCATGCCGCTCATCATCGCCTGGTGGCTCACGCCGATGCCGAGACGGAACCGGCCGCCGGCCAGCTCGTTGAGCGTGAGCGCGGCCTGGGCCATGGCCACCGGATGGCGCGGATAGACCGGTACCACACCGTTGCCGAGCCCGATCCGCGACGTCGCGGCCGCGTACGCGGCCAGGACCAGGAAGGAATCGCGGCCGAGGCCGTGCGTGACCCACGCGCTGTCGTAGCCGAGGGTCTCGGCCAGCTTCACGCAGTCGACCGCCGCCGCCAGATCACCGCCGGGGTTGAGGAATGCCGCCAGCGCCATCGCTCAGTTCCGCCCGCGCAGCACGCTGACTTCCATCGTGTCGTCACCGAAGTCGTACTCGCGTGACTGCCAGCGCCCGGCCGGATCGCGGACGTAGGCGAGATACTCGCCCACGTCCCTGCGGAACACGCCGGTGTTGTCGGCCACCACCACCGCGCCGGGCGCCGCCTTCGGCTCGAGCTGGCGCAGATAGTCGAGGTAGTCTTCCTTGCGCGCATCCAGGAGCGCGAAGTCGAAGCGGCCCGGCAGCAGCGGGATGACCCGCAGCGCGTCGCCGACGATCACGCGCACGCGTCGGCCCAGCCCCGCTTCCTCGGCGTTGCTCTTGACGAACTTCGCCAGGTAGTCGTTGGCCTCCAGGCAGATCAGCTTGCCGGAGGGCGGCAGCGCGCCCGCGATGAGGATCGCCGAGTAGCCGAGCAGCGAGCCGACCTCGATCGCGCGGGTGGGGCGGTGGCGGTCGATCAGGCGGCGGATCACGCGGCCCTTGGCCCGCCCGATGTTCGGGATGTTCCAGAGCGTGTTGGCGCGGTCCATGGCCGCCAGCATCCGTTGCGCTTTCTTGGTCATGCGCGCAGTCGAGCGCCGATGGTGTCGGGCACCGGGTAGCGCCGCGTCGAGGGCCCGGCCTTGATCACCTGGCCCGGCAGCGCGCGCCCGACGATCTGTTCGACCCGGCGCGACACCCCGATGAGTCGATCGAGATCGATCCCGGTGGTGACGCCCATCGCGTGCAGGCAGTGCACCAGATCCTCGGTGCACACGTTACCGGAAGCCCCGGGCGCGAAGGGGCAGCCGCCGAGACCGCCGATCGACGCGTCGAAGGTCGTGACGCCGAGCTCGATCGCGGCCAGGATGTTGGGGATGGCCATCGCGCGCGTGTCGTGTGTGTGCAGCGTCCACTCGATGCCGGGGAACCGCGGCATCAGCGTCTCGAGCACGGTCGCCACCTGCCGCGGATTCGCCATGCCCGTCGTGTCGGCCAGGCCGATGCCGCGCGCACCCATGTCGACCAGTCGGGCCACGATGTCGTGCAGGCGCGCGAGCGGCACCTCACCTTCGAACGGACAGCCGAACGAGGTGGAGATCCCGCACTGCAGATGCACTCCAGCCCGCGCGGCGATCTGGGCCACCGCCCGGAGCTTCTCGACGGACTCCGCGATCGTCATGTTCACGTTGGCCAGGTTGTGGCTCTCGCTCGCCGACAGCACGGTGTGGATGGCGTCCACGCCGGAGTCGACCGCGCGGGCCGCGCCCTTGTCGTTGGGCACCAGCGCCGCGTAGCGCGTGCCGGGGCGCCGCCGGATGCCGGCCATGACCGTCTCGGCGTCGCGCAGCTGGGGGATGGCCTTGGGGTGCACGAACGAGGTGACCTCGATGCGGGGCACACCGGCCTCGGTGAGGCGATCGACCACGTCGATCTTCTGCTCGGTCGCGATGAAGTCCGGCTCGATCTGAAAACCGTCCCGGGTGCCCACCTCGCAAATCGTGACGCGCTCCGGCAGTCGCATGCTCGCCTCCCGCGTGGGCTCAGGGTAGCATGAGGGTCCTCGGGGAGGCGGAACCCCCGCCTGGCCGGGCTGCATCTCAAGCGGGGAGGAAGACTGATGAAGCCGAACATCGGGATTGCCGACAAGGACCGCCAGGCCGTAGCCGAGATCCTCAATACCGTGCTCTCCGACGAGTACGTCCTTTACACCAAGACCCGGAACTTCCACTGGAACGTCACCGGGTTGCAGTTCAACGACCTGCACAAGTTCTTCGAGGCCCAGTACGAAGAGATCGACGACATCGTCGACGAGGTCGCGGAGCGGGCGCGCGCACTCGGGGCCCGGGCCTTCGGCACTCTGGAGGAGTTCCGCGAGAACACCCGTCTCAAGGAGACTCCCGGCACCGTCCCCGCGGCCAAGGAGATGATCGCCGAGCTGCTCTCGGACCACGAGACGATCATCCGGGCGCTCCGCCAGGACCTCGACAAGGCCGACAAGCGCGGCGATGTCGGCACCAACGACTTCCTGACCGGACTGCTCGAGAAGCACGAAAAGGCCAGCTGGATGCTGAGGTCGTTCCTGGGCTGATCCCGGCCGGGGCCGGGCGGCGAGACGCGCCGCCCGGTACCCAGTAGAGTGATCGTGATGCGCTGCCCGAACTGCTCGACCGAGCTCCCGGACACCGCCAAGTTCTGTCTGGAATGCGGCCGAGACCTCCGCGACCGCCAGGCCTTCGCCTCGCCGGCCAGCTACACGCCCAAGCATCTCGCCGAGCGGATCCTGACCTCGCGCGCCGCGCTGGAAGGCGAGCGCAAGCAGGTGACCGTGCTGTTCTGCGATATCGCCAACTCCACCCCGCTGGCCGAGCGCGTGGGGCCCGAGCGCATGCACGCGCTGCTCAACGGCTTCTTCGAGCTAGCCCTGGCCGAGATCCACCGCAACGAGGGCACGATCAACCAGTTCCTCGGCGACGGCTTCATGGCACTGTTCGGCGCGCCACTGGCCCACGAGGACGACGCGCGCCGCGCGGTGACGGCGGCGGTGGCCATCCGCCGCGCGCTGCGCGACCGTGGCTCCTACGCCGGCCTGGGAGGCGGCGCCGAGCTGACGGTGCGGATGGGGCTCAATACGGGTCTCGTGGTCGTCGGCTCGATCGGCGACAACCTGCGCATGGACTACACCGCCGTCGGCGACACCACCAACGTGGCCGCCCGTCTGGAGCAGGCCGCCGCCGGCGGCGAGATCGTGATCTCGGAGTCCACCGCCCGCCTGGTACGCGGCGAGGTGCGCCTGCAGCCGGCCGGCAGCCTGACCGTGAAGGGCAAGAGCGAGCCGGTGACCGCCTACAAGCTGCTCGGTCTGGCCCCGCAGCGCTCGGCGCAGGAGCGGGTCGCCGAGCGCGCCTACGGTCGCTTCGTCGGCCGCGACGGCGAGCTGCGGCGCCTCGGCGAGCTGCTGGACGCCGCCCAGCGCGGCGAGGGACACGTGGTGAGGGTGGTGGGCCAGGCCGGCAGCGGCAAGTCGCGCCTGCTGTACGAGTTCCGCCGCACGCTCGGCAGCACCGACGTCACCGTGCTCGAGGCGCGCTGCCACTCGTGGGGCATGGCGGTGCCTTACGTGCCGATCGTCGAGCTCGTGCGGGCGCAGTGCGGGGCCGACGCCGCCGACACGCCGGAGACGGTGGCCACCAAGGTGCGATCCACGGTGGCCGAGCTGGGGCTCGACCCGACCGGGCAGGCGCCCCTGCTGCTCCACCTGCTCGGGCTCAAGACCGGCAACGCGCTGGAGGATCTCGTGCCTGAGGTGATCCGCGCGCGGACGATCGAGACGCTGCGTCAGATGCTGCTCGCGGCGAGCCGCCGCCGGCCGCTGCTCGTGCTGCTGGAAGACCTGCACTGGATCGACCCGGCGTCGGAAGGTTACCTGACCACGCTGATCGACAGCCTGGACGACACGCCAATTCTCCTGGTGGCGACGCACCGGCCCGACTGGAAGCAGCCCTGGGCCGCCGACGAATGCACCGCCGAGATCGTGCTGCCGCCGCTGGGCGAGGTCGAGAGTCGGGCGCTGATCGAGGCCGTGGCCGACCGCACGCGCCTGCCCCCGTCGCTCGTCCGCGCAATCCTCGAGAAGGCCGAGGGCAACCCGCTCTTCCTGGGCGAAGTGGCGCGCGCCGTCGTCGAGCACGGCGACAACGAGCACGCGCTCACTGTCCCTGACAGCCTGCGGGCCGTGCTGAGCGCGCGCATCGACCGGCTGGTCGACGCGCACAAGCGGCTCTTGCAGACCGCCGCCGTCCTGGGCCGGGAGTTTGCGCAGCGGTTGCTGGAGGCAGTGTGGAACGGCCCCGGGGCGGTAGCCGGGCACCTGGCCGAGCTGGCGCGGCTCGACTTCGTACACGAGCGGGCCGCCGGCGACGATCCAGTCTTCGCGTTCAACCACGCGCTGATCCAGGAAGTCGCCTACGAGCAGCTGCTGACCGGACCGCGGGAGGCCTTGCACGAAGCGGCCGCCCACGTCCTCGAGGCGCAGGAAGCCTCGGGGGTGGAGCGAGCCAGTGAGCAGATCGCCTATCACTGGACGCGGACGCCGCACGCCGACAAGGCCGTCGAATCCCTGCGTCGGGTGGCCACGCGCGCCATGGGCAACTACGCCAACGCCGAGGCCCTGGCCGCCCTGCGCGAGGCGGAGACGCACGCCCAGCGTCTCGAGTCGGACCGCGAGCGGGTCCTGGTCCAGCTCCTGCTCGAGCGCTCGCAGACCCGCTTCCTGCTCGGGCAGGTCACCGAAGGCCTGGAGGACCTGCGGGCGCACGCGGAACTGGTGGAGCGCCTGGGCGATGCCTCGCTCACCGCGCAGTATCACGTGCGCCTGGCCTCCGCCCTCGGCGTGCTCGGCGATAGTCCCGGTGCGATGGAGCACGCCGAGCGCGCGCTGGTGCACGCCCAGACCGCCGCCGACCTCGCCTCTGCGGGCCGCGCGCACTACATCATCGGGCGCGAGTCATTCTGGGCCGGCGACTTCCGGCGCGGCGTCGATCACGGGCGCCAGGCCATCGTGCTGCTGGATCGCGCCGGCGACCGCTGGTGGCTGGGCATGGCGCACTGGTCGCGGGCGCTCAACTACCTGCTGCTGGGGCAGTTCGACGACGCGCTCGATTCGGTCACCTGGACGGCGACGATCGCGGACAAGCTCGGCGATCGCCGGCTGGCCAGCCTTGCCGCGTGGACCAGAGGGTGGGTGCACGTGAGGCGCGGTGACTGGGCCACCGGCATCGAAGCCGGGCAGCGCGCGGTTGCGCTGGCGCCCGACGAGACGAGCCGTGGGCTGTCGGAGGGGTTCCTCGGCAACAGCTACGTCGAGAAGGGCGACCCGGAGGCGGCGCTGCCCCTCTTGGCCTCGGCGTCGGAGATCTTCAACCGGCTGGGCTGGCGACAGCTCGAGGGCTGGTTCACCCTGCTGCAGGCCCAGGCCCAGCTGATGCACGGCAATCAGTCGGAGGCGGCGACGCTCCTGGCGCGCGGGATGGAGATCATCCGCAGCATCACGTTCGCACCCGCCCGCATCCTCGGTCACACCCTGCAGGCAAAGCTGGCGACCGCGCGCGGCAACCTCGACGAGGCCCAGCACGAGCTCCGCCAATCGCTCGCGCTGGCCGACGACAGCGGCGCGGTGTTCGAGGCCGCGACCATCCATCTGGCGATAGCCCGGGCGGCCCACGCCCGCAGCGATCAGCCCGCCACCGCGCTGCACCTCCGCGAGGCGCACGCGAGCTTCACCCAGCTCAAAGCGCCGATCTGGGCCGCCCGCGCCGAAGCCCTGGCCGAGCAAAGTGGCGTGACCCTGCAGAGCGCCGCCGCGAGCCCGCCCCGCTAGGAGCGCGTTCGGATTGCCGCCGTTCGAGCGCCGGCTTTGCCGGCGCAATCCTGGTTCTCGGTCTGGGGGAGGAATCGGAGGGGGCCGTCGAGGCCCCCTCCGAGGTTACTTCCCTGAGGCCTGGGGCATCAGCTCCACGAAGCGCTCCTGGATTCCCCACTTGGAGAGGAAGCGCTGCCAGGCGGCCATCGGGTAGTCGCCCAGTCGGCGGCGGAACAGATCGTTGACGCAGTTGTGCCAGGGGAGCACGACCATGTCGTACTGGGCGTTGTTGGACTGTATGCCGCGCTGGACCTGCTCCAGTGCCGCGGCGCAGCCACGGGCGGGTTCCATCTCACCGTACCGGCGGCGCAGCACGTCCACGTCACCGCTCTGGTAGAACTCGAGCTTCGTCTCTTCCAGCCACAGGCTGAAGGCCATGGAGGACTGCAGCCAGGTCACGACGGGATCGAGCTCGGCCGGCGCCCGCATGGCGCGCAGGTTGTCGAGAATGGCGGCGCCGCGCTTGAGATTGACGCGCGCGTTCCAGAGGAACGTCGGCGAGCGCACCGAGCGGTCGCGGCAGTCGAGGTACTCGGTCTCGCCCACCACGCAGCGCTCCAGCCGCGGCGTGACCGCGATGCTGTTCCAGCCGGCCAGGTGCGGCGAGAGGATGACCAGCGGCTTCAGGTCGGCCTCGTTCACCTTGCGATTGTCGTAAGTCAGGTGGTACTCGCCCAGCAGCGTGGGCAGGACCATGGTCTGGTGCGCGGCGGCGGCCGCGAGTGGCAGCCCGAGCACCACCGCCGCGACGAGCGCGCCGAGGGTCCGCCTCACGGCGTCACCGGTCGGCGGGCAAATATGCCGAGTCCACGGACGGTCATGACCACATCTCCGTGCTGGTTCAGCATCTCGGAGAACGAGCGGACGACGCCGCGGTCGGGCTTGCTGCGCGACGGCACGGCCTCGACCACGGTGAAGCGCGCCCGCAGCGTGTCGCCGGGCCGCACCGGCTTGAGCCAGCGGATCTCGTCCACGCCCGGCGAGCCGAGCGAGGCCGCGTCGTGCAGGAACGTGTCCCACATCATGCGCATGAAGATCGCGGTGGTGTGCCAGCCGCTGGCGAGCAGACCGTGGAAGACGCTGCGGGCGGCCGCCGCCTCGTCGATGTGGAACGGCTGGGGATCAAAATCCTTTGCGAATGCGACGATCTCGTCACGGCTCACCGTCCGGGCCGGCGACTCGCGCACGTCGCCCGGTGGAAAATTCTCGAAGTAGAGCGTCATCGACCCCGATCAGTAGGAGCGCGGCATCCCCAGCACGTGCTCGCCGACATATGCGAGCACCAGGTTGTTGTTCACGGGCGCCGTCTTGTATAGGCGGCACTCCCTGAACTTTCGTTCCACATCATACTCCTCTGCATATCCGTAGCCACCGTGACAATCGATGCAGGCGTTGCCCGCCTCCCACGCCGCCTCGGCCGCCAGGAGCTTGGCCATGTTGGCCTCGGCCCCGCAGGGCTCCCCGGCCTCGAACAGGGCGGCAGCCTTGTCGCGCATGAGGGCGGCAGCCTCCACATTGGCGTAGGCCCTGGCGATGGGGAATTGCACTCCCTGGTTGGCCCCGATCGGCCGGCCGAAGATCACCCGCTGGCCGGAGTAGGCCACCGACTTCTCGGTGAACCAGCGGCCGTCGCCGATGGATTCCGAGGCCACCAGGATGCGCTCGGCGTTCATGCCCGACAGGATGTACTGAAAACCTTTGCCCTCTTCTCCCACCAGGGTATCGGCGGGAATTTCCATATCGTCGAAGAACAGGGCATTGGTGGAGTGGTTCATCATCATCTTGAGCGGTCGAATCTCCAGGCCCTTGATCGACCGGATGTCGACCAGGAAGACGCTGAGCCCGTCGGTCCGTCGCTTGACCTGATCGGCCGGCGTGGTGCGGGCCAGCAGCAGCATGAGGTCGGTCTGCATCGCCCGCGAGATGAACATCTTCCGGCCGTTGACCACGTAGCGGTCGCCCTTGCGGACGGCGGTGGTCTTGAGCTGCAGCGTGTCGGAGCCGGCGTCGGGCTCCGTGACGCCGAAGGCCTGCAGCCGTAGCTCGCCGCTGGCGATCTTCGGCAGGGAGCGTTGCTTCTGGGCCTCGCTGCCATGCCGCAGCACGGTGCCCATGATGTACATCTGGGCGTGGCAGGCCGACGCGCTGCCGCCGTTGGCGTGGATGGTTTCCAGAATCATCCCGCCCTCGGGCATCCCCAGCCCGGCGCCGCCGTACTCCGGCGGAATCAGGCAGGCGAGATAGCCGGCCTGCGTGAGCTCGTTGACGAATTTCTCGGGGTACTCGCGCCGGCTGTCGAGATCGCGCCAGTACTCACCGGGGTACCGCTTGCAGATCTCGGTGACCCCGGCCTTCAGCGCCCGTTGCTCGTCGGTCAGAGACAGATTGATGGCGGCCATAGTCATCCTCGCCGGTCAGCGGCCCTTGTACTGCGGCCGACGTTTTTCGTTGAACGCGCGCACACCCTCCAGCCGGTCCTCGGTCACCACCGTCGCATTGTAGGCCTCGATGGCCAGGATCATCGCCGTCTCGAGATCGGTCTCGCTGCCGTAGGCGATGGCCTTCTTGGCCTGGCGCACGGCGATCGGTCCATTCCGGGCGATCGTCTCCGCGATCTCACGCGCCTTGGCCCGGGCCTGGCCGGCCGGCACCAGGTGGTTCACCAGCCCCACCGCTCGCGCCTCGTCGGCTTTCATCCGGCGCCCGGTGAAGATGAGCTCCTTGGCCAGCGGCGCGCCCACGATGCGGGGCAGGAGCTGGGTGCCGCCGATGCCCGGGAAGATCCCGAGCGTCGTCTCCGGCACGCCGAAGACCGCGGTGTCGCCGGCCACGATGAAGTCCGACAGGATGGCCAGCTCGCAGCCACCGGCCAGCGCGAAGCCCTCCACGGCGGCGATGACCGGCACCGGGCACCGCAGCAGGCGCATCGCGGCCTGCTCGAAGATGACGTGCTGAGCCCGCCAGGCCTCGTCGGTCATGCCGTTGCGTTCCTTGAGATCGCCGCCCGCGCAGAACGCGCGGTCGCCGCCGCCGGTGAGGATCACGACGCGCGCGTCGGCATCGGACGTCAGCGCGGTGAAGCACCCCAGCAGATCCTCGCCCATCGCGGTGTTCATCGCGTTGTGCTGCTCGGGCCGGTTCAGCGTGACCGTGACCACGTGGCGATCGTCGGAGCGCTCGACCAGGAGGTGGCGATAGTCAGGCATGAGACTTCCGCATTGTTGGAGCGGGGCCCGCGAGCACGGATAGGGGCGTGGGTGGCCTGTTCTGGGAAGTCGTGGCTCCGTTGGTCATTGCACCAGACCTTGGGACTGCAGTGTTCTGACGTCGTCCAGCGTGTAGCCGAGGGTGGTGAGGACGTCGGCGGTGTGCTCGCCCAGGCGCGGCGGGACCCGGCGCACCTCGGGACGTCGGCCGTCCCACTGC
>Ga0111539_10003601_pt1 | contig 20430 bp, 15 predicted proteins | sample RhiMethybrSRZTD1_FD_79667 | JGI IMG/M metagenome (GOLD analysis project Ga0111539, IMG submission 79667) | Populus rhizosphere microbial communities from Tennessee, USA - Rhizosphere MetaG P. TD hybrid SRZTD1 (version 2) (version 2) | ecosystem: Host-associated > Plants > Roots > Rhizosphere >...
CTTCCGAAAACAACCAGCGGCAAGATTCCTCACCGGGCATGTGCCCAGGCTTTGTCCGGGGGGCAATTAGCGGAGCTTGTGCGATGGATCAAACCCGAGGTTGGTCCATTCGATTCCACAACCACGCTGCAGTGGGCGGCAATATGACGACTACGGTACAACCTACGGCAGGCGAGGCGTTGTACCCGAGATTGGCGCAACTTGCAGCCGGTGTGCTGCGCATCCCGGTCGCAGATATTAACCCTGCTGTGCCGCTCTCAACGATGGGTCTCGATTCACTGGCAGCAGCCGAGCTAACCGCATTAATAGAAGATGAAGTAAGCCAGGAACTCCCACCGGCGCTGCTTTTCGAATGTCCGAGTCTTGATTCGCTCGCGCGCTTCATCGAATCGCGTTGTGCCGGAGAGCCGCTTGAGGAGAGCGAGCGAGAGACGCGTATCTCTCGAATGCTTGCCGATGCGATCTTGCCGGCCGACATCGTGCCGCCGCGCTCTGAAGATCGTCTTGATCATGACAACGTTCTTTTGACGGGCAGCACTGGTTTCGTCGGTGCTTACCTACTACGGTCGCTCCTGCGCGACACGCCAGCCGTGGTCCACTGCCTGGTCCGCCCGAACGGTACAGAGCCGAGCATTCGTGTAAGACGAAATCTGCAGCAATACGGACTTTGGGAGGAGCACTTTGCGGCGCGCATCCGGTACGTCGACTGTGACATCGCACAACCGTTGTTGGGAATGGCGAGCCCGGATTTCCTCGCGCTCGCCAACTCTATCAATGCGATCTATCACGGCGCTGCTGCAGTCGACTGGGTGCGCTCATACGAGGACCTTCGCGATGTGAACGTCTTTGGCACGCGCGAGTTGCTTCGTCTCGCGTGTTCCGGTCAGCCAAAATCTTTTCACTTTCTTTCGAGCCTCGCGGTTTGCTATTCCACCCGCGGGACCCGAGACGCGGTGGAGAGCGACGATCCTCTCACAAACTTGAGCGGTCTGAGCCTGGGCTATGCGCAGAGCAAATGTGTTGCGGAGTCGTTGGTGCGACAAGCCATCGAGCGTGGATGCCGCGCTACCATCGCCCGCCCAACGCTTGTCTCCGGTGATTCGAGCTCCGGAATCTCCAATGCCGATGACTTGCTGTCTCGTTTGCTTCGAGGCTGTATCCAGATGGGTGCGGCACCCGATCTCGATTGGGCCATGGATTGTGTGCCAGTCGATCACGTCGCGCATGCGATGGTCCACCTTGCACGAAGCGGCGTTGCCGGCGGTACCTACCATTTGATTAACGCGAGGTCCCGGTATTGGCGCGAGTGTGTGCTGTGGATGTGTCTGCGTGGCTATCAACTCGAGCTGATGCCCTATCGCGACTGGACGCGGCGCCTGCGCGAGACGGCAACTCCGTCACATCCTCTGTATCCCTTGCAGTCGTTCTTCCTGCGAACAGTTTCCGAGGAAGGCGGTCTTACTATTCCCGAGTTGTACGAAGAGACACGCCGGCGGCGAACGCGAAGCGATTTTTCCCGCGACATGCTTACACAAGCAGGAATAACATGTCCGTCTTTAGATACGCACCTCCTCGATCGGTACTTCGACTCGTATACGCAGCGAAGCCTGATTCCACCAGTGCCGCGTGCGACTCCCGTACATCGTGAGTCGCGTCTCAGCAACTCGCTCATCACGGCGATTGAGCATTCGCTGCGACGTCGCAACTGCGATCCTTCATTGCGCATCACGAACGTGGAACTCTTTCCCCTTGACGGCGACGACAGCATCGTTGCCGAGCTCACGTCCTGGAAACGCGGGTCTCAACCGGGGCTTCGTCGTGCTCGGCTGACAATTGAGTCGCGTGATGGGCGCACATCGTCGATCGACGTGATGTTGAAGTCGAAACCTGCGGACACAGACGCAATAGAAGTAGGCGAACAGGTCGCGCGCCTGTGTGGACGTCAACTCGGCGACGCGTACGCAGCGTGGCGCGATCACATTGGGTTGACTGGGAGTCACCTGAGAGAGTTGGCAATTTATGAGACCGATGATCCGCGCTTTGTCCAACATGTCCCGGCACCACTCGCTGTGTTGCGCGATGACGATCGAGGCGAATGGCTGGTGGCGCTGGAATACGTGAGCGATGCGCACGTGGCTAATGCTTCGGATCGCGCGTGGAGCCCCAGCGAGATCGACACCGCTCTTCGTGGTCTTGCCGTTCTTCATGGCGTGTGGCGCGATCGTTGGGATACTTTGATTTCGCAAAGCTGGCTTGCGCCACGGCGCAGCTCAGCGCAGATGGCGACGATGCTTCCACTCTGGTCGGCTCTCGCTGCAAACGCGCGCGCGGCTTTTATGAACTGGGCGGGACCTGCGCTGGTCAGGGCGCACGAGTCTTTGTTGTGCGGAATCGCTCGCTGGTGGCATCCGCTCGACAACTGTTTCGAGACGTTAATTCATAACGATTTCAACTCGCGGAATATCATGCTTCGCGGCGGTACTAATGGGCGACTGCGTCTTTGTGCGTACGACTGGGAGCTCTCGACAATCGGCGCGCCGCAGCGCGACCTGGCAGAGTTTCTTTGTTTCGTGCTCGCGCCCGAAACGGCGACTGAGGATGCACCCTACTGGCTTCAGCGTTACCGCGTTCTGCTCGAGGAACAAACAGCGACAACTATCGATGCAGTCGAATGGAACGCAGGATTCCGGGCTGCGTTGTGTGACTTCCTGATCGATCGGCTGGCGATGTACGCGATGATCCATCGCTTCCGCCCGCAAACGTTTCTCCCGCGTGTCGTGCGCACCTGGCTGACACTCCACAACCTTTTTCTATGGCCCATCTCATGAAACCCACTGGACCAGCCGGCACCATACACGTCAGCAATCTGCTGACGTACACAGCGCTGTTAGCCGGTTGTGGTGCTGTGTATGTCGCCATGATCGCTCATCAACGTGCTGCGGCAGGGGCGTTCATGGCCGTTGCCGTTATTGCTGATATCTTCGATGGCCGCTTCGCTCGACTGTTTGATCGCACGGGCTTCGAGTCAGAGTTTGGCGTGCAACTCGACAGCCTCACAGATGCCATAACGAGCGGCTTCGTTCCGGTGATCGTACTTGCGTCAGACAGCACGCCGGTTACATGGACCGCGGCTCTCGCCTGGTGGAGTTGCGCATTTCTCTATGCATTTGCTGCCATCACGAGGCTCGGTTACTACAACCTCACCCACGGCGACGGCCCCTGGTTCATCGGCCTGCCGGCCCCCTTCTGCACCCTCGTGGTTTCGACCTCACTGCTCTGGTCCCCACACGCTTTAGCCTCAGCATTGATCCTCGTCTGCTGCGCCGTGGCAATGGTCGCTCCCATTCACGTTCCGCGTCCGCGTTCGGTGGGGCTCGTTGCCTTCGTGGGCTGGGCTTTGGCTCTCGTAGTGCTTCACGCCCTTTATCCACAGATTACGCAGATTAATTAATACAATCTGTGTAATCTGTGGATAAAGAACTACTGAAACTTCAAAACAGGAAAGCCGCTGGGAACTGATTTTGGAATTTGTTTTTTCAACATCTCAGGCGTCGCTCGTCTATCGAGTAGTGCGTTGCGCACGAAATCTACGAGCTGCTGAAACTCGTCGTCCGTCAGCGCGATCGGAGTAACGAGAATCGGATCGACGCGCGTGAGCACCGGTTCAATGGGACCCATTGGCGCCATCAAATCCGAATCGACACCAGCCGCTCCAGGATTGTAGTGGCGCGCCGAAGCAAAGACGTCCAGGTGATGTCGAATCGCGTCTTCCAGGCGAGTAAAAGCACCGTTGTGGAAAAAGGCGGGTTGCAACGCCACGTTGCGCAGCGGCGACGTGCGAAACTTATAACGATCGAGCGAGTTGCCGGTCACCTGCTCGAGGCCGAAATCTTCATTCTGAGCCGGTCCATCGAAAGGCACGTTTCCGACCGCGGGCGCAATCTGCGGAACACCGATCACGTGCTGTGAAAAATCACTGAACATCTCATTGGAGCTTCCCGAAACCTTGTGACACTCCACACAACGTGCCTTTCCGAAGAAGAGTAATGCGCCTCTCTTTTGCTCGTCCGTCAGAGCATTCTTCTGTCCTCTTGCAAACTGATCGATTGGCGCGTCAGCAAAGATCAGTGAGAACTCGAATTCAGCGATTGCCAGTCCAAACATATCGAAAGTAATTGGTCCACCATCTCGAACCGCGGGAAAGATCTTCCCAAACTGTTTGCGATACTCAGGCACGTTGTTAATTCGTCTGAGCACCTCCGTGCGAATGTCGGAGTTGTCACCCGGAAAAGCAAAACCAGCGACTTCGACGCGTTCTGTCGGCGGAATAAAAGCCTGCGCAACGAGCAGGTGCGGCTGATATGAAAGCGTCAGTCCTTCCGGCAACGGAAACTGAAAACCGGCACTATTATCGAATGGGTCGAGAGAGAGAGAGGCGAAGCGCGAGTTCCACATCAGGTTTGGGAAGAATGCCGTGTTGATTACCATCGGCGTGCGTCGTTGATTGCGTGGTCCGGCGCGATCGGGACCGACGATGCCATTGTTATCGATCCCGATCGCGATTGATTGAGAGTCTCCAAAGCCGTTCTTTGGCGAGTGACAGCCGGAACAGTTGTTATCGTTGTTCAACCCACCGGCAGTGTCGAAGAATAATAGCCTGCCCAGATCCACGAGTTGGTTATCAAGCTTACGACCGAGTCGCGGTTCGAGAGTAGACTCGATTCGACCTGTGAATCCATGTTGAGAGAGCACGGCCGCGAGCTGATCATCCAGTGTCGCACTGCTGACAACAACGGCACTCAACAACAGAAGTGATATGACAACGATACAGATTCTCATTGATCCACCTCAATTATTTCGGACTCACTCGGCGCGAGGATTGTGCTGCTCAAACATACCGTTCGGATTATGTAGCCAGATCCACGCTGTCAATTCCCAGAGCCCGACTCCTTCGCTGTCTTCTCGCCACGCGTCCGCAGCGCCAGGGAATCCTTCCGGTGCTATACCCGGAGACAGAGTTAACGGAACCACGTATTCCACGCCCACCAATCGCCATCCATCTCCATCGCGAAGGTATAGAAGGATCTCAGGGCGATTCGGATCAAACTCGCCGTCAAGCAACGAAGGATTTAACCAATGGCAGCCTTCACCTTCCTCGCAGAAATTCAGATTGATGTAGCCTTCCGCTTCTGCCTGCTCGACACGATGGAATCGCGCCGTAGCTTTTCGAGCGCTTGCAAGCCCCGCCAGAACCTCAGGCGAGAGTTCGTCGCTCACGTTAGTTGGAGGTGTTGCGAAAGTGGCGCCGATCAGTATTAAAACGAGTATTGAACTCACTAGTAATTTCATTTCGGTCTCCTTTGTTTTTTGATATCTGTCACCAGTGCCAAACTTGATCGTAGTCATCCATCAACAGCGCGATGTCGTTGCGATGGATCAATTTCACCCCGGCCATGCAGTTCGTAATATCAAGGCCGCGTTCTTCGAGATCTTCGCGAACCGCAAAAACGGGAACACCCTTTTGCTGTAAGCGCATGAGGTCTTCGTTAGGCCGAGCGGGGTGATTGATTCCAATAGTGCCTATCTTGATGGGCGGACATTCCTGAGGCACGAGATAGTTGACCGCGTTTGACCTCAGCATGACGCCGAGATTAGCGCCGGCATTCTTCAGTGCGCCGCTAAGCCATAGGATTGTGTCGTCCTGTTCTTCCAGGGTGGCACGGTAAGCTGTTTCGACAATGTTCAGAATTTTCATACTTACCTCCCAGCTCATTTGGTCGGAATGACCAGAGTGTTGGTGGATTCGCCCACCATCTTGAAGAAGTCCGCGGGACTACCGCGCCGTACACCATCGACAGCGTTCGCCGCGCCACGTTCATCCACGCAAAGGCCGCAGTTGATCCACGTCAGCCGCGGTTTGTCGCCGCCCATTGCGAGCAGCGAACTCACGAATGCTTTGGTAGTGGGATGTTCTTCCTCGTCAACGCTTGTCCCTTTCACAGGGTTGGCGTGTGGCGCCTGATCTTTTAGTGACAGGCAAACAGCCCCCTCGTAAGCAAAGACGTTGACATTGATTCCCTGCTCCAGCGCCGCGTGAATGATCCGGAACGCGGTAGTCGAGTTAGCCGATTCATAAGGCGGATCCATTAGTGCCAGGGTCAGCGTTCGCTCTTTCATAGTTCCTCCTAGTGGGCTCTGGTCCAACAAGCTAATGCCAGATTGCTTTCGTATTTGGCTGAGTAATGGTGTCGACTAGACTGTTGACACCCGATTCGTGGACACCCTGGGCCAGCTCTGCGGCTTGAATGCCGCGCTCGTGCAATGAGAAGTCGTCTGCCAGCAAAATGACGCCGGCATCCAGCAAACGTTGTAGTCGTGCCGTTGTCTTTCGGGCGGCAAACACTCCGTTCTGCAACAGAAACACTGTGACCCGGTGGCCACGTTCCTTGATGGCGATCGCTGTTTGTTCGACGAATTCCGTGTCGCGCGACTCGAATGAGTCTCGTGATTCGATAAGAACGTATTCCGTCATCGGCTTCTCCTCATGTCTCCCGATAATTTCCCTTCGGGAGCGGCGTTCACCCTGTAAGCGGAATTTCCGGCAGAAGCGTCTCAGACCAGCGGCAAAATTTTTTTGAGTCTTGCGCAGCCTGAGATAGAATTCGCCCTCCCGGGGCTGGAGGAGCGCCTGTTGCGATGACCGAAGCTCAGACACATGATGTGACGCAGTTGCTCATTGATTGGAGTAACGGCGACAAGTCGGCACTCAATAGGTTGGTGCCGGTAGTGGAACAGGAGTTACGGCGTCTCGCGCACCACTACATGAGAGGGGAACGCCAGGGGCACACCCTGCAAACCACGGCGCTAGTCAACGAGGCTTTCGTCCGATTGGCTAATCGCAAAAGAGTCCAGTGGCAAAACCGGGCTCACTTCTTCGGCATTGCCGCTCAACTAATGCGTACGATTCTCGTGGACCACGCACGCAGCCATGCCTGCGCAAAAAGAGGGGGCGGCGCCGAAAAGCTTGAGCTGAACGACGCGCTGGTAGTCTCACAGCAGAAAGCGTCGGAGGTGATCGCTTTGGACGAAGCACTGAAGGAACTGGAGCTAATCGACCCGAGACAGAGCCGCATCGTGGAACTCCGATTCTTTGGTGGTCTGACAGTTGAGGAAGCAGCCGAAGTCCTGCACGTCTCGCCCATCACAATCAAAAGAGAATGGAGCAGCGCAAAATCCTGGCTTTATCGCCGTTTGGCAGAACAGTAACGATCCACTGCTATGACCCCCGAACGATGGCAGCAGATTAAAGTTGTGCTTGAGGAAGCACTGGAGCGTGATCCGCTCGAACGCGAGGCGTACCTCGATGACGCCTGCGCCGGTGATCTCGCCTTGCGCACCGAAGTCGAAGCCCTCATCGACTCACATGCGCGCTCCGGCGACTTCATCGAATCGCCCGCATATGAGTTACTGGCAGGTTCGCTCACGCAAACCGACCTTGAGCCCGGCAAGAGCATTGGCCCATACGAAATTATTCGGCGTCTCGGCGCGGGCGGAATGGGCGACATCTATCTCGCGGAAGATACACGCCTCGGACGCAAAGTTGCGCTCAAAGCGCTGCCGGCCCATTTCACGAAAGATGCCGAGCGTGTTCGTCGCTTTCAACTCGAAGCGAAGGCAGCCTCGGCGCTCAGCCATCCAAACATCATCACGATCTATGAAATCGGGCAGTTAGACCACCTGCACTACATCGTCTTTGAATTCATCGACGGGCAAACGCTTCGCCAGCACATTGCAACCGCGCCGCTCACAATCGCTGAAAGCCTGCATATCGCCGGCAGTGTCTCCGCAGCACTACTCGCCGCGCATGAAGCCGGCATCGTGCACCGGGACATCAAACCGGAAAACATCATGATGCGCGCGGACGGCTTCGTGAAAGTGCTCGACTTTGGATTGGCGAAGTTGACCGAACGTAAAGTCGCAGTTTCTGAAGCGACCACCCTGTTTCAAACAGAGCCGGGACTGGTGATGGGCACCGCTCCCTACCTATCGCCCGAACAGGCACGTGGACTGAGTATCGATCCGCGCGCCGACATTTGGAGTCTGGGTGCGGTGCTTTATGAGATGGTCGCAGGCCGTCCGCCATTTGAAGGACCGACCAAGACGGATGTGCTGGTTGCAATCCTCGGTAGAGAACCAGTTCCACTGCCGAGATACCGGCCCGAGGTACCGACGGAGCTCGAATGGATCATCAAGAAAGCACTCCGTAAGGATCGAGACGAGCGTTATCAAACGGCCAGAGAGTTCCTGGCCGATCTGAAAAACCTCGCTCAACGATTGGACTTCGAACAAGAGCTGGAGCGCACGCTGGACACGAGTGACTTTCGTAGTCCTGCTTACCTCGTCTCGCAATCTCAGCCGAAATCGTCGAGCTCTGTCATCGACTCACTTGCCATAGTTCCGTTTCAGCACAACGATCCCGAGGCAGGCATGGAGTACTTCAGCGACGGCCTCGCTGAGACCATGATCACCACGCTCTCGCGTTTGCCGGAGCTGCGCGTAATGGCGTGGAGTACCGTATCCCAATACAAAGGCCGGCAGATAGATCCGCGGCGCGTGGGACGCGAGCTGGGAGTTCGTGGTGTAGTGACCGGCCGAATCGTGCAGTCAACGGATTGCCTCGTGATGAAGCTCGAACTCGTCGACGCCAATGATGGCTCGCAACTTTGGGGCGACCATTGCGTCTGCAATCCGGAGAATGTGCTTGAGGTCGGAACACAGATTTCATGTGAGCTTTCAGAACGGCTGTTACTACGTCTCACGAGCGAAGAAAGGAATCAACTTGCCAGGCACCCGACTAACAACGTTGAGGCTTATCACTCGTACCTCAAGGGACGTTACTGCTGGAACAAACGTACCGACGAGGATGTGAGGAGTGCCATTGAGTATTTCCAAAAGGCCATCGATTCGGATCCCACATATGCGTTGGCCTACATTGGACTCGCAGACTGCTACCTGATTCTCGGAAGTTTTGGCGTTGCCACCCTTGCGCCAAAGGAGGCTTTCCCCAGAGCGCGCGAGGCTGTCGAGCGCGCAATCGAGATCGACGACACGTTAGCTGAAGCTCACAATTCGCTCGCGTATTGTCTCGCTAACTACGACTGGAACTGGACGGCCGCACAACGTGAATTTAGCCGGGCTCTAGAGCTAAAACCCGGTTATGCAGTGGCGCACCACTGGTATGGCTTCCTCTTTCTGGTTGCGTTTGGCCGCCTGGATGAGGCAATTGCGGAGCTGCGGCGTGCGCTTGAGCTTGATCCGCTTTCACTGCCCATCGGTTCAAACATTGGCTTCCTGCTCTACCTCGCCCGCCGCTATGACGACGCCCTGGGTCACTTTCGTCGCCATCTCGAGATGGACCGAAGTTTTGTCTACACGCATTGGCAGATGAGCCTGGCGTACGAAGCATGCGGCAGGTATGACGAGGCAATCGCAGGTTTCCAGAAAGCGATCTCCCTTTCGGGAACAAGCACGTTGCCGCGCACTTTATTGGCGCGCAGCTACGCACTCGCCGGAAGGAAAAGCGAAGCTCTAAAACTAATCGATGAGCTAAACGAACTGTCGGTCCAGCACTATGTCTCTCCCTACCGGATCGCGGCTGTTTATGCTGCGCTTGGCGATAGAGATCGTGCTTTCAAATGGTTCGAACACGCGTATGAGTCTCGTGATGGTTGGTTGATTTGGCTGGCAGTCGATCCAGTGGTTGATAACCTTCGCGAAGATGAGCGATTCACAGAGCTTCTACGGCGTATCGGTCTGCCAACAGTGCGTCCAACGGCAGTAACTGGAGAGTCAGGTTCTCGCTTGCAGCCGTCGACGCCAGTGCGCCCGGCTCGTTTTAGACGTGTGGCGCTGGTCACAGTGCTGGCCGTCTTGCTGTTAACCGCCGCCGGTTATCTGCTGGTCAGATTTCCTGGAGGCAGAAAAACGGCAAAAGGTCCTGAGGCTGTTAGCTTTCAACAGTTGACATACCAATCGGGGCCCGAGTTCTTCCCTTCACTCTCGCCTGACGGCAATTCAACCGTTTATGCGAGCCGCGCCTCAGGTAACTGGGACATCTACCTTCAGCGCATCGGCGACGCGAACCTCGTTAACCTGACAAAGAATTTTGTAACAGACGATTCTCAACCTGCCTTCTCGCCTGACGGGCAACGAATCGCATTTCGCTCGGAACGCGATGGCGGCGGTATCTATGTAATGAATGTGAATGGAGATTCGCCGGTTCGCGTGTCGGACTTTGGCTATTCTCCTTCATGGTCGCCTGACGGCGAACAGATCCTCGTCGGTACGGAAAAAATTCCGCAGCCCTCAACTCGTCCGACAAAGAGTCAGCTTTGGATAATCGAGTTGAAGTCAGGACAGAGACAACGAATCTCAGAAGGTGACGCACTGCAACCGGCATCTTCTCCTCATTACAAGCGGATCGCCTATTGGAGCCGGCCGGATCGATATGGACAACGCGAACACATCTGGACCATCCCCGCCAGCGGTGGTACGCCTGTGGCAGTGACCGACGGTTCTTCAACCGATCTCAATCCGGTTTGGTCGCCTGACGGAAAGTACTTGTACTTCTCGAGCAATCGCGGTGGCAGTTCGAATATTTGGCGTGTGCTTATCGATGAAGATACAGGTGTCGTCGGCGGGTCGCCCGAAGCCGTCACATCAATCGGTGCGAATACTTCTGTTTTATATCTCAGCTTCTCGCGCAACGGGCAACTGGCGTATTCGGCGCAGACTGACATCAGAAATCTCCGCCGCATCCCCTTTGATCCCAAGCTGGGCACTGTGGGTAAGCCGGTTGCCGTTACTGAGGGGTCATTGCAGTTATGGTTTCCGGATGTGTCGCCGACTGGAGAGTGGCTGACTGCATATTCGATGGGCCAGCAACGACACATTTACGTCATGCGCCCGGATGGTACGGACCAGCGTGATATCACTCCGGACACCTATCGTCATGCATGGCCGCGGTGGTCTCCCGACGGTCTACGTATCGCGTTCACGTCGCGACGTACAGGCGACTACGAGCTTTGGATCATGAATGGGAACGGTTCCGATCTGCGGCAGGTGTCTCAAAGTAATGGTGGTCACTATTCACCATGGTCCGTTGCGGGGAACATGATCGCGTATTCGATTCACACGCCAAAGAACGACTGCGTCATCATTAATCCCGACAAGGCGTGGAGTGATCAGAAGTTTGTCTATTTGTCTCCGCTGAGCGATGCGAGCTTGTCGTTCGAAGGGTGGTCGTGGTCTACGGACGGCAAGAAGTTAGCGGGCATCAAACACTTGCCGAACGGAGTCCATTCCGGTATTGGCATCTATGATCTGGAGACGCGGGATTATGATTGGTTAACTGATTTCGGCGATTGGCCGATTTGGCTCAAGGATAATCGTCACCTGCTGTTCGTGAGCCAGGGAACGATTTATCTTTATGACACGGCCTCACGAAAGTACCGTCCGGTATTCCAGGTCACTGATCAAGATGTTGACATCGGCAGCCCCGCCCTCTCGCCAGACGACCGCACGATCTATTTCACGTACGTCGCCGCGGACGCCGACATATGGCTCATGAATCTAGCCGCGAAATAGCCTTTTGGAACGTGCTGTAGGGGCGGCCCTCCGTGGCCGCCCCTTGTCCGGACATTCAACTTCTGAAGGTCGGTCGTTGCCGCACGAGAGGCGGCGATTGCTTTCGAGGTAGTTCAATTCCCCGCAGGGGCGGCCACGGAGGGCCGCCCCTACAGTACGTTCAGCGCGACGCCGGAGCACTGTTCCGCGAAGATTCGATCTACCAGTTTGGCTATTTCCTCCACGGCTTTTTCGGGAGATTTGCCACGGCGATGAATCCCGCAAACGGCTGTCGTCCACGAATGGTCGAATTGTGCCGCCAATCCCCAGCGCGATTGACCCTTCTGGTCCAGACCATAAGTCAAGTATGCCGAAAGCGTATTGATCCCTGTCCCGGGTCGCTCGCCGATCAGATGAATGATCATTTCAGCTTGCAGCAGCGATCCGACGTGATAACCCGCTCGCACTCTCCCATTCTCAATAACTATATCTACCTCGCTAACGTGATTCCCTCTCGCCATAAGTTCGCGGCGTACGCCCGGCAGCACCGAGCGCAAATTCTCATTGATCGCGTTGGCGTTGAGTCCATCGGAAACGACAATCTGCACTCGGGGCCGTCGTGCGGGATAGAGTGTCCGGATACGAGCCGCATCTTTAGCGTCGATCAGCTCGCCCGTTGCCGGGTGTGCCAGGTAGTCGTCTCGGCCCGAAGATCTGGTGTGCACTCGAAAGAAACGCGGCGACGAATCAGAGATCGCCGCTTCATCAAGTGTCGAGTAAAGCGCACGCCTCGCATTTGAGTAGATTCTCAAAATTCGAGCGTTCGCTTCAGTCGGGTCGCTGAAGTTTGCGTCGCAGCCGTAACCAAGGTCGAACCCTCGTTCCACAAGCACACTAATCTTTTTTGCTCCTTCGTCGCGGAGCGTATCGAGGGAACGAGAGTCGCCGCCCGCCTTGTGATAGGCGGCATACAGCACATCCGGACTCGTGCCGGACAGCTCGATTAATCTCCTCTCCATTGCGGAGGTGATTTGACGCCCGGTTTGGCGGCGCAACCTGGGATGCTCGCGGAAAGAAGTCGTCATGTAGCCAAGCATTGGATCCGCGTTTCCCGCAACCGCCATCAAATACGCCGGGGCAGCCTGGACCACGATCTGTTCCGTCAGTGTCTGCAATTCAGATGGTCCAATACCCATATGAAAAGTGGCACAGACATCAAGGCCCATTGTTATTCCGTGAAGCTTGGCCATCACAGTGTCTTCCAGGCACGCCCGCAGCAATTGTTCGCCGGTGCGGAAGACTTCCGGTCCGATGAATCCGGCTACATCGTTGACGATCATCCAACTCCCGGTCCGTTGCTGAATGAGTCTCGCAACGCCGTACGCCCGCGCTTCGAGCGTAACCATATCAACACCCTCGGCAGCCTGGTTGGTGACCGCGGAACCCTGACCCGTCTCGAAGTAGAGCCCGTCAAATCCGGGTGCGAGGGCTAGTAACCCGTCAACATCGAGCCCGACCATTCCCAATATTGCCTTCGAAGTTCCGGCAAGACTCTGAAAGCCGACATCCACTCTTGTTTGCGAGCGCGCATTGGTCTGCTTAACGATGTCCGACAGCACGCAGTATCGAGTTGGTAACTTGAGTCGCTCGACGACGCTCTGCAGCAACTGCTCGAGCCTGATGATTGTGTCGACATCGTCGCTTGCAGGATTGAGACCGATAATCACATCGCCGCAACCGTAGGCCAGTCCTTCGAGGATTGAAAGCAGTATCTCCGTTTCATCGTCGCCGGGCGAATTAGGCTGAATTCGTGAGCCGAAGTGTCCCGGTGAGCCGATTGCGATATCGTTTCCCGGCAGCGGATTGAAGAGCTTGCAAGATAGCGTCCCAAGCTCTTCATTACTCATGATTTTTACGACTGCGGCAACAGCTTCGCTGGAGACGCCACTTCGATGCTGTTCGATCCAACTCGCGCCCTGGGACGAAAGAAGAATTCGCTTGAACTCAGCGACAGTAAGATAGGCCACCTCGCGGGCAAGTTGCGGATCCAACGACTGATGAAGAGCCTCGGTAACCTGATCTTCGACGAAGTCGGTGCCGGCAATATCTCCGAGCGACAGCGCGGCCAGCGTGTCGCGCGCCTCGCGTCGTATGTCGTCATCGCGTGTGCCACCGACGTTCAAATCACCCTCCTTGAACTCGTTGGCGAGCACGAATATTGGGGTCAGCCGGTTGTCAGCCATGGTGAAGAATCATTCCAGATCGGAGACTATCATAGTAGTGACCAGACGCCTCTTGTGTTGAATTCCTCGACCACTCAAAGTAATCTATAAGCCACTTATGCACTTCTTACTCGACTCAATCAGACTTTCTTTCAACTTGTCGGGCTGCGCTTTGCCAACCATCTCCAACGAGGCCTGTAAGTGTATGCGCGGAGGATGACGGCTTAGCCAAATTGTATTTGGGTAAATGGGTCGTCATCCGGAGTGAGGATGGCGGCCTTTTAGTTTGTGCTGAAGTGAACAGTGAGGACCAATGGAGTTTCAACAATTAGAGATGTTCGCGGCAGTGGTCGAAGAAGGAAACATATCTCGGGCGGCACAGCGCGTCTTCCGAACGGGGCCCGCCGTAAGCATTGCTCTGAAAAAACTGGAAGATGAGATGGGCACTCTGCTCTTTGAACGAAACGATCGGCACAATTATCAACTCACGGGTTCGGGTAAGTTGCTCTATGAACATGCAAAGCGAATCCTCGACTTGCGGCGGGAGGCCGAGACCGCCGTCAAGCACTCTTCAAACGACGCCACACTCCGAATCGGAACACACGAAAGCACGAGTCTATATTTCCTGCCGTCTTTGATGACACGACTAAATGAGACACATCCGGCGATCAAAACAGAAGTCATCTGCGGTAATGCCGATCGATTGTTACTGGCATTAACGAATCGTGCCATTGAGCTGGCACTGATTGGAGATGCGCCGGCTGATCCTGAATTAGACAGTTACATGCTCAAGAGAGACGAATTGGTTGTGATTGCTAACCCGGAACACCATCTGTCAAAACGCCAACATATAACCGTTGCGGATCTTCGCGATGAATACCTGGTGGTCCAGGGACGCAAATCACATTTGCGGGAAAGGATTGTTCAGGCGATGCAGGCATCCAGGATTCCGTTCAACATCGGCGTAGAGAACGTCGGGATCGAGGCAATTAAGCGCCTCGTGATTAACGGACTCGGCATTGGTTTTGTACCAAAGATGTGCGTGAGTGAAGAAGTAGTTAATGGAAAACTTGTTGCTCTGAAAGTCGACGATCTCAGGACTGAGTGGAACATCTCGCTGGTATGGCGAAAGGATCATTCTCTGTCACGCATCGCGCGAGAGTTTATCGAGCTGAACATTAAAGTCTCACTGTCCTGATTTGGATTTCTCCGTGCAGAAGGAGTTCAAACTAAGACACTACCCGAAACCGGGACGAACGTTTCGCAATAGTTCACGAACGACCGGGCTTTGGTGAGAAGAGTGCTTGCTGCTGTTTCGGTCGGATCGCAGCCTTTCAGCTCGATGAAACGAGAAGATAACTGTTGCCATTCTTCCTTAGTCTGTCCCGATAGAACAAATAAGTTTTCAAACTCCCACAACGCCTCATCGTCCGTGAACGGATCAACCAGACGTTGGTAAAGAGGCACACGTGCTGCCGCCGCCGCTGCTTCGTAAGCAACGAGCATCGCGTGTTCGTATTCACGGTGATAGAAGAGCGCGTCTCCTTGGGCAAGCAATTCGCGCGACCGCTCGATCGCCGGTACAGTTGCCGCCACAGTCGACCCGGCACACTCGCCCTTCACTCCCTGACGCACGGCGAACTGTTCATTCTCATGTCCGTAGTCGTCATAGAAAGTCGAGTCTTCTGCAAAGGCAGGTACTGCGCGCCACGGCTCCAATAGCTGCCGGAGTCGTTTCTCACCTACACGCGTCACAAAGTCGTTGAATTGCTCATCTTCATTCCTCTCATCTTTATACAACTGCAGCAGCGTTTTAATAACGTGGGTACAATTTTTCGCCGGGAACTTTCCGATGAGTTGTGCGATTTGTGCCGAGCCGGGATCAGTCTGACCACCCAATGAGACAAGGTAGGCCGGCACAGTGTGCCCTTCGTGCGACAGCGCTGCCGCATGAAAGCCAATGTTGGCCACAGTGTGTTGGGCGCAACCATTAGGACAGCCGGAGATCTTGATTCTTAAATCTCGGGCGAGCTCACGATACCCCGCCAGACCGTTGTCGAAGGAGTTAGAGATTGCGGTTCCGAGGCCTTTGGCAGAAGCGATACCGAGACGGCAAGTATCAGATCCGGGACACGTAGTTACATCGACAACCGTCCCGACACCTGCTTCGCCAACTTCAATTTGCTTTAACGAAAGGTACAGCTCGAGCAATCTCTCTTCACGCACCCAGGGAAGAAAGAGATTCTGCCCAATTGAGGTCCTCAGCTCGCCGGAAGAAAATTCACGCGCGATCCTCGCGAGGCTTCGCGCCCGAGTTGATGTGATGTCTCCGAGCTTAAGCCGCACATGCACACCACGGTATCCATCGAGCTTGTGTTGAATAACGGCATCACGTGCCCAGCATTGGAAGTCAGCTTCGTTCGCGCGTGGATCAATTATTCTTAACCCGTTAACTCGATGCGATATTTGCGGAGCATCTTGCCGTTCGTCAGAGACGTCTACCGGGTGAATCGGACCAACTCGCTCGCGCTCCTCATTCAGTGCTGATACAAACGATTCCCACCCCAATGACTGAACCAGAAATTTCATCCGGGCTTTCATGCGCGCCTTACGTTCACCATAACGATCGAAAAGGCGAAGAATCGATGCGGCCAGATTAAAGATCTCTTCTGCCGGAAGGAAATCTGTGTAGAGCTGTGCTAAATGAGGCGTGGCGCCCAGCCCCCCGGCTAGAAAAACTCGGAAGCCACGCCTCAATTTGCCGTTCCGAGTTTGGGTGACAGCCCAGAAACCTATGTCCTGTATCCGCAGTGCAGAATGATCTTCCGAACAACCTTCAAAGGCGATCTTGAACTTGCGACCAAGGTTCTGGTTGAACTTGTTTCGCACCAGATAGCGAAACAAGCTTTCTGCGTAAGGCCGCACATCGAAAGCTTCTGTTGCTGACGTGCCGGCACGATAGCAGGCAGTTATATTCCTGACTGTATTGCCACAGGCTTCGCGAGTGGTGATTCCAGCCCCGGCAAGAAAACGCAGCAGTGTTGGAGTCTCTTCGAGCCCGACATAATAGATCTGTGCGTCCTCTCTTGTGGTGAAGTGAATGAAGCCGCTTCCAAATCGATCGGAGGCATCGGCAAGGCGTTCGAGCTGATCGGCCGTGAGATAACCGCCCGGGATCTTGATGCGTTGCATCTGCACCCCTTCCTGGCGTTGTGCATAGGTACCAAAGTGCAACCGCACCTTTTGCATTTTTACTTCATCTAATTCGCCACTGCGGTATTTCGCGATCTCCTCTTCATACCAGGCCAGTTCATCTCGAACGTAGGGAGGTATAAGCGCTGCGGACGTGGGCGAACTTCCTTCGCTGATCTGCTGTGTCGTTGTCATATGGCTAAACCTCAACCAATCGCTCCGCCAGGAGTCCCCGCCTTTCCAATTCAGCGATGATCTTGCCGGCACTCTGTTCCACGGACTCACAGTCAGTGTTCACGATGACTTCCGGATTCACCGGCTCTTCATAGGGATCCGACACTCCTGTGAATTCCTTTACTTCTCCCGCAAGTGCTCTTTTGTAGAGGCCCTTTACATCTCGCTCAATCAGCACATCGATAGGACACTGCACATAAACTTCAATGAACTCACCGCAGTCCCGGGTGATTAATTGCCGCACCTCATCGCGGATCTCTTTGTAAGGCGAGATTGCCGCGGCGATAACGCCGACGCCATTGCGAGAGAGCAGCCGGCTGACGTAACCGATTCGCCTGATGTTCGTGTCGCGATCCTCTTTTGAAAAGCCGAGCCCCTTGGAGAGATTTGCGCGCACCTCATCACCATCTAGCAATTCAACTTTGACATCACATGCTTTCAGTTCGTTAATCAGCAACCGGGCGAGAGTTGTTTTTCCCGACCCTGATAATCCGGTTAACCAGATGGTAAATCCTCGATCTCGTGTCATTCTTACTCCTCTCAGGCCGTGACTAGCTGAGATTCTGCAGTTACTCGATAAGCATCAATCAATACACGCGCTACTTCAGGCCTTGAGAACTCCACAGGTGGCAGCTCGCCTGCGCTCAAGAGCTCGCGCACCTTTGTCCCTGAAAGCGTGACATGATTTGTAGCCTCATGTGGGCACGTCTTTGCTGACGCCATCGCGCCGCACGTTCGACAGTAAAAGGTGTGGTCAAAAAACAGTGGGGTGATTCCGAGTTCTGAAGGATCAAACTCATCAAAGATGTAGTGCGCATCGTAGGTGCCATAATAGTTTCCAACGCCGGCGTGATCGCGACCGACAATAAAAAGCGAGCATCCATAGTTCTTGCGGATTAAGGCATGAAAGACAGCCTCGCGCGGCCCTGCGTAGCGCATCGCGGCGGGCATCACGGACAATACAGTTCGTGAAGCGGGATAGTAGTTCGCCAGAATCTGTTCGTAAGAACGGATTCTGACATCAGCAGGCACATCGTCCGATTTCGTCTCGCCGACGATCGGATGAAGTAAAAGACCATCGGCAATCTCGAGTGCGCACTTCTGAATGTATTCATGTGCGCGATGCACGGGGTTGCGTGTCTGAAAAGCAACAACGCGGCGCCAGCCACGTTCGCTGAACAGTGTACGCGTCTCTGCAGGGTCTAAGTGGTAGTGCTCAAAAGGTGGATTCGATGGACGATTCAGCAAACGAATCGGTCCTGCCAGTAACCAGTCTCCCTGAACGAACAGGGCGGCCACGCCCGGATGGGCGCGATCTTTCGTGCCATATACGGCTTGCGCTTCGCGTTCTTTGTCGTACGTAAACTTCTCAGTCAGGCTGAGAACAGCAAGCAGATTGTCATCATCGCACAGAGCGACCTCGGTAGGAACACTCAGAGCATCTGCTTCATCCTTACTTACGGCTAGAGTGATCGGAATCGTCCACACAACTCCATTTGCCAGCTTCATCTGATCCCGAACAGATGTGTAGTCCGCCTCATCGAGAAAGCCGTCAAGCGGTGAGTAACCACCAATCGCAATCAGCAATAAATCTGATACTTGACGCTTATTGAGTTGCACCTTTGGCAAGGTGGTCGCCATCCGAATGAGTTCTTCGCGTTCACTACCTTGAATTTTCCGATCGACTAATTCGCCGCCGTGTGGGTTTATCAGTTTCATCTATTGTTCGCTCTCTACTTTGAATTGAAACTCAGCTATTGATGTAAGCCGCATTCTGTTTTTGCGAATCCGCGCCAACGACCGGCTCGGTCTGTTTCGCCAATTTGGACCAACGTCGTACACGGTTGGCAGCCGACTGAGCTATAACCCACGTCGTAAAGGCGGTTATATGGAACATCGTGCTCCCTGATGTACCGCCACACATCACGACTGGACCAACCGGCCAGCGGGTTGATCTTGACCACGTCAAACTTTCGATCTCGCTCGACTACCCGCGCGCCGGCACGTGCCGGCGTTTGATCGCGTCGAATTGCCGTGATCCACGCGCGCAATCCCGAAAGCATCTCACGCAGCGGCTCGACTTTCCGTAACTGACAACAAACGTCGGGCTCCCTTTCCCACAATCGCTCTCCATAACGGGCTGCCTGTGCAGCCAGCGACAATCGCGACGTACGCTGTTCGAAACGCACTCCGTATCGTGCTTCCAGCTTTCTGATGAGTTCATACGTCTCTGGAAAAAGAAGATCGGTGTCCAGATAAAACATGCGAGCATTGCGATCGATTTCCGAGAGCATGCGAATCAGCACACAGCCTTCCGCTCCAAATCCGGTTGCAAGTGCCACATCTGGTCCAAACTCTTGCATGGCCCAACGCAAAACATCCTCGGCTGACTCGAGTTCAAGCTCACTCGAGATCAAATCGAGATCTGCTGCATTTATTCTTTCGGTCACAGGCATTTAGTGAATTAACCGGCAGTCAAAACTGGCTCCAGCTCCCCCCTTTCGGCAGACTCTTCTCCAAACCAACTAAGACTCTTCTGTAGTTGTACTACTTCGCCGATGACGATTATTGAAGGTGGCCGCAGGCCCTCCGTGGCTGCGATGTCGACGATGGTTGCTAAGGTTCCGGTCACAACCTGCTGCGATTCATATGTTCCCCAACGAAGGACGGCGACAGGAGTGTCCACTGATTTTCCCAAGGCAATGAGTTGTTCAGTAATTTCTCGCAGATGCGCGATACCCATAAGCACGACGATGGTATCGGCGGCGCAAGCGTTGAATAGGTCTTCAGACAACCTGCCATCACCGGAATTTGCGCCAGTCAAAATCGCGATGGATGACGAAAGGCCACGATGAGTTAAGGGAATTCCAGCATAGGCCGGAACTGCGAGCGCGGAACTAATCCCGGGTACAATCTCGAACCCGATGCCGGCGACTCGTAAAGCAAGCGCCTCTTCGCCACCTCTTCCAAACAGAAATGGATCGCCACCCTTTAAGCGGACAACAAGCTTTCCTTCAAGGGCTTTTGCAACGAGTAATTCATTGATGTTTGATTGCGGAGTTTGAGTACCGCGACCCACTTTCCCGACAAAAATCCGTTCGGCATCCTCTCTCAAGTGAATCAACAGATCAGGGTTGACGAGGTAGTCGTAGATAAC